>Ga0335072_10000456_pt1 | contig 80451 bp, 63 predicted proteins | sample Lox_Sample_21_FD_206725 | JGI IMG/M metagenome (GOLD analysis project Ga0335072, IMG submission 206725) | Soil microbial communities from Loxahatchee National Wildlife Refuge, Florida, United States - Lox_Sample_2.1 | ecosystem: Environmental > Terrestrial > Soil > Wetlands | place: USA... | reverse complement strand
GAGATGCACGCCCGTAGGATGCACGCCCATGAGGTGCACGCCCATGAGATATACGCCCGTGAGATGCACGCCCGTGAGGTACACGCCTAAGAGACACATGCCCGTGAGATACACGCCTATGAGACACATGCCCGTGAGATACACGCCCATCAGATGCACGCTCGTGGGATGCACGCCCGTGAGGTACAAATAAATCATAAGCGTCCTCATGCGATTTGTCGAGATCCGAGTTTGCAAAATACGAGTTTTTGCGCTAAGAGTTCAAAGGTCCCTATTCGCCGCCGTACATTCCTAAGCCAATCAGAAATATCACCTAGAGGCGCCCCCTCAGTTTCCTGTGGTGATTAAACGCATCGCCTCTTTAACTAACCGTTAGTCTGCGGTGGGCCAGACTCAGGTGGGCCGATTTTGGGGGCAGGCGGGTCGATTTTAGGGCAGGTGGTCGATTTTGGGGCAGGTGGGTCGGTGAGGTCTGGAGGCGGGTAGAGTGGGCACCGGGTCCAACTGCCAGAGCAATTGAAACAGAAAGTAATGTTCCCAAAGTCCTGCAAGATATCGTGATCGAATCAGCAAAGCGCTCCTCAAGGAGCTTGTTTCTCATTAAGTCCGACCCTTCGTATCAAGTCCGACGTCTGGAGAGGTAGCGACGGCTTCTGGTCCCATTCCTTCTGTGGCCTTGAGTGGCCAAGCTCTCCAGCACTTCCTTTTCACGGAGTATCTTCACGCCCTCGATCTTCAAGTGATCAGTCTTAAAGCTGGCCCAATTTGCGCTGCATACTTTTCATATTGGGCAGTGAACACCCTCACTATGTTTTCGTGGCCGTTCTTTGTTGCCCACCACAATGATGTCTGGCCAAGATCATCTTTAGAATCTGGGTCAATGCCATTCTTCCCAAGCAGTAGCTTCACCCTTTCATAATGCCCCTCCCCTGCCCCCACCAGAGTGGTGTCCTACCATTCATATCCTTAGCGTTCACATCGACGCAATTGTTGGTGAGCAGCAATTCCACGACGGTCTCGAATTCTGGAATTTCCATCCACCTCTTCTGCTCCGTCGCTGTAGCCCACGATAGCGGCGTTCGACCATTAAAATCCTTGGAGCCTAAGCTCCTTGTCACCTCGCCTCATCTTCGCTGGTCACGCCCTCTCAGGGCGGCATCACCTTTGGTGTACACCATTGTCTTTTCTATTTCGGCCACTAGTGTTTGCAATACATTGTTCTCAAGAAGTCCGTCCAGCAGTCCGTGAGTGTTGATAGCTGTCTTAGGTCGCAATCGTCACCGGAGGAAGCGTGGGAATCGGTCGAGCGGTTGTCACACTGTTCCTCGAGCAGAGAGCGAAAGTCGCCTGTTTCGACATCTCCACAGCAGAGGCCCGCCGAAAATGCCTCCGTACTCCGCGTGAAGTGCGACGTCTCTTCCGAAACCGACGTCAACGATGCCGTCGGCAAGGTGCTCCAACACTGAGGTTCGTTGGATATTCTCGCCAACTGCGCAGGAGTGATAGACATTTTCGGTATGTGAATAATGTGCTTTTGCCTGTGTACTACACTGACTGTACCAAGCACACACTGGCGACGTCACAGCCGAGACCTGGAACAGCTGCTTTGCTATCAACGTCAACTGCCAATGAAGCTCATCCACCGCTGCCTCCCGGAGCTCCTCAAACAGGACCCGAAAGGCGCTATCGTTAATACCTGCTCAACAGCCACTGTCCGTGGCTCAGTAGCCGGTGTCGCATATACGGCCAGCAAACACGTCCTCCTCGGCCTAACCCGCAGTACGGCGTGGGGCTGTGCCCGAGAGGGTATAAGATGCAACGCCGTGATTCCGGGGTGGAGTCGGCGACACGCAGATGATGCATGGGACCGATCCAGCGGTCTTTCAGAGTGTGGGCTCTCAAGTCGCCGAGCCGTTTCAGGCCTGTATGTCGAGGATGTACAAGCCGGCTGACATTGCGAATGCGGTGCTATTTCTGGTGCCGGTGCCTGCGTTGAATTGAGCAGAGCTTGCCATTGATCATGGGGTGGACTGTTGCTTGATAATGATTGCAAGAATAAGACCGAATAGCCCACCGGCCAGAAAGTAGGTTCTGGTGGCATAGAGGCCGTCTTGGAAAGCTGAATATTTGATTCTTGAAGACCAATAGACGTTTCCGAAGCGGAATGTACCGTTTCTGGAAGAGCTTGGATAATCACATTAGAGGAGACACTATTGTTCTGGGCCCGATTTGATCAAGAGCTTCGCCCTATAAATGGTAGCCCGAGTAGTTTGAGAAACATCGGAATTTCCAACGTGTGTAAATTTCGTATATATTGGTCTAGATACAATTTGGCGTCATCTGACGCTCTTGAATACTACCTTCATATGTATCGGAAAGTGGGTATATCCTCCATATCACTAACACCACCAATCTTCGTCACTCCATAATACATCATGATCAAAGCAAAAGAAGGCACCACAAAGAATCTGTGCCTATATCCAGAACGCACAGGCAAGCATCGATCCGATGACACTGAAAATTGAGGTCCAGATGCCACTAGGCCGTATCGCGGGCACGGCGCTGCCGCTGAATGTGGTAGGTGGCGCAGTGGTTGACGAGGTGCTGCTTCCTGCTCCAATGGCTTTACTTGATGACACCTGACTGGTGGTCAGGGGTGACCCGCCAGTGAAGGTGATCGTTGTCGGGCCTTCAAGCGTCATTGTCGACGTTAAAGTGCTGGTTTTGTAGTGTGTTGTGTCGGGCGTGTAGGCACTGATTGAAATGTTCGTTGGACCGCTTAAAGTCAACGTCAGGGTCGTAGTCCAGGTACTTGGGGTAGTCGAAGTGATGGGAGTCGATTGGGCTCCGATTGTGGCCGTTGTCGGACCCGCAACCGTCAACGTGGCGGTCACAGTACTTGAGCTTGACGGTGGACGTCGAACTGAACTTGTTTGAACAACGGGAATCGGAGTGTTAGTGTGGGTGCTGGTGGGAGTACTGACGACAGTAGTTGAGCTGATTTGAGCGCAGTAGTTAATGAACTGCTGAAATTGGGGAGCGATCTGCACAAAGGACCCAGTGCTGTCAGACTTGTGATATGCAATACATTGCTCACAATCATTCACATCAATTTCGAAGGGTGATCCAGGAACACAGAGAGCTGGAGTTTTTCCAACTGCCTGAGCTTCCAAAAGACAGTTATTGCACCACGGATAACATGCTGCAGGAACAGATGTCTGTGCCTGTCTAGCGCGAACCGCCTGAGTGGGAGCCTCGAGGATGGTCGTGGTAGATGTGTATGTGATGACCTCGGTTCCAGCAAATATGTCATATGAGAGGCCATAATCTTTTGGGTTCATGTTGAAATAGTGATCTACCACGTTAAATTTCAGATTAGGATCCGTCGCTGGCGAGGCGTTGCCATAAATGTTGGGATTCCACAACTGCGGCGTGGGAAGCGGAGTGACAGCTATGCATTCGTCTGGCGCGCAATAGTAGCCTTCGGACGGCAGCCCAACCTCGAAATTACAATCTTCCTGCACAGGCTTGCACAAATAGCCTGGTGGGCAACCCCAAGTATAGTCGGATGGTAGAGGAATGATGGCAGCGGTGTAGGTCGGATTTGTGTCGCGAGACGTGCATAGCGTTATTGTAAGCGGCTCTACTTCGGAAGTAATGATTTCCTCGATTATTTCGGTTGCCGTAACTGGCTTGGTTGTTGTGAAGGACTCGATGATCGTAACATCTCTCTCGGTTGTGGTTGTGGTTGTCGCTGTAGCTGTGGTTGACGTTGTTGTGGTAGAGCTCAGCGTGACATAGATGGTAGTTGGTAGGGGTGTATAGATTGTCGTTGATTCAGTGATAGTAGTATAGATTGTTACCGGAGCCCAAGACGACCAGGCAGGTGTGTAGTGGTACCCGGACTCGGAAGGAGTGGTTTGGGCGTACGCAGCGGCAACACAGGCTGCGCTAGAGACGAGGAGAGGCGTGATATTCTTCATCGCAAAGAGATATGGTGGAGTCTCTGAAAGGCAATTGGAATCTCCCGCCGAATGCGGGGAAGCGCGCGCAACGAGTGACTTACAATAATACACAACGAAGGTGGGAGAAACTTTCAACGTCTCACTCAGGCCGTTAGGGTAGACTGCGGATACCTGAGGATGGGAGACAAACGAAGGAGAACTACATTGAAAGTAGAGATCAACAACAGGTGGGGTCGGAGTGATGTAGCATACATGGGTGGCGTTCGCTGTACGCGAAGCTATCACTGCAACACACCTTGGCTCGGATGGGTGTTCCATGGGCAGGCACCAAACCTTGGAGAAAAAGTTTGGGTACCTTTTTGGCATGAAGCCTGTTCGTAGATGCATGGTGTTAGTATGATGCGATTGGCAAAGTAAGACTTCGTTGGATGTTCAGGGAAGCTGGATCAGCTCTGTCAAGGTTAATGAAGCCTGATTGGACTGGTCTGAAGTTAGACCCTGTCCGTCGTCTCCACCTGCCACGGGGACGTGCTTGTTCCTTACAGGGCGCGTTGGATCCGGGAAAGTGACAAATGTGGGACGACACAGAATGAACAGTTTCCTGGGCTTGACCAAGCGTTCAACGTGGCCAATGCAAGTTCATTGCGCAGGTCAGCAACGTTTACAGGTTTGTATTTTGCTTACATTGCCGTACTTGGTGCAAGAGACAAGGGCAGGCCGATCGAAAGTAGCTGTGAGACGAAGCCAGTCATGCTTGGGGAAAGCTGACGGAGTCGATGTCATGGTCCGGGCGGAAAACCTGTTGGGCGTTGCGCTAATCCCATTTAAAGCGAAGACCCTAAGCTTGCCAAGCGCCGGCCCGCCAACGTTTACTTTTGTGCCCGAGAGAACGCAACTGGAAATCCATCTTGCGGTTAAAACCCTCTGATTCACGTTTCTCTTCACCGCCACCTAGATCTAAGACATATCCACTCGGCGCTCGATTTGCCCTCGGAATCCAGGTCGGATCTCTTGAAAAATACGGCACTTAGGAAAGGTAGGAAAGACTCTATCTAAAGTCGCTACCTATGCCTCAATTGCGATCCTTCCGCCTCCCTTAAACAAGTCTCTTGACAGACTGGCAGTCTTCCTCATGGGGTCCCAGGCGGGGGTGTGTGCACGAATTGGATCTGCTTTCCCAGCCTCATAAATCGAAACTTTGCTAGTGTTGCAAAGGAACTTGCAATCGTCCACCAGCCACCTTGTAGCCCAGTTCGGCTAATCTGTGCGCGCGCTAATGCACCCTCTTCGCGGCCATGTCATCGTTTCCGGGTAGTGTTGGTTGTCGCTCTACCACGAATCCGGTTATCGATGCTGCACCAATTCGAGTGCTGAAATCCAAGACATGACTCAACCCTTGTTGCCGATCTGGCCATGGTTGTGGTTTCCTTCATTCGTCCCTGGTAGCCAGGGGTCACTTTCGTCGGCGAGAGAGCACAAACATTTGTATGACGCAATTGCAATGAATCCCTCAAGTTCCAGAAGCCGTCAGTCATGCAACACGACTGTTCGAAATGATCTCAATATAGTACACTACTGCTACGCTGATGCGCCCCGCATACGTTTTGAGCATGTAAGACATGACTATTTTGACCCATGTTTGAAATCTCGAAGGTTGTTAATGTTTGAAAGTCATTAATGCCTGCAATTTGCCTCCAACGAGCACCACTGGTAAAGTTCTCGGAAGACTGCACATCAAACTTGTCAACATGAAACACTTCCGTTGCTACACCACTGTTTGGGCCGCTTCGCTCACATCATACGTGACAGCGGTGTCCATCACTGAGAATTACACTATGTGCAGCTGGGCACGTTTGAGAGCCGGCGTCATCCGCGATACTGTCTATCTCGATGGTGGCGAACTATGGTGGCAGAAGACCTTCATCGACGGCACGACATCAGACCCAACCAGCGATGGCAACGTCGAAGGCTACATGTATCTTTTGAATTTCTCCGATCCTTTCAATACTGGAAGCACCAATCTTTCTGGTCTTTTCACAACAAAGCAGAAAGCCGGAGGGGCAGCGAATAATATCGCCCCAAACTATATCGATGGGACCATGTTCGCCAACAACGATGAGCTCTATCTTTATGGGTATTTCTATACGATCTACTAGGAGCATCGTCAAGTACTAACTGGAAGCAGCGGCCTATCTCTCGATACAAACGCGTCTACTCCGCAAGATGCGAATGAAGTACTTGGCTATGAAGCATACCAATATGGGCCTTACCGTCAGAGCTGGAGGCCTGGATTCTATCAAGGAACACTTCCATCTGGAGTTACTCGATATGTGACAAATGGAGCTGGAGTCACCGCCGCAAGCGAGAATCTTGGCTTCTATTTCAGTGGAATGCGTGCCTCTGATTGGGGTCCGATCGACTATAACACCCATTTTGCTGACACTCCAGCAAACACATTGATTGAGATTGATATGTCTACTATGCGATCAGAACGATGGACAAACAATACTTTACCAAGTACCATCCCCCCACGCGCGAATGCAGAACTTGTCTGGATTCCGGTTTCCACCCAAGGAGTCCTCGTAGCTATTGGTGGCGTATATCCGCCCGAAGAAATCTGGCCCTATGGTTTGAACAGTTCACAGACCTCCGAAAGCAAATCACAAAGCCCTGACTTCATGACATCGCTTCCGATCTATGACATTGCCTCACAGACATGGTACATGCAAAACACCTCTGGCACGCCACCCGGGCAGCTGACTGAGTTTTGCTCAGTAGTCGCAGCAGCTAATGATTCATCCTTATTCAACGTCTATATCTATGGTGGATACGATGGTCTGGACGCGAACGATGAACCGTCTGACGACGTTTGGATCCTTTCAATACCCTCATTTACCTGGATTAAAGCCTATAGCGGAGCGGCATCGCATGGTCGTAGCGCCCACAGATGCGTGGCGCCGTACCCAGACCAAATGTTCGTCATTGGCGGCGTCCACCAGAGTCAAGCAACATGCATAGACGGCATCATCCAGGTCTTCAACCTCAATACTCTTCAATTTCAGGACAATTATACTCCGAGTACATGGTCAACTTACAAGGTACCGGGAATTGTAACTGCCATCGTCGGCGGGAATGCTCAAGGTGGATCAACCAAAACCGCCGCCTGGTCCGACCCTAATCTCCGCGACCTGTTTCAAACCAAATACTCTCAGCAAGTCATACAATACTACCCATATCCAGTCAATACCACTTCTACAACCTCTCCCTACCCCAGCCCTACACCGGTGCCGAGCTCAGGCACCAAGAAATGGGTTGCCCCTGTCGTCGGAGTAATTTGTGGATTGATAGGTCTCACGCTGATCATCCTCGCTATTCTGCTCTTCCGACGCCGCAAACTACTCCAACGCAACAGCATGGACGGCTCTTCTACCTCAGGACACAACACCAACCGGATCATACGCTGGGTAAATGGCATGCCAAATGCTCCAGAACCAAAAGGCGACCCCTCTGTCACATCTGCTGAAGCCGAAGAGACCAACGTATCCTCCCCGCTGACAGGCGAACTCGGTGGCCGTCAACGCTACGAAATGTCGGCCGTAGAAGCCTCGCCCAAACCTCCCGTGGAACTAGCAACACCTTACCATTTTGAGGAGCACCCAGCGTATCCGAGAAGCATCGACTATGCTTACGGCCCAGCACCTGGCCAGCCACATTCATCTGGATCACCGTCGAACTACGAGGAAGGCTCCACACCGTCACGCGGGGTCGTCTCACCACACACGCCCGACGCGCAGCCCTTCACCCCCGAAGACGTAGGCGGCGGTGCCGCGGAGGCAGTGTCGGCGCCAGAATCATCGTCTTTGCCAATCACGCCCTCCGATAGCCCATACCTCCGTCCCTCAGACAGAGCATCGCAACCTACAAACCAGATCCCACCCGTGCCGCCCATCCCAGCAAGTCCTTTGCGGCAGTCCATGCACACACGCAATGCCTCTTCAACTAACAGTGGCATTGACCAGCTCCCGCCTCTGGCAGAAGACAGCGTTACGCCACCGGATGAAGAGAGGCGCCGCTCGCTGCTCCTTGCTGGTCTGCCAAATAACCCGCACCACTGGGCGCGGCCCAGAGACGAAGCGCGACATGGTGCCGCTGAGGCGGAGAGCGAGCCCCTGGTCAGCCCCATGACGCCGACGACGCCGACGACGCCGGGAGCTTGGATGGCGTCTAAGAAAGGGAGGAATCGTGTTAAGCAGAGCAGTTTCCAGGAGAGCTTGGATGAGGAGGATGAGTAGAGACATTGAAGATATCACGGACTCTCTTTTTGATTGTTCAACGTGGATAGGATTCCCTCGAGACACGAAATGTTTTAGCGCGGCGTTCTGGAGTTTCGAGCCCTGTAGATGGCTGCTAAATGGATGCATGAGGCATGAGGCTTTGCCCTCTGAGGATGCAGCTGAAGGTTATTACGACTGTTTGCGACGGATTGAACGATTGACGCAATGTACGAGAAACGTATCTTCAGGTACGAAAAGATGTGTGAAATGTCACTAGATGGATCAGATGTATGAGGTGCTGGATGACACCCATACAAGGAGTTGAAATCAGAAATAGGCGTTCGGTATTCCGTCTACACGGATGCTGTACACCAACCCAAACTCCAGTTTCTAGCCGCGCTTAAGGCCTGGCGACTTTCGTCTAACCACATACATGTACATAACACCGACCTAATCTCCGATATTGAATAGATAGCTTATGCAGCGACTGTCCCCATGACATTACCACTGCGCACACCACCGCGACTGCGGCGTTGGTTCTCCGGTCGCTTTAACGTGTATCTTTACAACGCGGTTAGCTCGTTTGGTCTCGCATATCTTAAGAGGAGTAGGGCACACATACTTGGCGAATGCTCTCGCGAGCGCTTTCTTGCAGCTGACTTTCTGACTGCCCACGAACGAGTCAACGGTCACTGCGATTGCGCGGTCGACGTCGTGCGATGAGCAAAAGTCGGAAAGCCGCATCTTGCAGAACGCCTCGGCGATGCGCATGATGGCTTCCAGATGGCGGACCTGCATATGAGACACGTTTGTCAGCGTTTGCGGAACTTTCAGACAAGACGGAAATGGGTGGGAGTCCACTTACAGTGATAGGATAAGCGCCGGTAGCGAGACTCTCCCTCCGCATATCGGCAAACAACCTCGCAATTTTATCTTGATCGATCTGGTAGAGTTTTGGTCGACACTTCTCCCTTGCATAGAGGATGTACTTCCTTAGCAGCTCCTGGGGGATGTCCCCTTCCTGCTCCTGGCCCGACGTGTTAACGAGCTCAGTGTTAGTCGTGGTCTCCATCGCTACTGTATCCCCGGCATCTGCAGATGTCTTGGCAGGATGTGCCCGGCCGTGGCTGTTGACGACGAAGTTGGCCAATCGCTCGTCTTCAGTTGGGTCGACTGTGTCGCGCACAACGCAGAGGATGTCGAAACGAGAGAGGATGGGCTCTGTGAGCTCAACATTCTGACTGAATGGTACGGTGCCGTTGTAGCGGCCTCCAATTGGATTAGCTGCGGCAACAATTGCGCATCTAGCCTGTAATGTTGTAACAATGCCTGCCTTGCTGATTGAAATAGTCTGTTGCTCCATTGCCTCGTGGATACTTGTTCTGTCTTGGTCGTTCATCTTGTCGAATTCGTCGATCAAACAAGTGCCTCTGTCTGCGAGGACTAGTGCACCACCTTCGAGGGTCCATTCTTGCGTGAGAGGATCCCGTCGCACGGACGCAGTAAGACCTACGGCAGAGGCGCCTTGTCCAGTGGCAAAGACTGCACGGTGCGCTGTCTTCTCGATGTACTTCAAGACCTGAGATTTAGCAGTTCCGGGGTCGCCAAGCAGGAGCACGTTGATGTCACCTCTGATATTGTGCTTCCCTTGCGCTTCTTTGCTTACACCACCGAAGAGGGAGAGCGCGATCGCGGTCTTGATGTCATCGTGGCCGTAGATGGATGGCGCAATCGAGTGGATGATCTTGTCAACTATGGCTGGGTCCTTGGACAGGGCGCGGATTTGTCGCTCGTCTTCCTCTGTAAGTCGAAAGCCAGCCAGCTGATCGTGCGTCTTGATGATGTGATTTGCCTCGAGCATTGTTGCAAATACTGGAAAGCCGTTTTTGTTGTTGAGTTGACCGCTGTAGTTGTTGCGGTAGATGGCTGTCACCTCGATCTCTTCACCCGGCTTTGCGGTGTCAATGAGATCAGCTAGAAGGACAACTTCCCGATGCCGTGGAAGACGTCCAGCTGGGACTGTGCCAGGTGACTCTTGAAGTGTCAACTTCTGATAGTTCCGGTAGATAGTTTTCTCGCTATTGAGCGTAAATGGGCCACGTTTCTGACAATTAGGACAGTATGTCAACTTGATCTCTGCTGACGTCGATTCCTGGGCGAATGGTCCAAGAGTCACTCCACACTTGGTGCAGTCGAACTTGACCATCTGCAACTGAGGGAAGACTCCTGTCCTGCGTGTGACCACACCTGATACTCGGACCAGACAATTGAGGTGAGACTGGCGGAGTTGTCGGAGAGTGTAGTGAACTGGGAGGTCTGATATGCGTACATGAATCTCTGGGTGAATCTGCTCGTAATTGGGATAGTGCAGTCTCGTCACCTCGAAAGCAGCCTTGTCGAATATCTTTAGCATCTCAGCTGGCGCATTCGCAAGGAAGTATGCCAAGATCGCCTTGGTGGACGAGAGGTGGTCGTAGGAGACTTCGAGAGATTCGGAGTTCACCTCTCCCAGGGTACGAATTCGTGTACCATATACGGACGTCCCTTGCGCGTCAATGTATTCAGTCAAGAAGGACTTGAATTCTCGGGCGATTGTTCTCATGACCGATGGTAGCGACACCCACTCCGTGATGTTTGACGCTTTGATGTCTTGCAATGTTTCCAAGGAAAGTTCTTCGTCCATGATGTTCTCGTCCAGATCCATGTCTTCTTGGTCTTCATCATATTGATGTCGCCGACGCCTGGGCTGCTTCGTCAGGTCCACCCCCATATCGTCGTCTTCGTCAGGCATGAAAGCAGCCGGCATGCGACGTCTACGAGCTAGCTCGCGATCACGCTTATCAAGACGAGCCTCCAGCTGGCGCCGGGTCGCAGCATCCAGTTCGTCATAGTCGCCTTCGTCATCAATCATTCGTCCTTGATATGCCTCCTGGTCTCCTCGTTCACGTTCATCTTTCATGAAGTTGTCACCGAACAAGTCGATTCCATCTTCGTCTTCGGCCATTTCGTCAGCGTCGTCAATGTCTCCAATCAGGTCGTCCGCCTCTCCAAGGGCATCTTCCTCGTCGGCTTCATCATCGTCGTTATGTGGAAGTGGTGGCGGAGATGATGGCATTGCTGTTGACTATCAGCCCGATCTCAAGGAGCAAAGTATCAAGGCTTACTTGGGGCAGGGGAAGATGTGGGCATGTCGTCCTCCTCATCTCTAGCGCGCTTCCTCCGAGCCATGTTGCTTGGACCTCTATTTCCAGCTGACATGCTTGGTCTCAAGGGGGAGCTGCAAAGAGGTGGTCAGCGAATGCTTTCCTAAAGCTTGCTGCATTGATTGACAGATTTTAGCTTGGATTACATACCTCATTATGCCGTAGACTGAAGGTGTGCCTAGCTGCTATAAGTGTTGTGTTCGACTTTTTCCGTCGAGACTGCGAACTCTAGTTGTAGGCATGGGAATCTACTTCGCGACGAGGGGTGAGGCGCGAGATCTGAGAGCGCGTAAAGTGGCTCTTGGCGTTGCTAGCGCGTTATTTCGCGATTAGTTCCTCGGCGCCAGAGTTTTTGGAGCGAGTGCTCTGGCCCTCCAGAGCCATGTGCATTACTCTGACATCACAAAACCTTTGCACCAAAACCGACTAAATTGGACTCAACCTGTTCAGTCATGACTCCTTAGATGTTAAGAACCCTATCCTATGCTCTCTTCGTAATCGAGATCCTACAGTGCTAGATAGGTTGGCCTAAATGGATTACACTACTTAGAAAGTTCCATCTGACAAAGTCATTGTACACCTGATCTTCCCCCGAAGCCGACGGGCGAGCTGCATATCCTCGGGCTGAACGGTAACACGTTTTGCGTGAATGGCACAGAGATTGGCATCTCAGAAAGTTTCTTGCATCAAAGACGTTGGAATTTCAAGACTTTTGTTGCATGCTACAGAATCTTACTTATGAGAATCTAACAAGTTTCTGAATGAACGCACTTAAAGCAGGGCTCGAGAGCTTGCTTTAGGTCGCGTGGCTTGCTTTCGGCCCCAGCAAGCTCGAATCTGACAAACAGAAAAGAAAAATCTCAAGTAATAGAGGCGACATATTTGACTCTAAATGAGCATCAGGAAATTAAGAGTATCTATTGGGTGATATTTCTGATTGGCTTGTGACCCATCTCATTCAGATGTACAATACACCTTCGTAGTCTTAGTCTGAGTAAAAAGCGCCGTCTACTCGCCGCTTTGTTTCACGGAACCTGCCGTGCCTCTGGTCTATATGTTCGTCACAACCCACGTCCTGGCCCAATGCTTGCTAATGCACCTCTGGTCGCAGGATACCGTCGATGTCTACCTCGCCGCTTTGTCTTCTCTTCTTCGGCCGTTCCGACTGCGCCCCCGGGTCATTCCTAGCTTCCCCAGCGTGTCACTGGCTTCACCATGCAATACAAACGCCACACGCCCTGCGTGGAGGCATCCATCTAACGCCACAGCTTTCATTTATGCAAATTTCTTCATTAGGCCCTATAGCGCATCCTTCTCTTCGACGCGCCGCGCAGGGCCTGAGCCGCGTTGTCGTTGGGCTGTGCATTACCAAATCCACAGCCTCCGTCAACCTCCTGGGCGACGATAGGACCCGCACACTTGCCCGTGTTGAAGCCGCAGCAGCCGTCAGCGCAATCGGCGTCGCTGGTGCAAGGACCTGTGATAAATTGCGTTCCAGTAGCCTTGCTAGCGCTGCTGGTGGCGGTCGATGCTTGGGCGGCGACGGCGGTAGTGGTAGTGGTAGACTCGGTCGTCGCTTCGCCGAGTAGCGCGAGAGCCGCGTTGTTGTTGGGCTGTGCATTACCAAATCCACAGCCTCCGTCAATCTCCTGGGCGACGATAGGACCCGCACATTTGCCCGTGTTGAAGCCGCAGCAGCCGTCAGCGCAATCGGCGTCGCTGGTGCAAGGACCAGTAATGAATTGTGTGCCCTGACCGACGACCAGAAAGGCCACTGGTAGAAGAATAAATTGTTAGCCTCACGATTATCGACAGGATTATAAGAAGGCGTTCCAAGACTCACAATGTAATAACAGGAGAGCAAGCGTAAAAGGTTTCGGAGCGAACTTGGCCATCTTGGAGTAGGACTGAACCAGCAGTCTAGGATTCGTATAAGGAATGGACCGAATTAGAATGAAAGACAGAATTTAGAGGGAATGACAGAATTCAAATTGTATGATGAGGGGCAAATAACTTGAGCGTAATGTACCCTTTTTATACCAAGCAGCGCCGAGAGACGGATACACATTTCTAACACCGCATCTCGACCTGAAACTCACCCAGCGCTCTACGAGGGCCTGTTAAGGGCACAGGCAGAGATGGCCAGCATTGATAATTATGGCAGTAGTGGAAGGTCATAGTTTTGCAAAGTCTTGATCTGGCGCTTGGAAACGCAGCACGATGGCGAAGTGTGCCGCATAATCCTCATCTGGGACGTTTTCCGCTTCCGGGTGGCCAGCCCGTAACCAAATCACGCGAGGTTGGGGCTCCGGAAAGCCAGTCTGCCGGTATGTCATAAAACAGTGAATCTAGGGAGGAAGCGCCAGCGTCTCGGCTCAGGTTTCGTGGTGTTGCAGTAAGCATCCAAAGTTGCGTGCAAGTTCGCCAATAATCGGAGAAGGTAAATAGGGAGGTGGCTTTGGGTGAAGCAGTGTGCGGGGGATAGTGCCAGGGGGGCAACCGGCGCTAAAAGGATCCCGGAATCAATCAGCTTTAGAGGCTCGCGTCTTTCTCTACCGCATCGATTTTGTGAGGTCGGAAGGCGTTGATGCAAAGGATCAGAATACTCTTTGATGCTTCTCGAGGCTGCATGCCACTCTAGTTAGTCCTTGGGAACCCTTCGACGGAAGGCGGCATTTCTCGATTTCTCTTTTATCGCGCTTTGGACATGACACGCTCATCGTTTGGTCCCGTGCCTGTTAATGTTTCAAGTATGGCAAACGGACTAATTCTAACTAATTCATGTCAATCATTACCAATCGATCATTCAAGTAGTTGAGCCTTGATACTGCCCACAAGTATTCTGACACACTGACGAGCATGAACAACCTGGCACTCGCGTTGAGCGGTAAGGGCGAGCACGCGCAGGCTGAAGAGATGCATCGACAAGTATTGGGGCTGAGAGAGTGTCAGAAATGCTAATTGTACTCGCCGGTTCGTAAAGGTTCAGCTGGGCAGGTCCCAGGTGGCAAGGCAGAGAATCCAGGTTGTGGAGACACGTTCGAGGATACTAGGACATCGACATCCAGACATGCTGACGGCTATGACTAATCTAGCCCATACATGGAAGTCCCAATATCGAGATGGAGACGCGACAGCCATGAGCAGGTGTCTACTGTGGGAGTGGTAGCCTTGTGGCTGAAGCAAACTTCCTTGAGTTCGTCCTTGAAGGACGTGCGCAAAGATATGAGAGTGTCTGAGAAGTATCTATGATTCAAGGGGGGTTACCTGGTCTGAAGCCCAAATTGTAAGTTTGCCGCTGCATCTTTGCGTCGTGCAAAGCCAGAATGGTGGCTTCCTGCGTCAGGCCAGGAATGCTGTGTCACTGTGTGTCAGGTGGACGGTACACTCCAGGAAGCGTACTAGAAACCGTAGCCTCCATGTATGTACCGATTTGCATGGACTGAGGCCCCGTTCGTGACTGTTGAGGTGCGACATTGAGAAGGTTACATAATTCGCGCAAAGGCAGCACCGAGCGTGGATAATATCTCAGAGATATGAAGGCTATTACAACGCGAGAATCGAGACGACGGAATCGCAAGACCGGAAAGCCGGGTTGAGTTTGAGTGGGTATCCTATTATAAGCAGATGCGAACGTAATCTGTTGTAGACATCAACGGCGTCCATCTCATCTTCAATGAAGTACAACTGTCTGACTGATTTATATCCCATCCCTACCTATTCCCAGCCAGAGGAATGCTGCTAGAAGAATGCTGACACCAGACAAATCGGCGGAATACTGATGTCAGGTCCTCTGGTGTCAGCACTTTTCTGGTGTCAGCATTTCTCTGGTGCCAGTGCCTTTTTGGTGTCAGCACTCTGGTGTCAGAATTGCTCTGGTATCAACATAAACATGTCCTGAAGCATGTCTTAACCCCTCTCCTAGTGCTCGATATAATTCCTCCCCTTCTTCTCCCTTGCAGACCTTGAGAGCTGGCGACACTCTTACCAAATACTATCCCACCACCTCCTCATCATCTTGGTATAGTGTGGGGCATTTGATCACCGTAACACGCTTTAGTTAAGCCTCTGAGTACGTGATCTGAGTGCGACACGTCTTTGACTCACGGCTAAGATCTCTGAGCGCCATGTTGCTGGAACTGCGCCCGAAGTTGCTACTGGATCAACTGCAGCTACCCTAGCCCGTCATGTGCTATCACGTGATCAAGGACGATCCCCACTGGGAGAGGAGATAGTTGTAAGGCCTGTACTTTGCTTCTGGTTAAGTAGGGCGCTCACAGTGACTCAAGCAATGCTTGGTCACTGTGGCCGAGTGGTTTTTTTGCCATACATCACCCTACTGATGTAGCTACAAGTATGCTTGATCACGGACACGGTACAATTTGATATAGGTTGCTGCTGATCAATGAGTAGCAATCCATTGTAACCATGTTGACCCCAGCGCCGCTGACAACTTTCACCTTACGGAAAGCAGTTTGTCCAAAGGAACCCGTTTTATCTGGATGGCGATCGATCCTTTCAGCCCAAAGACTTCATCTCTACTGGACAATGCCAATTCCGCATTACGCAACAATGGTAAACCTGAGGAAGGCAATTCGGTCAACGCTAAGTTTCTATGTTGCCAACACAGCCATTGAACGAGGGAGAATCACTTACCGCTATTGACGTCGATGAGCTGGGCATTGTGAATCACTGCATCAACAATTGACGCACTAGACCACTTCTGTACCGTCGACTTTCTCTTGACCTTCTTGAGGTTCTCCACAATGAAATAGTGCGCTCCTACGGGGATTCCATCGCTGCCGGTGAGCCTGATGGCCTCGAGGCGCTTCTCACTTGGCTGGTGGAAGAGGAGGAAGTGGTGCCCATCTCTAGGCACAGGATCTACTTGTATATCAGCGCCACCTTGTCCAGCTTAGAGAGTGTGGAAGCTTTCCATACATATCCAGATGCCTCTGTAAGGATGTCCTGGGTCAGGAGTATACAGCTCCGGGTCGAGCGCGGCGAAAACCTCGGCCCCGGAGTTCTTGCCCTCCAGCCGGAAGAGGTCTTCACTGTACTTATCATCATCCCCACTGTCATTCTCCCACCTGTGTATAGTCCTCTCCTTGGCTGGAATCGTACTGGGAGGCCATAAATTCTCGGCAATGACGCGAGAGAGATCCTCGCCTGAGGAATAGTAAGTATCCTCCGCCCGAAAGACATGCTTCTCCGACAGTTCAGCCTTGGCGGTGCACATAAAGACCGTCATGGCTCGATCGGTATTCGTTTTGTCAGTCGATTCCTGGGAAATTGGAACGTCGGCCGTAGCTTTGAGATAATAACCCCGGACCGCGTTTTTGCCTCGGCGCTCAAAGCGCGCAACTATGATGTGGCCCTTGAACGGGTTATCTCCGATCCACAGCTTTCCTGGCAGCCAGTCGTAGATGCGTGATGGGTCATTGATGGGTTCGTCCGAAGCGACGTAGAACTTGGCCTCGAGGTCTGGCTTACGTTTGGAACCAATCTTGAACCAATAGCCTTTGTACCTCTTGTCGTATCCCGAAGGTGGAGTAGGCGAAAAGTCCAATACACTGCCGATGAACCTGCAGTGAAAAAAGTTTTCTTCTTCGTCCACGGGCATAACGAGAATCGCCTTTCCAGGGCCGGAGTCCTGGAGCCCTTCCCGTAGAATCATGCAATGCCGCCAGTCCAAAAGAGCAGTTTTGATCTTCAATATCACAGGCTCTTGGGTCGAGTTTGCCACGATGCGACCCTCCTTAATGTCTCTCTCTTCCAAAGCGCGATACTGCCAATAGCCTGCAACTACACCGTGCTTGTCCACCAAGCATGTTGCATCGCCGACGACACCCTCCTGGAAAAGATCCGCTGCAGTATCAACTGGCAGGTCGTACAGCGAAGGCGGACACCACGACCAGCCACCCAATTCCGTCATCGTGACTTGGCCATGATGAAGACTGGATGGGTTGATCCGATAAAGCCGGTCAATGACTTTCTTTGTGAGCTTTTCTGTCCTCTTCTCCTCGGGCAGTTCGCTACTTTCAAGCTTCAAGCGTGCAAGCAGCGCGGCTATGATGATGCGATCGCCCAGCTTCGAGGTACTTCGCGGCTTGAGTACCGCCATGAGGTCAGTGGTGTTGTTGACCTCGCGGCGTAGGCGATGAATGATGGTGGACGCAATCCAGTGCGGGCGGCTACATTGGCTCGGATCGTTGGCCAGAATGTCGTCAAGATCTTTGATGTCAGGCTTGAGAGGGGTCGGGCCCTTGAAAAGCACTTTGACTGTTCCAGACATCAACAGTTCGAGCGCTGTCCAGCCGCGGGTGAACCACGGCGAGAGAACGAGGGCAACGCAAGGGCTGCCGTCGTCGGCCCATTCGAAGTCGAGAAGATATTGGTCGTGGACAACGGTGCATTCTGCATTCGCATAGTTGTTGTGCATCCTGTTAATGGCCTGTCTCCTGACTTCTTCGGCCGTCGGGATCGAAATGGTGTCCCACCAAATGGCGTCGCATTTCAACTCCGTTGCGATGTCTGCCATGTACTTGAACAGACAGCTATTCACCTTACCCGCGTCTCCCAACCCAATGCCTGTCCCGTCCGCCCAAACATGCGAGACGGCCATGTATTTTGTCTTCTCGTCCTTGGGGACCACAAATGGCGGGACAATCGTCCAATCGGTACGGCCCTTTGCAAGCCCTTTCTCCTTGAGTGAATCGCTGAGCAGTTCCGGCTTAAACTCGACCGGGGGTTCGCAATCGGCGCCGTCGTGAGCCTTGTGAAGTTGTTTCACGGTTGTACTGTCGAGGAAGTTGCTGTAGCATATATCGACAGTGCATTCCTTGTGGCCCGGATGGCTGAATTGCGGATTTGCAGCCGCAACCTCCACCAGGGCTGGCAGGTCGACGTACTTGCGCTCACACACAATGGAAAGGTTCCACAGCCTGTGCTGGCAGAGATTCGCCTCGCGCGCCTCGCGCACCGCCTTCTCGACCACGGGCGCTGTGATGCTCAGCTGCAGAAACTCGGGCCCCAAGCGGCCCTCCACGGGGGCTGCGGAGCCGATCAAATGCAGCTGGACAATCTGCATCCAGTATATGATTTCGCACACGCCAAACACATCCACCGGCACTTCTGTGTTGTTCTTAGTACGCAGCATTTCTGACATCGTCCGCCTGCCGTCCTTGTACTGATACGTCAGCCAGTGGCAGGTATTGACCGCCTCGGCGAGCTGGTAGTAGGCCCGGTGCTCGAGTTCCTTTGCGCTGGCCGACGTCTGGCAGGAGATCAGCGTGAGGGCCCAGTCCCGAAATGGAGCCCATTTGCAGCTGGGTATAGCGACTTGGACTACCTTCTTAGCCCCCAGACATTTTGGCCGCTCGCAGCGTCGAATACGAGCAAGTTTGCAGAAGTGGCCGAGCCGGTTGAGGAATGGCCATTCGGCGTCGGCCTCGTAGTCCAGTTCACCATCATTTGTGTAAGAAACGCTCCGCCCCGGACGATCGTGAGAGTTGGCGCACTCCTTCAGAGCGCTTGAATGACTGAACTTGTCCTCAACAAGCAGCGGCTCGTCCGGATTCAGATGGAGGGGCGGCTGGTTCTGTGGAGGAGCATCGGGCTTGGGCATTTCTTCGGCTTCCTCTTCTTTTCCGTGATTGATGTATACTTCTCGAATCTTGCCGAATTTCTTGTCTTTCAGCCATGGATCGTGCTTGGGGTCGATTGTCGTCATGGAAATCTCACCCGTTTTGGGATCTCGCACAAGAGGCATGGCTTGTGACCGTGAGCGACTACAGAACCCCAAATGAAGCGTTTATGGCGGGTATTCTGCAGCGTGACTTGCAGAGAATCACAGCAATCTCACCGCAGAATGAAGGGGAAAGGACAGTTAAGGCAGCCTCTGAAAAAACAATATGGCAGTGTGGAGTTTGAAGCTAGAGGCGCTACACCACATTTTTCATCGGTAAAGAAGAACCTCTCCGTCCCGTCTTCTCTACGATTTGTCCGCTTATTTCACAAGGTGGCGCTGTCTTGGAGGGGAAAATGCCTCAGAATCCTACCAATCCATTGGAGGTTCCAGCTGCATGTCTCTCTGCCTGCACTCGGCCCATTTTGTTGTGCAAGGTGTACAAGGGATAACTCAGCAGAGCTCCCAAGAGGCCGGCCGCAGCCTTTGGCCGGCCTAGTGGCGGCCGGCCGGAGGCCTGCAGGGGGTAGATGCCTGCCAAATTAGGAAATTGCCTGCTAGGAAGTAGAGATGGGTAGATTTGACTATAGAATACACTGCTAGCATACATTTTGCTCTCAATCTAGAGCCTCTTGATCAAGCCATTGTTCCACCACGCTCTCAGGCATTCCAATGCCTCGATTAGGTTATCACCTAGAGAGTTCCTTTCTGACGTGATAAGCTTACCAGCGCTGCTAAAGGCTCGCTCGCATTCGCAGGATGTTGCTGGACAAGCGGGCCCAGCGTTGCAGGGTAGGAAAAGCTTCTTCCACATCTGCCTGACTCCACCAGTCTATGGGATCAAATCTCTCAGGGGCAGGGATGGCAGAGCCAGCTGTAGAATACCTGCGAAATTCATCCATGGCAGTATCCTCCTCTTTCCTGCGGTATAGCCAGTCTTCAAACGCGTCTCTCTTCTTCAACTTCTTGTGCGGCGCCAGGTGTGCGTAGTCTTGTTCCCAAATGTCCTTGCAATTAGCCAACATGGCCTCAATCCAGGGCTGGAGCTTATCACCCCAGGCATTATCGAAAAAGTCGCGCCTCTGTGTGGGATTAAGGAAAGTTGCGGCGGCATAGATCTGATGGCTTTTGTCTGTTAGCTGGTAGTATTTGGTCATTTTAGGCCACGCATTATTGACACACTCCCAGAGACGGGGTTCTGACTGCGGAGTCCTTGATCTCAGCTGCTCCAGATGATCGAGAAGGTATTCCATGGCAGGAAGAGCTTCCCAAATGGCCCCATGATGGCCTAACTTAGCTTTACCCTGGAGGCGTTGAGTTTGAGTCCAAAAGACCTCAAGGTTCTGCGCCAGCCATTTCAGCACATCCCAGTCCTCTTGTAGCAAGGAAAACCGGCCCATTTCTTTTCGATGGGTCTCAGAAAAGACGTTGATCTTCGCCTGAAGGTGAATGGCTCGGGTGATTGATTTATAAACAGAATTCCAGCGAGTATTGTTGTCGGAAATGAGCATTAGATCCAACTAAATCATCAGATCTGAATATGCGAAAGCCGCAGTCTTGGCAGTCTTGGCAGATTTTTGCCTACCTTCGAATTCGTCCTCGATTCCAGTATTCGCAATAGAAAACCATTCGTCACGCCTTTGAGGACTATCCTTGATGAATTCAATGGTCTTATGAAGCTTTCCGTATGGTCCGTGATCAAGCTAGTCCTGCCTAATCTCAAGAAGTTCTTTGATTTCTGTTTTAGGCCGATCTTTGTGGATTTCCAAGCTCTCAATGTCCTTGCCGAACAGGAACGCTTTTGCAACAAGATTGATGATATGTGATAAGCATCTGACTCGCCTACCATCTGGGTCTTTGATATCTGGGTCTAGATCTCGAAGAATGGCCTGAATGGCAGTATCATTAGGTCCGGCGTTGTCCGCAATGAAAAATCCGAGGTTTGAGCCTAGCTGGAATGACTTAAGCACAGGTAATACTGCCTCAGCAATATTCTCGCCGCTGTGCGAGCCTTTGATCCTTCGCAATCCTATAAGTAAGTCCTGCTTCTTCAGATCCTCATCTAGCCAGTGTGCGACAATCCCAATGAATGCGCGATGATTGGATGCTGTTCAACCATCAAAGCTGATATGAACCTTCGAGCGTGCTTTAGCTAACTTTGCTTTGATCACTAGGCTCTGGCCCTCAAACAGCTTCAATATCCAGTTCCGAATGGTCGTTGCCGAAGATACCAAAAAATCGTCAAGAGCTGGAGCAATGGTGTGAATGAGCTCGCGGAAGGACTCGCTCTCGATCATGACTAATGCGACCTGCATTTGGACAATCCATTTAAGCAGAAACCACCTAAAATCGTCTATCCGGATTCTTGTCACTAGGCCCTGAGCTATATGGGTAACTCTTACGCCTGCAGCCCTGAATAGAGATGGGATAGTTGCTGAGAGTGTAGATGAGACTAATACACTGTTTTCCTCCTCTTTTTCCTTAAATTCGATTTTGTGGTCCTTCCTCAGATGTCGAATCGCTGCAGTGGTGTTGCTGTTACCATCCGGGCCAGTGATCTTGTATATTTGTGTGGCAGGTAAGCACTGATGGCAGAGCCAGTACTTATCGAGGTTATGGCTATCCAGAGCGCGCAGTTCCGCGCCGTATAGCCAGATCTTTGATGCCTTCGAGCCCTGACGCTGATTCGCGGTTTGGTCGACTGCCAGGTACCTTACTCCTCCAATATGGTGTACTTGCTGCTCTGCAGGCCCCTTGCTAGAGGCAGGAAGGTCCTCTGGCACTAGATCATGGGCGAGAAGGGTCTCGGTGCCCATTGCACTGCTGAGGTCATCGCTAAGGAGGTCCGGATCGATATTCATTGTGTTTGAAGTCCTGACGTTTGGCTATGGAAGGATCAGAGGAATCGGCATCGAACACAAAGAGCTGACGATGGGTAGCGGAGTTATTTGCGCTTTTGCAAGTGACGACCTCCAGCTCATCTGTAGTGTCGTTGACTGTGAGATATGCTCCAATGTCATTCAGGATGCCGTAAACGTAATTTGGATTGGGGGCTGACATTGCTGTGCCTTGAGGAACGAAGAGACGAAAGGTGTTTATACGCCGCTACCCCTCACGGGGGGGTGCAGGAATTGACGGCGCAGGGACCACATCCATCAACAAAACACCCCCTTTCCACCTAGGACTCTCAATCGCCGGCATCTCATATTAGGTCGGAATTTTCCAGAAGTCCGACGTCAAACACAACCCCAATGCGCGTCGATATCTACTAGTTGCAAAGGAGCAATTAGATCGGGGGTGGCATCGTCAACATTTCCAAGCTTGCTGCCGCCATAACTGGGAAAGCTGCGTGCGATGGCTACAGGTGTGCGCGTTAGCGAATAGGCCAAAGCGTGGACAGGCCTCTTACCCGCGTGGATAGGCTATCGCACTCTAGCACATTTACTTCGCGACTTACGCGAAATGCCAGAAATACCGTTGACTGCATTTGCCTGAAGCGTAGAATATCGTAAGGAGAATGTTGATTGGAAGGAAGAACAAGACGGTGGTGAAGCCAGAGCTGTAGCCGATTTGTCCATTATCATTGTCTACTTGAATGGCCCTATTCCAATGAAATGCATCCACTAAATGCCTATGCCTCCCACGGAGACCGAGGACGTCGTAGCTTGATACTGCCCGGATATTCGCTGCCCTCGGAGAGCATAAAGTTCAGTGTCTCCATACTCGACAATCTCGTTCCGTCTAAAGTAACAGCTTAACTCGACAACGATTTAGCTTGCGGTTTTGTCTTGCCCGCCTTATATTTAGAGCGCAGGATTACCATGACTACACGGTCAAGGCCGGGTGAGATGTTCCTCGGAAAGAAATCGGGAAAGGTAGTAAATGAGAGCCCATCTTGCCCTGGAGATGGGCTGTGGCCTTGTTGTAAGTGTGTGGTCCATGAGGTCGTTGCTGGACAGTGAACTAAGAGAGAGAGGGAGGGAGGGGAGGGGAGGGCATTGAATCCAAAACGGGCTGTCCTGTACAAAGTTCAAAAGTTGGCCAAAAAGTTGGGCCAAATTAGGCCCCGCGAGACCGGGCAGGGGGTCGAACGTGACGTATGAGAGACGTGGCAGCGTGAGCCGCCTGGGGCTCGCTGCTGAGACTGCTATGCGGCCCTCAAAGAAGACCATCTCTGTGCCTATAAAATTCTGGGTGGCCCCCATTTCTCTGGAGCCGCTCTTCTTTCCTCTCACCCAGCTTATGTGTCACGCCCTGCTTCTCTCACGCAATTTACTCATTCCCTCCTATGGACACGCGACCCCGATTTCGATGGCTTCCTTATGCAGCCCACTGTTAGGAGGCCAGTCTAGGACGAATCATAGGGGTGTAATGTAACTAGGACAACAAATCTAAAGAGGAGAGGAAGACGAAGCAGGACCACTAGATACAAACAACAACCTGTGTGCGCCAAGTGCCAAGACATACGTCGAGCCAAGAGGCTAGTGTTCGTAACAAAATTGGGAGAATAGGGGTTAAGTATCACGAGTAGTGATCATGAAAAACCAGAGGCGGAAGGACACTTCAGGCGTACTGTCAGTTGATCAAACCATCGAACGCAGAGACAACCCCTGCGCAATAGTGCTAACATAAGTGTTAGTACTTGTCGGACGAGGTGGACAATTTAGCACCACAACTTTCGAGAGAATTTGCTTTATGTGGTGGATCCCATAATATGATGTCTCCAATTTGAGTTGTATGCAGCGGATGGCGTTCAACTGATGTTGTTTAAAGAGGCGTGGGGCAGATAAATCCCGCCTACACTCACTAATCTGGCAAGGCATACTCCGACCACTTAGGGGTAATCTCTTGAGCATACGAGCACGACGGCGCTTCCAACGCAACCTCCTACGTCATCAGCTGAGAACCACGTATACTCATACTCCGATACACAGCTCCTTGCCTACCACCTTTAAATTCGGCCATTCAGGCGTCACCGTACTCTGTCTGCGTGCCCTGTGAGTCGGCATGGCCCCGACGTTGAACGGGTCGGAAGTGATCAACGTAAGCAGCCGCTGCGACGACGGATCATCAACAGATCAAGATGCCATAAATCCTTCCTCGGACGAATATCTCGACATCGAAGCTCACTTAGGTGATAATCAGAACGGAAACGCAAAAGAGAAGCAATCGCCGTTGCCGTCCAAGAAGGATTCCTCAATTTCGACGTTGTCCAACGATGATGCGCCCTCAAATCAGAAAGAGATTAGTGCACAGAGACACTGGGCTGAAGAGCTGAGATCATATAAGGATTATGTCGAGCTTCTGTCTACTCTACATCCTCGCTTGCAAACAGTCCTCAAATTTATCACTTCTGATCAGACTTACGAGGAGAGTGGCGGCCACGACGTCACCAAGAGTGTGATTCCGCGTGCAGCAATTATATCAGGGACTTCTGCCACTGCTTTTTCCGTGAGGCCACGTTCCAATGCCTCTGGCGACGATCCTTGGTTAGGTATTTCAGAGCTAGAAGATGTGCTGTTCAGCAGCCGGGAGCCAGCGCTTCAGGAATTGATTCTTGTTGCTCAGGATATTCAACCTTCAGGCGTCAAGGTGAGGATGACCAGAGCAGTCTCTTGTAACCAGGGTCAATTGCTTACTTATCCAAACAGTATCTCGGCAGGACCTTTCATGTCTCACCATTCGCATTCGAGTGTTACTTGAATAGGGAGGCGTCATTCGTGGTACATGGAACATCCTCATTCGTATTCGACTACCCCGAAACGTATCAGAGCAACCAGAAACTCTTGACGACTGATCCGCAGGATCTGTTCGCCAGGGATCCAAACTCCAGGCCTGGCACTCTGACTAGGATGTGGAAGAACACTTATGGTTATTTTCAACGTATAGTATGGGTTGTCAGTCGAGATCCAAAGACTACACAGGGTTAGTTCCTCTCGTGAGACCCAATCCCGTTGTCCCTAGAGCTTACCAGTTGGAGTAGATGTTCATATTCTCCTCGTGGACTCTTTACCAACGGAAACGCAGCCCGACGTCTTTCACCTGAGTGGAGATCTAGGCTCATACGATCTTTACCTTCGTGGTGGTACACGGGCTATCAAAGACCTCGAGGCTGACGCTTATACACTACTGCGAAACATGACGACGACGGACTGTCACGAAAGCCCTCGTTCTGGATACAGCGCCTCGCACGCTCGAGTTGCCCAAGCAATAATCAGGCTACTGAGGATAAAATGGGGTAGCTTCCTTCAGAACGTACAAGAAAAAATCTCTGAATCCAAAGCGCCTCTCTCCGGAGATCTAGGGGAAATCGAGGAAGTTCTGCAACGCAAACACGACTTCGAGAAGCTCCAGCGAGTCCTATCCACTGTCATAGTCTCTGCAGAAAAGGCGATGGTCGGTGACACAGATTATTTTGAAGAGCTTCGGGCATATGACCGCAGCATCAGTAGTTGGTCAGCACAGCTTGAAAGGGTCTCTGGATCCATGTTGGGCATGCTGGCCGTCTCGGAAAGCGTGAAAGCCAGCGGCCAGGCTATCCGGTCAAAAAATCTGCAGATTCTGGCCTTTGCGTTCCTGCCGATCTCGACCATTAGCTCCATATATGGGATGAATACTTGGGAGATTAACGGTAGCAAGCCACGAACGTGGCAATTTGGAGCAGCTGCCGGGGCGACCCTCCTCTTAGCCGTCTTGATTGCAGCGATTTATCATTCTCTCCCACGGCCGTGGTTTGTAGCGGCAATCTCCGAGTCCCCGTGGTACTTCTTACTTGATGTTTTCCTCCTTCTCACGTCATTCGTCCTGAAAACACTCTTCGTGACGATTCTGGGCTTGCCGCTAATCTGCGCCGTGGTTATTGCCACACCGCTGGCGTGGATCGGAGTTTTCTTATTTTGTATCTACGGGATCATTATCAAAATTTGCCCACTGCTATTTCGTGGGATTAGTTCAAACCCCGAGTTGGAAAATTTGTTGGAGTCATTACTGTTGTTTTTACTGTCGGTCAGTGTTTGGGCCCTGGATCTGCGTCGTTCTTGGGTCCCGATCGTGGAAACGATATATTTCTACGATATCACACGTCCATTGGAATTCTCGCCCAGGAAGAAGAGTCGAAGAAGGTGGGCATGGAGTCGTCGCAACCAGAAAGCGGTGGAAAAGAGAACGGTTCCTCCTCGTTCTGAGGAGGGATGTGTGGTCATGTAGTTGATGAATAGCAGAGCGATGCGAGACTAATCGTATGCCGGGAGACTCGGTTGTTTTGGAAGTTTTTGTAAAAGTGGTTCATCAGTGATGCAGTTGCATGTATTCTTTCAAACGCGCCCTTCCACCCTCGTGTTGTACCTCCTGCTGGCCTATCTAGAACTGGTTTAGTCAGATGCGGCAGTCTTTCACCGGCTCTCTCATTTTCAAACACCACTCCATCTCCAGAGCTGTCTATGCGAACTCACATGTTCACAATCACCGACCCTCTGCAACCGCCTAGGCCTCATCTGCACTTTTCTTCCCCGCGATGACCTAGCATCACTTCGCCTAGCTGGCAAGAATGTCACAAACCCCAGGACGATGGCCTCTCTGGCCTCATAGATATTGCCATTTTCGAAACTCTCTAACATAGCTAACGTTATCATACGCCGTGCATCTGCACGTCCAGCCTCCCTCCTATTCAAACGCCTCAGAATGAGAGAGTTAACCAAAAACGGGGTGTTCAATCACGGGGTGATGGTTATACGAGATCGGAACTGAACAGTAACCTGGTTGTCAAGCAAATTCGGCTCCGGTATTGTTCCAGCGAAGAACTGGCTCATGAGGATAAACGGGCCAATTTTCAAACTTAGGCGCCTTTTCGTATTGAAGTCACATTTGTACTAGTACTTAAGAAGGCCAATCTCACATTGAACTGTAGTCCCAAGCGTGTTGTGGAATAAGTATCACTCTAGAAATCATGATCCAACATCATATGGAATCGAAGTCGTATGTAGGCAATGCACAGCCATTTGCAAGAAAGCTACTCTTAAGAACAGGGCCGCCGAGCCTACACCATAGACATGCCTCCGTGCAAACATTATGCCAGCCACTATATTCAGCCGTACCTCTTGAAATTCTGCAAATCATTCAATGAAGGAGGAAGACTTGACATGGCCATTTCCCAGACTCTGCAAAGGCTTGGCCAGAACGGCAAGTTCCAGGCCGCGAAAAGGATCTTCAATGATGGCGAGTATAGGGCATCTAAGCGGAGTGCGCTGCTCGTCTTACAAAGCTAGCTCTGCATTGGACAAGTTGAAGTAATACAGCCAGAGTATGGGGGGCAATGAACACAGAAGGCATAAAAGCCCACTGCCAGCCATTGTGTCCTTCCTCGTCGCGCGAAAATGCTACGAGAGCGGACCTCGCTTGAAGATGTAAAGGAGGGCACAGAATCCAAAACGAGCTCCCCGATACAAAGGTCAAAAGTTGGCCCAAATTCGGCCTGGCGAGAGGGGCTCCTGTTTAGCGTGGGTGCAAAGGGAGCAGAAAGCGGCGTCAAAGGATGCCAGACTTGGCGCTCCGTTTCACCTAGATGTTCAGAATTCTCCGCGGGCTGATAGTAAAGCCCCCGGTCGAGTTCATCACTCCTTCAAATCAATAACACGTAATAATGGGACTCGCCGCCCCTGTCGACGGTGACCCTATTGCGGCCGCAACCAGTGGGGACAAGGACCGGAAGGAAAGCCAGGCTACCAAAGACTCCCAAACCGCGTCCGAGTACGTGTCGCGATCTTGATAGTGGCCTCTAGCTGCGGGTCTGACTTTTGCTTTCTTAGCTACATCGACACTCAACTTCAGTTAGAAGCTGAAGCGCGCGAAGCTCTTCCCTATGTATGATCTCAATTACGATTCATTCGACGCTTTCACTGATCCCTATAGTCCTTCGACAGCTGTACGCAACCACTCGGCCCTCTGCGGCAAGCAGTCTTCGCATGTCTGACATGCAGCGCACCCCCTGCCTCCCCTGCGCAGGTTTATACTCCAGCCGGGGTATGTTACTCGTGCCAGATCTCATGCCACAGCGAACATACGCTTGTTGAGCTCTTTAGCCGGCGCAACTTTGTTTGCGACTGCGGCACCTCGCGTTTTCCATCAACTTCACCATGCACGCTACGAGCTGATCCTGTGACGGGTGTGAAAGGGGTCCACTCGCAGGAGGCGGCCAAGACCAATCGCTACAATCACAACTTCCAGAATCGCTTTTGTGGATGCGGCGAAGAGTATGACGCTGAGAAGGAGAAGGGAACAATGTTCCAATGTCTCGGTCTAGGCACGGTCCAGACAGGAGGATGCGGAGAAGACTGGTGGCACCCACAATGCTTGATGGGCCTTCCAAAAGATTGGCAACCGCCGAAGGAGTCACACCCGTTGCCAGTCGTGGAAGAGCATGTACCAGCTGACGGTCCTGAAGATGAACATGACGAGTCAGATGAAGAGTCCTCGCCGCCACCAGGGTTTCCTCACGAGGATGACTTTGAAAGTGTAATCTGCTACAAATGTGTCGAATCAAATCCATGGATCAAGCGGTACGCAGGCACCCCTGGCTTCCTGCCAGCGCTCTTCAAAAGAAGTCGAGCACCCAGTCCAGAAGGGGAGGCGAAAGAAAACATTCCAGTCTCCAAAGGGGTTCCTCAAGTCGAAGGCAGCAATTCCAAGAAGCGCAAAGCCGCAGATGACGACAGCGATGCTCGTGCATCAAGCCCTTCGAAACGCCTTAAAGACGAAGACTCATCCAACAACTCTAACGCCACCTCATCCAATTCCGATGCAGCTCTCCAACCACCCCAACATAAGCACGACGCCCTCCCTCCAGCACCCTCCGGCCAACTCTCACTTTTCCTCAAAGAAGACTTCCGCGAACACCTCTGTCACTGCCCCTCGTGCTTCCCCAACCTCATCCCCCACCCACAACTTCTCGAAGAAGAAGAAACTTACGAACCGCCTCTCTCTGAATCCGGGTCCGAGGCCGGGCCCCCAGGCTCCGGCGCCCGCAGCCACGGCACAGGTAGCCTTCTCGAGCGCGGCGAAGCAGCCCTCAGCGGGGTGGACCGAGTGCGCGCCATCGAAGGGGTCATGGTGTACAACAACCTAAAGGAGAAAGTGAAGGCCTTCCTAAAGCCGTACGCGGAGAGCGGACAGCCCGTAGGCGCAGAGGACATCAAAGCGTATTTTGAAAAGTTGAGGGGTGATGATCAAGCTATTTTAGAGGCCTCCAAGGGTGCCACCGGGGCTACGCGGAAGGATGGAGATGATGGGACTGGTGGTGGCACTGGTGCGAATCGGAAAGAGCAGAGTGGCTACTGAAACACCGTTGGACCCCCCGGGGGGGCTTTTCGGACTTGGACACTAGAGCAGAGTGTCTTTCACTTTTCACCTACGACCAAAACCAATGTATTGTTGCGCTCTGATTAGATGAATGTTATAAAGGGTATCACCCAGTGAATTCATTTACGCTTTATGCACTTCGCTCGCTCAAAAACACACGACAAAGCGGCCCTGTTGCTGATGCCGCAGCTCACCCTAGAGGGTGAGCTAGAAAATATGTAACAAAATGAGGTAGTAAGTAGTCGTAGTAGATTATATGCCCAATTTGGCTCTCTCTGAGTGAAGTGCTCAACACCCAAATGCTCATCCAGTATATATCCAGAAAAAAAATACTTTGCGGCAAAGACCGCATGTGCCGTCGCTCAAGTGTAACCTCGCATCGCATCCATGTATCCTGTACCACCTAGACAAAATCGTTAGCCCTATTGCACTCTTACACGAAGTATCAGCAGGGAAGGGGGCCAGGCTTACCTTTCAGATCCATCTCAAACGTCTCCGCCACCTCCAACACCCTCTTAATATGACTCATGCTCAATGGCTTGTCCTCATGAACGGCTAGCGCCTGTGCCGCTCTTGTCAGATTTTTGATCTGTCGCCCGTTGATATTCCGCTTCGCCAGGTCATTGTAGTCCTGATCCCGCAGATCCTCAACTTCCATGCCTTCCACATTCTTGACCTTCTCGATGAACATCTTCCACACCGTCTTCTTCGCTTTCATGCTGAGCTCGCCATACCGCAAGCTGAGGTGAATTCGCGATACGAAGGCCTCATCGAACGTCTCGACGCGGTTTGTGGTGAGGAAGAGAATGCCTTGGAAGTACTCGAGAAGGCGGAGGAAGATGCTGACGAGGGCGTTGCGGTGGATGTCGTGGATTGAGCGCTTTTCGAGGAAGACGTCCGCTTCGTCCAGGAGGAGGAGAGCGCCCCAGCTGTGGGCGATGTCTGGGGTCATGTTAGTAGATGGAGCAACTGAGAAAAGGTTGATGGATACACACCTAGGATATTTTGGAGCTCCTTCTCCAATGTCCTTGGGTCCGTGCCCAGATCGCCGGCGCTCACCATATACAAAGGACATTTCAAGAGATCAGCGATACCCTCAGCGGTCAATGTCTTGCCGGTTCCTGGTGGGCCATGGAGTACGGCAACTAGGCCTTTGCCTTTCCCAACGATGATATCGTCTATGCTGCGGGATGGATGGAATGCATGTGAGCTCACCAATGCCTTGACGATGGACTTTTGATTGTCCGGCAGGACGAGAGAATCGAAAGCGCCTTCATTCCAGACAACGTCACTGATGCCAGAGACTGTGAACTCAAGCCATAGCTTTTCGCTGAAGGCAAATCCGAGCACGACCGGACTGGCAATAAGAAGCTCCTCGTCCGAAAATGCCTCTTCTACGCCTTGGCCAAGTGCTCCCAGCTTCTCCTTCTGTATAATCTCTTCGCCATTGTCGTCTATCTCGATCTCAACTAGGTGGTGTTGGCCCTGCTCGTCTTTCACAACTTTGAACTTCTTCCTCTGTTGTTTTGTGTCTTCGGAGGATGAGGGCGTATTGCGATCTCCTTCTGCATCATCCGAACTGCTGTGGCCTCCACATCGACAACTGTCGTCCTCGCTGCCAGCATCGGAAGGCTCATAGACATCTGCATCATCTTTCGGCTTGACGGTACTAATGGGATAATTTGGATTGATGCGGCGATGAATTGCAGGATCTATCATGACTCTGCCGTTGATGTTGATCTTCAGGATTTGTCTCTTTCTCTTTGTATAAGCCATGCCTTTGTGGTAACGGTAATTCATCCCTTTCAAGGCGGCAAACTTCTTTCCACGCTCAATCAAGGTCGTCCTCACACCTTCAGGATCCTTGTGGTACTGCAATGGATAGCAGTCCAGAGAAGAGATTTTGCGGGAACCCGTGAACGACATAACATCAGTGTGCATGGTGCCCATCCCGAACGACTTTCCGTCATACTCCAGATATCGCCCTTCGATGCTGTACCATACGCCTTTCATGAAATGCGAATCCTTTGTGGCGTAGTCGATCTTGAATGCCCGTGGCTGGTCATGGTCGCCGTACGTTGCACAGTAAGCAATAGTGTTCGGCTTGTAGAGTGCCCATAGCAAGTCGAACGTGATCATCTTGTTCTCGAGCAAAGGGTACAAGGTCTTTTTGGTCTCTGCGTAGTCCTTGTCCAGGTACTTGATGAGGACTTTCAGATGCGACGCTTTGGCAGCCGCAGCTTTTCGAGCCTTTCTTTTCTTCTCAGACTTGCTCGCTTCTTTGAGCTCCTTCATATATGCACGGGTCTCTTCTAGGTAGAGAAACAACATATTGGGGTCAATATGTGGTGTTTCTTGCACCAGACTTACACCCTTGACCTCCGACATGATATGCTTCAAAGCCTCTTTCAGCGGCTTACTTCTGATGTCCACCAGTGTTTCCTGGTACTTATGTTCCCAGTCGAACTTGCGGCGCACCGTGAAAATGTACTGGTCAAACTCTTCCACGCCGGGATCATCGACCGTCTCGGTCAGCTTGTAGTTGTGGATCGACTGGTCCCACAGCTGGTCGACCCGTTTAAAGGCAACCTTCGAACCTCGAGCCTTCTTCTTGGCCTTGGCCTTTGTCTTTTCGGCTTGCTTCGCCTTGACCCGAGCAAGAGGATCTTCGAGTCCCAGGTCACGTCGGCTGATACCGGAGAGGCCACCTCGCCCTCGCCTTGCTGGTTGGCCCCGTGCAGTATCCAGACCCAGCCGGGCAAGCTGCAATTTCATGGCGCGCAACTTGGCCGAGTTGGGATCCTCCTCAAGCTCAATATCGTCAGATTCCTCCTCCTCGCGAGCTTTCCGTTTGGCCACTTTTCTTGCCTTGGCCTTCGCTTTGGCATTTTTCTTGTTACCCTTCTCTTCCTCTGACGAGTCCTCCTCACTCTCGCTCGACTCCTCCTCCGCAGCGGCTTTCTTCTTCTGCGCGCGCGCTTTCTTCGCCTTCTCCTTTAACCTCTTAGCTTTGGCTTTGGCTTTCTTAGCTTTGCGCTTTTGCTTCTCGTCCTCAGACTCTGAAGACTCGCTGTCTGACTCTGATTCGGCTTCGTCTTCACTTTCGGAGGACGAGGAGGAAGAGTCGGTGGAGGAGGAGTCACTTTCACTTGAGGCTGCCTTCTTGGCCTTTTTATGTGCCTTCTTGAGGTTCTTCTTCTTCTCCGAGTTGTCTGGATGCTTCTTGCACGCAGTCTTCTTCACTGTTGCATCTGCGCCGCCAGCGGATTTGACGTCAGATTTGGAAGTGACCTTAGCATCACCACGCAAGGCATCATCCTGCTTTAAGCCATCAGCTGTAGCTTTGTGCGTCGCGACATCCTGATTCACTGTATCGGCAACACTTGTGTCCATGGTGAGTATAGTTGTTAGGGAGGTAGGATAAGTTTCGAATGTTGAGGCGGCAAAAGTGACGGGAGGGAATTAGGTGAAATAGTAAAGGTCGATGAGGAAGAGGCGAGCTGGGAAAAGTGAGTCAAGGGCAGTGGCGGAGTCACCGATGAATGAGGTGAGATATGGCAAGCGACGGAAGCCTAGAGATAGTAATCCTGGATAGCAAGCTGTAGCCTGCGCTGATGAAGGTCCACAGCGTCGAGGTGAGCCTACTTTTGGTGGAAATTTCGCTAGAGATGTATGGATCTTGGTAGCAGGCTGCTGAACCATGGATCTCCGATTGATTGCCGCTGCGGGTTTGGCAACAGACTTTGCGGAGAGATGTATGCCAATAGGGCCCGGTGACGGCCACACGCCGGCACGTCTGCCTGGTCGCTAACTGTAAAGCCAGAGGAGCCTCATCCGTTAGGCAGCAATCTCCCGTTGACGAATCAGCACAACGGCTCGCCGGAAATGTCGCCTAGTCGATGCCTGCCAGCCAGCGAGGCTGAGGAACGCCAGATCGGCCTCACACTTCCGAGCCTTTGGCCCTAGACGGGGGGGATGCAATGAGTTCAATTAATGATTTCAACAAACGTTAACTACGCATGTGTAATCGCTGCTAGTGACTCGAGCCCGGCCCATGTTGCCGTGTGGTACATGTCATGCATGCAAGCATTACACCCGTCGCTCATGCTCTTCGTTCCACGGTCAGACCACTTGGCACGGTCCCCGGTCCCCCGTTTGCACATCTCCCTTGCCCATGTTCCTACCTCTTACCCTTCTTCTTCGGCGCAACCACCTTGTAGGCCGAGGTGGTATCCTCCTTCGGCGCACTCGCAGGACCCTTCTTGGCAACCTCGCTCCACCCGCCTCCACTCTTGTTGTCGGTCGCCGAAGTCGGCGTAATGCCATTCGAGGATGGGTCTACGATTCCCTTATCAGCCAACTTGCGACGTCGCACAAATTCCTCGGCAAAGCGACGTCCGTCGAGAGTTTGAGAGTGCGCATAGACCGAGTCCGAAATGATCTCCGTCTCTAGCGGAAGGAGTAGTAGGGTCTGCACAAATTCATCAACTACGATCGGGGGGGTCAGCAGGTGGCTCCTCTTTTTGCAATGCTATGATAGTACAATTACCATTCATGTTGTTGTTCAAGCCCTTTCCTAGAGCGCTCTTCGTCCACTTTGTAAACTCTTCCGCTGCTTTGCTTTGGTTCGTCAGGGCGGCACTGCTTCGAGTTGGTGGTGCTGCTGGCCTTGGTCGAGCAGTCGTGCTTAGGCCAGGCGCTGTAGCAGGAGCAGTCCGAGGCACGGCTTGTGGTGTTGCGACCACTGTCGCTGGTGCCTTGGCCTTGCCGCTCGATCCAACGGTCGTCCACGGACTTGTAGGACCCGTAGGCGAAGGTGTAGTGATCTTGCTGGCCAGATCAGCATAGCGGGTGCCAGCAGCCGCAACAGGTACAGCGCTCGATTTCTGGGCGACGGCCGCTGCACGTTGTTTTCGCGTCTCTTCCTCCTTCTGAATCTGAGCAAGAGTCTTCTTGACGTTTGCAGGTGCCGCAACAGGCTTTCCAGAAGCACTCTTGGCCCAGACTGACACGCCTGGGGCCGTTGGTGTCGCTGGCGAGGTAGAGGCTGCCCAAGTCGACGTTGACGGTAGACCCGGAGCAGGCGCGACAGGCTGGACGAGTCGCTCTTGCTCTGCTTGAGCGCGTCGAGCGGCTGCGGCAATTTCCTCTTGCTGTGCGGCTTTCCGAGCTTCGGCTTCCTGAATCTCCTTGAGCGATGGTCCTTTCGGTGCCTCACTAGACTTCTCCGCCCAGGGTGCGAGGGAGGTGCTCGGAGTCTCGATCGGGGTCTGATTCTGCGATCTCGATTCAGCAACAAGAGTGTCCGCCACGTTCCGGCTCCTTTGAGCTGCTGGAGCGGGCAAAGGTGATACCGATGGCGGGGGTAGACCGTGCGTTGGTAATGTTGAGTCTATTTGGCCCCAGGGCGCATCGACACCAGTACTGTGCTGCTGCTGGGCCGAGGCGGCAGCTGCTTTCTGCACCTGTTGAGTAAGAGAGGGAACGTCCTGGGCCTGTGCTGTCGCAGCTGGAATACGCGCGGCGGTGGAGGACGTGCCTATAGGGGCCGGCATAGCATCAGGCCCCTGTTGTCGCCTGAGCTGGTCATCTGCTCGCTGTCGCGATGGAGCCCCGATTGGCTGCGGCTGAGCGCCTTCGGTCTGCTGCAGTCCTTCAATCGAATCATCAGCTTGCACCCTCAATGCATGGAACTCGCGCAGCCGCTCACTTTGTCCTGGTTGTTCTGCGGACGTATCATTTTGAGCTTTCATGTCAGCTTGATGTTGCTCCATCTGAAGTCGAGCTCGGTCTTGGAGCATTGCTGATATCTGATGCGTTGTAGGTTGCCCATCTGGAATCTGTGAGCCCATAGCGCCTGCGAAGGGAAACGGTGCTCGCTGGTTGAAGCTCATGCGCTCAACTAGCGTAGATACCTCATCTTCCCTAGGACCTCTCATGTCTCCTCCCGGTATCACCTGGCCCATATTTGAGGTTGGTGCTTGTCTCATCGAAGTGTCGAAGAATCCGGGCACATTAGACGGAGGTTGTATAGGTCCTTGCATTGGGGATGGTTGATATGGGCCAGAAGGTGAGGTTATACTGCCAAAGCTGGGCTGACTGTGCAGCGAGTGCGCGCTGGAATGATGCTGAAGGGGATGCAAGACATGAGGGCCACCCTGGATCTGCATCTGCTTCATCAGAACCTGCTGCTGCGCCAGGTGTTCCTTCTGTCTCGCCATTAGATATTGCTCTTCTTGTTTCCTCCTCTCCAGCGCGTTCTGTTGTTCGGCTGTCAGGGTTGTCCCGAAGCTTGGGAAGCTGCTGGCGAAGGGCGGTTGTGCTGCTCCGCTGGAAGGTGGACCTGCACCCATGGTGGCTACAGCTGCTGGAACTCCCCATTGATTTGACGGGCTAGTTACAGCAGGTCCATGAGGCACCCCAATTTGTGGAACCAGAAAAGGCTCTCTTGAGTTGCCAATGCGACGTACAAGCTGGGCCAGAGGCTCATAGTCTGCGTCTTCAAGCTTCTTGACCTGTAACTCTGCCGTGAAGAATCCTGCTTTGAACCAATCGTGCATCTCGAGACCTGACCATGGTCCTTGAGTGTTGCCTTGCGGATCGCGATAAATCCAACGCATCCTGTCAGGCATGACCATTTGTCGTTGTTGTGCCGCCGGGAGTTGATTGGAGGATGAACTACCGCTTGACTGACTCAAACCTTGCCCGGACTGACCTCCTGTATCCCCGGTACTTGCCACATGCTGGCTATGACCGGAAGCACTGATGGGAATTTGTGAAGGACCAGCAGCTGTAGTCCTTGGATGTACGCCTGTTCCTTCGGTTGACAGGCCGGAATCCTCAGACCCTCGCATGAGCTGACTTGCAAAGTTAAGACTATGGTTGTTGTTGTTGTCGTCATACATGCTGCTCCCTCGGAGAGAAGAATAAGATTCGTTTTCGAAAGGCCCACTTCCTATATTCCGTGTGTCAGAGTCTCCGTGTTGTCTCTCGGAGACGTCGTCACTTCCTTCAGTCCCTACCCTGCCAGTCCGCATCTGTTCTTGCATGGCAGGAGGGAAGAGGGGACCTAGCTTGCTACTGCGGCCACTAGCACCAGTGCTTCCAAGACCTGGTGAGCCGAAAAGACTGCTGTTGCCAACTGCGTGGCTCGGTGACTGCAAGTCTCCCATCGGGCCAAACAACTGATCGCCAAACCCTGGCGAAAACGCTGGTCTATCTCGACTAGGGGTCCCGGCGCCAAAACCGGTGCTGGGCCACGCCCCAGAACCGCCGAGTCCGCCTAAAGCCCCGAAAGCACGGCCTGCAGCAGCGCTTGCGATTTGACCACGCTCTTCTGCAGATGAGGTCATGCCTCTGCGCATCGAACCAAATGGAGCACTTCGCGGGTCGTCAGCAGCCGAGTTGTATCCTAGAATACCACTGTGCTGGAGGCTGGGGTCATTGGTATCATCATCACTAGTATCGCCTCGTTCCCCACCAGGACTCCGATATGGATTTGTGGTCGTAGGACTGATGGGTTCCTGGCCGTGATGGCGTGGCTGAGGGGTTTGATGCAGGCTGCCTTGTTGACCTGGCTGCATGAAATCTCGAGCTCCAATATTTGGGGGCAGACCGAAAGCGGAAAAGCCTAGCTGATCAATCCCTTGAGTTGGAGGGCTAGCGTCTTGAGCGCCACCTAATACAGCACTGCCACTTCGGGGTACCATGTCGCCATAGGGGTTTGTTTCGCTGCGCGCCGGTCGATTCCGAAGAGTGTCATTTTGTCCGAACTGATTACCCTCGTTTTCCATCTCGGGTAAACGTTCAAGGTTCCCTAGTGAGCCCTTCTCTTTGATCGATGGCGATGCCTCCTCGGTGCTGGTTTTAGAGAGGATGTCTTTGAAGCGGCTTCCACCGCGAGCGCTTCCAAACCCCGGTCGTTTCTCAGCAGAGTCTTGAGAAGCTGGAGAAGAGCCTACGGCGAAGCTTCCAAAAGCACCCATTGGCGCAAACCCGCCACTCTGCGCTCCAGAAGACCATGGTGAAGCAGATGGTCCACCTAAGCCACCACCAAGCGGACTAGTGGTACTACGCTTAAGTGAAGGGAACGTCGTGTTCACATCGGTTTCGCTGTTGCGATTGGCGCCTTCCGTGTCTCTGTGATCAGTAGGAGGCTCACTACTTTCGTCTCTGAAATCGGTCCTTCGCCGAAGTAGAGAGGCTGGAGGTGTAGCAGTGGACGGCTCGTCGCGGAAAAACTTGCTATTGCCTGTTGGCGATAGGGGACCGCCTGGATTGAAAGAATCGCTTGTTTCTCTCCGCCTGGGTCCTGGTCGAGAGGCGTTAGAGGTATTGGTACTAAATGAGCCGAATTGCCCTGAAATTGATGTTTTCCGTCCGCCACCAGCTACGTTCGCATTATTGTCCTTTGCCCCAGCCTGAGGAGGCTTTAACGGCGAGTTTACGGATGTTGTAAAAGCCTACAACGCGTGAGTGACTGGACAAATCGCCGGGCAAGTAGGGATCCGGCCTTACCTCCCTCTCCTCGTCTGTCATTTCTAGAAGACTCAAAGGGTCGTCATCAACCTGAGGATTCCAGCATATTTCAGGGCCCGCTGTCTGGTCTTTGCCTTTGTCTCTCTTGTCCCAGGTTGAAACTGCCTCATCTTTTTGCTCGAAAGGATTCCAACCGCCGGAGAAAAGCTGCTCCAGGTTTCTATCCAATGCACCCAAGTCCCGCTGAGCTTTGTAAATGTCGATCATCTGATCCTTGTTGTAGCGACCTTCACCAGAGATCCCATTGCGGAAATATGACGAGATGTTCGAGTTGAGGTGGGGTGGAATGTAGACTCCCGTGTTGGCAGAAGGAGTTGGCGGCGCATTCTGAGTTCCATCGCGGGTGTTGGAGGCGTTCGTTGCGAGTGAGGGTCGACGAAAGGTCTGTGTAGCTCCGTTGACTCTGTTTCTGGACCTGCATGGAGACTCGGTCAGATGGCTTGTATCATGGCACATAATGCGCGTGCTTAGGTGGGATGCTCTCTCTCAGCACCAGCAACAGCTAGATTTTTACGGGTAAACCTCCCATGTAAAGGAGCTTGCTTGTACTGACCATTCCCCATTTCCGGTTCCCTCTACTCTCTTGCTGCCAGTCCCGTCTGGATTGCTGTTGGCTGCGGCGGAAGCAAAGCTCGACGTGAGAGGAGAAGGCATTTTTGAGGGATCCAAAAACAGACTTATGACTCAAGACGCCCAAGACGACAATTTCGGATGTAGGGAAGCTTCAGGATTGATGTACCTGAAGGGTCAAGCGGTGTAATGTGCGTTTTTCTTTGTCAACGCAATGGGGCGGAAGACCTGGAGGAGGAGCTTTAGCACAAATGGTATAATGGGAGAGCTAGAACGTGAGTAGTCGTAGTCGCGTAAGCGTTGTCTGGACGTTGTGGAGGAACGTGGTGGCGGCTGCAATAGTGTGAAATAATATTTGAAGGAAGTTGGTTGTTTCGTCAAGCAATGCACTGGACCAGTCAGGAGTCGAGTCCGGGCGTGAAGCTTAGCCTTAGAATTTCTTGCTCATAAAAGGTTTAGAGCCCTGGAAAGGCCCAATAATTACGTATTGGCTTTAATCGGGTTCCTCGCACATTAACGCAACAATGGCCACGCGACACCTTTCATCTATCGTTCGAGCACACTTCAAAAGGCAATCAACATGTGAGATTCGGGCACGGCATATGTCAGATGTTCGGGAGAAAGCTGTTTGGGGAGAAGCCTCAGATTCTCTTTTCTCATCGGCAAGCCATGGGTGCTCCACTGATAAAGCCTGTTATAAGTGGCTCGCTCTCTGATCAGAAAAAGGGATGCACAATGAGTAATCTAGGATCTTAAGATCACCCTCAGTGACACAACAGGTTTAAGTTTGATCCAACATCAGCGTTCGTCAGTTTGCGTTGTACGGCTAATTCGTGGGTGTACAACCATTCATTGCTTTCACCGTCCTGCGATTTCTCAGTCATTTAGGATGGCTCTAATAGATGGCCCTCAGCGCCGCAGTTCTTCCTTCATTTGTTTCATCTCTTTATCCGTTCATTGTTTACTGCCTCTCAACCACACAGATCTAGTCCGTTGGTCAAAAGCTGGGATGCAACCGTTTTAACCATTCGATTGACTCTAGCTTCTCAGAATGCCATTTCTTGGGAAAAGCACCAAGCACAGAAAATATGGGCACATAGGTCCCTACGGCCCCGGAGCCAGATTTGCTATTGGTAGCGGTGATCGCCTTGCTGCGAGGAGAAGAGAAACAGCACAAATAAAAGCGCTTATGAGACGGTACCCGGGCATGCTGCCTCACGCTATGAATGCTGTGGCAAGTGGGATGTTTGGAAATGGTCAGAGTACAGCAAATCCGGACGCCTTTGGCGACCTGCGTCGTGGGATAGGCTTCGACCAATTTGCGGGGAGTGGCTGGGAAGACCCAACAGCCACCCTTCCACATCTATTCTCGCGAAGCCGATTCCAATCATCATTCGCCTTCCCGCCATCTGGTGGCCCGGCATTTGTTAGACAGCCGCAATTTTCCTGGCCAGCCGCAGAGTATGAAGAAGGAATTCACACGAACCAAGGCATGCGCCGGCCGTTGTGGGCCGAGGGCTTTCTGGAAGAGCTCTACGCTGGAAGACAGCCCCATGACGACTATCTCGATGCATATGATGAGTTCGGTATGACGCACTTCCCACATCCATTCGCCGATTACCAAAGAGGCAACTTTGGTCCGCCACAGAACGGCCACTTCGGCGGTCACCCATATCACGGTTCTGCAGTGGCAAGCGATAATGTGCGTTTTGACAGACCTTTCAGCGCCTGGCGAGACCGCGGAGGCCCTCTCGATCCACCTGGTTCTCAAGCACATTCGTGGAGAGGAAGTCCGCGCCATAGCTATGAGCGCTTGCGACCAGAAGATCTTTAGCTTGACCAGACAGTATGCCGCGCCATAGGGCGGCAACCAGACCCCTGTACCACTAAATTGATTGTACTTGGGAACCGTCTAAACGAGGGGTTCGTGCATTTGTCCCGAGAGCTAGCCTTCTCATTCAGTTCGAAGCAAGCGTTTCTCTTTCATGGTAAAATGGCCAAGCGCAAGCCCTGGCTTAGGTTCTGCATACCAATATGTACCTGCTCAGATAATACATTCATCAGGATCTGTTGGAGTTATCCATGGACTGTTCTAATATGTCCAAATAAATCGATGCCTTGGCTTTGCTTAGGCTCATAATTCATAATTCATAGAGCGATTCCTACCTCAACTCGTTCTTCCAAGGGAGTACGACTCTTTACATGTCGAAGATCGCGATACTCTCGCCTTCACGTTTCAATAATGAACAGCGTAACGACTTGGAGGGGGACACGAGAGCTCGCATATATAACTCCTCGACAAAGCCCTAGGTAGATGCAATGCCCTTGAATCAAATCGGTAACCCTGATGACGTGTTTTCAATTTCAGCCACACTCCCTAGACTGCCGCTTCACCACAGACTCCGCATCGACGTAAACTTTCCCACGCCATTTGATGAAGGGACCGCATACGTCTGTTGTTTCAACTGCCACAATCGGCGTTATCACGGCCGACGTTGACGAGTTGTCGCTCGATACGCTTTGTCGCTTGCTGGCCATGCCATCCCAGCTTTCGAAATAGGGGTTTCCGGCTGGGCTGGGTGACAAAGATGATTGCCCCTCAAGCTCAGCCTTGAGTTCTGAAATTTCACGCAGTCGGGCTTCGTTGGCCGCGCTGAGGCTCTGGTTGATTGAGTTGAGCTTCTCAACCTCTTCTTCCAGTCTTTGGATGGCCTTATCTTTCCGCTCTCGGAAAGCTTTCTGCGCTATTCTATTTTGAGCGCGGCGTCTCTGCGCAACTGTCAGGAACCTGGGATTATTGTGACAAGATGGATTGAGAAGAAATGCTGGATCCTACCTCTTTCCTCATGCCCTTCGCGACGTCTTGTGCATTGGACTGTGGTGAAATGATCGACGCCTCGAGGTCTGGAGAGTATGGAGCCGGCCATGGCGCCGTTGTCGGGCCCGAAAACGGAATGTCCGGCTCACCATCCAAAGACACAGGTGTGAGGACACAGTCTTGGGCAAGTGTGTCATAAGGCTCCAATTTGTATTCCGCCGACATTTGCGGAGAATGGGATCCTGGACGCAATGCATAGTCCAATGCTGGGCCTCTGAGCGACAGCTCTGGTAGAGGGCCGCTGTGCAACCCTTCAAATACCTGCCATCCCGGTTCCTGACCGAGGAAGTTCATGCTTTCTATTCGCAGTCACCAACAGAGACCATCCCCGACCCGTTCAAGGTCGAATTCGGAAACGTAGGCAGATATAGTAGATCGAAATGGCTGGTGAGTGAGAGCGATGTCTTTGATGAAAGGAGGCTTGAGGTGGGAATTTTTGCATGGAACGGCCACTCCTTTAAACCTGGACAACTGGGCTAAGGCGTCAGGATCGAGTGGAATCAGTTGCCGATGCTCAACTAGAAGCAAATTAAGTAATGGAGCAGTTACTGTAAGCAGCTAAGCCGCCATGCCGATACAAGTCCAAAAGCCCCCAAAGGATCTAAATTCCAATTACATGGGAGCGCAACCTTGCCGTTTCTGCTCGTTTTGAAAATAACGAGCTACCTTCCGAAACTTCGGGACCTGCATTTCCCTGTCCAGCAATGCTGAGACCTTCTTCTCCGAGCTGCTGACAATGACGCAGGTTGCATCCCCATTACTACTCTACCAGGGTTGTGTTGGGGGTTGCCCAAGTTTGAGTGCCCCGCCTGTTATCATAGGCGGTCAATTACTAGGAGCTTCAAATGGGCCTGCAAAGTCTAGGATTGTAAAGCGAAGCAACTCGCGGTTGGCCTCGGCGGTCAAACCGATCGCATTTACCGGATGAGTCGGAGTGCACGGAGCGATCCCAAATTGTCTGTCCTGGCGTTCCGAATGATCGAAGATTGAAGCAAAAAGGGAGCTAAAGTGTGCTTACTGCTCAACTTGTCGTTGGGTCATGCGACCAGAGTGGACCGAGTCTACAGTTGCACCAATGTTAGAGTAACGGGCCACCGTCAACGCTGTTGATGCTACATGGGGTCCGCAGCGATCAACCATGTCAGTATGTGCTTGATCCTTGATACACTGTCTGCAAATCCGCCTGCTAGTAATAATCAGTCTCGCCCCCTCCAACACACAAAGCGCGTCGACCATTCCATTTGGTTTACAGGCTCCATCACTACAACATATTAGACGTCAAATCTTCGGCGGACTCGGTATAATGTCAGACGGTATAAATCTTCCAAAATGCTTTGTTCCGAGGCTTCAGGGTAATTGACCGAGACCCGCAGTACCGTACCGTTACAGAGAGGTTCCAGCCAGCACAAGCGAGCACAATAACCTTGGATCTTCAGATCGAGAATGTTGGCCCGATCTCAGCCACCAAACAATGGATCGCAAATTCAGCAAAAGGCTATTCAGGCATTCCCCACTTAGCTGCCTTACATAAACCTACCAAGTGGGCTTTCTATGCAAAGTCAGCATTCCGAGCTAATGGAAGTGTGGAAGGGACCCCCGAGGAACGTGTTCACGCTATGACCTCCGAATGAATGTCGATACTCTTGAATGGATTCACCTAGCATTCGTAATACGAACGTCAGCGAATTCAAAGGAGGGCTCTTCCCACTCTCTACTCCAGCAATCTGTGATTGACTTCAGTGAACTGGTTAAAGGCGCCCTTTCCATTATTGCGTGCCACGTACTCCGTGCGACCCAACAAAGTCACACGTGGCTCAACTCACTCGCGCCTACCCGAGCGTTAAGCATATTTAGATGCTCATTTTACGCATCGGCAGAATGGAATCAACTCCCATGAGCAATTTCTCAACTGTACCAGCACTGCTAAAAGACGCACGCAATCCCTTCCGTTGGAGCATGAGATCTTTTGGTTGGCTCACAGTCTCCTAGGGAAAGCCCGGCGCCAAGGTGTCTGCTTACAGTCCCCCCCGATTGGAGCCGTCTTCCCTGGTACAGTAAAAACTCGCGAACAATACGTTCAAACCAAGGTTTCGTATCTAAATCAATCAGAATTATCGTAATTTCGGTACTCCAGCATATCCGTATCCCGAAAACGCAAATATTGTCATCATTGTCATCCTGCTAATCGTTATACCGCAAGAATACTGTCAAGGTAAGCAACATTCATCCGAGACTCCTAAAGCCTCCACCTCAGTAACAACGTGGGCTCTGATTTCGCAGAACTTGGTGCAACCTCAGAGGGACGCTGGATTGGGCCGTATTCGTATCTGCCCAGCCCCTTGAATTTCGATCCCATGGCAAATCTACAAAGTTTCCGTCGACGAGGATCGCCAATTAGGGTTATCGATTGGGGGCTATCACTACATGGCGCCGAGAGCAGGCCGGAATTGAACAAAAGACATGGGTGACGGGGGTTTTGGAATCTCCATTAGCTCTCTGAGAGGCTAGACACCATGCGGAAGGAACTGCAAGGTCCCGATCTAGGAGGATATGGCTATGGCAAGTCGAGGCTATTCCAAAACCCGTTGCCAATGCATCCGTCGACAAGGTCCCTTTCCGAAGAGCAACGAGAGTAGGTGATTAACAGTAAACGTGCGACACTGCGTACTTTGTGTCGCGTAGTTGTGATGCCGCAAGTCGCATATCCAACCTTAAAGACCGCCAGTGATCGCCAGTAATGAGCATGCTATAGCTATACCCGTGCAAAATATGCATTCTCATCTCCCCCAAGTGCAAACTCGTTAATGTCCGACAACAACTGCCGCTACTACCACAGGCTTCCAAGCAAGGCTAGGTGATCCCGCTTCCCCGGCCATGGGACGCGATGTGATTTCCCGTCCAAGCGAGTAAAACCCTGCATTCTCGGTAATAACTTCTGAAGCTTCTCGCCCTAGGCCACTCGCGATCGTAATCTTCGCGAAATATCAGCAATCCACCTAGTCACAACTGCCCACGATCGACATGCTTCACGGCAGGGGCCGATCTATCGACCGCCGCCGGCAACCCCTATCGCACCTTCGTCACAGCTATTCCCCGTCTTATCGATGGTCCCCACTACCTCCACGTCAGCCCTGGCTCGCCCCTCCGACTCCTCCCTTTTCCTTCCTCCTCTTCGGATACTCGACGCGATGCCAGCCACTCGTCAAATTGCCCCTAAAATTCCACTGGGGCTCATAACGCTCCGGCTGCGTGTTGTACACCTCGTCGACGGCCTTGACGACGAACCTTTCCCCCGCCTCTGCCACCGTCCTCGGCACCGTCCACTTCCACCTCGTCCACGCCCAGCTCTTATACCCCTTTGTCTCGTTCTTCAGTAGTTCCGCTTGATGCCATGTCCGGCCGTCATCTGCACTAACGTCGACCCTGATAATCTTCCTCCCGCCGCCGCTGAACGCGTAGCCCTCTACTTGTACGGCTTCGCCGTCGAGGTTGGCATCCTTTGAATTGGAAGCATCAACTTCTTTGACGGCTGTAATGGCACTCTGCACGGGCATCTCCTGGATTGCTGGCGCGCCTTCCCAATCCACCCCATCCTTACCCACATTCGGCCCAAAACACTTATAATCCCGCTGCTGCCACTGGCTGCTGCTCTCTTCGTCACTCAGCACAATGCTCTTCAGCCACTTAACGCTTCTCGCAGCCACGTGGCCGGGGACAAGCGCCCGCAGCGGGTATCCATGATCTCGCGGTAAAGGCTTTCCACCCATCTCGTACACAAGCAAAACATCGCCGCGTTTCGCGACAGCCTTCTCGATCGGGATACTTGCGCCGTATGCCTCTGCGCCCATGAACTGCGCATGCTTGACCTCGTCCTCGGGATAGTCGTCGACTGGGAACCCTGCGTGGGCGAGCACATCCCGCAGGCGACAGCCAGTGAAAGTTGAGGTAGAGATGGCGCCGATAGACCAAGGCAGGCCGGTCGTGGGGCGCGCGGCGTCGGACATGTGCTTGCGGCGGTTGCCGGAGCATTGGAGCGTGGCTGTGATGGTCACGGGCTCGAAATTTCGCTTCAGGTCTTCGACCGTGTAGTCTACTTCTGTCCCGTCGTGGAGTTCAATGTGGAGGGTGTACTTGTCTCTGCTTGGCTTTGCTGCAGTGCTGTTGGGGGAGTTGGTGGTGTAGTCTGGGACCCAGAGATGGTTTCGTACGTAGAACGAATCGTTTGGCGTGATGAACGTGTCCAGGCATTCTGGTGGTGATTCTGCGTTACAGGGCCGGTCGCTGTGGACAAGCAGTCGTGGATCACGCTTGGGATCAGATTGGAAGGGATCGTCGATGTCGTCTGAAGGAACCTGGCCGTTGACAAGGTCCTGGGGGTCGAGGTCGCCGATGTAGTAGCTCTCGAGGATGTCATAGACATCCTGTTTCTTGTGGATCGAGAAGATGTCCCAATATTTGTCGATTGTACCGCCGACAGCGCGGAGGATGACTTCGCCGCCAGGGTGGGCGGAGACCCAATCGGTGATGTCGTAGACTTTTGTGCCTTTGATGACCCACTTTTCGTCGGAGTCCTCGCCGTGGGCTTTAACATCGGCGAGCCGGATGGTTGGTTTCGACGTTGTTGAAATCAGTGGACTCTCGGCGTTCGCCGCTGAATGGGTGTTGTGATAGAACAACAGGGAGGCGGCGATTGCTGCTGCCGCCAAAACCGAAGGACGGAAATAAGACCGAACATGACGGACTGGGGCTTGTTGTCTGCTAGAGTTTGTCGTATTTGGTCGCCTTGGTGGCAATGACACTACAACTTTACGCTGGCATCTTGATAAATTGGTAGAAGTATGGCATTCTGACAGAGGCCGTCCAGCGGAGACGCATCTCCGGAACCCTGACAGCAGACAACCCGAGGTCGACATTGGGTGATAGCTTCCCTAGCTGATATGCAGTGGCTTGAAATCAAGAGGTTCAGTTGAAGAGGTACACTTTCATCTGTCGATGCGGTTATTCTTGATGGAAGTGTTCATGATTGTGATCAAAAACAGTTGAACGTCCTCGCAACCTCAGAGAATTTCTCCGAGATGCGCTTCGATGAAGTCCAACCCAAAGGTCGCCAGAGGGGTGAAAGATGTGCAATTCCGCGCAGGTCCCGTTAGCACAGCATCGCAGGTTCTAAGCAAAAGCCAGATCAAAACAGAAGATCCGTGAGGAGTTTCTCTTTCTTCTGACCTAAGTTGGAGACGAAGATGAGAAGAGATGCGCTTTGCCTGATTTGTCTTAGGGGCCGCGTGGGCCTTCGGAAGGAGGGGCACGGACGGATCGTCGGCCACCGAACTCCAGAGATTCAAGGTCTTTCTTCCTTTGCGATTCGAATTGTAAAAGGCGCAACATTTGACAGCAAGAAAACGGTAAGAACGACTCAATTGTGTCCTTGCGAATAGATTGAGGCTTCATAGCGATGTAAGGCGCCAAGAATGGCTGACAAATTTGAGAAACCTCAGAACGGTAATGGGTGCAGCCATATGTTACGGGTTATGCACAATTGGTTCAACTGATGAATGGTGCTGTAGAATGGACAACAAGAATGCCAGACTCACCAGAAAGTGTAGCTCGTAGAGGCCGTATCTTGATTTAGCAAGGCTGTCAATGAATTCGAAAAGAAGTAAGCCGCATGACTAAAAATCACGTACAGAAAGAAAGTGGGGCAACGAGCAGTGGACAGCTGAACGGCAGTCCCGTTGCAGAGCTGAGGAGGTAGCAACATCGCTACTGTCTCGTATAAAGTCGATTATCGCAGTGGAAACAACGTAACTGACAAGGAGACGTGTGTTGCAAGCATTCCAGTCGTCTGTTTGCTGTTGTCACTCGTAATTTGTTGTGAAGGGGAAAAGGTCAGAGCATGGAACCTTTAGCTCAAAACCCAACTTTTCAAGTCTCCCAACAGGAAGCAATCACTATCATGCAAAGTCCGTTGAGTAGTCGAGCATCTCTGGAAACGGTGCCGCTCGAGATCCTGAATCACATCTTCGTCCTTACCTGCTCGGAAGATCTCGATCTGAGCTTGTTGCATGTGTCTCGGGCAATCACGTGGAAGCTTTTCGACCATCCAATATCCAGAACAATAAGGGCATTTTGGCCTGTGGGTCAACATAGTCGGCATTTTGAGCGGTCGCTGAACAAGTCATTGCCCGTACCTCCGGGAGGGACTGCACTCGCGTGTGACAGCGACAAACGACAACGCATCCGAAAAGAAGTACTGCAAAGCGCATGGTGCAACTCAACGTTCATAAGGAGAATGCAAGTCGCGTTCATCCGGCGAATGGTGAAGGAGTACTGGGATCCTTTCCTCGAACGGGATGGCCTTAAAAAGTGCGCGAAATCCCATCCTCATTTTTGGGACCTGCTGGATAGGGTCGCCTACAGCGACATGCAGAGTGAGGAGGAGAACCTAGAGATCTGTTTGAAAGACAATGAAACTCGATATTCATGGACGAGGATCCGGATTTGGCCATGGCAAGGCCGAATTGTGATCAGGGATCAGCTTCTGAATAAAAGCATTGAGAAGACACTTCCGTTCCTGGAATGCGTGCTCATTCACAAGACCTGCCTTGGGCCGGAGATGTTGCGAGAAATTGGAAGTTGAGTAACACAATACACCCACCGTCGAGAGGTTATTTTGCTGGACGGCAATTCGGTATTCGTCGCAGCTTTGTCCCAGACCTCAAAAGGGATATGCTTTTTGATCGATAGGTTGGGTCGACGAAGCAAGTTTTGCTATTATCGCGTTTGAGGGAGAGGCGAGCAGGCGTGACTCTGCGGCGCACCATTTTGGCTGGCATGTTCCATACCTCTCATCTAAAATACGAGGACATCTCTTCACTGGTTGATTGCTGTAACTATTGGGACGACACAATTCAGTGCAATACATTCCCAGACCACCCAGCGACGTTGAAATAACTTGTCGGAAGTCAGACGAATTCTGGGTAGTCGTTTGCTTTATTTGGCTCCCTAGGTCCATCCTACCCGTGAGCACGCCATAATGCTGAACGGTCATTGGGTTGGGTTGCCAAGCCGGCGCTTTGGCTAGGTCTCAATGGGGGATTCCTCCCGCACCAGCGATCAGGGCTTTGCTTTCAATTAACTCACTAGTCGCTTCATCCTTTGGGAAGGGATTTCACGTGGGCTTTTGCGAGGAGCCTCAATAAGGCCCATGCCTTGCTTACCGGAGCATGAGTGTACACTGAGTTTGAGTCAGCCCCTTCGCTACCGTGCTTGTGCTTAAGCCAAGCCAATTGGCCCCCCTGGGGTGCTGATTCAGCATCTTAGATTTGACTTGGCTGCATTTGGGTATACGGCTAAAGTACATATGATTGTGACGCTGCACTTGCAGCCTGTGGGCGCACCTCCATTTTGTGAGGAACAAGATGCCCCGGAAGGTACTGTTTCGTAGCCCAGCTTCCCACTGGCAGCCATGGATCAGTAAAGTGGATATCGAGAAAGGTGACACGGGCGGTACACTTTCCCCAGTGGGCGAGGTCGCGTCTCCGCAGGAGAGACACGACAGTAACGGTAATAGCATCCCAAACAGTGGATCCGCAACACCCAACAGTCATTTTGGATACCACGGTCACCATGGCAGACGCCTCCGACAGTTCGTACGGCCCGATGGCAGGAAGGTTCACATCTGCCACACACCCGAAGAACATGAACATGTTAAGAAGCGGCTATTGCAGACCCAACCCGACCACGACTTCGATGTCTTCATTCATGGCACACCGGAGCATGTACGTTCTCTCCTCCGTGCCCACCGCTGCGATGATTACTGACCTTGGTTGTTGTGCAGCTAGAGGCAATTAGAGAACTACACAGTCACCACGAGTCGCGCCGCAACACCTTGCGCGAGAAACACGGCGAAGTCTACGATCAGTTCGAGAATGTCAAAACCGAGCTTGACTTACTCTCCGAAGAGCTTCACAATCTCACAGAACACGGCGTTGCTTTAGATGCCAATTTCTCAAAATTTGGTTACAGCGCACACCTACGTACAAAGGACATTGAGGACAACTTTGCCTCTGAAGATGACCATTCCGGTATTAAACACCACCAAAACCGCGAGGCGGAAGCTCTGAAATTCTTCAAAAGACCTGTTATCAGGCAATACTTCCACAAGGGTTTGTTGTGGCGTTCAGCCAAGGCAAGTGAGGTTGGATCTTTTGAGCTGTTCGTCGACCTGCTCTATGTCGGCATTATTGGTATCATCGGCGACAAGGCCGTCAAAGATCCGAACGGGCAATCCTTACTGGAATACAGCATCACGTTCCTCATTGGGTGGAAGATCTGGTCGGATTTGACAATGATCATCAACTGGTTCGAGACGGACGACATTTTTAGCCGAATAGCCGTGCTGACCTACCTGTCGTGCCTTTTTGGTTTCACCGTTAACATGGCATACGCGTTTGACACAACGTATACAGTGTTAATGGCCTTCTATCTGGCAGAGCGCATCTACGCTGCGTGCTACTATCTCTTTTGCGCGGTCATGGTACCGACGGTTAAAGGCACCCTGATTTATCATTTTGTTATCATTATCATTTCCTCGGCTCTCTGGATTGGGAGTATCCATGTCCCGTATCCGCGTCAACTACCACTCATATTCATAGCCCTGGTCTTTGACATGTTTGGCTGGATGACCCTGATCTGGATCCTGCAAATCGTCAAAAATAGCGACAACAAGTTCTACCACAAATACTTCGACTTCTGGCCGGCCATCAATATTGAACATCGCACCGAGAGAAACAATGCTTTCGTGGGCCTTGTCTTCGGCTACTCGGTCCTTACCATCCTCTATCAGAACCGCTCTTCTACAGGCGTTAATGCCTTCTTCGGAAAAGGCATCCTCGGGCTTGTGCAGGCCTTTACCTTCAACTGGATCTACTTTGAAATTGACCACTACGGTCTACATCTTCACGCCGTCCGTAGACATTGGTTCTCATCATTCGTCTGGGCTATTGCCCAAGTTCCATTTGTTATGGGCTATGTTCTTGCCGCTGCCACCCTCTCACAACTCGTCCTCGCTCATGATTGTGCAGACGCAAACCCGGAAACGCTTGGAGATGATTACGTCGCACGCAGCGCCGCCGCCATCTTACCTGGAATACGTTGGTATTATTGCGGTGGCCTCGGCGTTGCTCTTATCTCCATGTGCTTCATCTCGCTCTCGCACATCCACAAAAAGCTTCCTAATGCCCGCTTGATGAAGAGACCTCGTCTGGTCATCCGCTGCTGCGTCGCCATCACCATCATCTGCCTCCCACTAGCTCATGATCGACTGTCCAGCCTTGGACTTATTTCCATTACAACGTGTCTAGCCGTCTTTGTACTCTTTCTCGACCTCTACGGCAACTCTTGTGCAGGCGACCAATTCTGGACCGGTGGTTTCTGCCAGGAGCAGAAGAAGGCATGCAGGTATAGCGCAAGAGTGCATATAAGTAGGAGGAAAAGGAAGCAGATCACCGAGGCGTTAAAGAAGGGTGAGAAGGTGGATATGGATTCTATGCTGAAGAGGAGCGGGACGAATAGTAGTAGTACTACGAGTTTCTCACTTCCAGATGATGGACATGACATCTGGGCTGGTGGCCATGTCTAGTTTACAGAGCCCATCCTCATGAATAGATACTTTGAAATGACACTGAGCTACAATGTTAATGTCATGGTCTGAGAGTCCTGTTGTTTCGTTCTGACATCTCTGGCCTAAAGCCTGATTGCTTCATAAGCAGGAGCTTAATATCGTGGTTGGAAAGTCGGTCGGTGTCCTGAGGGAAGGCGGAATGAAGTAGAACATCTCTACGTCTGTGAGCGGTCGTCCTCCGAGGCTCTTCACTGGTTCTGATCTGTAGGGCTTAATGCTCTCGCCAGATCTTCGGCGCTCAAGCTCTTTCTTTGCTACTCATGGCAATCGCCTTCAAGGGTGCATAACGCTCTGGTCGTCCATCACTGATGCCCCAGTATTCACGGCCTTTTTTGTTCCACACTTGGCGTCCATAGTCGAGCATTACCTGTAACAGCGCTAATGTTCCTGCCGATATTCAGTCCCTTGCATTCCCGCGCTATAAGCTTCGGCCGGCTGCATACAGTTGTCCAGGTAGTTTGTATTAAGCCCCGCCTGCACTGCCAGAAGTGAATATAGAGGCGCCGCGTTCCGTATTATCGGTGATGCCGGGCTAATAATTTAGGGACCAGTTTGCTGCTTGTTCGGCACTTATTGGTGGATGAAGAGGGATACGCGTAGATTGTATCGCACGCAGATGGTCTGCATCTTGAATGTGTGGCTTTAAGGTGGCAACAATCGCTTCTTGTGTACTCGGCGGGCGCTGTGGAAGCAGGAGGGATATAGTCTGAGCATCGTGCGTAGTATCGTCCCTGGAAGAGCGGAGGTGGGTAGGGAGGCGTCGGGGAGTGACGAGGCGTCGCAAATGTGGCAGCATTGGGACATTTTCTGTAGGAGGGAGGATGGGTTTAAAGGATACTGCGCGAGATTCGGGTTAGACTGCGAGCATTGGAAGCAATGGCGAGGTCGCCGTTACCTCCGCGCCCGACTTGCAAGCTCTATGACGAGTGCCTCGACTGCTGGAGTAAGTAGCAATTCATGGGCGACAATTTAGAGAGCCCACTCGCTTCTTCAGAAGTATCTATCTCTGAAAGAGTCTCCAGCGGTTCGAGCCTTTGGACCATATTCCACTGATAAATCGGTTCTAGGGAAGTAGAGCCATTTTGTTAGGCAAAAGGTGTACTCCGGCTTTCAGGTCTCGACGTGGCGAATCATTTCATTTAGGCGATCTTCGAGGTTTACTGAGACAGATGAAAACTGAGCAAAACGGTGTCAACTGTGGTGTTTTGTCACTTCGCAGGGCTTAGTGGCGGAACCACTACCGGGGCGCACACAGCGGACAAGGGGAGATAGACGACATTCGAACCTTGTCGCGCAGCTGTCTACAACATCCTCGTCTTCTCTGTAGCTATGTTTCATACCAGAAGGTCAGAGCGGATGCAAGGCGATTTTCTTAACCCCATGAAACTCATTGCCGTCTATGTGACGATTGCCACGCTCCCCTAACTTTCCTCCACTTGTTGCCAGTCAATCGACCGTGATCCCAAGTTCATATCGAAGTTAGCCCTCGCGGTCGCGGTCGCATCTCGTGTGACGCCGCATCCCTCAGAACTAACAAAGTTGTGATTAGCAACCTCATCCTTCCTTCTTCGTTGTCACAAAATCCTACAAATGCGGGCAGCCAAACCCCTTTAAATCGGAATGCGAACACAATTCCAAGAAGGGAAGAAAAGCAAGGCTTGAGCAGGAGCCAAATTGCGTGATGGCAGGACGAAAAGCCTAGGTGAGGAGCCAAAGACCCCAAAGTCTAAATCAGGAGAGATAAACCCCATTTCTCGATGTTGTGCGCGATATCAGACTTGAATTCCATTTCTTAGGCCCCATTTTGGCCTGTGAACTGTTTCCGTTTGTAAGTGCCCCTCTCCGTGTGTGCATGGTGAAAGCAATTGTGAGTACGACCGATCTGCGTCGAACACTTATCAGTCGCATCATTCCCCCACGAAATTTTGGAACCTGAAGCCGAATTCATGGATGTGAATAAAAGCGGTTCAGACTTTACCTACCCCATTTTTGGATCGAGTCTGGGTCTCTCAATAAGGAGTGCTGTCTTCGTCGCGCTGTCTTGATTACGCTTACAGGCGAACGAGGACGCCTTTGGTCCGATTTTAAATGCCTCAATCACGAAGATCCTGTTGGACCGTTCTCATCGCTCCCCCGCTTGTGCTTGACGCAGGATATGTTGAGAGGAGGAGAGATCAGATTATCTGATCCAGTTCGTGGGCGGGAGAGCTATGCGCAGTGCCATGTTTTTGAAAACATCCGACCTCTAGGACCAGACGACGTGGACACGAGGCTGTGGTCAAGCTGCTGTTCGCCTAGGATAGCGTCGATCTGGACTCTAAGGATAGTAAATACGGTTGGACGCCGCTATCGTGGGCCGCAAAGAATGCACGGGGCAGTGGTCAAGTTGCTGTTTGCCCAGGACAGCGTCGACCCGGGACTCCAAGGACAGTAAATACGGTCGGAGGGCGCTATCGTGGGCCGTGGGGAACGGGCACGAGGCGGTGGTCAGGCCGTTACTCGCCCAGGACGGTGTCGACCCGGACTCTAAGGACAGTATATTCGGTCAGACGCCACTGTCGTGGGCTTCGGAGAATGGGCACAAGGCGGTGGGCAAGCTGCTACTCGCCCAGGATGGCGTCGACCCGGACTCCAAGGACAGTAAAATCGGTCGGACGCCGCTGTTGTAGGCGGCGGAGAACGGGCACGAGGCTGTGGTCAAGCTACTACTCGCCCAGGACAGCGTCGATCCGAAGTCCAAGGACAGTAGATATGGTCAAACGCCGCTGCCTTGGGCCGCCGAGAACGAGCACGAGGCTATGGTCAAGCTGCTGCTCGCCCAGGACAGCGCCAACCCGGACTCCAAGGACAGTAAATACGGTCGGACGCCGCTGTCGTGGGCCGCGGGGAATGGGCACGAGGCGGTGGCAGCTGTTTTCATCGAATCCTTTTATCACACATCGCTTCTAGATCATCCTGCAGCCTAATCCAACTAGCCAGGATCCGCGCATCTTACGCTTTAATCGCGCATCTACCACTTCCCCTCATGTGCCTCCATATTGCACATCACAGCAGCCTTCGCGTATCGACACCATCCAAAAAGGCTCGTCTTATGATCGCTAGCTTGCTAGCCACGACAACCTTCACTTCTTGCGTGCGAGACGTAGACTCCTTGTTCTTCTAATGAGTATCTGGAAAACCCCGCCAGATCCATAAACAAACGGCCCACACTTTCTACTGACAGGTTCTACACACTATATGGAACGGCACTCTACTTCCATCTACTTCCTTGGACGTCCTGCGCGTATTCTACATCAGGATCACTCTTCAACCCCGAGGCTTTCTACCAGGCCTTCGTCCTCACCTTAAAATCTCTTTATCGTCCCTGGGGTCGCAGCATCCGGCGTGTGATCTCCTTCCACTCCAGATTGTGAAGCGTTGGGCTCGCTGCCAGCAGTATCTCTGCGATACGTTAGACAGGTACAAGATCTCGCTGACTGAATCGGTCCGTACTTTTCGCCATGTCTGAGATACCAAGGAAAGACTTCCTTCTCTTCCAAAGGCAGTATGAGCATGAGCAAGAACACTATGCCAGCGACTTTGAGGACGATGCAAAGCTTGCAGCAATGTGCCATCTGTTCCCTGGAAAAAAAGAGCTCACTCCGCTGGTGGAGGCGCTTCGAGGTTTTGAGCCTTTCATCATTCGCTCAGGCAAAGACGCCAAATCTGTTCTTCTAGGCATCAACGAGCATGTCACGACCCTTCGGAAAATCGATTCAGGACATTTCAGCAGCACAAGTTCCCCTCGAGAGAAGAAGCGGAGGGTTGAGGACTACATCAATGACGAGACGGTGCCAAGAAATCGCTGACAGGGGTCGGAGCCCTCAACCCACCCAGGGCTCGAACAAGATTGTCATTGTGGATGCTAGAAACTCGGAGGGGATGGTACCGATGCGTCCGATGGCAAAATTGAGATGGTCCGCAAAGTGCACAAGAGTCTGCTCAAAGCGACCAATGGGGTGAGCTTCAAATGCTGCCTAGTCCAGAGTGCATACACTAGCGCCGAACGTCCGCCCTCCGCGCCCCTCCTTCTTTCCGCCCATATATAACGAGCTAGGCCCCCCTTGGGTTGCTTCCCCTCCTCCTCTTTCTTCATCCCCTCAGTTGCCGCCTTCAACTCTGAGCGTACCAAACCTTTGATCAAGCACCACCGGCGCCAAGAACTACCCCTAACAATGTCTCCTGGTCATGTTGCAACTCGCTTAGAGGTTCATACCAACCAGTCTCGGTCGGACGGTCAGGACCTCATCGCCGTGGAAGGTTGTAACAATAAACCGCCGTCCACAGAGGCCTACAGAAATCAGCAATTTGTAGACGTTACTGACGAGCTGGAAGGGCCACCACCATTTCGACACGACATTGGTGACACATTCATCGTCGTCCATGATATCCATTACCAGACGCTGTCTCAATCAATCAAGACGTTTGCAATTTCTGATCGACTCGTATATTCTGAAGCAGACCAGCACGCTGGTACAAGTGACTTTATCCTCTTTCAGGATGAGCTCTTGTGGGCTGATGGTTTCGAAGACGCCAGTTCGTCAGACGCTTCCAGCTCTCAGGTGTCATGCTGCTCGGAAATTAGCATGGACAGTTCAACCGAGTCATCTACAACCTCATCGCCATCAGCATTCACAGAGCACCAGAGATTAGCTCCTGTGAAGCCATCCCACTCAGACTCTGAGAGGTCCCATGACATGTGCATACCGGTCGACACGGGCCGGCTTCTTGGCTGGCTCCAGAGTCTCTCGCCCTCTAAAGAGATTGCGCCGAGCGTCGGCATTCCATCCAAACAAGCCATATTTCAGCGCCTTGATATGCCGAAAAAAGACTCGGATTCTCACGACGAGCCTTGTCCTGCCGGCTTCTGAGTCGTGCATGACTGCAAATACGGCCAATGCGGCGAGGCGTTAGTGGAGAATTCCTGCAAGTTTCGGAGTTCTTTATGCAAGCTTGCGCCTCACCACATCAAAGATGAGCAGTTTGCTCGATTCACTAGCAATTGGTGAGCCGACGTCACGCACTTCTTCACTTTTCCCGGGCAGGCCATTCCCATCATATTAGGCCAACCCTTAATAGAGATGCATACCACCTAGGTGTAGACAGCATCTCGCCCTCGTTCCGGAAGCCGGGCACTGGGTGGCCCGCCAAGTGTCATCAAGACGGCTACCTACTCCGCTCGCCCAGGACTTCATTGAAGGAGTGCCATTTCGCCAGCGAGACGACGCACTCGCCTTCAGCAGTTGAACATTGGGATGGCCAACAGTGATGCCGATGGAGACGTATCATAAACGGCGTCCTCCTGGAGCATCAACGGAAGAAGTGGTGGGTCCTTGAGATGTACGCTCCTGGAGAATCGAAGCTTCATCGTTCCTATCGAACACAGGAGGCGCTATCTAATATGAAACCTTGGTAGCCCAACCATTTTCAGCAACCAGGCCAATGTTGGTGTCTTGAACAGCGATGATGCGATGCACCTATACCTTTGTTGTGTGCTGCTTGGAGTAAGTGCGCTCGGTAGGAAGGAGGTGGCGCTTGACAAGAGCTCGGTCCTGGCAGAGCTCGGCCTGGACTTGCTTCCAGTTAATCTAGAACACAATTCCTATTTCGGGATATTCCATTTGCTACAATGTTTCAATGCCTTGAAAACCTAAAATGTCAAGTAGCTGCTTCACACGTAATAGTCATGGAGAGAGTCGGGCCCTGTCTGTATTCTTCAAGACACTCGATCTTGGGAGGTGGTTTCATTCGCTAATTCTCCCTTATCCCTGCCGCAGAAAGCCGCTTGCTGCTTATTTCGGATACTACAAAAGTGCGAGAACGTGAGCTTGACGAACGTCGGGGTGACTCGGGGCAGGTAACTTCCACAGGTAGCAGAGCTATGTAGCTTTTGCTATTAGGGCTTTGGCATAGAGCATCTACGCATGTGCCCCCCACCCGTAACAGTTAAAGGAGCAGCAGGCAGCAAGACGGCTTGCAAATCATGCAGCCTTGACCTGGACTGCTTTCCGGTAGAGTTCCGGCACCCACCTATATCGCCCCCTGTCCCTTACTTTCGTTTTGAGCCCAGTTGACATGCTCGAGCTGGTAGTGAGATCATAGCTGTAATGCTGCTATGTTCAGGTAAATTGGAAGGATTCAAGATTTTCCCTTACAGCTGCATATTGGAGCCCTCCCGGCGAATCTAAGTGGAAGTCAATTGCGAGCTGGGAATCCAAGAGTATCACGCAAGGTATACAGGCAAAAGAACAGAGAGGAGGATCTACGTTAAACTCCAAACAGGAACTTGAAGGAATCTTAAAAAGCGTCTGTGCCGGTTCTCGACTCGATCAGTGACATTATGTTGGCAGCAACGTTCTGGCACGGTCAAGACGTTGGAATTACATACGATGTGTCACGAACACCAGTCTCTTGGAGCTCGACGCATGTTTTGCCATAAGGGCTTGGCGGCGCGGGCCTTGGGGAGAACCCGCCGAGTGCAGAGGCTAGAATCGAGGAATCCTCCAATTCCGCAATTAGTGTCGGGGCACGGGGTATTCGCATACGCCCCACAAATTTGCATCTAACAAACTTTTCTTCCAACTACTACAACGTCGTCCATACTAGTCGAAAGAGATCGATTTTACTTCCATTGGAATCCTCTGGTCCTGTTCTATCATGCACGCTAAGACTCTTCGAAAACCGAAAAGCGAAACTAAATCTCGGCGCATCGTACAGATATCTCAATTGTCTATCTGTTCGCTTGTTCAAGTGGTCCAGGAAGAGCTATATACGGCCCAACACTAGTGTATGATCACATGGCCTCGAGGCTGCCATTCTAACAGCCTAGTAGGGGGTCAACGCAGTAGTCAATACTAGTAGTATGTCCACGAGGCTGAGCATCTTTTAGTTATCTTATGATGCAGGCTGGAGAGCGAGGCGGTGGCGCAGACCTTTATCAAAGAGAGAGGCTTGGCTCAGCCACTCCAACTTCGAACTGATATAATGTCTTTCCGCCTCGCTACTATCTCCCGGCCATTATTCTTTCTCTCTGGCTCTTTTATAGTCGCTCCAGACTCGAAGCTTTGAAAATGTCGGTCAACATGAGACGTCGCGACACCGAAACCCTTGCCCGTCTCGGTAAGAGGCAAGTTCTCAAGCGCCGCTTCTACTTTTGGTCGCTTTTCGCATTTGCTGTCTGTGAATTGATCACTTGGGAATCCGTGCTTGCGTTATTTGCCGAAGGATTAAGAAATGGAGGCCCCGCTGGCCTAATTTACGGATATATATTTGCGTCAATGTCAACGATGTATGTTTCAAGCCTTTCCTAACGGAATCATATCCTGTTCCAATTCGATTGCTCTTGACAGGTTCGAGCTTCCCAGTAATTTCAAGATCTGAAATTTGCGAAGCTCAATTCTCTCCCCACTCTTACAAATAATGGAATGTTTCGATAGATGTCCAGAGATCTCTTTCAAAGCTAACCTTCTCCCAGGTCAGTATATATGGTCATATCTGAACTTACGTCGATGATGCCGATTGCGTGTGGCCAGTATTACTGGGTCCATAAGCTGGCGCCCTCGGATTACTACAAAAATTTCTCAAGTTACGTGATCGGCTGGCTAAATTCCCTCGCTTGGGCTGCCACGGTCGCGATTGAGACATTACTCGCGGGAACCATCGTTCAAGGCCTAATCAAACTCAATTACCCGACTTACGATGCAAAGCTATGGCAGGGCACCCTCTTGACATGGGCAGTAATTGGTGTTGCTGTATCCATTAATGTCTTCATGCCCAACTTCTTTCCGAAGTTGGAGATCATGATCCTGGTCCTTCATGTCGTAGGCTTCGTTGCCATCATGGTTACACTTCTTTCCACGGCCGAATTGGGCAGCACATCGTCAGTCTGGCTTACTGCTTCCAACGGAGGCGGCTGGCCTACGCAGGGACTCTCACTATGTGTAGATTTTCTCGGCAACATTGCGACATTTGTTGGCGCAGATGCGAGCGTCCATATGGCGGAAGAGGTCGCCGATGCTGACCTGACCATACCCTGGGCCATCTGCATGGGCATGATCTTCGACGGTATAACCGGTTTCGCTATGATGATCACAGTGCTCTACTGCCTTGGCGATGCGAATTCTGTCCTTGAAACGCCGACGAGACTTCCATTCATCCAGATCTTCTACAACAGCGTGGAAAGTCTCTGGGGGGCGACTGTTATGAGCGTTGTTGTGCTCATCTTGACTTGGGGATGCGCCGCTGGCATTACGGCCACAGCCAGCCGCATGATCTGGTCGTTCGCGCGCGATAATGGGATGCCATTTTCTCGGTATTTGGGAAAAGTTACCAAAAATCAAAAAATACCCGTCGTGGCTATCCTGGTGACCGCCACCTTCGCCGCACTTCTCGTCCTCATCTATATCGGCTCAAACGTCGCATTCGACGACGTTATCTCGCTCACGATCACCGGGTTCTACGGATCTTACTTCTTGCCCTGTGCCTTCTTGCTCTACCACCGTGTCAAAGGGCACATACTGCCGCATGGCAGTCAGTTGCCACGAAGGCTGGAACAATCGGCACCGGTGCCGTTAACCCGGTTGTCTCCGGACAAAGGAGCCGAAATCCAGGTAGTTCCGGACGAAGAAGCCGAAATCCAGACAGCTCGGGACAAAGGAGCCGAAATCCAGGCAGTTCCTGAGGAAGTAGACGAAATCCAGGCAGTTCCGGACGAAGAAGACGAAACCCAGTCAGCTCCGGACGAAGAAGACGGGACCTGGTCAGCTCCGGACGATGAAGACGAAACGCAGGCAACTCGAGACATTGATAATGGATCCCCGGGACCGCCGTTTGTCTGGGGCCCTTGGTGCCTGCCAGGCATTTTCGGTACAATCAACAATGCGTATGCCTGCGTCTATATGATCTATGTAATCTTCTGGAGCGTCTGGCCTCCTGCTACGCCGGTAGCAGCAGATACAATGAACTACAGCATTGTTGTGACGGGCGGGGTTATGATCCTGAGTGGCGTCTGGTATGTGGTGAGGGGGCATCGGGAGTTTAAGGGTCCAATTGATGAGAGGCGGGTTAGATCTTCAAATTTGCGAGCAGAGTCGGATGATCTAGAGCTTCCGACAACCTAGAGGACTTCCTTTGAGGAGATCTTTCTCCATCACCTTAGATATGTCCAGTTTGCATTTTTGGGATTGTCTTATTTTTCGATATGCCATCGTTGAAAGTACCAACTCTTGATTATATCTAGCCTTGCTAGTACGGCGGGGAATTGGGAGTTGGCTACGTACGACCAAGTAAAACGGCTATTTTCTGTCCCTGGTGAGGGTTAGGGCTGCTCATTGTGTTTGATGAAGCGAGTCGACGTCGTCGTCGCTGGCGAGCGTAAAACACCGCGATTCCGGGGGCACCCCTTTACAACACCCCCGCACCGCCATACCCCCCTAAAAAGGCCACACTACCGGTGGGCGTATATCTTACGGGTGTGCATCTCACGAGTGTGCATCTCATGGGTGGGTGTCTCACAGGCGTGCATCTCACGGGTGTGTATCTCATAAGGATACACTTCATTTACGAGTCTTCCTTGCGCGCAGGACACGGGTGGCAAGAATCCCTGTATCGACACCAAAGATGTTTTGAAGCTTCTGATTGTGGGCGACTCGGCCGTCAGGCTGCTGATCACCCTTGGAGCGCGCTTCGCGTGGTGAAAGCTGCCGAAAAGACTGCCCAACGGCCTCGGTGCTGCTCGAAGCCAAAGTAGCAGCTCTGCATCCAGAACGGTACCAGAGCTCACTATCTAAACTATCTACAAAAGAGGGAGGGTGAGGCGGGGAAAGAAAGCGCAGGCAATCGGATTGGCTAGCCAACCAGATCGACAGAAGAGTGATGGACAGACTGATTGAAGACAGACAGACAGGTCGAAACAGGTCGATGAGCGCTGATACTCAAGCAGACCGTGCAGCGTCCTAAATAGTAGTCTTTAGGACGCTACGACGATGACTGAAACCCATATGCGACAACGGCGAAACCCCAGCTGGAGCTGGAACGGATGTACGAAGGTGTTCTGAAGCGCTAGGTCCTCGTAAAACCTTTCATGGGCGTGTGTCTCATGGGCGTGTATCTTACAGGCGTGCCTTTCATAGGCGTACACCTCACGGCCGTACATCTCACGGGTGTACATCTCATGAGGATACACTTTATAGGCGTGTGTCTCATGGGCCTGTACCTTATGGGTGTGCATCTCATAGGCATACACCTCACGGCCGTGCATCTCATGGGCATGCTCCTCACGGGCATGCATCTCATGGGCCTGTACCTCGTGAGGGTGCATCTCATGCGTGTGTCTCATAGGCGTGCATCTCATGGGCGTGCATCTCGTTGGCATGCACCTCATAGACGTGTACTTCATGAGCGTGCACATCACAGGCGCGCATCTCATAGGCGTGTACCTCATGAGCGTGCATCTCACTGGTGTGTGTCTCATGGGCATGTACCCCATGGGCGTGCATCTCATGGGCGTGCATCTCACAGGCGTGCATCTCACAGGCGTGTATCTCACGGGTTTGTACCTCAGCGTGTGTCTCATAGGCGTGACCTCACGGGCATGCATCTCATGGGTGTGTGTCTCATGAGCGTGCATCTCAGGGGCGTGTGTATCATAGGCGTGTACCTCATGGGCGTGCACCTCATTGCGTGTACCTCACGGGCGTTTACATTATGGGCATGCACCTCATTGGCATGCATCTCATAGGCGTGTACATCATTGGCGTACATCTTATGGCGCGTATCTCATAGGCGTGCATCTCACGGGCGTGTATCACAGGATGCAGCCGTTTTTACTTAGTCGTACATGCGTATTTGCGGCTTGGTGGTTGCTGGCCTGGTATCGCATTTCTCATTTTGGCGCTAGTTGAGCCAACTCCCCAATTCCCCGCCCGTAGCTAGCGCTCTTGTGGACCAACGAGCGCGACGCGCTCCAGCAGGGCCCCATTATCGAGCCACCCACTGTTTGTAGATAACCGTTGACACGTGCTGCACTAGGCAGGGGTGTTCTGCAGGTCAAGCTACGAGCGGGGCAGGCCTTCCACCTCAACTCTTCATCAAAGGACCATTCTTGATACCAGGCCGTCCTTCATCCATCACCGTGAGTGTTCATACTCGGCCATCGAGCAAAATGGGAGATCCTCTATCACTTACTTTAGCATGCATCTCCCTTATCGAGACTATTGGCAAGACATCGTCCCTTATTGTTTCCTTTATGCGACGCTGTCGAGCCGCGCGTCACGATCTAAACAATATTTCTCAAGAGCTCAAGTCCCTCAAGAAGATCCTTAGCCTTCTTAAGGACAATATCGCCACTACAGATGACCAGGCGATTCCGAAAACATTACGAGAAGAGATTGCCACTAGTATCGCCAATTGTGTTATAGTCTTAACAGAGTTGGACGAGTTGCTACAAAGGCACAATGACAGAGTAAATCAGGCTGTCTATTGGGCCACGACAGGGACACACGATGCCGCTAAGTTGCGCTTGTGCCTAGATGGATACAGAGGCACCTTGCATTTAGCCTTGGAATTGCTTACGCAGTACGTATACCTACGAGACCATTGTTTAAGTTAGTATGTAATACGTAATATAGACACAGAATAGGAGAGATCCGGAACGACACTAAGCGGAATACTTCGCTGCTTCTCACAATAATCAACCGCCTAAGCGATCCCACCCAAAGCTCTAAAAACTGGAACAATAGTGATAGCGAAAAGGATCGTCGTAGTTCCAAGAGGTATTCGATCCTAGCTATTTGCTCAATGATGGTTCTAATATGGATTAGCTCGATCCCTTCCTGTGACAGTGATGGCCCTTCACTAAGTCAAGAGCCGGTGCAGGATACACTGATTCCTTTTCCACCCGATATACAAAAGGGAGGACGAGGAAACAGTAGAACTGGAGGGATAAGATTTATTCTCTCCGCCAATAGAAGAAGCAGTCATATTTCGCTTAGGGGCCACCATGCTTGGGTTCTGGCCGTCGCCTTCTCGCCAGACGGCAAGCTGGTCGCGTCCGCGTCGCTCGATGACACCGTCAGGTTGTGGGATGTGGCCACGGGTAGGGGCCGTATGACATTCAAGGGCCACTCTGATTGCGTTCGGGCCGTCGCCTTCTCGCCGCCGGACGGCAAGCTGATCGCGTCCGCGTCGCTTGACAACACCGTCAGGCTATGGGATGTGGCCACGGGTCGGGGCCGCGGGAAGTTTAAGGGCCACAAGGATTCGGTGCTGGCCGTGGCCTTCTCGCTGGACGGCAAGTTAGTCGCGTCCTCGTCGAACGACCGCACCGTCAAGCTGTGGGATCCGGTCACGGGTCGGGTCCGCAGGACGTTTGAGGGGCACACTGGTTCGATTTGGGCCGTAGCTTTCTCGCCGGACGGCAAGCTAGTCGCGTCCGCGTCGCTCGACAAAAGCGTCAGGCTTTGGGATCTAGCCACAGGTCAAGGCTGCAGGACGTTTGAGGACCACAGTGAGGAGGTTCGGGCCGTCGCCTTCTCACACGACGGCGGGCTAGTCGCGTCCGCGTCGCTTGATTGCACCGTCATGTTGTGGGATCCGACCACGGGTAAGGTCCGTAGAACGTTTGAGGGCCACGAGGGGGATGTTCATGCCGTCGCCTTCTCGCCCGACAGCAAGCTGGTCGCGTCCGCGTCGCTCGATAACACTGTCAGACTGTGGGACGTGGCCACGGGTCAAACGCTTGGGATGCTTCTGGGCCACAAGGATTCGGTTCAAGCCGTCGCCTTCTCGCCGGACGGCAAGATAGTTGCGTCCTCGTCGAACGACCGCACCATCAGGCTGTGGGATCCGGCCATGGCTGAGATGTAGAGAAAGAACACTAGTTCCTCATTCCACCATGTATGTTTACTGCAAATGACATGACCAAGAAAACTTAGCCATAGGCCAAATACCGAGTAGTGTCAAGCCCGCTTCCGACTCCCTGTAGCTCGCGAAACGCGTTTCAGACGTGTCAATCGAATCAACCGTGGGTTTCATTACGATCCGGCCGTAGTTCGTTACGATGTAAAAGCGAAAAAAAGTCCTTTATCGTTACTAGATCGGGAGCCCAAAATAGCGTAACGAAGAGTGTCCATTTTTGGGACCCATAAATCGAGGGTGAGCGTGCACGCGAGCCACGAGGCGCTCACTCTTCACTCACCCGTCACTCACCCTGGCTCACCCTGCTCGCGAGGTGCGAGTGTTTAAAGCGGCATGGTGTAGGTGAGCGAGAAGGTGAGCTCGGAGCGGATTTTTAGTTCTCTTGTTCTGCCAAGGCTTCAACCCTCATACGAGTCTTGATGTCGAACTCTCCCATCGCAAGAATGGGCCTTCATTTCCGCAACCCCAGGACTGCTCTCCTCCCTTCGACCAATCAGGTAACAGAACTCAGCCCAGGTGGTACCGCTTATGTCGTTTGTTGATGACGAGCACGATCCAGGATTGCGGTAGTGTTCGTGGTGCCGGGATGATATGTTAGCTTTGCCCCAAGTTAAATGCCATAGACAAGCCTTCGAAAGGCCGTAGTCTAGTCCTTAGCGGGAGGAAAGAGATACCTTGATGTAAATGGACTCTCCTCGCCCGGGAAAGTGTTGAATGGTTGAATCAGCCTTTGTTGGAGGACTGTTTAGGCAGGCAGAGAGCTACAGCTATATACATCGTAGGTGGCTGAGATTGCCTTAATTTCAACAGAAAGGAGACAATACCAAAGTACACGCTTTGCCGCCTGAGACAGACCCTTTTTCGTTACTTAACATAGCTAGTGCACATGAATTAGCATTTGCAGGCTTTGTGATTGAGCACTGTGACAGCCAATACGCCTGAGAAGTGATGCGAATAGGGAGTCCGACGGAAGGCATATGGTTCTAGCCTTATCGAGATTCTGGTTAATGTAGGTTGGATGCTGTTAATCCAGTTTCGGTGAAGAGAATCGCACACTGCTCAACGGCAGTGCGCTTGAGGTCGCCATCTTCATGTTGATCCTCCATGCATGCTACTTGATGGGTGCCTCATACAGTTGTACGCCATTTCATACTGTGCATTGTTCGTTAGTCGACGCTTTAGAACAATTCAAGTTTCCCTTACCGCTTCATCCGTCTCGCAGATCAATGTGCGAAATTTACCACTCTTGCCAATATCCACGACCGAAGCTTCCTCGGGTTTGTTGTTCTTGGCTTCGTCAACTGTGAAGCCCAGACAGGCACATTTTTCCACGACCCGACTTCTGAGTAGAGCACTTTTCTCTCCAATGCCACCCGCGAAGACCAGTGCATCGAACTGTCCATCAAGCTTCACAAAGTAATTCCCAATGTATCCCACTACGCGGTCAATGAATATATCGAGGGCCAATTTGTGGGAATCTGGTGCGTTCTCGGTGGCAATTTTCGAAAAGTCCGTTGTACCCGTCAGTGCCTTCCAGCCAGACCGTTTGTTGAGAATGTCTTCTGCTTCGCTGATATGCAAATCCTTGGTGCTCGCATGACTGAGCCTAGCGGCATCTGAAGTGTAGTGGAAGATTAGACTCGGATCGATGTCGCCGCTTCTAGACCCGCCAGGCAGGCCAGACACTGGCGTCAGACCCATAGTAGTGTCTATTGACTTTCCATTCTTGATAGCACATGCTGATGCTCCGCTGCCGAGGTGTAGAGCAATGATGCTCGTTTGCGACGGCTCTTTACCAAGATGACGGGAAACGGCACGCACGATGTATGAATAGCTGATGCCATGGAAACCGTACTTTCGCAGCCCTTTCTTTTTCGCCGTCTCTTGATCGATCGCATATGTTTTGACGTAGTTAGGAAGGGTATGGTGGAAGACGGAGTCGAAGCAGGCGACATTCTGGACATTGGGGATTTGTTTGAAACAGACTTCAAGAATGGCTACCGCGGAGGCATTGTGGCTGTGACGGAGAATTTTCAGTGCATTGGCCCCAAGCACAAGCAATGGAAGCCAACTTACAGTGGCGCGAGGTCTTCTAGGCGCTCGATTTTGTGGTAGGTGTCTTCGTTGATGAATTGATCGGTCGCAAAGTCCCCGCCATGGACGACTCTATGGCATGCATAGGTAATATCGTCTTTGCTGTTCACCTCCTTCAAGTCCTTGTCACTGAGGAAGGCGTTGAGGATATGCTGAAAGGCATCGTTGTGTGACCTGATGTCAGGCCATTCATTCTTGGTAGTAAAGCTGCCCCGCGTGTACTTTTGCTTGGCGGGGGGGTCTGTAAAGCCCGAAACCTCGGCTGCCGCGATCTTCTCTAGGTATGACGAGGAGGCATCTTCTTTGACGCTGAACAGTGTGATTTTGAGGCTTGAGCTGCCTGCATTGATGGAGAGGATGATTTTTGGTTTCGACATGCTGAAGCTGCTGTGGTTGTCTCTGTCCAAGCAAGGTCTCATGCAGACAATTTGATGCCCGCCAAGCAAACATTTCCGTCCGTTGCTGGGCGCTCCTATCTCTAACGACCTCATACACTATCTACTCCCAATCGGCGATTCGGTTTCCAGCATTTCTTGCACATTCACCATGACATAAGTGCAGAATGCATTTGGTGTCATGTTTCCGGGGCTGGTGCCAGGGTTCCAACGTGTCTGAATATGTCGGCCAGTTACTCGTCAAGCTCGACAAGCTGAAAAAGACAAACCAAGCGTTAGCGAAGTACTGACGAGCGGCTAATTACATTACTACAGCAATTATCTTCTTGCAAGACGACGTCTATGTCAAACATGACATCAAGCCTCGACTGCTGGGCCACTGGGGAACATGTCCCGGCTTGACACTAGTGTATTCGCATTTGAATATCCTAATTCGAGAGCATGACCTCGACGTGATATGCCGTGGGTCTGGGACACGGTGCATCTTCCATATTACCTAACCCATGGCTAGAAGGTTCGCCGGAGAAGTTCTATTCTCAGTATACGCAGGATGCGAAAGGCCTGACAAAATTGATAAGCGGTTTCAGCACTACAGGTGGCTTTCCCAGTCACATCAACGCCGAGACGCCTAGTGGCATTCATGAAGCTCTCACACAAAACCCTCTCTTCATCGGCGCAAGTACAACCTTGAATTTATTCCGAAAAAGGTTTAATGAACTTTTTTCAAAAAAAAAAAAGTTCATTAAACCCTTTTCGGAATAGCTTGCTCGACCCGCAGCAAAGAGTTTACTTACCGGCAATACTTTTTTGTCCATCATCGCGCACTGCTTCAAGTCCAAAAACCACGTCAACCTCGTGGTCGGCTCAGAACAATCCTCTGCCGTCTTTCTCACGGCCGACAAAGCCGAGAACCACTGCCTCGCCAGTAACTCAATCTGGAAGTTCGTCTCCACAGATAACGGCCCAACCCTGACGTCGTGATTGTCGGCATCGGCTCCGAACTGACCTTTGAAGCCATCGCAGCCACATACCCGCTCAAAGAGGGTGCCTGAACTACGCGTCAGGGTCGTCAACGTTACCAACCTGATGATCCTCGCTGCCGAGAGTGTGCATCCACATGCCCTCAACGACAACAGCTTCAATTCACTCTTCGGGGAGGACGTTCCCTTGCACTTCAACTATCATGGCTACGCGACTGTGTTAGGAGGCCAGTCTAAAGCGAATCAATAGAGGCGTCATTAAACGAGGACATCAAATCTAAAGAAGAAAGGAAGATGAAGCAGGGCCACTAGATACAAAAGACAACCCTGAGTGCGCCAAGTGCCAAGGCCGCACAAGCAGCCGGAGTTCCTAACAGACTGAGCTGAAAGGCTTGCTATTTGGGCGTCCGAATATGCACCGGGTGACCATCTCAAGCTATGTGGAAGAGGGGAGCACGACGCTGTTCAATATGTTGCGCGCGGCAGACAGGTAAGCATATACTGGTTGTGGAAGCACTGCTTATTCTGTAGGGACTGTCTGTGGAGGGGAAAGAGATCTACATACTCCTGATGCTTGCCCTGCTTTGCTGGCGACGCCCTGCTCGGAGGCCTAGGCAGACTCTGCCTGCCGAATGGCAACCGGAGCGCGGCCTATTCGCAACACAATGTGATGTTGAATGAGACGAGTCGGTTCCATGTGGCAGTCAAAGCGGCGAAGGAGGAGCGAAGAAAAACGAGAGAGTGAGATTAAAGATGCATAAGCTGGTTAGTGAGTTGGAGAATGACATGGTGGAGGCGCGAAGATATATTGTGGAGAAGAAGGCTGGTACGTGAAGAAATTCTGAAGAAGCTCGTAGGTTGGATTGCTTACTTTCTTTTTGGACAGATCTTCCTTCGCTGAGTGATGTTGGAGAATTCTATATCGACACGAGCTCGCTCAAAGAAGGCTGAGTAGGGATGAGTGGAGGGAGATATCTGCTAGAGAAATGATGAAGTTGGTGTTCTAAGTAGTTTGGCGGATGCCACTCACGGACGATGCAGAGGAAACTTTCCAAGGAGTCTTTTGCTGGATGAGAAGGGTATATTTTATGGCTACAATGAAATATTCTCCAGTGTGCAATTGTGTCCCCGTGTAGCGTTTGGCTGACTACGAAATTGAAAGCTGCCACGACGATAGGCAACTCACTCAGAGGGTACCATTTAAAAGAAGATTTAGAGGAATTATTTGGGAATATGAGCACGCATTTTTGGTTGACTTACCTATTTCCGCATACTCACCACAGGCTCCTGCTCGCGGGCGGCCATAACCAGTATGACCGCACTCAGCAAAAGGTAAAGACAGTCATGTTCCAAAGAAGCGCGCCACAAGTCTACGACAGCGGATGTGAGGTAGAAGAGGGAGTATGGTTGTCTATGACTTACCTGTACCTCTTCCCATTCGCTCTCCTCGAGGTCGAGATTGTCCTCACTCTAGTCTTCGTCTTCGTGTTCGAGGTGCGCTTGGCTGCCGGGGAACGGGAAACGGAAGAAGGTACCTAGTTGGCCTTGGGTGATGCCAGAGAAGTAGTGTATTTCCAGTTCATGCCGTTCTAGTGCAGCGCGGTAGGACATTCGTGATTTCGGTTGTTGGGGAGCTGTGACGATAGCGCCGCATTCGGCTAGGTCCAAGCTCTCGAGATGGTCGTCCAGGGAGTCACAGCGGGGTGGGGCCGGTGTAGTGGGAGTGGTTCCGTGGATTGTTTGACGCTGGAAGCACGTGTGACATGGGCAGGCACATTCGCACCTGAAGCTCCTGGAGTTCTTGCGCAGGAAGTCGCAGTGCGAGCCGCAGTTACAGGGGCAGTTGGGGTCTCCGTGGAAGACGCCGTCGTGAGGGTGGCAGGTGACGTAGGTGGGCAGGCCGAAGGAAAAGTTCGATGCAGAGTCTTCAGAGTAATTGCTACGGCCTGATTGGTGGGTTTCGTACTCGGAAGAAGGCGTGGACGATGTCTCGGATTCGCTGTCGCCTGAAGTGCTTGATAGAGAGCCTTCGGTGTCTACCAAGGTCGGCGAGAGTAGGAAGCCCAACAAGTTCGCGCCCAAGATGGGTTCTGGCGATGGCAAAAGAGTCGAGGTGGGAGACAGTGGAGTCGCGTCTTCGAGCCACCTCCTCACAGCGTCCTGTTGAGGGTTGATTGGTGTTGGCATTGCCAGAAGGTTGTCGAATAAGACTGGCAAGCCGATGCGATCTAGAGGCTTGTCTGAGTCGTGGGCCGATTCGCAGTCAAGGAGGAAAGGGTCTTCTGGGTCGTTTACCGGCTCTCTCGAGAATTCCAGCAATTCTTCATAATCGGGTTGAGATGCAATTTCGAACAGGAGTGGAACTTCTCGATTCGAACAGCGGACTTGAAGCAGCTCGTGGATGCGAATTTCGAGTTCATCGAAAGATGATTGACTGGATGCGGTGGTGTCTGAATCGGCTGGAGGGTCGGACGAGAATGGGTTTGTGATACTTGGGAGTTGCTCGTCAAGCTGCATCTGAATGTACTGTGGATACCAGCTCCAAAATGTATCGTTGTCCTCAGGCGAGGCCCTACCTGAGGGAGAAGGAGAATTGTAAGTGGAACACATACCTGCTGTGGAAATTTTCTTACAGGATCTCAAAAAGGGTTGTATGGTGATATCTTGCTTTCGGAGACAGATCCTATATACCAATTCCTGATTGGTAAGATTTTGGGGGACTGATGAGAATTGCAAAATGGGCCTGAAGAAAAAAGACCTTCGGAGGCTGGCATCTGGTAGGTCTTTATAGGTCCAGGCAGGCGTTAGCCATCGCAGTAGAATAAAGCAGGACAAAGGATAATTTCGGCTAACGAAGAGAATATTGAGGTCAAAGCAGCCAGAGAAGTAGTAAACAAAGCCTCAAAGCGGGACGCAAACCGTTCTTTAATTAGCTTCCAGCTCTCTAGCATAATGTGCTTTGTTGTGGCAAAGAAACCTTAGGTAGTCCTTTCAGTCAGGCGAGATTGCCGGACGTACTAGAGGGAGGATAAGGCGTGGGAAGAGCATCGTCTAGAACGCGGGGAATGCATGCTGGCTTCTCATGAGTGAGACAGTCACCTAGCATGCCCAAACGGTTTTGTTTAGCTTCCTTGCTTACGAGAAGCAAGAACAGGAGGAGAACGTATCATCAGACGACGGAATCAGACCAAGGAGCTAAGTAGTAGGTTGCAAGGACGCTGAAAAGCAGGTAATGTTGGTATGCGCATGGGCGGCCTTCGGGTGCATCTGCTAGCATCTCGGTGGCCACCCTTTTTCAATATCCTGCTACTCCAACCCTCTCGACATACCCATTTCTAGAAGCTTGCCGGTCAAAGTGGCATCTCAAACCTCCTTCATGAATCCTAGTAGGCTAATCGTACGCTTCCAATACGACATATCCTTACCCTTCGTCTTAATCAAACTCACCCTCAGATCCTCTAGGGTTCCATCGTGCAGCCCATCTCCCAGGTCGCCCAACCATTCCCTCACGCCTTTGCTATATCCGTGGATGCTCGTTATTCGCCGTGGTCGCCGTGCCGATCACACTAACTCTGCCCTACGTCTTCGAGTCCTAAAAAGTAATCCGGACTTCCTTGTAATCTTCAGGTCAGAGAATTCGTTCGAGTGCTTGCTGGCGAGGAAGACAAATCGGGGCTCGGGCGCTTCGCAATCACCATGGTGCAGCTGACAGACCCGGCGCTGGTTCAAAACACTGATCATTTTGTCGCCAATGACGGCCTACCAATGGTTGAACCGCTCGTGAGTCGCACTGACGGTCGTATTGCTTGGCCATGGAGAGATCGGTCTGCGAGTCAACCTCCAATGCTTTGAGGTCTTGGGGCATTTCCAAGTCCGCGGTGTGGGCAGTGGGCGATTTCGGGATTGAGAGATGTGCTTGATTCTTTTGAAGGTAACTATTGTAGAAGTACGACTTGCGCTCAGTAAAGACCTCAAGAGGGTTCTGGAGATCATAGACTGATGGTCTGAAATTGGTTAATAGAGCTTGTTGGCGGCTGGTATTTTCAAGTTTATACGTTTGTGAGCTTTTCTACAAAGCTGCATTTGCCTCGACTCGGGTAGGTCATCGCGTGGGCGTTCGTCAACCGATTGTATAGCTTCGACGTCCATCCTACGCATTTCAAGAAGAGGTTGTTGTGCGTAAACGAGGAAAGCAGTCCCTTCGAACAAGATTAAACGTTGCTCGTCGACGTGACCTCATGACAAAGTTCATGATGATTTTAATTCGAGGCACTCGGAGCCTAAAATTTTCCGATAGTAATCTCGCGAAGACCTCAATATCGCCCTCATTGTCGCATTAGCTCGCTACTTCAATATATTCTTGCATGGTTCCTAGCGTCTTTTAGACCTCATCGATAGGTGTTAGATATCGTTTTGTCCATACCACTTCGCCTGTCGTCGGATCGAGAACAGCGGCGAAATGTGTGCACTCATTCGTCGTTGGCCATGCTGAAACCCATGAAATGACCTCATCGCTCGTAATTGTCACGGAGTCTTCGATTTGCGCTATGTTCGGTTCGGCTTTTATGTCCGTACTGTTGCTCCTTGCTTCTGGTTTCACACCCCCTGACTGTGTTGTCATAGATGCTCGGCTTGACGCACCCAGCTCTGTTCTCGCTTGAGCCAATTGACTGCTAGTCCCAGGAAGGTTTCCATGTCGCCTCATCCTACGCTCTGCCTTCCTTACTTTGCTCTTCCATTTGTCTGCGATGCAATCCCTCCTGTGCATGCTCTCGCTTAGGATATCTTCCATCGAAGCGAGCTCTGGCCTTTTAGAGTCATCGTGCGAGCCGGTACTCTCTGGAATATCGAGGTCATGATTCGTCACGACGATGAAAGACTTTGAATGTCTCAGTAGAGCTGTCCGGTAATCCTTCTCCATGGTCAATGTCATCTTGCCATCGCTGAAAATAAGATACGCCGCTGTCGCTGGTTTGGGCGGTACTTCATGTGCCAGAGTGGCTAATGTGGATGGATGTAGATCATGACCGCCTAGATGCCCAAGTAGGTGGGATCTCAATAGGCTCGAAATTGCTTGTCTTCTTCCAAGAAGTACCAGAAGGTGATGCAAATAAAACTGGAAGTGGCCTGATCGAGTCGTAGCATTATGAACGCCGCGAAAGTTGAGAGACATGCTCAAGTCTTTGCGTACACCGGTAAGGACGCCCACGAAGCCGACATATGTAATGCTCGAAGCGAGAACCACCTGTGGTGTGGCTGATTTGCTTCGGATAAACTCCAGCTGCACGATTGCTGATCGAAGCGGGTCCATTCCCCAATCCAGTGTTCTAAAATGTAGCATTTTCGCTTGACTCAGAGGCTGAAATGGCTCAGAGCTTCGAACTGCTCCACTTGTGCATCCCATAAGTAGGTCTAAAACGACGTTGAAAGACACCAAGAGGTACATGCTGACACCGGTTGCCTTGGAAATGCCCCGGAGCTCTTCGGTCTCTTCACGTGAGTGCACTCGCCGCAAAAGCAGGCGCGCAACACGCTTGATCCAGATATGTTGGTAGGGCGGGATTCCCATGTCCTCTAGGAGCGAGTCAAAAAGGATTGTAAGTCGCTCGATCTGAGAGGCGTATATTCTGGCGAGCGCAACGTATCGACTTCTAGGAGCCATGGAAAGGTCAATCTGGTGGATAGGGATCGCGTCGTCAGACTCAAAGACTCTGCTTCCATTCGCCATTTTCAGGTCAAAAGTCTCACTGCGCTGTCGAGGCGGTGAAGACATTTAACCGTATTAGCTTGCTCTCCGACCTTCTGCTCCGATGGTTCGGTAACAGCCACGACCGAGAAGGCAAGCCCTTAGTATCCAGTTCGTAGTGACCCTTCAATGTGCCAAAATAATTTTGTTTGTACCGGCGAATGCCTCAGGAGAGGAGCTGCTCTGAATCAGTCACTGCAGTGCTTTGTTTGATATCAGAATGATTCATCTGTGAGTCTTCAATCATAAAGGAAGACACAATCGCCAGTACCGGCGCATCGGCGAAAGGTATTGATTGACAAGGCCAAGGCAACAGTTTTCGGCTTTTGGGAGGCTCATATTCCTTCTGGCAAGGCGTCAAGGCCACCTCAATTAGACTTGGCCAGGCAGCAGCAGCGTAATATGCCTAATTGCATTCAACACGCATAATTCAAGTGGCACCGTCGTTCTGCGCGTTGCGTGCCACCAGGAAATTCTAGGTTTTGATATCCTTGGTTAGAAAACGGACCAGCTTGCCACGAGGACATCAGCAACAGCATAACTGCCTACACTGGTGAGGGATGCAATTCAGTCCCTTGCCTTTACCACTGCGGCAGAGATGAGACAGATACGATCGCGACAGCAACACTACCTTTCTTGTAGCATTTCTCCGCCAAGACTCGTGCGCCGGCATTGAGATGGGCCGAGCCGGGCGGAAACTTGCTTCGACACTTTCTCCACGTTGGAGGAGCGAGCTTCATCGCAGGCAGGTTTTCATACTCCAGATGGCTCGTAGCAGTGATCGCATGAGAGACGCGAGGCATGACTGAGGATGCTAACGATGGAGCTGATCCAATATTCAACGCACAGCATGAAAGCTCCGCAGGCTTCTCGACTTCCCGCGAAGAATACATCTTCGCAGAGGATGACGATGATGAGCAGGCTAGGTTTAGGCCGTCCTTGGACCAGCTGAACAGCTATCCAAGCGATATCGACTACTACGCTGTGCTTGGACTCCCTCGGAGTCCTCCACCATCCGATGCACAAATCCGATCTGCTTTTCGCCTTTTGTCTCCCAACTTCCATCCTGACAAACACCCAAGAGCCCAACAACAGGCGAGGGAAATATTTGAAAAGTTGGAGGAAGCCTATGAAGTCCTGATAGATCCACAGAAAAGAGCAGTGTACGACCTTCTAGGCCATGAAGGCATGCGGAAAGAATGGGACCTGTATGGTACCATGGGAATTCACGGCCCCAACCGCGAGCAGATGGTCGGAATTAGGGCAATGGATGCTGAAGAGTTCAAATCGTGGTTCTTGGATACAATGCGAAAACGAGAGAGGCAGATCCTGGAAAGTATGGTAGAGAATCGGGTATGCGAATATGCCCCCTTCCCGTCTCTCTCTCAGCTTTCGCCCGGGGTTTGAAGATGCTTCGGGCTGTATACGACTAACATAATTTTTTGAAAGACCAGTCTCACACTCGGCTTGAACGCTATAACGGTGGTGCCACCCAGAGAAGACGGCTTTCTCGCATACTCTGTCACAATGCCCCGTGTAAGAGCCTCTAACTATAACGTCAAGTCGAGCTTCAGGCTTCCGCTGCCTCCACAGGCTAATGCAGAGCTCAAGATTAATGCTGGCATTGGAGGCCCTTTGACTCGCCTGAGAAGGGAAATTGAGTACGAAACGGAGTCGGGAGAGAAAGAGACAAGATCGTATCTGATGCCGGTTTCTATATTTACTCGGTCCATCAGTCTTGGTATGAATGGATCTCTTACACTCCCTGGAAAGTATTGCCCATCCATGCTACGCTTCTTTCGAGGCTGTAACATCGAAGCTGGGACAGCTCTCTTTCCTAGTCCGGTTTTCAGAACTTCCGTATCTCAATCGTGGACGCCTCTGAATGGAACGCGGCCGTTCAGATTAAGCTTGCAGACCACATACCGTGAGAATTTCTTGCGCATGCCACCCGTCGTGGATGTCAGCATCTCACGGAAACTGGGCCCCCGACAGTTCGGAGATGTCGGATGGAGCAGTGGGATGTGGTTTTGGCCGTCTATCATGGAGGCCGCTTTTAGTCCTTTCATCCAGCTTGGTGTCCGGGGAGATACTGTAATTCCAATGGCGAACTACAGCAGCTGTCGCATTGGATTTACCTCGTATTCTGCAATTGCTAAAACTGCAGACCAGACCGCTAAAGATTCGGACACAACATCAAGGAGCACTGTTCATACTATTCCAGGGGAGCAGAGTCCTCTTGGCGAAGCATGGGGCTTTGAGCTGAATTCTTCTCCTTTCGGTGGTACACTGTCCGTCAGCTATGGGCGTAACCTTTTCCGAGGTTATGTCAGAGCGCCTCTCCAGTCTGAGTGGTCCCAGGTTGGATATCATAAGAATCGTGGTCTGGCTATATCACGCCCACAGGCTGTGAGGCTAGATTTGCAGGGTTCTCTGTCTCTGGATGGCACAATTAGCTGGATGGTGCAAGGCAGTCGAGCTATCGGAGACTTTAGCCGCGTAGGATTAGGGGTTGGTGTCCAAGGTCCAAAGGGTCTGGTAGTCTCATTCACCTACAATCGTTTGGGACAGTCCATCAACTTACCCGTTGTCATCTGCCCTCTGGGCCTTGTCAATATCGACGTTATTGCCATGTCGGTCGCTGTTCCCTGGACTCTCTATGCGGCCTTCCATTATGGATACATCCTACCCAGAGCAAGGCGCAAACACAGGGAAATCCTAAAGAAACAGAGAGCAGAGCTCGAAGCTGTAATCCAAACCCGAAAAACCGAAAGTAAGCAAACCATCGAGTTGATGGCTGGTCGAGTGAAGCGTAGGCAGGCGGTAGAAATGGAGAATCATGGCCTAGTTGTTCTGGAGGCGAAATACGGCAGCATAGACCGAGCAAAGTCGAGCCGCAAGCGCAACACCACTACCTCGAAGCGCGATACTGAGAGTCTAGTCGATGTATCAATTCCAGTCGCCGGGCTAGTCCACCAGGGTCAACTCGTCATTGCGCGTGGCGTTAACAAGGTAAGCCGTTCTCTCGAATGGACAATTTCTGTGGCGGCTCCTTATTGACAGCTAAGTTCAGTCTCAAATCATTGGGTTCTACGACCCAGCTCCTTTGCAGTCGAAGGTGTTACAGGTTCACTACCTTTTCGGTGGCCGAGAGCATTTTGTGGAGGTTCGAGATGACGAGGCGCTTTCGTGTCCTCGAGAGAGCCACAGGATTTGAGATCCAAAGTCAATTGTAAAGCAATTTGAGCTGTGAAGTCTCAATATCAATGTGTTCTTCGTAATGTCCAGCGGCCGCCGAGTTACTGAATCTTCACTTTCAAAGTCAGTTTCACCCTGCCTTTGATCGGCGACAAGAGAACGACTTCTTAACCTCACTCAAAACACCTACCAACACTCTCGCTTTGTCCGCTGATATCTACGAAATGTGCCTCTCTTGTGGCTGCTGGCCATGGGACAATGCTCTCCGCATCGCCGATGCACCCACTAGAGACGAATATATCTTCCTGAATCAGAATCATTCGTTCTACCCTGATCATCGAGTTGTAAGTGAAGAGTCATGCCGCGCCTTGCCTCCGCTTTGCACACGCACTCCTTCTCAGAACATGCCACCCACTTTCTTCAACCTGAACTTTTACCCAACCATTATCCCTAGTTTGTTTCGCTGAAGTCGCGATGCCAACTTACTACACCTACGGCGAGAACAATCCTTCAGCTCTCCAAACCCCCGATACTGGGCGTTGGGAGAGCACAGATGACTGGCCTCGCACCTACAAGTACATTCCAGCTTACGACGATCAATACCAGGGCTTCCATCCTCCAGCACCAGTCTACCAAGGCTACCAGACTCAGAAGCCAGCAACCTACTACTATGCCCACAACGTAAGTTCGCAGGCCTCACCCGTACTCGCCCTCCACTGCGCTACTCATCTTTCACTCAGCTGACTGCTGTAGCCTGGTAATCCATCATCTACTGCATACTACCCCAACGGCTACTGCTATCTCGCTCCGCAACCAGCTACAACAGGTTATTACTGCTACCCCACTGCCAAAAGCAACCATAACTACTACAACCCACGTCGCAATTACAATTACAACTCGTATAGCCCCTTCTCAAAATGGTACACTTACTCTAACCCATACTGTTACTCTGCAGCTCAAGCCGCTGCCGCCGCCTCCTCAGCAGCAGCAACTGCCAACCAACCGACATACTACATCGGAGCCACCAAAGCTGAAATTGACGCCCAGAACGCAGCCATCGCCTACAACACCGGAGCCACGATCCCGACTCAGCTGGCGCCATACAAGCCTGCAGCTGGTCAGCAGTTCTGGTGCAAAGAATTGGATGGGAGCTGGACGTTGAGGACGCATAGTGATATCATGATGGGAGAGTTGAGTCCGGGTCACTGGGAGATGGCGAAGACGGGATACCACTACTGGGTGAGGTCCGACTAGACATGAGAGGAGGCTTGGAAAGAACTTGGTGGACGGATCGAGTATTTGGTCTCAGAAAGCATCAAAGGTTCTACGGGAAGTTGTGAAGTGAACCGAGCTCATCGAAATGGCGAAATGACACCTTTATGGATTGGAAGACAAATGATGCACGTTTCGGCGTTTAGTCCTTACTGTGAACGTGGTCTAGAAGAGCTTAGTATGCTCTTACTTGCATGGCCTAGTTTGATATGTTGCCCACTGCCATCAACATGCCTCCAAATCCAATACATTTGCAGATAAGATTGCTGCAAAATGGTCTTCTCAGAACGAAAATGCTCATTAAGAGATGTTTCGACTTGTGATAGCACACTTGGATCCCACCCTTCCAATCCCAGCTCACCGCTTCACATTCCTAACCGCACTCTCCATCCACAGCTTCGTGTACTGCCTATGCAACCACTCGCCAAACCCACCAATCGGCTTCTCCTCCGCCTTTCCCAGTCCCTGGTAAAAGATACTCTTGAGTCTAAACTCGGCGTAGCCTTTGTCGACGTTGACCTCGGCCGCGATCTCAAACAGGCCGTCCGAGGGCCGGACGTCGCGCTTCAAGGGGGAGTCGCCGCAGCGAACGAGGATGGACTGGAGCCGGCCGACGCGGGTTTTGGAGAGAACTTCGAAGTGGTCGGTTATTTGGGTACCGGGCTCGTAGGTGGAGGTGATGAGTTGGGTTGGTGTCCAGAGTTGGTGCGCTGTTGTGGTCGTGTTGCGGTATTTTGTGGACAGGTAGAGGCGTTGGGGGGTATAGCCTGCGTAGCGATGGAAGAGAGGGGAGTTAGTGAGTGGGGTTAATGGGTTTGAATAAGACTCAGGGTGGAGGGGGGAGTGTGGTAAGATAAGTCACGTGGTTGATGTTTTGGCTGTTGGGAGAAATGGAAATAAATCAATTACCGAATCCGCTCCAGACGCCAGCACAGAATGCCTCAACCATTTTCGTGCCGCCCTTTTCAGCATCTTCCACAAGCTCCAGTTTTAGCTTGAAGATGGGGATTTTCCGGATACAGAGGTCGTACATGGTTGGGTTCGGGTTTGGGTTGTACTTTTTGTAAAAGGTGGACTGGAAGAGCGGGTCGGTGGCGGGGCTTAGGTCGACGAATTCGCAGTGCTTCGTCCATACGAAGAAGGCGGCGAGGGTGGCGGAGGCCGTAAAGGCGGTACCTTGCAGGAGTTTGGAGGTTAGGGACGGCATTGTTGTGTTGGAAATTAGTACGTTGGAAGTGAATTCGTTGTGCCGGGAGGGGAGAGTCAACACCTTAGAGCGCGGGGTATCAAGGGGGTGTTCAACGAATGTTACGATGGAATTGTTCTACATCTATGGGCATTCTGAATGAGAGGGAATTGATAGCCGCAGTTGAGACAGTAGCAAGAGGAGGAATTCTTGGCGCATCGGAGCCGTCTGCACGAAATCTACTGATGGCTTCGGGCCTACGTACGAGGTAGGCCCTGACGCGTCGGATGGTTTTCCTATCCCAATATCCCCCTTTTTGGTTGTGAGGCCTAGTGGTGATTGCAAGCGTGTCGCAGCTTCCAGGCGCCTAGTTGGATTCAGCTTGGCTTCGCTACGAGGCAGTCACTGACACCGGACAGCGCATGAAAGTGTGAATCCATTGTCCCATTGATCGTATGTACAATCAATGCTCTACGCGAGCTCGCAGAGGGTACCCACTGTATATGGAGAGTGATAAGATTGATAAACTGGATAGTCTATCAACAATTTCATTAGTTCATCTTTTGAGCGACAAATAAATGTTTGGTTGAGTAGTGCCCGCTCAGAAGGTCGGCACGAATTTCACCCCGCAGTACACGTTATATAACATTTAAAGGTCTTGGCGTCTGGCTGTTGTGGTCATAAAGTTAGGAGGTTTCCTCTGAATTCTGACTTCTCTTCACATCCCACTTCAAACGTGTGCCTTGCTCGAAGCTGGGGGTAGTTCTTGTACTCGTGTGAGAAATCCACGATTGCTACAAAGCTCTAAGCTGGAGATGACACTTGAGGGAAGCAATTCTGCAGAGGCTTCTCCACCCTGAGTTGGCGGCGCGAGATTACACCGTTTAAAGATACGCGAAGTTGGAGTTTGCTTGGTAATCGACTTTTTTGGCCTTCTTTTTGCTCAAGTATAAGCAATTTATTGACGAATCCATTTAAATCCCATTGAAAGGTGTGGCAGAAGCTGTAGAATTGCTCACGACTAGGATATATGACAAAGCTATCTTACTGGCTGTCCCGAGGCGTCGTGCTCGTATGAGTTCGTTCTCGCAAGCCCAGATACGAATGCGTCCCATCTGCCCCGGTTCCACCAAGTCTGCGGCTAACAGTGCGGCTAACAGAATGGCTCGAACTCGCACTTGTACTTGAGTCCAGACAGTCCCGGTCGTTTATCCACAATCTTTGTTTTGAAGTTTGAAATGTCGACTATCGCTAGAGCGCTACCACTCAGGTCGGGCATGCTCGAGGCCGACGCAGTCGTAAGAGTCTATCCGGAAGATTCAACGACGGGGATAGGAGAGGCGTCGGAGGAGCGGGTGTTGAGGGCGAATCGGTCTGATCAAGTCTTTGCAGCTCTGCTGTCTCCACAGGACCTGCATCATGTTCCTCCCATGATGTTTCGCGAATAGAAGGCTCGGTGCCATCAACCTCGAGATG
>Ga0335072_10000455_pt1 | contig 80470 bp, 73 predicted proteins | sample Lox_Sample_21_FD_206725 | JGI IMG/M metagenome (GOLD analysis project Ga0335072, IMG submission 206725) | Soil microbial communities from Loxahatchee National Wildlife Refuge, Florida, United States - Lox_Sample_2.1 | ecosystem: Environmental > Terrestrial > Soil > Wetlands | place: USA... | reverse complement strand
GGCGGTGACCTCGATATTATTTCCAGTCCCAGGGGAACCACGGTTCGCGCTAGTATCTCGCTAGCGCCGTTTTCCGTGACGGAGAGTTTTGATGCACCAGCTTCGCATCTTGATCGCGGATGACCACACCGTGGTCCGCGCTGGCCTCCGCGCTCTCCTGGAATCTCGTCCGGGTTGGGAAGTTGTCGCAGAAGCATCAGATGGACGTGAAGCGGTCGAAAAAGCCACCAAGCTCAAGCCCGATGTCGCGGTGCTGGATATCGGCATGCCTCTTCTGAACGGAGTCGAAGCCACGCGCCGGATTCGTTCGTCCACGCCCGCGACGGAGATTTTGATCCTCACCATGCATGAATCCGACGACTTGGTGCAACAAGTGGTAAGTGCCGGAGCGCGTGGCTATATCCTGAAGGACGAAGCGGACCGCGTGCTGATCGCCGCGGTGGATGCCGCGCGTCACCACAAACCATACTTCTCCACAAGGATTGCCAACACACATTCGGCGGAAGTGCTGACACCGCCGGATGGCACCAAAGTGTCCCGGCAAAGGCTTACCCCGCGCGAGCGTGAAATATTGCAATTGTTGGCCGAGGGCAAATCCAACAAGGAAGTCGCTAATCTACTGGGTATCAGCGTGAATACCGCGGAAGCGCATCGGGCGAATATCATGTTGAAGTTGGGCCTGCACTCTTTGGCGGAACTGGTCCATTACGCCATTCGAAACCAAATCATTAAGCCCTAGGGCGTCGCTCACCGCAGGGGGTCACCGAGCAGCCCTGAACCGGTTTCCTGGCAGGCAAATCGATTTTCTTCACGCTCCTAGTGCAAATTCACTAGGGATTCAACTCAATTCCCCTGCGCCGCTACTTTGTTCATCATCTGTTCATCTGGTTCAGGGTATCGAATGCAAAGCATTAAATCGATTCGTGTGGTTGTAGCCGACGATTCCCCTACTGCACTCCGCTCGGTGTGTGAGTACCTGGAATTTGCCGGAGGGTTTGAGGTCGTTGGGACCGCCAGCGATGGCTTGAATGCGATTCAATTAGCATCCGCCCACAAGCCGGACCTGGTGTTACTCGATCTCAGCATGCCGCGGGTGAACGGACTGGAGGCTGCCGAGCAAATCCGCCTCTCCAGTCCGAACCTGCGGGTGATCATCTTCTCTGAACTGACTGGTCTGTCCATCGCCGATGAATGTCGACGGCACGGGGCAGATTCGTTCTTGCATAAGAGTCACCTGCCGGACCGCTTGCTGCCAGAGATCGAGCGTCTTTTTTCCGGGGATGGGCCTAGCCGTCCACAGGCCAGTCACTCTTAGTTCCAAGCTGTTTTGCGCTTTGCCGAACGCCTCACCCCGCCGGCGTTCCCGGAGCGTTGTGTAGCAGGAAATACAGCCAGCGAGTATGTGCAAGGGCTGGCCGCCGGGGATCCTTTTTGACGGAGAAAGGTCTTCCTCGCAAAGAATACTTGTGTGAAGGAGCACTTAGAAAGAATCTCATCGCGTCACCGGTCCGTGGCCGGGCCCGCTGCGCGAGTGGCCGAGGCTGCGGCGATGGGATGGGTTCTAAAACGCAAGACCAATGCAAGACTCCGTCTTTCAAATCTTGTTTCTTGGGGAAAATGCCTCCTGGTCCAAACTGTCGCAAGCGGTGGCCGCCTCTCCAGAGACACCGTTGCAGGTGCAACGCCTGGATTCTCTTGCGGACCTCTTCCAATCCCTGGCTGTTGGACAATGGCACGGCCTGGCCGTAGATATTCATTCCTGGAATTTCCAGGGCCTGCATTACGTGGAGAAGGTGCGTTCTGAGTATCCCGCGCTTCCGATCGTCGCGCTGTATTCGCCAAGCGTTCGAGAGATCGATAAGAAGGCCATGACCTCCGGAGCCTCGCGCTGCATCTCTCTCTCCGAACTATCGGCGGAAACGCTTCATGCGGCGATTGCTTCCACGCTGTCCGAAAGCAAATCGCAATTCATCCTGGAGAAAAGCCCACAAATGCGAATGCCCTCGCAAGATATGGAAGGCGTCACCATTTCGCTGTCGAAAAACCAAGTGATCACTCACGCTCTCAGCAACCTCCTGTGTGTCATCTCGGCAAACGCAGAGCTGCTGGCGGATAATCTGCGCGGCAGTGGGCCGGACCCGCGTCCCTTGTCAGAAATTAAGAAGGCGGCACAATCCGCCGCTGCGCTCATGCGTCATCTGAAATAGCGCGACAAAGAAAAAGCGAAGCTTTTTTAACCGCGCCTGCGTCGTCTCAGACCTTCTACAGGTTTTCCTTGCTACTTCCCGCTCCATTTTTGCATTATTCTGCCGCACGCCCCGGAGGTACCGGCCCGATCACAAGCTTGGAGTAGTGCTCATGTCCGCTCGCTCCTGTCTACTCTTCTTGCTCCTGCTCGCGATTAGCGCATCTCCAGCCTTCTCGCAATCCGTCACAACTGGGTTTTTGGCAGGTCCTACCGCCGACTCCGCTGGAAGCACTGCCGCCAACGACGACACTGCTACTTCAGACAGCGCGCTACTGCCGACATCTCTAACAAGGCCCGTGTTGCGCGACATCCACGAATTCTCCATCTACAGCGGAGAGTCGTTTGGATATCCGCTGGTTATGAGTGACTTGCCCGACCAGCGTTTGCTTATCGTCGGCCTTCGCCTCACTTCTCACTTTCTCGAATTCCGTCACACCACCCTCAATTACAACTTTGACTTGAAGCCCCTGGCCCTTTATTCGAATGATGTCAATGGTCCACGTCAGTACCGCTATGGCGGCGGTGGCGCACTGGGGTTGCAGATCGTTCCGCATTTTCACACGCGCTATCGCCCGTATTTCGATGTGAACGGAGGTTGCCTCGCCTTCCCCAGGGACACGCCCCTTCCGGGATCGCGTCGCGTCAACATGACCCTCGATTTCGGTCCGGGACTATACCTCCCGCTTGGCCATAACCGCCGGCTAAAAACAGGCGTGCAATTCTTCCATTTTTCCAACGCTTACACGGTTCGGCTTAATCCGGGCTTCGATTCTTTCTTCGTATATGCGGCATACACTTTCGAGAATGTCCACCCCTGGTAGCCGAATACGAAAAGCTTTACATAGCCGAATGCCGTGGCGTATCCTCCCACCACTTCGGCCGAGTCTGTCCCCAAGTCATGACGGGGGTCACGATGCTCATTCGCTCCGCACGTCTCCTTGTGTTACTGTTTTTCTCCCTCCCTGTCTCGTTGTTCGCGCAGTCCCCGGGCGTGGAATTGTCCAACGGCGGAACAGACCCTTCCTCTGCTACTCCGGTTAACACTCCGCTCAGCGCGCCGTTGCCCAGATACCACGAACTGTCGGTGTACACCGGACAATCGTTTGGGTACCCGATGATCATGAGCAACCTGAAGGATCAGCGCCTATTTGTCATAGGCTTGCGCTACACGCAGTTCTGGCATGCGTTCCGCCATATGAACATGAACTGGAACGCGGATATTAAACCGCTGGCACTCTATTCCAACGACATTTACGGACCACGCGAATACACCTACGGCGGCGGCGTCACTCTCGGCGCGCAATTTGTTCCCCATACCCATTGGCGTTGCCAACCCGTGTTTGATATGGATGGCGGTATGATCGCGTTCACCAAAGATACGCCCGTTCCGGATTCCCGACGACTGAACCTGACGTTTGATTTTGGACCTGGTTTGTATATTCCGGTGAGCGAGGGGCAAGCCGTCAAAGTGGGCGCCTGGTTCTATCATTTTTCGGACGCGTTCACTGCGCCACGTAATCCAAACATGGATACGTTCCTCTTATACGCCGGTTTCACCTTCCGAAACTTCCCGGCGTTTAGTCACAGATAACGGCGCTTCCTTAAAACCACATCCCGACAAGCTATCTCATAAATTCCGGCACCGGGGGTCGGAGCTTTAGCTCCGGCATAAAACCCACACAAAAACTGCGCTTTAGCACCCCTGAGGAACTGACTTTCTACCCGCCACCCTCATTTATGAGACAAGACAAGTTCTAGCGCCCTTCGGAGTTCCTGCTGACCGCTCCATGGGCGAGGGCCCATTCCACAAATCCTGACGGTGGATTCTTTACGCCAAAAATGTTCGCCCCGTTCACGGCCTGAATCGAATGCCAGCGCACTCCTTCCCAGTCCGAATTCTGAAGGTCGGCGTTCTCTAAAGTCGTGCCGCTCAAGTCGGCATTCTTCAGGTCGGCGCCATTGAGATCCACATCGTTCAGCACGCTGCCTGCGAAGGACGCTCCTTGCAGCTTGGCGCCACGAAGATTGGCAGTGCGCAGGCTCGCCTCTGTGATCGTGGCCCCGGCCAGATCGGCGTAGCGCGCATCGGCCCCGTCGAAGTTTGCGCGAGCCAGTTTTGCTTTCGGTAGTTGGACGCCCATCAGAAAGGCCGAAGATAGATTCACGCCGACCAGGGAAACGCCGTCGGCGTTCAATTCCTCAACCGCTTCAATCCTTCCACCATTCCCGCCTTTCCCTTCCGCGGAATTGATTACTTGCCATGCTTGATAGTGCTTTTGCTTAAGGCGATCGCCCGCTTCGGAAAAATAGAAAATCACCGCCACCAGCACGCCAAACCGGCTCAAATATTCCAAGACCTCCACGAATCGCCAGTTGCTCAGGGCGTACGCCAGCCACTCCATCCCATACTCGAGCGCCGCGAATGGAAGGTGCCACCAAGGGTGTGCGCTCCCATACCACTCTCGCCAACTCGGCGGCCTGTTTCTCCTCTCGTATACCAGCATCGGCGTATCCTCCCGCTTTTCGATTCATGTCAGCTTGCCACGTTACACCGAGTCACGTTCGGGGGACCCAGAGAATTAGCGTCGCTCTGCTATGCTTCTCCGATGACGACAAACCACCAGTTGCTGCTGCACGCGCGTCCAAGCGGTCTTGTAACTCCCGAAGTGTTGCAGTTGACGGAAGCGCCTGTGGCGGCGCTCGAAGAAAATCAGGCGCTCGGCCGAGTGAAATACCTGTCGATTGATCCCACCATGCGCGTGTGGATGGCGGACATCCCGCAATACATGCCGCCGGTACAAATCGGCGAGGTCATGCGCGCCTTCGGTCTGGCGGAGATTGTGGAGTCGCGTCATCCCAACTACAAAAAAGGCGACAAAGTCATCGGCCTGACGGGATTGCAAGAGTACGTGGTAATTACCGGGAAGGAAACTCGCTCGTTTCAAAAGCTCCCCTCCATTCCATTTCTCTCGGACACGAATTTTCTGGGCACCTTGGGGGTTAACGGCCTTACCGCCTATTTCGGACTTCTGGAAATCGGCAAGCCACAAACTGGAGAGACCCTGGTGGTTTCCGCGGCTGCGGGCGCCACCGGGAGCATTGCGGGACAACTCGGGAAGATTCATGGATGCCGCGTGGTGGGGATTGCCGGCTCAGACGAAAAATGCCAATGGATCCAGGAGGATCTCGGTTTTGACGCGGCAATCAATTACAAGCATGCCGACTGGAAGGAGCAACTCCAAGCAGCCACACCGAACGGCATCGACATCGATTTTGAAAATGTGGGCGGGGAAATCATGCAAGCGGTCCTCAATCGCATGAACCTCCACGGGCGGGTGGTTCTGTGTGGATTAATCTCGGGGTACACCAAAAATGATCCGGCGCTGGCGAGTTTTGGGCAGGTGCTTATTAAACGGCTGCGCGTCGAGGGCTTTATCATCCTGGACTATGCTTCGCGCTTTACGGAGGCGGCGCAAAAACTAGGAATGTGGAAAATGACCGGGAAGCTCAAAGACAAACAAACCATCCTGAAGGGGCTGGAGAAAGCGCCGGACGCAATCAATATGCTGTTTGCGGGCGGCAATATCGGAAAGTTAATGATCGAACTTTGAGACTCGCGATTCTACGGAGCGCTATTTTCCCGCGGCCTGTTGCTTCTTGCGTTCCGCATCCATGCGTTGGACCATTTCTTCGAACTTCGGCTTCTGTTCCGGCGTGAGGAACTGGCGCATCTCGTCGCGCGCCTTTTCACGCACCACGTCGACGTCGCTTTCGGCTTTGTTTCGGATGGATTTCATGTCTTCGTGAGCACTACGGATGATGTCGTCCATCTTGGCGCTCTGATCCGGAGTGAGCCCCAACTCCTTCGTCATATCTTGAACCTTTTTCGCTCGGCGCTCGGGTTCACTCATGGGAGCGGGCGTGGTTTTTGCCAAGACGGTGTGGTGACCGAAACTGTAGCCGAAGACAATACCAATCGCCGCCCCCACTAAAAACACCAAGGCGAGCCAAAGACGAGCCTTGCGCTGCGCATCCTGGATCATGGCAACTTATCCTCGTGGGCCGTGGCGATGATGTCGTCGTTCGGAGGCGTCGTGGGCGTTCCTTCAAAGATGCTTTCCACCGGCCCCATCTGCGCGCCCTGGACGCGCGTCGCGGCGCGGCGTTCCTGGAACGCCCAGGTGCCGCCCAGCATGAGCAGTAAAGTAGCAAGTGCCACCATGCGAGGAGCCAAACGCCGCACATACACCCAGAAGCCGTTCTGACGCTCCTCGACCTCTTTCTCCTGCGCGGCAATTGCGCGCATCACGCGAGCGGTGAACCATGGTCCAGCTTGCGGCAGGTTCTGGCCCATTCCAGCCAGCGCCTGCCGTGTATCAACGAAGTCTTGCACCGTGGCCCGGCATTCCGCGCAAACCGCCGCGTGCGCGCAAGCCTCCTCAGGCAACTGCGCGAACAGCGCGCTCGCCGTGCAAAGTTCGCCGGGTGGCAGACCTTCCAGTTCGTTGTGCAGCCACTCGCAATTGATTTTTTCGCCCATTGGGAGTTCTCTCATCCTGACTTTACCTCGTTTCTCCCCATAGTCTCTTTGCAAACATCTCAAACACCTGCCGCTCTCTTCTTTCGCCGAATACGCTCAGCGATCTTCTGCCTGGCCCGGAATAATCTCACTTTCACCGTGTTGCCGTTGATGCCCATAATCTCGGCAATCTCTTCCACGGTAAACCCTTGTACTTCCTTCAGGACCAGCATGGCGCGGTCCCGCTCCTCCAAACATTCGAGCCAGTGGTCCAATTGCTGCTTGGTTTCCAATTGCTCGCTGACGTCCGGCGCATATTCCGCCTTCTGTTCTGTCGATTGGTAGGCATGCGCCTGTTCTTCGCTCAACTCCGATTCAAAAACCAGCGGCCGCACCTTCTTCTTGCGCAACAGGTCCCAGCATTCATTCACGGTGATTTTATACAACCAGGTGCTGAATGCCGACCTCTGATCGAACCTTTTCAGGGAAAAGTATGCCTTGAGAAAAACTTGCTGAGCAATGTCCTCAACATCCTCACGGTTCCTCAGGATTCCTCCTGCCACCGCAAAAACCCTTCCCTGATGCCTTGCCACCAGCAGTTCAAACGCTTCCTTTTCTCCGTGCTGGGCCCTCCGCACCAGTTCGCGGTCATCACCCTTCCGCGCCGTAGTACCTGTTTGGCCTTTTTCGGCCTCGGCCGCTACCGGCAACTCGGTATCCTCTGAATTTGGGACGTTGGCCATCTTTCTTTGGTTACGCTATTTTAATCCTTCTGTCTACTTCTTCCGGCGCACCCCGACGGAGGTTCTGAAGAGGGTAAGTATCTTCACACCGCTTAGATATTTGCCGTTGCAATTGATGAATAACTGTACAATACTCAACCCATGATTATCGGTGACAGGCTTCGCGCTTTGCGCGAAGAAAAGAAACTTTCCCAGGGTGATATCGAGAAACGTACAGGTCTGCTTCGGTGTTACATCTCGCGCGTCGAGAACGGTCATACCGTTCCGGCCATCGAGACACTGGAGAAACTTGCTCGTGCCCTCGAATGCCCACTTTATCAACTCTTCTACGACGGCGAGGAACCCCCTCAATTGCCTAATCTGCCCAAGCGCAAGTCTTCGGACGACATCGCCTGGGGCACTGCGGGAAAAGAGGCCAGGTACCTCAACAAGCTGCGCCGCTTGCTAAGCAAAGCCGACGATGAAGATCGCAAGCTGCTGCTCTATATGGCTCAGAAGATGGCCAATAGGTAGTAGCTTCTTTCGAAGGGACCTTTCCTTCGAAAACAACTCGCGACGAGCAAAGGCTGCTATGGCCTGGCCATGCGGCCTTTCGCATTTCTGGGGGTTTCTAAGGAACCTTAAATAATCAAGCTGGATGCAGCAGCCGGCCATTCCCTTCTATTCCCACTCAATGGTGCTCGGCGGCTTACTGCTTACGTCATAGACGACCCGCGTTACGCCAGGCACTTCGTTCACGATCCGCGTCGACATTCGTTCCAGTACCTCGCTCGGGAGCCGCACCCAGTCCGCGGTCATCGCGTCTTCTGACTGCACGACCCGAATAGCCACCGTGAGCCCGTAGGTGCGCCCATCGCCCATAACCCCCACGCTGCGAACTGGTAATAGCACTGCGAAAGCTTGCCAGACTTTCTCGTAAAGGCCTGCGCGGCGAATCTCTTCGGTGACAATCGCGTCCGCTTCGCGCAAGATTCCCAAATCTTGACTCGTGACTTGGCCTAATAACCGAACAGCTAACCCCGGACCGGGAAAGGGATGCTTGACGAGTATTTCTTCTGGTAAACCTAAGTCTTTTCCAATGCGGCGAACCTCGTCTTTAAACAGATCTCTCAAGGGTTCGATCAGGCCAAACGGCATGTCTTTTGGCAAACCACCCACATTGTGATGGCTCTTGATCGTCGCCGATGGACCCTTAACCGACACCGATTCAATCACATCGGGGTACAGGGTGCCTTGGACCAGGAAGCGGATGTCCCCTCCAGACTCTTTCTGAAGCTTTTGGGCTTCCGCTTGAAACACGTGTATGAACTCGTTGCCAATGATTTTGCGCTTTTTTTCTGGATCACTGACGCCCGCTAGTTTGTCGAGGAAGCGATCGGTGGCATCGACGCCGATAACATGCAGGCCCAGGCGGTCGCGGTACATTTCCAGGGTATGTGCAAATTCATTTTTGCGGAGCAGCCCGGTGTTGACGAAGATGTTGGTGAGCCGGGTTCCGATGGCGCGGTGTACCAGTACCGCTGCGACCGTCGAGTCGACGCCGCCACTTAATCCACAGATGGCGTGATGCGCTCCGACCTTGTGGCGCACCGCTTCAACGGTTTCTTCGATGAAGGCAGCGCCGCTCCATTTGGGTTCCGCCTTGCACACGCTAAACAGAAAATTACGCAGGATTTCCGTGCCGCGTTCGGTGTGCTTCACTTCGGGATGAAACTGGACGGTGTAGATTTTGCGCTTGGGATCTTCCGCGGAGGCGATGGCGTTGGAGGTCTTGCCGGTCACATGAAAGCCAGCGGGCAATTGATGCACATGGTCGCCGTGGCTGTTCCAAATTTTCAGGTTCGCGGGAAAGTCTTTGAACAGGTCGCTCGCGCAGCGCTCCACGTTCAAGTGCGCCGGCCCATATTCCCGCCTGTCTGCCGGTACCACTTCCCCGCCCAGGTTCTTGGCGACCCATTGCATGCCATAACAAATTCCAAGGACGGGAATGCCGATGGCGAGCACGCCGGGATCACACTTAGGGGCGTCGTTGTCGTAGACGGAGCTTGGGCCACCGGAAAGGATGATTCCGGCAGGCTCGAGTTTCCGAATTTCGTCCAAGGAGCTGGTGCACGGCAGGATGGCGCTGAAAACCTGTTGCTCGCGCACCCGGCGGGCAATCAGCTGGGTGTATTGGCCGCCAAAATCCAGCACCACAATGCCACCCAACTCCGTTTTCATTTTTCCAAGCGGCTGTTCTGATTGCATTTGTGCGGCCCCGTCCATAAACACCTCACAAAGTAACTCGACGTTTCAGCGCACCACGATATTCAGGAGTTTATCCTGAACATAGATTATTTTGGCCACGGTTTTGTCCGTTAAATGCGCCGCGATCGCTGCATCCGCTTTCGCCAACGCCAGGACCTCGTCTTGGGTCGCGCCAGCAGCCACCTTGAGCTTGCCGCGGACCCGCCCATTCACCTGGACCACGATCTCGACTTCCTCGTCTTTCGCCAACTCGGGATTAAAGGCAGGCCAACGCACCGTCCACAATCCCCCGGTGTGGCCCAGCATTTCCCAAAGCTCCTCGGCCAGATGAGGAGTGATCGGAGCGAGGAGCAGAATCAGAATCTCGAGGACTTCCTTGCGCACTTCCCCGAGCACGTCCGCTTCGGCGGCATACACCGCGTTGGTCAATTCCATGATCTGGGCAATCGAAGAGTTGAAGTGCCAGCGCGTCTCGAAATCGTGAGTCACTCTGCGCAGTGTCTGATGCGCTTTGCGCAGCAGGGCTTTTTCCGCTTCGTTGTAATTCGTTGCGGGTTGCGGATTCGCGGCCACCGCTCGCACGCCGTCCGCGGACTTTTCGATGAGTCGGTACACGCGATTGAGGAAGCGCCAGGCGCCTTCGATGCTCTCTTCGCTCCACTCCAGATCCTTTTCGGGTGGTGCGGCGAAGAGGGTATACAGGCGACCCGTGTCCGCGCCAAACTTGTCGGCCATGTCGATGGCACCGACCACATTGCCTCGCGATTTGGACATGGCTTCCCCGCCCTTCAGCACCATGCCTTGGGTGAAGAGCCGCGCGGCGGGCTCACTGTGGCGGATCAAGCCGATATCGCGCATGACCTTGCACCAGAAACGCGAGTACAGCAAATGCAGAATCGCGTGGGTAATCCCGCCGATGTATTGGTCGATGGGAAACCAGTAAGCAACCTTGGCGGAATCAAAGGGGGCCTTGTCGTTGCGCGGGTCGCAGTAGCGATAGAAATACCAGGAGGAATCGACGAAGGTGTCCATCGTGTCGGTTTCCCTGCGGGCGTGGCCTCCGCACTTGGGGCATTTCACGTTGACGAAGTCGGGATCGATGGCAAGAGGCGATTGGCCTTCGCCGGTGAGTTTCGGATGCGCCGGCAACACCACAGGTAGATCCGCATCAGGTACCGGCACCATGCCGCATTGCTCGCAATAAATGACCGGGATGGGCGTGCCCCAATAGCGCTGGCGAGAAATGCCCCAGTCGCGGAGGCGGAAAATCGTCTCTTTCTTACCGAAGCCACGAGCATCGGCATCGGCCGCCATTTTTTCGATGGCATCGTCGGTAGAAAGGCCCGAGTAAGGTCCGGAATTTACGCTGATGCCGTACTCCGTGAACGCTTCTTTTGGTTCCGCGGGAGGCGCCGTCTTTGCCTTGGCGTCCTGGGGCTGCACGACCACCGGAATCTTTAGACCGAATTTCTTGGCGAATTCGAAGTCGCGTTCGTCGTGCGCTGGCACGGCCATGATGGCGCCGGTGCCGTATTCCATGAGCACGAAGTTGCCGACCCAGATGGGAATCTTTTCGCCATTGAACGGGTTCACCGCATAACGGCCGGTGAAAAAGCCGTCTTTTTCCGCGGTAGCGATGTCTTCCATCTTTACCGAGGACTGCTTCATTTGCGCTAGTTTGGAGGACCGGGCTGCCGCCTCCGGGCCCTGGCCAGCAATCAACCATTCCACCAGGGGATAATTGGGGGCAAGAATCAAGGCGCTAGCGCCGTAGATGGTGTCGATGCGCGTGGTGAAAATCTCGATCTTCTGTGCCGCCGGGGCATCCGCAATGGCAAACCACACCTTGGCGCCCGTGGATTTGCCGATCCAATTGCGCTGCATCAGGATGACGCGTTCGGGCCAACCGCCCTCGAGCAGTTTCAAGTCGTCCAGCAACTGCTGCGCATAGGCGGTGGTCTTCAAGAACCACTGCTCAATCTCGCGCGCTTCGACCAACGTGTCTTCATGGCGCCAGCAATAGCCGCCATTGACCACCTGCTCGTTGGCCAGCACCGTGCAACATTTCGGGCACCAATTGACGCGGCTTTTCTTGCGATACGCCAAGCCGCGTTCGAGCATGCGCAGGAAGAACCACTGGTTCCACTTGTAGTACTCCGGTTCACAGGTGGAGATTTCGCGGCGCCAATCGTAGGAAAAGCCGAAGCGGCGAAGGACCCGTTGGAACTCGGCGATATTGTTATTGGTCCAGATGCGTGGATGGGTCTGATTCTTGATGGCGGCGTTTTCCGCGGGTAGACCAAAGGCGTCCCACCCCATCGGATGGAGGACGTTGAAGCCCTTCATGCGCTTGACGCGGGCCACCACATCGCCAATGGTGTAGTTGCGCATGTGCCCCATGTGCAGCGTGCCACTGGGATAGGGCAACATTTCGAGGACATAATATTTCGGTTGGTTTGCGTCGGCTTCCGATTCGAATACGCGGTTTTCATTCCACCGCTTCTGCCACTTTGCTTCGATTTCCTGCGGCTTGTAATCCCCCACGCGACTTTATCCCTTTCGCTTGGTCGATTTTGCTGTTGCGTGCTTCTTGGAACTCTTTCCTGCGGGAAGATGCCGCGAACTATGCTTCTTTCCCGCTTTCTCCATGGTGCGCTTCATGGCCGGGGTCAGCATGGAGAAGCCCTTCTCGGGCTCTGGACCCGCAACGCCCGCCAATTCCCACAACTTGGCGACGTTGCGACGATCATCGCCCGGATCATCGATAGGTGTCTCCAAAATAAACGCGCGGCCAGGCAGCCCTTCGGGTAGAACTGCACCAAGCCGTGGATGGCGCAGGATGCGCGTGAACGCCTCTTTACCGATCTTGCCTTCGCCAATGTGCGCATGACGATCGATGCGTCCGCCCAGCGGAATCTTCGAATCATTCACATGCAGGACCGCCACATTCTGCAAGCCGATAGTGCGGTCGATCAAATCAATGGTCTGCTCCAGACCGGCTTCGCTGCGAATGTCGTAGCCGGCCGCCAGCAAGTGCGCCGTATCCACACAGGCGCCCACCTGCAGAGGTTGGTCGTCCGTTCGGTCCGCGCCGGTGCCGCGATTCAAGCCGTGGAGGATGGCCGCGACTTCTTCGAGGCGTGACCCGACGGCATGCCCCATTCCCGCGGTGTTCTCGATAAGTATCCTCATTTTGCCTAGTGGCACGCGCTTGGCCGCCTGCTTCACACTCTCGATAATCGACGCGATGGCCTGCTCGATGGAGACTTCGCCACGCGACCCAGGGTGCACCACCACGAAGTCCGCTCCCAGCAACACACCCCGCACCAACTCTTCGTGAAAAGCCTGAATGGAGCGCGTTCTGAGCATAGGTTGAGACGCCGCCAGATTGATCAGGTAATTGGCGTGAATCACCAGCGGGCCCAGTGCCAGTTCCTCGCGGCGTGCACGAAAAGCCCTCGCATCGGAGACGGGAATGCCGACCTTGGCCACCTGCCACATGCGGGGACTGGCCGAGAAAATCTGCACGGCGTTGGCGCCCAGCTTTCGCGCGGACTCCAGGGCGTTCAAATAGCTGCCGGCAATGGAGGTATGGATGCCGATGCGGGTGCTGCCATCCAGCCAGGCTGGCGGTAATGGCTCGGGCTCGGGCTGAGGGATGTATTCCTCGTCGTCCTCGAAAACCGTGTGGTCTACCAATGGATATTCCGCCATGCTTATTTCTACCTGCTCTTTCTCTCTGTCCTTAAACTTACGATTCTACCATACTGGCATTTACAGAAGCGCAACGTCCTGATTACGCGCCAAACGCCTTCTTTCTGTAGGACTTCCGTGTTAGTGCTTGCTTTCGCCGACGGATAAAGCGATGCTACCCGGCATGTCGAGCAGCCCTGACCCTACACCAAATGTCGGTACGGTAGTTCCCTTCTTCATGGTGACGGATATGGTTCGGTCACTGCGCTTCTACGTTGACGGGTTGGGTTTTACGCTGCGGCGGAAATGGACCCCCGACGGACCGGACAAAATCCAGTGGTGTTGGCTGGAGTTAGGCGGTGCAGCATTGATGTTGCAAGAGTATCTTCCGGACCGCGTGCCGCAGGAAAAGCGCGGGCGGGGCGTGTCGCTGTGGTTTCAGTGCCGCGATTCGCTCGCTCTGTACCATGAGTTTCGCTCACGAGGGCTCGAGCCCCGGGAACCGTTTGTGGGCAATGCGCTGTGGGACATGGGGATCAGCGATCCCGACGGGTATACGTTGCACTTCGAGAGCCCCACGGACGTCCCGGAAGAAACCAAGCTGTCAGAGTGGGTGATGCAGCAGAAAGGCGCGTAGGCGTTGGTCGCGATGATGCTCCGCAAACTGCCTGCATCGCAAATTTTCCTCGCGCTTGCGATTTTGCTGTGCGCCGCTGTTGGTGCGCACGCCCAGACGGTTAACGATCGACGCACCGCCGCGGCGCGCGACATCGCGAAAAACATCGCACAGCTGGACGTCCACAAACTGTACCTCCCGGATGCTTGCGATGCGAACCAGCGGCCGCACGGGCCGAGCGCTTACTTTGCGGCAACGTTTTCGCAATTGCTTGGGGCCAATGCGCGCGGTTTTGCTGTCTTGCCGCGCAGTGATGTGCATCGCTTTCTGCTGGACAACCACTGGACCGACTGTGATGTAGTTCGCGCCGAGGTGATCGCGCAACTCGCATCGCAATTTGGATTGGATGCCATTCTCAATACTCAATTGTCACCGCAGAATGGCGAGGCCTCGATTGATTTTGTAGTGCGCGACCGTTCGGGAAAAGAACTGCTCCGTAGCAACTACGTCGAAGCGCGCAACACCTGGACGGTGGCGCTGTTCCCAGCGATGGCGGCGCCGGCGGGTTGGCCGTTTTATTTCGCGGGGCTCGATGGGATCACGATGCCGAAGGCCCGGGAGATGAAACCTCCTTCCTATCCGGGAGGCAAAGGAAACGTATCGGGAAAGGTCATCCTCTCGGCAGTGGTTACAACGGATGGGAGAATTGAACAGGCGCGGGTGATGCAAGCCCTGGCCCCAGACGCGGACCAGGCAGCGCTCGACGTGACCAAGACGTGGCGGTTCGAGCCGGCAAAAATGCCGGATGGTGCGCCAGTGACAGTACGACTACCTTTCGAAGCGAATTTTGCCGTCTATTAGCGCTGCTTATTTCTTGCTGAAACTTCTCACGTAATTCACGAGATCCCAGATTTGGTGCGACTTCAGGCGGCCTTCTTCGCCCTGCATCTGGCCTTTGCCTTTGTCGATGATCATGTAAATTTCACCGTCGGAGAGCGACTTCATCACCTCCGGGTCGCGAAAATCCTTCAGCGTCAGCTTCATGTCGCCCGCTAAATCGCCGTCACCGGCGCCCGTCTTTCCATGACACATGGCGCAGTCGGTGCCGTAAGTTTTTTTGCCGGAAGCCAGCGACACCGGCGAGGTTTTCACAGGATTCACGAGCTTAGCCGCGTCGGCATCCGCGGTGCTTGCCGCAGCGGCTGGTTTCTCCCCCGGATTTTGCGCATTTTGCCAACCGGGGTTCCACAGTGCCATTGCCACACACAGAAAAATCCATTTCATGCGGGCCTCCTCTCGGGCGGACGTGCTTGACGGGCCCCCTAGCGAAGTTGCGCCAAGTATAGTCCTTCCCTTGCCTGCTGCGAATGGAGAGTGTCTAAATGTTCAAATTGCCCGTGGGTACGTTGTGGGAGCTGCGCTCCGGTCAGGCGGCGTTCCTCAGGTGTGCTTGATCATCGGCGGGGAAAGGACCCGGAACCGCTGGGCATCTCACGAACTTTTGCACTCGGCTTGGGCTTGGCATTGGCGATCTCGTGCAGCCGCACAAGAACGTTCCGCGTGATTTCTTCCTCGCTGGGACCGCGCAACGCTTCGACCGCACTGGCAACCCGCGCCAGGCAGACTATCAATTCGTCGGTGAGAGGAGAGTGCTCCATCGTAATGCGGGACTTCCGGCGACCGAGCAGCAAGGCTGCCGCGGAAAGGAGTAAGGCCGCTACGGTCAATAATTCGAAGCTTGTCATGGGCATGTCAGAACCGTAGGAAAGGGCCAAACATCACTTTCAAGCCGTTATGGGTGCCATGGTTGAAATACATTTCGTCGCCGACGTCGAGACGCAGTCCCAGAGGTCCTAGCTTGCCTTCGACACCGCCGCCTGCCAACAGCGCGGCATTCATGTTTTGCGCGCGCAGGTTGGCAACCTGATTCGCAAAGGCGTTATATCCCGGGGGCGCTTTATCGAACATGTAATTAATGAAGCCGCCCTTCACTTCCAAAAAGGGGCGGACGGGCCCGTGCCCCAGGATCACGCGAGGCCCGAACAAACCATGCAGCGTACGCACGCCGGTGTTATAGAAAGAAATGCTTCCATTACTGGTATTGTTGAACCCGCTGGTATATTCCTGCGTGAAGTCGTAGGCCAGTTCGCCTTCGAGCAGGGTATGTGGCAAGATTCCGAATCCCAGGCGCCCACCAACGCCGAACATGTTCGTTCCGGTGGCTTCGGACCGATAGTAATCCGCAAACGCCCCGACCTGGATGTTGCCCGGCTCTTGCGCTTTCACACCCGAAACCAGCGCCACGCAGCACACACCCAGCAATAGGAAAACTTTCTTCATCGATTACTCCCATTTTCGAGTTTGAACCCTCGAAAGCAGCGACGGGCTGGGCGATTTCTGCTCTCCCCAAAATGGATGCCATGCGGGTGCGCGATGTTTCTAAGTTGTTTTCCGTAATTCTTGGCAGGTCAATCCCTTACGCACCAGAAACGAGAGGCACGCACGACACACACAGATTCTCTTGCAAGATGACATTTCTCGCGCGCGTTAGGCAGCCGACGCTTTGCCTTGGCTGCTTTCCTCCGTTACACTGCTACTTCGCACCAACAACCGAGGAATTTCCTATGCTCGTTGTCATGCAGTCTCACGCCACCGAGGCGCAAGTTCGCGCGGTCTGCGAACGCATCGAGTCTTTGGGCCTGAAAGCCCATCCGATTCCGGGAGCAGGCCGCACCGCCATCGGCATCACCGGCAACTCTGGGGCCGTGGACCTGGGAGTGCTAGAGTCGCTGCCCGGTGTCATCGAATGCATTCCTGTAACGAAGCCGTACAAGTTGGTTTCCCGCGATGTGAAGGAGGAAGACTCGGTCATCAAGATACCCACGCCGTCCGGAGATGTACTGGTAGGCGGAGAGCACGTTGCGATGATCGCCGGGCCGTGTGCCGTGGAGACGGAAGAGCAGTGTTTTGCGGTGGCGCAGCAGCTTCAGTCCACGGGCATCCACCTGTTTCGCGCCGGAGCGTACAAACCGCGGACCAGTCCGTATTCCTTTCAAGGCCTCGGGCTGTCTGGCTTGAAGATTTTGGCGCATGTGCGTAGACAATTTGGCTTCGGTATCGTCACGGAAGCCATCGATAACGAATCTCTCGATCTGGTGGAGGAGTACGCGGACGTGATCCAGATTGGCGCGCGCAACATGCAGAACTTCTCGCTGTTAAAACGCGCCGGCAGGGCCAAGTTGCCGGTGCTGCTAAAGCGCGGAATGTCCGCCACGCTGGACGAATTTTTGATGGCGGCGGAATACATCCTGAGCGAAGGCAACTATAACGTGATATTGTGCGAACGCGGTGTGCGTACCTTCTCCGACTTTTCGCGGAACACCCTGGATTTAGCGGTGGTTCCGGCAGTGAAGAAGCGGAGTCATCTGCCCATCCTGGTCGACCCCAGTCATGGCACGGGCAAGCGGCATAAAGTGCTGCCGTTATCGAGAGCCGCGGTAGCTGTCGGTGCGGACGGATTGCTGGTGGAGGTTCATCACCAGCCAGAGAAGGCCTTGTCTGACGGAATCCAATCGATCTTGCCCGACGAATTTGTCGAACTGCACCGGGAAGTGCAGCAAATTGCCCAGGTGCTGCACCGCCGATTGAACTAACAAGCACAGTCTGGCACTGGTATATTTGCTATTCTTTTTTTAATCCATGTCCCACGCGAAAAACTTCCGCCTGTATTTTGCGCTGTGTGTCCTGCTGGTGTCCGCCACGGTTATACTTTTGCGGGAGCACCGGCCGTCGTTTCTGCGCCCGAGCCTGCACATGTATGCCTATGTATCCACGGCGGATGGCGCGCTGACGGTGGTGGACCTTGCCAAGTTGCAACCGGTAGCAAAAATTCCCGTCGGCCCTACGATTTCCGATCTCCGCGAACACACTACCCGTGATGAAATTTGGGGTGTGTGCACCGAAGGCGGCTACGTTTTCGTCCTGGACACTCCATCAAACCGTATTACACGAATTCCCGTTGGGCCAGCTCCGTACAGTCTGGATTTTTCAACGGATGGCAGCCGCATCTACACGACGGCCTCCGCTTCGGACCAACTCGTGGCCATCGACACAGTGACAAGGCAGGTGTACGGCCGCGCGCACACCACTGCGGAACCGGTACAAGCGCGTCTGACCCCCGACGGAAAAAACATCGCCGTGGTCAATCGACGCGCTGCCACTCTTTCCATTCACGATGCGCGCACCCTGCAGTTGCTGGACTCCGTGCCGGTGATTCCCCAGCCGGATGAAGTCATAATCACACCGGACAACCAGCTTGCGTTCGTGATGAGCCGCACACAAAGCCGGCTCTCGGTGGTGGATCTCGAGCGGGCCGTGCTGATCACCAATTTGGAGTTGGCCGGAAAGCCCACCCAGATGCTCTTGAAGCCGGACGGAGGAGAACTTTACGTCATTTCCCCAGAGGCGCACGGCTTACAGGCGATCAACACCTGGACCCACGAAGTGGGCGATTCGATGCTGCTAGGTTCCGCTCCTACCAACGCGATCATCAACTCCGACGCCTCCGAAATGTACGTGACCGATCACGCCGCTTCGCGCGTTATTCCCGTGGACATTCTTGACCGGCGGCTTCTGGGCCGGCCCATCAATGTCGGCGGGGCGCCGGCGCACCTGCGTTTTTCTCCAACCGACGAAGGGGCGAAAGCCCCGATGCTGTTGGTCGCCGACGAATCCTCGGACGATCTGGCAGTCATTCGCACGAGAACCGACGCACTCATCACGCTGATTCCCGCCGGACCCCATCCACAACGCATCGCGGTCAAAACCTTCTAATCTCGCGTCCCAGAAGTAGCGGCTTCAGCCACCACGAAAAAAAGCGAATAAGCTGCGCTTCAAAGTCTGCGTGCGACTCTGGATTTTCGTCAGGGCACAGCTTCAAAGCCTGCGGCAAACTCAAAATATTGTCATTCCGAGGGCGCTCTTTGCCGAGGAACCTGCTTTTTCTCGGACTTTTCGCTGAAGGAGTGGGCTTTCCTGGCCACGCCAAACCACTCTTCTGTGTCCGGCTACCTTGCCTTCTACCGTACCGTCATGTTAGCTAATCATGGAATGGCTGATTTCGCTCCCTTCCTTACCGAAGACCTTAGCCGTGCAAGGTTCTGACATGACGACACAACCCGATCGCGCGTCGTGGCTGCAAGGGCCAAGCGCTCAATGCACTCCCCAGCCAGGCAAAGTGACACCAGCGTGGCGTTTGGTGCTGCTGGGAGCCCCGGGGGTGGGGAAAGGCACGCAAGCGCAGTTGCTGCACGAGAAGCTAGCCGCGTGCCATCTGTCGACCGGCGACGTGTTCCGCGCTGCGGCTTCCCGGAAAGATTGCGCGCCATCGCCCGCAATGGCTGCCGCGCTGGAGTTCATGAAACGCGGGGCCCTGGTGCCGGATGCCACGGTCTGGGAAATGGTTCGGGAGCGGGCTGGATGTCTGCGGTGTTGCGGCGGCTTCCTGTTGGACGGTTTCCCGCGCACCCTGTCGCAAGCGGAGTCGCTCGACAAGCTGCTGCAAAAGGAAAACCTGCCGCTAAACGCGGTGGTCAACTACGAGCTTCCGGTTTCGGAGATCATTTCGCGGCTGAGCGGCCGGCGCACCTGCACGAAATGCAAAGCCGTTTTCCATGTGGTGAATCAACCACCAAGACAGGAAGGCGTCTGCGACCACTGCGGCGCGGCACTGCACCAGCGGGAAGACGACCGGCCGGAATCCATCAAGGTTCGCCTGGAGGCGTACGAGCAATCCACTGCTCCGCTGATCGAGTTTTATCGCCGCCAGGGACTACTTCTTTCCATTCCGGCCACCGGCTCGCCAGAGGATATCTGCGCTCATACGCTAGTGGCCTTGAAATTGAAGTACCAACCGGCGGCGACAACCTAGACAACCGGAACGCCACGATGTAAGGCGCATTCGCGAACAATCGGAGCTTCACAACTAAGCCAATCAGCGCCGCCTTTTGTGCTCCACCAGCAAGCACGCGTCTTCCACCACCAGAAGTCCAGCATCGTGCGCTTTCGCGGCGGCTGGCTCGTTCCTGATTCCCAACTGCAACCACAGCGCTTTCGCATGAATGGCTATGGCAGAGTCCGCGACAGGGGTTACTTCTTCCGGTCGGCGGAATACATCCACAATATCGACCGGCACGGGGATGTCCTCGAGCCGCGCGTAAGCCTTTTGGCCCAGCACTTCAGATTCGTTGGGATTCACCGGGATGATCTTGTAGCCAGTGGACTGCAGGTAAGAGGCCACCTCGTGCGAGGGACGCAGCGGATTCGAGGAAAGGCCCACCACCGCAATGGTTTTCGCGCTGCGAAGCAGCTCGCTAATCGGATCAGAGGAATTCAGAGAGTTCACCGGAACGTAAAGGCGCATAAGTTTTTGATGGTAGAAGGCGAGAGAAGGATAAACGAGATCGCGAGGAATCGAAAGGGTCGAGAGAGCACCGGCCGGCATGTGGGGGGACTTGACGCCGAGCCAGCAGGTGGCTATAGTTAAGCGGCTATTTAATTATACGATGGCTTAACTATACGTGAGCGGCAATGAGACATTCCGGGCACTGGCGGATCCCACGCGGCGCGAGATTCTGGCGTTGCTGCGCCGAGGCGAAATCACCGCAGGAGAACTGGCCGAACAATTTGACATGAGCAAACCGGCGATGTCGCACCATTTCAGGGTGCTGAAGGACGCCGACTGGATCACCAGCCGGCGCGAGGGGCAACAGATTTGGTACGGCCTGAACACCACGGTGGTACAGGATTTGTTAGCTTGGGCCATGCAGTTGGCGGCGGACGCCAGGAAAAACAAAGGTAAAAAGCGATGAGCAGGAACTACTATCTGGTTGCACTGGCGGCGACGGCCCTGGTGGCCATCGCCACGGTTGGGGCGTACTCCCATCTGCCCGCTTACGTTGCCACCCATTGGAATCTGCATAATCAGCCGAATGGATACAGCCCGAAATGGTTTGTCTTCGTGCTGGGACCGGGATTCATGGTCGGCGCGATGCTGCTGTTCCGGGCGCTGCCCTGGCTTTCTCCGAAAAATTTTGAAGTGGATGCGTTTCGCCCCACGTACCTGCAGATCATGGTGATCATCGTATGTCTGCTGGGTTATCTCGCCTTGGTGGTCTTGTGGGTCGGGTTGGGTCACGAGATGAACGTGGGCCGCGCGATATCCGGAGGCTTGTGCTTGCTGTTCGCGCTACTGGGAAACCTGATGGGGAAAGTGCGCCGCAATTTTTACGTGGGTATTCGCACGCCCTGGGCGATCGCCAACGAACGCGTTTGGAACGCCACCCACCGATTCGCCGCGAAAATCTTCGTGGCTGCGGGATTGCTGGGACTCGTGCTGACCTGGTTCGGATGGGACGGCTGGCCAGTGCTCACGGTGTTGTTGGCAGCGGCATTTATACCGGTTGTGTATTCCCTTGCGTTCTATAAGGGCCTGGAGCGACGGGGAGAGTTGTAGAGCCAGGGCGGAGCGGTGTGCCTACCAACGGCGGCCCGAGGGCATCGATCGCCCTAACGGTGACTGTCTAAAACGCCTATCTCCAGGAAAATCCCAGAGAATTGACAGAGCGTTCTGTTACGCTTCCCTTTTTCGCTGCCTGCGCAGTGGATGTGTTCGGCTGTGAGCCTGATGGACTATTTGTAACACCATGAAGAAATCAGAACGGCGGCTGTTGCGGGCGATCGGCTTATTCAAGCTGGCGAAAGCGGTGTTCCTGGTCGTCTTTGGAACCGTAGCGCTAAAACTGGTGAACACGGATTTTGCCGGAGCTGTGGCCAGTTTGGTGCCCCGGCTGGGCGTTGGCCCAGCCAGCCATTATGTGGGCCGCGCGCTGCTGGAGGTTGCGAGTTTGACCCCAACGCGAATTCACGAGGTCGCCGCGGGAAGTTTCTTTTATGCGTTGTTATTTGCAACTGAGGGAACTGGTCTGTGGCTGCTGAAGCGCTGGGCGGAATGGATGACCATCGTCATTACCGGTTCGCTCATACCTGTGGAGATTTGGGAGATTTTTCGGCACCCGCATTGGACCAGAATCTTGCTTCTGGTGCTTAACCTGGCCTTGGTTGGCTACCTGATTTACGAAGTGCGACGCGGCGAGGATGTTGTCGCAGCCGCAAGAACCCCTTCCCAAAAGTAACCGCATCGCAAAGCAACTGAACAAATTCCCGCGACCAACGTATATACCAGTAGCCATACACGAAAGCATGGCAACCCGGTGAACTTAGCGAGGTCGGCGGATATGCCGGCGTGGACCGACAGAGTTTCGAGGGCCAGCAGCTACGATTCCTGTGGCATTACCACAGAGCCCGTGGTATCCTCCTGTGGTCAAAACACAGGAGTTACCATGGAATCCAAACTTGATCTCCTTCAGGGCACCCTGGACTTGATGGTGCTGCAAACCCTGTCAACCATCGGCCCGCTGCACGGCTACGGCATCGCTCGCCGTATCGAGCAGGTCTCCGGAAACGAAGTCCTTCTGAATCAGGGCACCATTTATGCCTCCCTGGTTCGCCTGCAGCAGCGCGGGTGGATTTCCGCCGAGTGGGGAGTCTCCGACAACAACCGGAAAGCGAAGTTTTATTCCATCACCAAACGTGGGAAGAAACAGCTCACGGAAGACGCGGCGTACTGGCAGCGACTCTCCATGGTGATGAGCCGGGTGCTGTCGATGAACGAGGAATAACCTGCCTCGTGGTGGTGTAGGTGCAATTCAAGGGGATTAGATCTGCTATGAACGTGCGTTTCTGGCATCGCTTTGCCGCACTTTTCCGCCGGGATAAGGTTGATCCTGATCTCTCCGCAGAATTTTCTTCGCACTTTGATCTGGCCATCGAGGAGAATGTGCGCGCCGGCATGTCCTTGCAGGAAGCACGACGCCAGGCTCTCTTGCGGTTTGGCGGCGTCCAACAGGCCAAAGAATTGGTTCGGGAGCAGCGCTCTCTACCGGTGCTCGAATCGCTGTTGCAGGACCTGCGTTTCGGGGCGCGCTTGCTGAGAAAGTCTCCCGCATTTACCGCGGTCTCCGTCCTCACCTTGGCGCTGGGCATTGGCGCTACCACCGCGATCTTTAGTGTCGTGTACGGAGTGCTGCTGCGCCCACTTCCCTATCGCAACCCGCAACAAATTGTGCGTCTTTGGGAGCAGAGCGCCACCGGCGGGCGCATGAATTTCGCCGACCCCAATTTCGACGACGTACGTGCGCAAAATCACTCCCTGTCTGCGCTGGCCTCCTTCTGGTCCTATGACACCACCATTACCGGCCACGGCGATGCCCTGCGCACTCCCACCGCCTCAGTGTCTCGCGATTTCTTCCAAGTCATGGCCATCCAACCCATCTTCGGGCGCACCTTCGCTCCCGAAGAGCAGCGGGTCAACGCCCCGCCCGCCGCCCTGGTCAGCTACTCCTATTGGATACAGGCGCTCGGCAGCACTCGCGATCTTTCCTCCGTCCATCTCAAGATGGATAAGCAGCCTTTGTCCATTATCGGGGTGCTTCCGCCCGGCTTTCATTTTCCGGACAACAGCGATATCTGGGTCCCCAGCGAAGTCAATGCGGAAACACCCAGCCGCTCCGCCCACAACGATCAACTGATCGGCCGTCTCCGAGACGGTTTCACCGTGGACCACGCCCGCGCCGACCTCGACACCATCGCGCTCCGCCTCAAGCAGCAATACGGCTCAGATACCAGCATGGTCGCCGTGGCCATTGAGCCGTTGCACCGTGCCATGACCAATGATGTGCGTCCCGCTCTTCTTATTCTTCTCGGGGCTTCCGCGTTTCTCCTGCTCATCGCCTGCGCCAACGTCACCAATCTGATGCTCGCTCAGACCGCCGCGCGCGAAAAGGAACTGGCCGTTCGCGCCGCCCTCGGCGCACAACGTGCCCGGCTGGTCCGGCAATTCCTCACCGAAGCTTTGCTCCTCTCGTTCATCGGTGGCGGGTTTGGTGTGCTCTTTGCTTATTGGGGACTGCATGGCCTTCTCGCTCTCGCGCCGAAAAGTCTTCCGCGTCTAGAGGACATCGCTATCAATTTGCCTGTGCTGCTTTTTTCCCTAGTCGCGGTGTTTGCTGTTTCCATCGCCCTCGCGCTTTTCACCGCTCTTCGCTCCACCTCGCATGATTCTCGCGATGCCCTCAGCGAAGACGGTCGTGGCGGCATCGGCACTCGCAGCAAACACCGTCTCGGCCGCCTGCTGGCCGCCGCTCAACTGGCCGCCGCCCTCGTTCTTCTGGTCGGAGCCACGCTTCTCGGGCGCAGTTTGCTGCGTGTTCTTTCCGTCGACTCTGGTTTTCGTACCGACAACATAGCGACCATGCAACTCGGTTTCCCGTTCGACGCCCCCAAGGCCGAGCGCGTCGCTTTCCTTAGCCAACTTCTTGATCGTCTCCGCCAAATCCCAGGCGTCCAGCAAGTCGGCGGTACCAACAACCTGCCGCTCTCCGACGCCGGCTTCGCCGACGGCGACTTCGTCCCCATGAATCCCTCGCAAATCACTCCGCGCATGAAGGATCTGATCCAACGGTCCCTTTCCGGTAACCTGGAGAAAGATCCCGCCTTGGCCGCCGCATTCACCAGCTTCTTCGATGAACTCTTTCGCGACAAATCTCGTCTCCACGACGCCGACTTTATCGTTGCTTCTTCCGGCTTCTTTAACGTTCTCAACATTCCACTGTTGCAGGGTCGCCTGTTCGATGAGCGCGACACCATCGATGCCCCCCACGTCGCCGTCATCAGTCAATCGCTCGCTCGGCAGGTTTGGCCCAACCAGAGCCCCATCGGCCGCAGCATCGAATTTGGCAACATGGATGGTGATCCGCGCTTACTCACCATCGTCGGCGTCGTCGGTGATGTCCGGGACCACTCCCTCGAATCCCTTCCGTTCCCCACCGTTTACGTCGATTACCGGCAACGCCCGCAAGTCGCCTGGAATTTCACCGTCGTTATGCAGACCACCGGCAATCCCGAAAGTGTTTTCGCCGCGGCGCGTGGCGTGCTTCACGACCTCGACCCAAATCTCCCTCCGCGATTCAGCACGCTCTCGCAGTTCTACTCCGCATCGCTCAGCGCGCGCCGTTTCAGCCTCACATTGGTCAGCATTTTCTCTATAACCGCGCTAGTGCTCGCCCTGGCCGGAATTTATGGCGTGATCTCTTATTCCGTAGCGCAGCGTACCCGCGAAATCGGCTTGCGCATGGCCCTTGGGGCCACTACGCGCGAAGTTCTAGGCATGATCTTCAAGCAATCGGCGCTGACCGGCGGGCTGGGCATCGCTGTCGGCTTACTCGGAACATTCGCGGTGACCCGCTGGCTGCAGTCTCAGCTTTTTGAAGTGAGCCCCACCGACCCGCTCACCCTGGCGGTCGTATCGGCATTGCTGATTCTTGTGTCTCTCGCGGCGTGCTGGATTCCCGCGCGCCGCGCCACCCGTATTGATCCTGTGATCGCCCTGAGGTGCGAATAGATGAACTTGCGTTTGCTGCACCGCGTTGCCGCGCTTTTTCGCCGCAATAAGCTCGACGGTGAGTTGAGCGAGGAAATGTCGGCGCATCTCGATCTGGCCATGGAAGAGCATCTCAAATCCGGAATGAGTCCGGAGCAGGCCTACCGTCAGGCGCTGATCGATTTCGGCGGCCCACAACAAGCGAAGGAAACCCATCGAGATGCCAGGGGGCTGCCGATGATCGAAACCCTCATGCAGGATCTGCGCTACACCTTTCGTACGCTGCGCAAGGATCCCGGGTTCACCGCCATCGCCATTCTTATCTTGGCCCTCGGCATTGGCGCCAACATCGTGGTGTTCAGCGTAGTCAACACGCTGCTGCTTCGCCCTCTTCCCTTCCCGCATTCCGAGCAACTGGTGTGGTTCGCCGGCAGTCACGGCCGGGGCGGGCTCTCTGGCACCACTTACAACGTCGGCTACTACGAAGAAGCGCGGCGGCACGCGCAATCGTTTCAGGAGGTCACCTGCTACCAGGCCTTCTGGGGCAGCAGCGCCTACAACATGACCGGGCACGGTGACCCGCAGCACATCCAGACCGTCATGGTCGCCGACAACTTTTTCCGCACCCTCGGCGTCACTCCTGCTCTCGGCCGCTCCTTCACTCCCGACGAATACAAAAAAGGCGCCGCGCCGGTCGCCATGCTCACCTACCCTTTCTGGAAGTCTCAGTTTGCCGGTGATGCGAACGTTCTCGGCAAAACCGTCGACTTCGACCAGCAAGCGGTCACGATCGTCGGCGTGCTCCCGCAATCTTTCGATTTTGCTTCCGTTTTTTCCCCCGGTCTGCGCGTGGACTTTTTTGTGCCCGCGCCTATGGATCAGGTGCGCACCTGGGGCAACACCGTTTCCATCGTCGGCCGGCTGAAGCCCGGCGTTCCTCTTGGCCAGGCTCAAGCGGAAGCCAACGTGCTCTCGCCTCAATTCCGCACGGCGCATCCGGACCCCGACTGGTTCATGGAATACACCGCGGATCTGTCCCCCTTGAAGGACTATGTCACCGGGAAGCTCCGCCGCTCCCTGCTGGTTCTCTGGGGCGCGGTTGGACTCATCCTGCTCATCGTGTGCGTCAATCTGTCCAATCTGCTCTTGGCGCGCATGGCCTCGCGCTCCAAGGAATTCGCTATGCGTACCGCTCTTGGCGCCAGCCGCGGACGCTTGGTGCGCCAACTGATCACGGAAAGCCTGGTGCTTTCCTTCGTGGGCGCTTTTCTCGGTGTCGCGCTGGCTTTCGGCGCCACCTCCTGGCTAGCGCATCAGGGCTCGGTAGCGTTGCCGCTTCTGAATACGATTGGGATCGACACAGCTGTGTTGCTCTGGACTCTCGCGATTACCCTTGCCGTTGGGGTCTTGTTCGGCGTCGCTCCCGGCTTCGTGCTTTCCTCCGGCAATCCGCAAGACACACTGAAAGATGCCGGCCGGGGGACCAGTGAAGGTCGCGCGCAGGGCCGCATGCGCTCCATCCTGGTTATCGCCGAAGTGGCTCTGGCCTGTGTCCTTCTGGTTGGCTCCGGCCTGCTACTGCGTAGCTTTCTGCGCGTTCTCAATGTGGACCTCGGCTTTGAGCCCACTCACGCTGCGGTGGTCGACGTGGTCTATGAGACCGGTGCCAAGGGCGAAAAAATTGCCAGCTCTCTTCAGGCCCTCCTGGCCGCCGTCAAGGACGTTCCGGGGGTGGAAGCTGCCGGCGTGTCAGACATGCTTCCGCTTGACCGCGAGCGCAGTTGGGGCTTGGGGAATCCGTCGGAAGAAGCGCGCAAGGACGAGAATGGAGCGGCCATCGTTCGACTGGTGACTCCGGGCTATCTCCAAGCGATGGGCATCCGCTTGACTTCCGGGCGCGATCTCGAGTGGCAAGACATCCTCACCAACCAACCAGTGGGGATTATCAATGAGACTGCAGCCCACCTGCACTGGCCAGGGCAGGACCCTGTTGGACGTCCCGCCACCGGCTTTTCGAAAGGGCCTGGCCGCATCATCGGCGTGGTCGCCGATGTGCGCATCAGTAGTCTGGAAACCTCGCCAACCCCGGAAATGTACCTTCCTGCGAATATCGATCCCGAAGGTGCCGAACTCGTGGTCCGCTCGCGTCTAACGCCGGAAGCTCTCACCGCCTCCATCATGCCGATTCTGCGCCATCTCAATCCCGGCCAGCCCAACAACGCGTTCCGGCCAGTGCAATCGCTGGTGGACCGCTCCGTCTCGCCGCGCCGCTTCTTCGTGTATCTCGTGGGTGTCTTTGCTACTCTGGGACTGATCCTTGCGGCACTGGGCATTTACGGTGTCATTTCGTATTCGGTCACGCGGCAAACTCAGGAAATCGGCATTCGCATGGCGCTGGGTGCCACACCGGCAATCGTGCAACGAAGCATTCTGGGTCGCACGTTGAAGCTGGCCGCCATCGGCATAGGAGTGGGCGCGGTCGCCTCTGTCGCCGCCTCCCGGCTGATCGCTGCCCTGCTCTTTCACACCGAGCCCAGTGACCCCATCACCTTTATCGCCGTGGTTTTGATTCTTGTGACTGTAGCCCTACTAGCTGGGTACCTGCCGGCGCATCGCGCCACTCGCATTGACCCGGCAATCGCGCTACGCTCGGAGTGAGATAACTGACTATGGACATTCAACGACCATCTAACGCACGCGCAAAGAAGATACGCAGGATTGCCTACGGCGCCATCGTCACGGTTCTGCTGGCTGGCGTGACCTTTGGCGTTTCCAGGCTGCGCCCGGCGGCGCCTTCCGTCGATAAGGCCACCATCTGGACCGACGAAGTGAAGCGCGGCCCGATGATTCGCGACGTCCGCGGCATTGGCACGTTGGTTCCCGAGGACATCGAGTGGATCCCCGCGCAAACCGATTCCCGCGTGGACAAAATCATTCTGCACCCTGGCGCTATCGTCAAGCCCGACAGCATCATTCTGGAGCTCAGCGACCCCGTCCTGCAACGCGAGACCCTCGACGCCGAATATCAGCTCAAAGCCGCGCAGGCTGACCTGGAAAGCCTCAAGGTCACCATCAACAGCGACATTCTGAATCAGCAGTCCATTACCGCCAGCGTCCGCAGCGATTACGAGCAGGCCAAAATTCAGCACGAGGTGGACGTCAAGCTGCGTCAGCAGGGTGTGGGCGCCGATGTCACCGAGCAACTCTCGCGCGTGAAAGAGCAGCAACTGGCCGTTCGCCTGAAGCTCGAAGAAGATCGCACCAAGAACACCGAAGATTCCGCGGGCGCGCGCTTACAAGCGCTGCAGTCGAAGGTGGATCAGCAGCAGGCCCTGTATAACCTCAAGAAAAGCGAGTTAGAAGCGCTGCACGTCCGCGCGGGTCTCAGCGGCGTACTTCAAGTGGTGCCTGTTGAGGTGGGTCAACACGTCACGCCGGGCACCAATCTCGCGCGCGTCGCGGACCCGAAGCGCTTGAAAGCCGAAATCAAAATCCCGGAAACCCAGGCCAAGGACGTTGTGCTCGGCCAGCCCGCCACGGTGGATACCCGCAACGGCATCGTGAAAGGATTGGTCTCGCGCGTGGACCCCTCGGTGCAGAATGGTACTGTGACCGTGGACGTACAATTCACCGAGCCCCTGCCGCTAGGGGCCCGGCCCGACCTCAGCGTCGATGGCACAATCGAGCTGGAAAATTTGAAAGACGTGTTGTACGTTGGGCGTCCCGTCCACGGGCAGGCCGATTCCACCATTGGCCTATTCAAGCTGGTCGATGACGGCTCCGACGCCGTGCGCGTCAACGTCAAGCTGGGCAAGACCTCCGTGAATAGCGTGGAAATCCTGGATGGACTGAAGGTTGGGGATAAAGTGATCCTGTCGGATATGTCCTCGATGGACAATTTCGACCGCATCCGCCTACGGTAGGAGCCCCGGTGAACATTTTTTGCGCCAACCTCGTATCTCTCAGTGGCATCAGGAAAGGTATGTTCGAGCTACACGATACCGTACACAAAGTGCTCCGCGAAGGTTTTGGAATGGGGCCTGGCTCGGGCCAGGCACCCTCTGTTTCAGATGCACTCTCGCGATTTAGTTATTTTGATTTCCAACTTGGAGGCTAGCAACGTCCATGAACAACGATACGCTCATCAATCTCCAAAACGTCAGCAAAGTGTTCTTTACGGATGAGCTGGAAACGCACGCGCTCGACGCCATCGACTTGGTGATTAAGAAGGGCGAGTACCTGGCTATTGCCGGGCCATCGGGATGCGGTAAATCGACACTGCTCGCCATCCTGGGCTTGCTGGACTCGCCCACCGACGGCAGCTACACCCTCAACGGGCAGGCCGTAGCCAGCCTGAAGATGAGCGACCGCTCGCGCATCCGGAATCGCGAGATTGGCTTCATTTTTCAGGCGTTCAACCTGATCGGGGATCTCACGGTTTACGAGAACGTGGAACTGCCGCTGACCTATCGCGGCATGGCGTCCTCCGAACGCAAGGAGAAAGTCCAGAGTGCCTTAGAGCGGGTGCAGATGGCCCATCGCGCCAAACACTATCCCGCCCAGCTTTCCGGCGGTCAGCAGCAACGTGTGGCCGTGGCGCGGGCACTCGTGGGCGACCCCATGATCCTGCTGGCCGATGAGCCCACCGGCAACCTCGATTCCAAAAATGGCGACTCCGTGATGGACCTGCTGCAGGACATCCATGCCAGCGGCGCCACCATCTGCATGGTCACCCACGACCCGCGGTACGCCAATCACGCCGAACGCACCGTCCATCTCTTCGACGGCAAAATCGTCAACGAAACCCTATCCTCCCCCGTCCCCGCCTAGTTCTCTGTAGCACAGGCTCCAGCCTGTGAGTTCGGGTCGGGTGCCCCACCCTCGTCGTCTGAGGGTGGGTCTTAGGGTTCTCCATTCTCTTTGCTCCCACAACCTGAACCCATCTACTACTGCACCACCTTCCCGTCCGCGTCGACTTTGTGGACCTCGCCGATGTTTAGTTCGCGGATGCCAGCTTCCACCTTGCTCATGTCCCCCACGATTAACCAGACGAGATGACCGGGTTGAATGTATTTCTTGGCCACTTCGTTGGCATCTGTGGGAGTAACCGCCATGACCTTTTCTGTGAACGTGTTGTAGTAATTTTCCGGAAGATCGTATTGCAGGATGTTGGAGTACGCTCCCGACAGCTGCTGAACGGTTTCAAAGCTGCCCGGCAGCGCCAGCGTCGCATTGGATTGTTCGTCCTTAAGTTCGCTATCGGTGATGGGCTTATCGCCGACAATGTCCTTGTACTGGCGAATCAGTTGGACCAGCGACTCCTTGGTCTTGTCGGTCTGCACCGGCGACCAGCTGACGAAGGGGCGCTGTCCGCGCGCGGGAATCAGCAGCGAGCGCACGCCGTAAGACCAGTGTTTGTCTTCGCGCAGATCCATGTTGATGCGCGAGCTGAAGTTCCCCCCAAAAACGTCGTTCACCAACTCCAAGGGAATACGGTCGGGATCGTTGGCGGGCGGCGCGAGTTGCGCCCCTAGGATCAGACTCTGCCCAGAGCCGGGACGATCCATCAGGTACACCACGTCCCTTTCCGGTTGCGGCACCGTGGGCACTTTCACCACCGGGACATCCCCGGGCTTCCAGGTGGCAAACAGTTTCTCGAGTTTGGGAGTGATTTCGGCCAGCGTGGTGTCGCCGACGATCAGCAGCGTGGCGTTATTCGGCTTGAACCAGGTGTCGTGGAACTTCACCAGGTCTTCGCGGGTCATTTTGCTGACGCTCGCGGTGGTGCCGGTCCCCACGAAAGACTCATCGTAAGGATGCCCCTTGCCGTAAAGAAGCGTGGGCAGAACACGCAGCGCCATAGGGTTGGGCGTAACTTTCTCTCGCTGGATGGCGGCCAGCCGTTCCTTCTGCAGACGCTCGAACTCCTTTTGCGGGAACGCCGGATGCAGAATAATGTCGGCATAAATTTCCAGTGCCTGATCCATGTTGAGCTTGAGCGCATTGAGGTTCACGCTGGAATAGTCGACATTGGACCCGCTGCCGAAGTTGGCGCTCAACGCTTCCAGTTCCTCGCCGATCTTCAGAGAATCCCGCGTAGGAGTTCCCTCTTCGAGCATGCGCTGCGCAAAACTGCAGGTGCCTAGGGAGTCTCCCGGATCGGCGGAAAAGCCGGCATTCACGAACAAAGAGACGTTGACGACCGGGGCGGTGTGCCGCTCGGCGAGCACCACCTTCAAACCATTCGAAAGAGTGGCGCGCTGCATCGGAGGCAGCTTGAGCGCTTCCGCGGAACCGAGCGCGGGAGGATGTGAGCGATCGACCGGTGCGCTGGTTTTGTAGTCCGTGGGGAACGGTTCCACGTCGAGGATGTAATCGCCGTCGCTCAGCCATTCGACCGCGGCTTTCTTCACGGTGGCCGGAGTAGCCGCCTGAATGCGATGGAGATAGGTTTTGTAGCAGGCGGGATCGCCGGCATACGTTTGGCAACGCGCCAGGATGTCGCTCTTACCGCCAAAACCGCCAATGCGCTCGACGATGCGGGCATAGCGGCCAAAGATTTGTGTTTTAGCAACCTGTAATTCCGCTTCCGTGGGACCGTCTTTCAGGAACTTCTGTAACTCTTCGTCAGCCTCTTTCTCCACTTGCGAAAGATCCCCACCAGGCTTAGCCGTCAGCGTAAACGAGAATTGGCCCGCGATTTCGTTGGTGTCGTCATCGGCAGTAGCGCTGGTAGCGATTTGGTCTTTGTACACAAGGCGCTTGTACAGGCGCGAAGTTTTGCCTTGGCCAAGAACCTCGGCGGCGAGGTCCAGTAATGCTTCATCTGCAGAACTGTACTGCGGGACATTCCAAACGCGGTAAGCCCGGGCTTGCGGGACGCGATCCTGCACCCAGCCACGATGCGTTCCCGTGCGCTTGGCTACCCACGCTTCCTGACGGGCGATGGGAGGACCGGCGGGAATTGCGCCGTAGTACTTCTCTACTTTTTCGCGAGCGACTTCCGGGGTGATGTCGCCGGCGATCACCAGGGTCACGTTGTTCGGCCCGTAGTAGGTCTTGAACCACTCCTGCACATCCTCGAGAGAAGCAGCGTCCAGGTCCTTCATCGAGCCGATGACCGTCCAGGAATACGGATGGCCGGCGGGATAAGTATTCTCGGTGAGGAGTTGCTCGGTGACACCGTACGGTTGATTCTCGCCCTGACGCTTTTCGTTTTGCACCACGCCGCGCTGCAGATCGAGTTTTTTCTGGTCGAGGACCGGCAGAAGATGGCCCATGCGATCGCTCTCGGCAAACAGCACGTAATCGAGCATGGAAGTCGGAACATTCTCGAAGTAGTTGGTCCGGTCGTTGTTGGTGGTGCCGTTTAGATTCGTGGCCCCAATCCGCTCCATGGCGTTGATGTAGGTGAAATTGAAATTTTCAGAGCCAGAGAACATCAGATGTTCGAACAAATGAGCAAATCCCGTCTTGCCGGGCTTCTCGTTTTTGGAACCCACGTGATACCAGGTGTTGACCGCGACGATGGGAGCTTTGTGATCTTCGTGAACCAGAACTGTCAGCCCATTGGGCAGCACAAATTTCGTGTACGGAATATCGGGAATGGGAATCGCTGGAGCTTTGGCCGTGGTGGTTGTGGGTTTCGGCTTGGCCGCGGGCTTCGCTGCGTTATCGGATTGCGCAAAAACTGACATTACGCCAAAGACCAATGCGACAAGAGCGGCAGCGGACAAGCGCATTTTGTGATTCACAGTGTTCTCTCCTGAATGAATCGTGCGTGCGATGATGCGATGGAGAATCGGGCGATCGTGAGTGGTGCGCCCGGAAACGGCAACTAGTGTAGCAAACACCAGCGCAGGAGTTTAAGACCGCCGACAAGCGGCGCGGCGTCCTGTCCGTCTTGGGAACTTTTTGCTCGCTCAGCGGGAATTCTATTCAGTAATCCAGCGAATCTGGATAAGAAAGGTGCATATGAAGATTCACAGGACATTAGGATTGGCAGCGTTGGCATTGGCCTTAGGTTGCGGGCCCATGCTGGCGCAAGACGGACCGAGCGACGAGGCGGCTATTCCGGGCGGCGAGGCCATGCTGGGCCCTGGCGGGCCTGGCGGTGAAGCCCTGGCGCCCGTGGATGATCCCCGTGGCCCAATGGGTCCGCGCGGTGATCGCGGCTGGGAAGGACGACGCGGAGGATTTGAGCGCGGTGGGCGCGGGCACGGCGAGTTTGGCCTGTCGCGCCTCCTCAGCAATCCCGAAATCCAGCAAAAAGTTGGCATCAGCGCGGCGCAGGTCGCGAAAATCAAGGAGCAGGAGTCGGTATTTCGCAAGAGCGAGATTCGCGAACGTGCGGACCTGGATGTGAAGCGCGTGGAATTGCGCGACCTGCTCTCGGCGGATACGCCGGACCGCAAGGCGATCGACACTAAACTGCAAGAGGTGAGCGCAGCGCAACTGGTGATGGCAAAATCCCGAATCGATTTTCGACTGAACATGAAAGAAGACTTGACGCCAGACCAGCGGGAAAAGCTGCGCCAGGCCTTGCGCGACCGTTGGCAGAGCCGCGGGTCACGGCGTGGACCCGGTGGGCCGGGGCAACGCGGGCCAAATGGTTCCGCTCCTGGAACAAGCGGCCAAGCTTCACCGAATCCGGGCGAGTAAAGTTTGTCGACGGTAGAACAGGAGCAAAGGCGGCGAGAGCGATCTCGCCGCTTTTTTTGTGCCGCACCCACAGCAGCGACGTAAAGCTGCGGCCTCCCGCGCCGATTAAAAGGCGGGCTGCTTCGCCTGGCGCCAAGACCACATGAGGAAGCTGGTGGACGTCAGGTCAATGGCCGGTTCGGTGGTGACATAGGACTGCACGTTATCCTGATAGACAGCCGTAGCGTTGGGGTCGTACGGGCCGGCGTTACCATTGAATTTCTTGAATGTATCTACGCCGTTGGCTGGACAAAGGTTCATGCCTGACAGTGTGCCTGACGTAGTGTAGCTGTTCGGACCTTCGGTGGCCGCGCCCCAGAGAACGGGCGTTCCTCCGGACGTGCCATCGAGAGCGCCAACAATGTTCGCCACTTGGTGCTGAATGCAATTCGGAAAAGTAGTGCCGTCGCCGACGATGAACGACGTGCCCCAGGAATTTGCGCCGAGAATATTTCCCAGCCATCGCTGCGAATACAGGTCGTAGGAAGGCGAACCGGTAAGGTACTGCGCTTCGCTGGCCATTACCGATAAGCCTGCCCCATGTGAAGTGGTGTCGCCCGAGGCCCACTGATAACCGAAGCCGAAAGGATCGGAAGCGCCGATAGAAACGGCGTCGGCGACCTGCTGCAGGAACTGCTTACGAATGCCCGCCTGATTGATCGCGAGGCCGCTGGGGTTTCCGGCACGTTCCAGCGCGCGGTAGAGTTCGAAGTGCGCCAGGCCGCTGACATCGTAAAGATTCAGCGTGTCTGTGTAGCCCTGGTTGTAGACATTGGTGATGTAGTTTTGCGCGAACTGCGTGGCCATCTTCAGATAATCGAGCGGATCCGTGTGCGCTAAGCCGGCCGGGAGATTCTCGGGATTGGGACAGGAGGCCAGCGCGAAGTACAGCTCGGTCGCGCCGAGTTCCATGTCGTCGTCCCACACATTTTCGGGGTAAGCGTCGAAGGGCGCAACCGTAAGCAGGCAATTGCTGCACGAACCCGAATCGACCGCGGGAGCCGGATCGGGGAAAGAGGTATCCGCAAGTGCAAAAATGTCTTCGGCATTCTTCAGGCACTGATTCGCAAGAGCCGGGTTGGACAGACGATTGAGTTGATAACAGACGGCGAAATCCGCGCTGAGCCTTCCCGCGAGATTCGGACTAATGGGAGAACCCGCGGGCACGGCCAGAAACACCGGCCGGTAACAAATGAAATAGGAAGTGTAAGGATCGCAAGGTTCCGGATCACCTGGCTGCAAATAATTGTCGGCGGCTTGCGGAAGAGTCCAAATATCGTACTCGGTGAACAGACAATACGGAGTGGCGTAAGTTCCACCGCAATTCGGATTGGCCGACGACGGAGTGCCGTATCCGTAGTAGTTCCATTCTTGGGTGTTGTCGACCTGGTAGTAGAGCGTCTTGGTCTGGTCGTTCCACATCTTCATCAGCCAATTGATTCCGAAGTTGGCTTCGGCAGAGAAATCGGACGAGGCCGGAGGATTCGGAACGCTGTTGCCGGCAAAGGAAACCGCTACGGGAGGAGCAGATGGGTTGACGGGAGCGAAAGGACCCATCTGGTTGGGGAAATCGCGAACACCAATTTCCATGAGGGCCACGGTGTAGCTGGTGGTCTCCACATATTTTTCGTAGTCGCCGGCGTCCCACCAACCGCCGCTGGCATCGATGTTGGGCAATCGCGCGGACACCAGCGGAGCAGCGGGCGGAATATTGTTAATGTTGTCGTTTACGTCGAGCGGCGGCGTCTGATAGACATGCGCGTTTTCGTCTTTCAAATGTCCGGGGGCAGTCCGGAGCGCATCGGGAATGTAATTGGCGCCGTCGCGTTCGGTTTCGTAAAAGAACAGCGTGTTCAGCAGCAGGCCGGAATAAAGATTCACCGGCGTGTCGACAGCGAATTTGTCGGAAGTAGCGGCAATCGTTCCCGAAACTTTGATTTTGTAGGTGTCACCGCCGGCTGCCGAGAAATCCAGAGCATAAACGCTATAGCTCACGCTTTTGCTGTGCGACCACGTGCCCAGCAGTGCGCCCACCGCAGCCGAATACACCACCGCTCCTTTGGAATTTAGGACTTGGAAGCTTTCGCCGGTCACCGGCGTCGGTGACATCAGATAGGCGCGAAACGGTGCCGCGCCACTTTCATACCCTGATTGATTCACGCGTATGTGCGCCGACTGCGGGTGTGCCGGCGGCGCGGTAAGCCCGAGCAGAACAGTAAGCACAACGACAGCACAACCGGATGTACGCAGACCAGCGCGATTGGAGGTTGACATGGATTCCTCCCGGTGCCGCGGGGCTGGCAGGCAGTGGGTTAAAACTGTTTAAAGCTCGGAAATGGTGACGGGTTGTGCTTGGGGTGTCAAGGGACAACGCACCAGCATTTCACGGCGGTCCCTGTAGCTCACCCCTTCCAGGGGTGAGGCCTTTCCGAATGCGCCCGGAACTACTAGGAATTCTTGGTTTTGGACGACATAGCCGCTGTCATAAGATGGGCGCACCTTGAACGCTAAGAACGAATACGACGCAGTCGTGGTGGGCTCGGGGCCGAATGGCTTGGCCGCCGCAATCACGTTCGCACGGACCGGGCGTTCCGTCCTGGTCTTGGAAGCAGCGCAGCACATCGGCGGGGGGACGCGTTCCGCGGCGTTGACGCTTCCCGGCTTTACCCACGACGTGTGCTCTGCGGTGCATCCGATGGCCGTAGCCTCTCCGTTCTTTCGTTCGCTTCCGCTGCAACAGCATGGCCTCGAGTGGCTCCATCCCCCGCTCTGTTTGGCGCATCCGTTAGACGATGGCTCCGCGGCCGTGATCGAACCTTCCCTGGAGAAAACCTGCGAAGCGCTGGGTAGTGATGGCGAGCCGTACCGCTCGCTCCTTGGAACGATTTCGGCGAATTGGAAAGACCTGGAGAACGATCTCCTCAGGCCCATTGGTTTTCCGGGTCATCCGTTGCGCATGGCGCGGTTTGGCATACATGCTTTGCAACCAGCCACGCGACTGGCCCGGGCACAGTTTCGAACGGAACCAGCGCGCGCTCTCTTTGCCGGGCTTGCTGCGCATTCCCTGATGCCCTTGGAATCTTGGGGCACCGCGGCCATTGGCCTGGTGATTGGCGCCGTCGCCCATGTGGCCGGTTGGCCCATCGCCAAAGGTGGATCGCAGCAAATCGCTAATGCTCTTGCATCCTATTTGCGATCCCTAGGCGGTGAAATCGTCACTGGAGTGCGCGTGCGATCTCTTCGCGACCTGCCGCCCACCAAAGCTATGCTGTGCGATGTTTCACCGCGTGCACTGCTGGCCATTGCGGGTGACGCGCTGCCACCCAGTTACCGCACCGCGTTGGCAAGATTCGACTATGGCGCAGGCGTGTTCAAGATGGATTGGGCTCTGCGGGGCCCCATACCATGGCAAGCCGCGGAATGCCGCAGTGCAGGAACGCTGCACATCGGTGGAACTTTAGACGAGATTGCCCGTGCGGAGCGGGAATGTTGCACGACCGCGCATTCCGAGCGCCCCTTTGTGCTCCTCTCGCAACCCAGTTTGTTTGATTCCACCCGCGCTCCGGCAGCGTGCCACACCGCTTGGGCCTATTGCCATGTGCCCAGCGGAAGCACGGTGGACATGACCGCGCGGATTGAAGCCCAAATCGAACGCTTCGCGCCGGGGTTCCGCGAGTTGATTCTGGCGCGCGCAACGCGCTGCGCCGCACAACTCGAACAAGAAAATGCCAATCTCGTCGGTGGCAATGTGACCGGCGGAGCAAACTCGTTGCGCCAACTACTCGTGCGGCCAACGCTTCGCGGCTATGAAACGCCAATGCCAGGCGTTTTTCTCTGTTCGGCCTCGACTCCACCGGGGGGAGGCGTGCATGGCATGTGCGGGTTTCACGCCGCCACTCGAGCCTTGGCTCGCCTGGACTGAAGACCACGCTACCCGTTGCGTGCTCTGCGCGCGAGCACTAGAATCTCCACGAGAGGTATACGGAAATGGCCATGGACCGGCGTGAATTTCTGGAGACAGGCGTGGGCGCCGCGGCCGCGCTGACCGGCGCAGCAGCCCTGACGGCGCCGGAAGGTTGGGCGAAGACCATGAATCCTTTGCCGAAGCGGCTGTGGAAGGATGGCATTGAGCTCTCGATCCTGGCGATGGGCGGAATTGTCATCTGCCAAATGCCGCAGGAAGAAAGTTCCCGGCGCGTGGCGGAGGCCTACGCACGCGGCGTCAATTATTTCGATTGTGCTCCCTCCTATTTTGACGGAGAAGCCGAGACAAAACTGGGCGAAGCGCTCCGCCGGTATCGAAACAAAGTGTTCTTAGCGGAAAAGACGCAGCTCCGCGACGCAAAAAGCGCACGGGCCGAACTGGAGCAGACCCTACAGAGGTTTCACACCGATCATGTTGATTTGTATCAGTTCCATGCCGTGGGCTCCATGGATGACGTCGACAAAATCCTCGCGCCCGGGGGAGCGGCGGAACTGTTCTTAGCGGCCAAGAAAGAAGGCAAGACCCGGTACGTGGGATTTTCCGCGCACAACGTTTTGGCGGCCATTCGCTTGATGGACCAGCTGAAACTAGACAGCGTGATGTTTCCCGTAAATGTGAATGCGTGGGAGAACGGCGCATTCGGTCCGCAAATCATGGACAAGGCGAAATCACTGGGCATGGCACGCATGGCCCTGAAGGCGCTGGCGCTGGGTAAATGGCCGGTGGGCATGAAAGAGAGTGAACGGCCGTTTGCCAAATGCTGGTATCAGCCCATTTCGGACCCAGTGATGGCCAAAAACGCGCTGCGGTTTACGCTGAATCAGGAAGTGACGGCGGCGGTGCCCCCAGGCAATGAAAAGATCTTCGATCTGGCGATGGAGTTGGCGTCAGGGCCGTTGCCGCCGTTGAGCCCAGAGGAATTGAGCAGTCTAAAGAAGGACGTTTCGCAAGCGGAGCCAGTTTTCCGCGCTTAGCCCGTATTTCTCACCCAAGTGCGCTGTTTGGCTAGAACTGTCCTCCTGAGCCGCGTGGTCTGCGCAGAAGTCAAAATAACGCAGGAAACCTGTCATCCTGAGCGCAGCGAAGGAGCTCCACTGATCCACACTATCCTTGCCACAGACGTCGAGCCAAAACTGTATCGTGAGATCCTAGCGAGAAACCAGGACAGGATTCGCCGAGCGCAGGCGCAGTTGCGCAGACGCCAGCCCCTTCAGGAGCTTGGTGTTCTCGCTCGGGCTGCCGACGGAGATGCGGATCGCCTCCGGGAAACCCATCCAGCCCATGGGCCGAACGATCACGCCTTCCAGCAGCAGTTCATCACACAACGCTTTGGCTTTCGGACCGATGGGAACAAACAGAAAATTACACTCGCTCGGTACCGGAGCAAAACCCAGCTTGCGCAATTCTTCGAATAGGCGTGAGCGCTCCGAGCGATTCGTCTCCACCGACCGGTGAACGTGTTCATCGTCGTCCAAAGCAGCGAGCGCTGCCGCCTGGCCCACACTGGTTACGTTAAAGGGCGTCCGCAACTTATTCATTTCCGCGACCAGCGTGGGATGCCCGATGCCATAACCGATGCGCAGACCGGCCAGACCATAGACCTTCGAAAACGTCCGCAGCGTCAGGATATTGTTGTATTCCCGGAACAACTCCCGGGATCTCGGCAGGTCCGGCCGCTCCGCATATTCGTGGTAAGCCTCATCCAGAACGATCAGGACGTCGCCGGGAACCCGCTTGAGGAAGCTGGCGAATTCGTCGTGGCCAAAGGAGGTGCCTGTCGGATTATTGGGATTGGCGATGTAGACCACGCGGGTCTCCGGCGTAACCGCAGCTGCGATGGCATCTAGGTCGAAGGTGTAGTTGCGCATCGGCGTCTGAATCAGGCGTCCACCGCTGGCACGAATGGCGATGGCGAACAACGCGAAGGAGCCTTCGCTGGTGATGCCGTCGAGGCCGGGCCGGAGCAGCACGCGGGAAGCGAGGTCGATAATTTCGCTGGAGCCAAGGCCAACAAAAACTTCCTCGCAGCGGACATGGTTCCGCGCCGCCAGAACCTCACGAAGACGCTTGCTTCCCCCATCCGGATACCAGTTGGCTTCTCCCAGCGCGCGACGCGCAGCCTCCATGGCCTTCGGGGATGGGCCCAAAGGATTTTCGTTGGATGCCAGCTTGACCGCGTGGATCTTCAGCTCTTGCTCTACTTCTTCAACAGGCTTGCCGGGGACATAAGCCGGTAGACCCTGGATGTAATCGGGAATCAATTCTTCGAGGGTATGGGTCATGAATTTATTTTATGCCTGCGATTAGGAAAAATCGAGGGGGTGCTGGGCCGGCGATTCGTAATCGGCAATCAGCCTGACGATAAAGACTTAAGCAGAGAAATTTCCGATTTGGTAAGCGGACGAAATTTGCCGGGAGGCACATCGAGAGCGAGCGGTCCGAGTTGAACGCGCTTGATTTTTTCTACGTGGTGACCGATTTCCTCGAACATGCGGCGGATTTGCCGATTGCGCCCTTCAATGAGCGTGATTTCGTACCACGGGTTGGGCGCATCTTCCAGCACACGAATCGTTGTCGGGGATAGCTTGACGCGGCGATGATCCTCGAGCGGAATGGTGATGCCGTTGCGCAGCCGCTCCAGCGCTTGCGCGGAAGGCTTCCCGCTGACCTTCACATGATACGTTTTGGGAACATGCGAGCTAGCCTTAGTGAGTTGCTGCGCCAGAGCCCCGTCGTTGGTCAGCAGCAGCAGGCCCTCACTGGCGTAATCGAGCCGGCCGACGGGGTAGACGCGTTCCGCGACCTTCCCCAGGAGTTGCATGACCGTAGGCCGGCCTTCGGGATCAGACACGGTAGTGACGTAGCCTTTCGGCTTGTTCAGCAAGAAATACACAAAACGTTGCGCGCGTGCGATGGGTTTGCCGTCGACGGTAATGGCATCAACGGTTGGGTCGGCTTTGCTGCCTAATTCGGTGACGATCTTTCCGTTGACACTGACGCGCCCTGCGGTGATCAGTTCCTCCGCTTTGCGTCGCGAGGCAACGCCCGCAGCCGCCAGGATTTTTTGCAAGCGGTCCATGAAATCGTCTGGTGAGTCAACTTCAAACCAAAGCGGTTACCGAGGCTTGGACTTCGTGATGGGCTTTTTCGTCTTGGTCAGTGCCTCCGCTTCCCTCTTCTCCAAAATGCGGTAGCGGCCCCGCGGGATGCCCTCGATGGACAGCGAGCCTAGCCCGATGCGCATTACCTTTTCGACCGGGTGGTGCTCGCGAAAAAGGGTGTTCCGCAGCGGTTCCAGTTTTGGCCCTTGCATCGTGAGTTGATACCAGTAGTTGGCGCTGTGCTTGCGCGTCGCTTCCGGCTGGCGCACCGTCTTCAAGTGCACCCGCACTTCCCTCCCCAGGCGGTCGAGATCGTCCAGCGTCAGCATGCCTTTGATTTTGATGTGGTAGGTCTGGTCGATGTGGTTCCAGTGTTTCAGGAGTTGCGCAGCGAGGTCGCCATCATTGGTCAGAAAGACCAGCCCGGAAGCGGCATACTCCAGATTGCCGACGGGATACACGCGGTCCGGGAAGCCTCGCAGAAAATTGCGAAGCGTCTTCCGGCCTTCGGGGTCAGCGAGCGAGGAAACCACTTCAGGCGGTTTGTGCAGCAGCAAATAGACATGCCGCGGCGTGGTGTTGACCGCGCGACCCGCGGCTTCAATCTTATCGACAGACGGATCGGCTTTTGACCCAAGCTCGGTGACGGTTTTGCCGTTAACCCGCACCTGCCCGGACAGAATCAGTTGTTCGGCATGTCGCCGGGAAGCGATACCGGCACGGGCGATTATTTTTTGCAAGCGTTCCAGCATGAAAAGTTGTCAGTTCTCGACGTTCTGGCGGTTGAGGGTCGGATAAGGATAGCAGGAATTGGCGACTTCGAAGAGCAAAGAAGTTATCAGAACTCGAACAAGCAGCGATCGGGAAGCAGATCGAGCTTAGTCAGCGGAAGTGGATTTGGCGTTTGGCGGCGGTGGGTCCTCGTCCAAATCGCCCGAGGGCATCCCTTCCGACGTGGCCAGGGCCTCATGCTCGCGAAATTCTTCGGCGGCGTTGAGTTCCTGCTGCACCTGCTGAAGCGATTCGGCAATGGCAGAATCTTCGGGAACTGGCGGCCGATCCTCACCAGCATTGGCAACATCCGTTTCGGGATGCAGTTCGGAGACGGCTTCCTCCGACCCAGGAACAGCAGTATCCATGTCGGACCCGAGCGCCTCGCGTGCCAACGCTTCGAACTCTTTCAGACTCGGCAGTTCATCCAGATCGCTCAGGCCGAAGCGCATCAGGAATTCCTTCGAGGTTTTGTAAAGAATGGGGCGACCGATGACTTCCTTGCGTCCGGCAGTGGTAATGAGTTTTTTGTCGAGCAGGGTGGAAATTACGCCGGAAGTGTTGACGCTGCGAATTTCAGAAATTTCCGGTGCCGTTACCGGTTGCTTGTAGGCGATGACCGCCAGAGTCTCGAGGGCCGGCATGGAAAGGCGCAGCGGCGGGCGCAGCGACTTGATGAAGCGGCGTACCACGTCGTGGTGCTGCGGCTTGGTATACATCTTGTAGCCGCCGGCCACCGCGCGCACTTCGATGCCGCGGTCCTCCGAAGCGTAGGAGGCAATCAGTTGGTCGAGGGCACCCTTGACGAGCAGTTTATCTTCGCCGAGGGCAGTAGCCAGCTGTTCCAAAGTGGCGGGCTCGTCGGCAGCATAAATAATCGCTTCGAGAGCGGCTTTAAGTTCGAGGTCGGTCATAAGAGCAGCTAACAGTTTACAGTTATCAGTTCACAGTGGAAAGAGCAACCCGGCCTGAAGCCACGGCGATTTGCGGCCTCGTGACGGCACGACACAAAGCCGCTGCTACGCTATTGATATTCCGCGTCAATGCGCAGGGCGCCGGAGTCGTCGAAGGCGACGTCAAACGCTTTGGCTTTCTTGATGTAGATTTCCCCAAATTGTTTTTCCTGGACCAAGGCAATCGCCTGGAGCTTCACCATCTCCAGAACCGCCAGGAACGCCACGATCATCGCGTGACGCGACGGGCAACCCTCGAAAAACTGGATCAAGCTGACGGTATTGGTGTCGCTGGCCAGAATCTGTCCCCGCAACTGCGCAATCATCTGCGCGACCGTGAACGTCTCATGTTGCAGCTCAATGCGCGCTACTTCTTTCTTGCGCTCCAGAACCTGCTGGAACACGCGCACCAGGTCCACCAGCGAAACCACCAGCTCGCCCTCGGTTCCTTCATCGTTATAGAGCGATTTATCCGGCTTGGACCACACGTTCTCTTCAATTTGCTGCTTCTGGTAAAGCAACTGCGCCGCATTCTTGAATTTCTCGTGTTCCAGCAGGCGCTGCACCAATTCCTCGCGCGGATCTCCGCCCTGCTCTTCCGGCGAAGCCAGCGGATCTGGCGGCAGCAGCATTTTGGATTTGATGTAAATCAGCGTAGCGGCCATGTAGATGAATTCGGCGGAAACATCGATATTCAGCGTCTCCAGCTGATGCAGGTAGTTCAGATACTGCGAGGTGATTTTCGCAATTTGGATGTCGTGAATATTCATTTCCTGCTTTTTGATGAGATCCAGCAGGAGGTCCAGCGGACCTTCGAAGATGGGGATAGAGATTTTGTAAGGTGAGGCCATCGATGACGAATAGTTTACAGGCGACGGTCCACAGTTAACAGCGAAAACCGGGACAATGGACGCGCCACGCCCAAAACTAAAAGTCCGAAAAGGGCGAAAGACAATAATCCACGCCTAAAGAATTCGACTGCACCGAGGTCACCGCATAGCCCTTGGCAAACCATTGCGTGAACTCCGCGCGCAACCGCGATTGCAGTTCCATCAGGGCCGCAGTCGAATTCGGCTCGCCCTTCGCTGCAGTCGTCAGAACCGCAGTCGGCAGGTGGATTCTCGCTGGACAAGTACGCGGTTCGGCGCCTAAATCGCCGATGGCGGCAATCGCACGAGGCGAGTCCAGATGCCATTCCACCAGAAGCCGGTCGGTGGGCATGCCGCGATGCAGCGGACTGGTGGTAATACCGTAAAAATTGAGAATGTACCGTCGGGAGATCGCGCCGAGCCGGTTGACGTTGAAGTGCGCGTTCTTGGTTTCGAGCGGGTCGAAAGTCCACTCGATCACACGTATGCCGCGGCGCAGCGCCTCCTCCCGCTGCGCGAGTTTGAGTTGCCGCCCAATGTGTCGGTCGCGATACGCGGGGAGCACCGCCGCCATGTGCGAATGAAGGTACGGCGTTTGGTCGTGGAGGCCAACGTATGCCTTCGTGAAAGCGACCATGGTGTCGCCCTCAAAGGCCCCGAGCACCTGGCCCCCGGTGTGATGCGCGATCACATAAGTCACCGCTGGCTCGGTGTCGAGTTCGGCATCGGCCCAGACTTCGCGAGCGATTTGCACGCAACGTTGAAAATCAGAGATGCAATCTAGGGGGCGAACGATGATCTCGGGCATAGGAATGGTCCGATACAAATTATCCGTTTTCTGACGGCGATTGCTCCAGCAGTTTCGCCTGATCCCAGTAAGCTTCCATCTGCGGACGCGGAACCTTGGGCAGACTTGTTCCCTGCTGGCGCGCCAGCCGTTCCATGGTGCGAAAGCGGCCGGCGAACTTTGCGGAGGTTTTCTTCAGCGCGATTTCGGGATCGATATGCAGGAACCGCGCGAGATTTACCGCCACGAAAAGGATGTCGCCCAGTTCTCCTTCTATGCGCGACGAATTCCTGGACTCCGCACCAAGTACACTTTGAAGTTCGTGCGTTTCCTCCGTGAGCTTGTCAAAGATGCCATCCACAGAGGACCAGTCGAAGCCGATGCGCGCCGCTTTGCGGGTAAGTTGCAGCGCCTCCAGCAGAGCCGGAAGCGCGTGCGGAACGCCATCCAGAACCGAAGCGGGCTGCGCAGAATCAGGTGCAGCCGCGGCAGAACTCGCGGATTTGCCGGCTGCGCCCGGGCTCTTTGCCTGACGCTCCTGCATCTTGATTTGCTCCCAATTGCGCAGCACATCCGCAGCGGTTTTTGCGCGAGCCGAACCAAACACATGGGGGTGGCGGCGAATCATCTTCTCGTAAATTTCACGGATGACGTCGCGAATGTCGAAGCGCCCTTCTTCATGGGCGATCTGCGCGTGAAACAACACCTGCAGCAGCAGGTCCCCCAATTCTTCCGCAAACTTCGCGTCATCGCTGGATTCCAGCGCGTCCAGGACTTCGTACGCTTCTTCAATCAGATACGTGCGCAGCGTTGCGTGCGTTTGTTCGCGGTCCCAGGGACAGCCCTTGGGCGCACGCAGTCGCGACATCACCGCGACCAGCTTCTGAAAGTCCGCTCCCGCCTTTGGCGGCCGGAACGAATTGGATTTCCGGGTGTTGCCGCGCTTTGCCCGCCGGCGCGGCAATTTCTTCTTTGGCATGAAGAAATTAGATTACGGGGAGCCCGCGAGATTTACAAGCAGTCGCGGCGCTAGGCTACCGGAGTGCGGGAGCCCTGCTCCCGCCGGTAACCCCAACCTCCCAACAACCAGCGGCAGCCCTGCTGCCGCCACCTCGACGCACGCCCACGAAAAGCGCAAAAAAATGCCGCCGCTCCGATGAGGGCTCGGAGCGGCGGCTGTCAGGGGGATTGAGGGAGATTAAACCTGGATCTTTTTCACCGCCAGCGTGCCGAGAACAACCAGGAATCCGAAAAAGAGCAAAATGAGCGAGGAAGGCTCCGGAGTTGCAACCGTCAACGTCGCTGGAATCAGGTTGCCATCCGGTGTCAGATTCAGGGAATCGAAGCCGGAATAGACACCGGGAATAAACGTTGGATTACTCTCCGGTCCGTTATAAATCTGATTGGTCCCACCAAGTCCAAAAAGCAGGCCATCCATAAAGCCCCCGCCGGCGGCGTCCGACAGGAACAGAAACGCGTCCGCGCTGGTACCTGCGTAGGACCCGTTCAGGAAGTAGGAAGTTGGCACGCCCACTTCAGCGAAGCCGATGCCATCGACGTAGTTCCCACAAGGATTGGGAGACGCGGGCAAGGACCACTGCACCGTGAGAGTGTTTGTTGGGCTAAATTGCTCCGTGAAAGTGAAAGTGTCGCTATAGCCGCCGTCCGCGCGAAGTTGCGGTGCGGAAAGCGACAAGGCAAATGCAGCAACAGTGGCAAAGATGACCAAAGAACGACGAATCAAATCGATCTCCTGGAGACGAAGTTGGTCCGAAGCTGCGGAGCGAACTTCCTCGAGGACCTTTGCTTTGTAGGAAGGCAACTCAGCGTCCAAAAGGCGCCCAATTGCTGAATTGCCAAATGACTCAGAAACAATAGGTTAGTCCTAGTCCCTGCCAGCAGGCACTGCCCAGGTGTGCAAAAGAATTCCTACTCTTGGACTCGAAAATGGAGGTAAATTGCCATAAGCGTATAACTTACGCGACTTGGGTGGGGGAGGCCGCCTGGCCGACCTGCTTCGCGGGAACGCCGAGGCCTCGTAGGCTACCGCAGAGGAATGAACCTCCGTTTTCTCTGTGGACCTCGGCGGTCTCTGCGGTAATGCCTTTGCGACGACCGCCGAGTTCGCAGCGTCAGCGTAGGTCACTGAGGAGGATGGCATGAAAGTGCGTCGCGGATTTTTGACAGCGATTGTGTTGGTGTCTGTCGTGACCGTTGCGGTGCTACAGGTGCAGGCGCAGGCCCCGCAGTCACGGCGGGACGACATGCCACTCGATAGCCGGCAGGTACAGACGGGCCCGTTGCGCGTGGTGATTGTGGGATTGGTGCATGGCCACGCGGAAGGATTTCTTTCCGGCGCGGTGAAGCGCAGCGACATTCAGATTGTGGGAGTCCAGGAGCCGGATCGCGCGCTGTTTGACCAGTACGCCAAGAAGTACGGACTCGACGCGAAGCTGTATCACACGGACATCGACGAGATGTTGCGGGCTACCCATCCAGAGGCGGTGCTGATTTACACCTCGACGTTCGATCACCGCCGCGTCGTGGAAATCTGCGCGAAGGATAGCGGAGCGGGCGGAGCCCGGCCTTTTACGGTGATGATGGAGAAACCGCTGGCGGTGAGTGCGGAGGACGCGCACGCCATCGCGAAAGTGGCCGCTCAATCGAAAATGACCGTCCTGGTGAACTATTTCACCACCTGGGAACCAAGCCGCCACGCCGCCTACGAAATGGCGAAAGATGGCTCCTTGGGCAACGTGTGGAAGGTTGTCGCTCACGATGGACACGGCGGCCCGAAAGAAATCGGAGTGGGGCCGGAATTTCTGGGATGGTTGACCGATCCGAAGTTGAACGGCGGTGGCGCGCTGTACGATTTCGGCTGCTACGGCGTCGACTTCATGACCTGGTTGATGGGCGGCGCACCGCCGTTAACCGTGACTGCGGTAACTATGCATATCAAGCCGGATGTGTATCCGAAAGTGGATGACGACGCGACCATTGTGCTGACTTATCCCAAAGCCGTCGGCATTGTGCAAGGATCGTGGAATTGGCCCTTTGGCCGCAGCGACGTGGAGATTTACGGCAAAACGGGCGAGCTGACCACGGTTGGGCGAGACGCGTTGGAAGTCCGCACGGCCGGCCAGAAGCAGGCCGAAAAAGTGCCAGCGAAGGGTTTAGTGCCTCCGATGGACGATGAATTGAATTATCTGCGCGCGGTGGCTCGTGGCGAGCTGAAGCCGGAAGGGCCGGGATCTTTGGCGGTGAATGTAGTGGTAGCCGAAGTTTTGGACGCCGCGAGAGAGTCCGCCAAGACCGGCAAAACCGTGAAGCTGGCGCAGAAGTAGCTTTCACCGACGCAACGTTACTTTTCGTTTTTGAAAACAGGAGAGTGTATGAGCAAAACCAGTAGAGCAGCCTTGGCTGCTCTTGCGCTATTGAATCTCGCGCCTGGCTTGATCGGCCAAGAGAGCGCCCGAATTTCGTCTTCTGGCAGCGGGGTAGTTTCAAATACGATTTATCGCGCTGCCGCCGAGAAGAAGCCGACAGCGCGCGAGATCGTCGCGGAGATCCAGAAGCAAGTCGGCGTGCCGTGGCAAGAAAAAACCGTGGATACCTTCAAGGCCGGTAATCCCGACACCCCGGTTACGGGCATCGCGGTAACGATGATGGCCACCATGGACGTGCTCGAACGCGCGTCGGCGCAAGGCTTGAATTTTGTGATTACCCACGAGCCCACCTTCTACGCTCACTTGGATGTTCCGGAAGGAATGCCGGAAAGCGATCCGGTGTGGACCGAAAAACGCGCCTTTATCGAGAAGCACGGGATGGTCGTTTGGCGCTTTCACGACCATTGGCACATGCGCCATCCTGATGGCATCGAGGCAGGAACGGTGTCGGCGCTGGGCTGGGAAAAATTTCAGAGCCCGCAGAGCCAATACCTGTTCGTGCTGCCGCAGACTACCCTGAAGCAATTGGCCGAGGACGTGGCCAAGAAACTGGATTCGCCCGTGGTCCGCGTTGTCGGTAATCCGGACATGAAAGTGACCGAAGTGGCCTTAAGTCCGGGAGCCGCCGGAGCAGAGGCGGAGTTCCACGCGTTGGAGCGCGACTATGTGCAAGTTCTCCTCGTGGGCGAGACCCGCGAATGGGAGACGGTCGAGTACGCCGCGGATGCCGTGACCCAGGGAAGAAACAAAGCGCTCATCGTGATCGGTCATGTTCCCAGCGAGCAGATGGGCATGGTGGAGTGCACCAAGTGGCTCCAGGGATTTGTGAAGGATGTTCCGGTAAAGTTTGTGGCCGCGAAGGAACCGTTTTGGCCTGTGCGCTAGTCAAATTCGTAAGGCTTCGGACTAACGCAGAGGCAGCAGAGTTCCCGCAGAGGTAACGGAGACACGGTGCACAGGCTGAACAGACTTGCGGAAAGAATTTGTTTTTCAGGAGGCGGGGGCTTCAGCCCCCGCGTAAGTCGCACGCAATGAATAGGGCTTTAGCCCCTGAAGACTCCTCACCGGGCTTTTTCCGCAAGCTCTGAAGCCTACAGTGCCGCCGACTTCGCGGGTTTCCACTTGTTCAGGAACGCCAAAATATCTTCGGGAGCCATGGAGCGCGCCGCCGAAAATTGGTGTTGCTTCTGGCTGTACACCAGCTTGCCATTGGCATCGAGAACGGCCAAAGCGGGAACCCCATTTTCCACCGGGACCTCATACTTCTTGGCAATCTCCAGGTTTTTGTCCATTTGCCCGATATCGACGTGCACGACCACAAAAGACTTGTTGAGCGTCGGAGCAATTTCCGGGGAATGGAACGCTTCGTCAAGCACATGGCAATCGAAGCACCAGTTTCCGCCGAAAACCAAGATCACGCGTTTATGGGACGCCGCGGCGGTTCGCAACGCTTCCGCGATCTCCTGGTTGGCGTCGACATTCTGCGGGTAGATTTCTTTATTTTCGAGGGGCTGGCGAAGACGGGTGGCCGCGGTGCGTCGCACCACGCCGAGGTACCAGTTGTTGCCCTGGTGAAACCAGTTTTGCGACATGGCCACGTATTGCTTTTTCGTGGCCCCGCCCTCTTTGGTGGTAAGCGTCAGCTGAAGCACCAGCGTCCGAATGTCCGGACTGGGTTGTTCCTGCTGCACCACCTGCGCGGACAGATTGGTCAAACCCTTGGACTTCCAGGAGGACCAAAAGGCCACCTCGTCCTGCGGAGAGACCCGCTTTTTGTCGGTGGTCGAAATATCGGCCGCGGGGGATTGCGTATAAAGCGCAGCAAGCGCGGAGGCATCGCCCGCCAGCACCGCCGAACGCCACTTTTCGAAGGGAGGAAAATCCGAGGCCGACTGTTGGGCGAGCGCGGCAGTTGCCAAGCTGAGAATCAGCAAAGAGAACCATAGTTTGCGCATAGCCTTTGCAGAATAGCACGAGCCGAGAAAGTGATTGTGACGAGGGGCTCAAGGGCCACATAAGCCCTAAAAACCTGCGAATCCAACGGTTCGTGGAGCGGCGGGTCTTTAGACCCGCGGCCTTTTTCCAACTCAATTCCCGCTTCCCTTCCCATGCTAAACTAATGCGGAACTTTCGAAGCGAGGTAATCAGCGTGGCAGACAATAAAGACGAGGGTTTCAAGGTCATCGACCGCAGGCCGTTTACCGCCGAAGGCGAGATCCGCAAGGAAGTTGTGGAAGAACAGGAACGCGAAGCGCGGCGCGAAGAGGTGAAAGCCGAGGCAAAAGCGGCCGCGAACGCGCATGCCGAGGCCGCTAAACCCCCGGTGGACACTCCCAAAAGACTGCCCGCGTTCGAAAACCTGGTGCGCATGATTGGCAGTAATGCGGCGATGGTGTTGGGCGCGTATGCGGACCCGAATACCGGCCAACCGATGATCGATCCGGATGCGGCTCGCGAGCTGATTGACATGCTCGACGCGCTACAGCAAAAAACCAAGGGCAACCTGGCGCCCGAGGAAGATGAGATGCTCCTGGATTTGCTGGGCAAGCTCAAGTTGACTTTTTTGGAAGTGAACAAAGCCATGGCCGCAGAAATGGCCAAAGTCACAGCGCAGGCAAAGAGCGGCAAAAAGTAACAACGGCGACGGGTGGTTGTTTCCAGTAGTTACCACAACCATAGCGCAGGCGGCGCGAGGCATCGCGCCGTTTTCTTTTCTGGCAACGTGCGCTCCCCCAAGGTGGTCCGGGCTCAACACCACCCTCTGGAAGAGCGGATACAATAGTGGAGACGATGACAGACACCATCCGCGTAGTAGTCATGGGCTCCGGCACTTCCATGGGTGTGCCGACGTTGGGCTGTCACTGTGCCGTTTGTGAGTCCACCGATCCCCACGATAAAAGGTTGCGGCCTTCCCTGCTCCTTTCTCGGGCCGGACAGAACGTAGTGATCGACACCGGGCCCGACTTTCGCACGCAGGCGCTGCGCGCGGGACTCAATCGATTGGACGCGGTGCTGCTGACGCACTGCCACGCCGACCACATTTTGGGCTTTGATGATTTGCGCCCTTACAATTTCCGCCAAAAAGGCCCGATTCCCGTTTACGGCACTGCGGACACCTTTGGCGTAATCCGCCGCGTGTTCTCCTATGTATTCGACAGCAAGCCTACCTTGAGCAGCATCCCCAGTGTGGAACTGCGCGAAGTGGACGGCCCATTTGCGCTCTTGGGCATTCCCTTTATTCCCGTGCCGCTGCTGCACGGGGAGATGGAGGTGCTGGGCTTTCGCTTCGGTCGCGCAGCCTACATGACCGACTTTAGCCGGTTGCCGGAATCCAGTGTGCCGCTGCTGGAAGGGTTGGACGATTTGATTTTGGATGCTTTGCGCGATGTACCGCATCCAATGCACCAGACGGTGGAGCAGGCCTTAGCGTTGATCGACCGATTGAAGCCGAAGCGCGCATGGTTCACGCATATAGCTCATGATTTGCCGCACCAGGCCACCAATGAGCGTTTGCGAAAAGCGGGCTATCCCCACGTGCAATTGGCCTACGACGGCTTGGAACTGCAGGTGGGCGCCGAATCTTCAGCAGTGGAGCGAGCGGCAAAGGTGTCGTCCCTCCCGCCGCTAGAAAGAGCAGACGCCATTACCGTGCTTTCTTCGGCGGCGGATTGGGCGCAGCGCTATGGCAACGGGAGACCGAGGGCCGCAAGCACCGCAACGCCAATGGAGCCGGAACGCAAAGGAAGCGTGGTTGCCATTGGAACCTTTGATGGAATCCATGCGGGCCACCAACACGTTTTGAAATTTGCCATTCAGCGCGCCAAAGAGATAGGCGCTATCGCTACCGCGCTGACCTTCGAGCCGCCTCCCGTAAAAGTGTTGCGTCCGGAAGTGGCGCCACCTCGAATTTGCACCAATCAGCAAAGATTGGATTGGTTTGGCGCCGTGGGTATGGAAGCCGCGGTAGTCCTGCCGTTCACGAAAGAACTCGCCGCGCTCACACCGGAAGAGTTTGTAAAAGACATCCTGGTGCGACAGCTGAATGTGCGGGCCGTGGTGGTCGGAGATAACTTCCGATTTGGCAAGCAGCAGGCTGGCGACGTGAAGTTTTTGCGCGAACTGGGCATGCGCGAGGGATTCGAAGTCGTAGTTCATACACCGGTGGTGGTGGATGGCCAGACCGTCTCCAGCACCTTGATTCGTAAGCTGGTGAGCGAGGGCGATGTGCGCCATGCCGCGCGCTTATTAGGACGTCCTTTTGCCTTGACGGGCACCGTGGTGACCGGAACGGGTACCGGCCGCAAATTCACCTTTCCCACGCTCAATCTGAAGCCGGAGCAGGAATTGTTGCCGGCTCGCGGCGTCTACATCACCCGCACGCTGCTCGAAGGCGAAACCAGTAGCCACCGCAGCGTCACCAACGTGGGCATTCGCCCGACCTTCAACGGCTCAGCCCTCAGCGTCGAGACCCACTTACTGGATTATTCCGGCAACTTTACGCCCCGGAAAATTGAGGTGCGCTTCTGGAAGCGCCTGCGTCCGGAGCGCAAGTTCGCCAATGCCGAGGAACTAAAAGAGCAGATCGCCAAAGATGTCGCCGCAGCCAATCACTATTTCGCCAGATTGCGCAGGGTGCGCGCCAAGTCCATGAGGATGGCTGGGGAATAACCGGCCGCCGCCACGCTGCGCCGAAACCGTCGAACTTAACAAAAACCTCACGAACTTTTCAGGACTTTACAGCGTCGCGATTCTTAACCTGCCAAAGTGGAGGCGGGACCGCTGCGCCCCGTAAGACCGCATGACTTCCCTAAACCTGTTTCTCACCCTCGGCATTCTCGGAATGGACTTCCTGATCTTTGTGTTGTTCCAGTGGACCTTCGGGGATAAACGACGAGCAATGCAGCGAAAATTGGCGGCGTACCGCCAAACGCAAGAGGCCACAGGGCGGCCTTACTTAGTCAGTTCGTCCAAGCCTGGGGTGGTGACGCAACAGCGGCTGCAGAAGGTGCGCGAGCGGATAAGCGGCGGCGTTCGCGAGAAGAAGTTGGCGTAAAGTTTGGTTTCGCAAGTTTGTTGTAGGCTAGTCGCGTGTGACACCGGGGCGCTCAGTTCAAGCGCCCCTTTTTATTGGCAGTGCGAGGAGTGCCGCTATTTCTTTTCGTTGGCCAGGCATTCGTTGCAAATGCCCCCTACTTCCGTGCGCGAGACGGTCACGCGAATGTCGCAATCGCGGGCGATTTGCTCTTTCAGCTGTTCGTAGAGCCGCGACTCAAATTCACGTACCTTCCCGCAGCGAAGGCAGGCCACGTGAATATGATCGCGCGGCCCATGCGTCTCATAATAGTGCCGATCGCCCCGCAGGTGTAGCAGATCCAGTTCGTCGATCAACCCTTCCTTTTTCAAGAGGTCGATGGTGCGGTACACCGTCACCAGATGCACTTCCGGGTTGATTCTTTGTGCCCGCTCCAGAATCTGATCGACGTCGAGGTGTTGCTCCGCGGAATCCATCACCTGCAGAATCACGCTGCGTTGCCGTGTCAGACGAATCCCGCGCTGACGTAAAGTCTGTTGCAAATGGCTGGAGGGGGCGGGCGCATTAATGCGTTCTCCGGCAGAGACGCGTCGGGACGGTGTCGCGGACATAAAGCCAGCTCCTCAGCAGCAGTTTAGCAGGCTACGGTGGTGTGGAAAAGCAGCGTGAGAACCGCACCGAAGCCGGACTATGGGTTGTATTGGGTCAGCCAGTTCTTCAGCTCGGTCATCACGTCGCGGCGCTGTTCGGCCAGCGTTGGGAAATGTGGCGATCCGGGATAGGTCACCATGCGCACGGTTTTGCCACGTTCGGCGAGCAGGATGTAGAATTCCCGGCCCTGAAACGTGGGCACGCGTTGGTCCGCCTCGCCATGCAGGATCAGCAGCGGCGTCGTAACCTGATCCGCGTACATAACGGCAGAAAACTTCAGAAATGGGGTCGGATCCTTCTCCTGCAAGCGCAGGTCGTAATCCACCTGGCTGATGTCGCTGGTGGGAATGAAGCTGAGCCAATCGGTGATGCCCGCGCCTTCGATCGCGGCTTTGTAGCGATGCGTCTGTGTAACCGTCCACGAAGTCATGAAACCCCCGGCGCTCCAGCCAAACATAGCCTGCCGGTTCGGGTCGGCCCACCCTTGGGCGATGGCAAAATCGCTGGCGCTATCCACGTCCGCGTAAGCGCGATCACCGAAGTGCTGGTAAATGGCTTCCAGAAAATCGCTGCCATACCCGGTGGAACCTCGATATTCGGGCTGAAGGACCACGTACCCCAATCCTGCGATGAACCGCACAAGAAAATCGAAACTGAGCGTATCGTTGGCTTCCGGCCCACCATGAGGCAGCACGAGAAATGGGTGATGCTTCCCTGCTTCGTAATTCGCGGGCAGGGTCAGAATGCCATCCAGTTCCGTGCCGTCCTTGCTCTTCCAGTGGACCACCCGCACCTCGCCGAGCGACACGTTCGCGAGCGTGTCGTCCCCTGCATGCGTGATTTTTTGCACTTCCCCGCCGTTGGCGATGGCCACGTTCCCGGCATGCGTTGGGTCATCCACATTGAAGGCCAGCGCTTGCGATGAAGACGAGTAGGGTGACCCGATCGGTGTGGAGATCACTCCGCCCGGCCAATGAAAGGCGGGCGATAGCTGTCCATCGCGATAAGAATAGACCTCGACCGCGGTGCCTTTGTGATATTCCACCCACACCGAACCGTGCGGATCGTTTTCCACGTCGACGATCGACGCCGCCAGTTTCGGGGTCTGGTCCTTGGGAGTCCCACCCGCAGCAGGTACCGTCCACAGATGATCCGGTGTCAGGACATCGGTGGTGCTACTGGCGAAGGCCAGATCTTTGCCTCCGTCGGCCCATGCGATGCCTGCCACAGAGTTGGGAATGTCCGCGACCTGCCGCGCACCAGACGAGGAACACACCCAGATCGCCGAGCGCACGTCGTGGTGGCCGATTTTTTCGAACTGTGTGACTAACGCCAGTTGCGTGCTATCGGAAGACCAGGCCAACGCGCTAATGGTATTTAGCGCAGGACACCACCACGCACCGTCCGAACCGTTCGCGTTGGCCACGTAAAGACTATCCACGTCGTTTTCCGCCACGTGGCGAACATCCGCTAGCGGATCCGCCGGGCGCGGATCGCCCACGAACGCGAACTTCGTGCCGTCCGGCGAGATCCACGACCTGCGGATGCCGTTGGGGAGCGCAATAATCTGCGTGGGTTTCGTGCCACCGATGGGAATGATGCCGACCTGGCTCTTTTTGTCGACTTCGTACGCACCCCATAGGGCAGTGCCGTCTTTGGTGAAGCTCGCCGGGTGGAAGGACTCCGGCAGTTCCAGCTTGCGGTCGTTTTGGCCCGAGAAATCGATGAGATGCCATTCGCGCTTCATTGGGCCTTTGGTGCCTTGGTAGGACAGGTTGTAGAGAATGGTTCTGCCGTCAGGAGAAATCGCAACGGCGTGAGCACTGTGCAGCGCGGAATAGTCATCGATGCCGAAGGGATGCTTGTCTTGAGCGCTAACGGAAGGAGTCAGCAGACTCAAAATCAAAACCGCGCCAAGCAACCAGAGGAATACGTTCGCGTCGGATAGTTTGTTGTTATGCATAGCGCGCATTTTTATCCAACCGCGCCGCAAACACAAGTCGACACGCCGGATTGCCATCGCTGGAAGTTTCACCGCAGAGCCCGCTGAGGTCCGCGGAGGGAGCGCAGGTTCGTTCTTGACGCGGTGCAGGGGTACGCCGCGCTGGGCTGGATTCTAGCGCTGATGCGCAGCGTATTCGGCGCCGACGCGGAAGTCGCTCGCTGTCACCCGGCAAGTCAGGTAGACTCACGCCATGCAGAACTTCATCTTGGACCTGGAGTTGGCCAGGGAAATCGAGTTGGCGGAAGCACTCGCGGCGGTCAATTGTGCCGAACTGTCCGCGCAGTCCGGCGTGGCCGCGGACGTTTCGACGATCGCAGGGGGTTACGCCATTTATTGCGGCGCGGGCAATCCAGTCACGCAGGCGGTGGCCCTCGGTCTGCACGGGCCGGTTAGCGCAGAGGATTTCCTGCGTCTGGAGCAATTTTACTTTGCTCGTAACGAGCCCGTTCGCGTGGAAACCTGCCCCCTTGCCGACCTATCGCTTTTCGAGCACTACAAGGAACGCGGTTACTACGTTACGGAATTTTCCAATGTGATGGTTCGGCCGGTGCAGAATGGAGCCGGCTCTACGCTCCGCCCCGAACATCCGGTCATTGATATTCGCCCCGCGGCTCCCGATGAACTGGATCTTTGGACCATGACGGTGGCGCAAGGCTTCGCCGAGAATTATCCCGTCACGCAGGAAATTCTCTCGGTGATGAAGCTATTCGCGAGCACCAAAAATACGGAATGCTACCTAGCGAGAATCAATGGCCGGGTCGCCGGTGGCGCCACGTTGGCCTTGCGCGGACGGATCGCCGGTCTGTTCGGCGCTAGTACGCTGTTGGAATATCGCAACCGAGGGATACAAACGGCACTGCTCCAATTCCGTCTGAATCGTGCCGCAGAAGCTGGCTGCGAACTGGCCATGAGCCTGGCCCAGCCGGGCAGCCACTCGCAGCGGAACATTACGCGCCTCGGGTTCCAAACACTGTATACCCGCGTAAAGTTTGAGCGAAATTGCGCGCCGTAAAGTAATACGTTACCGGGCCGCTGCCAGCCGCTTATGAATAAAATCCACGATGTCTTGGGTAGAAGTGCCAGGTAGAAAAATCGCTGCGATCCCCGCCTCCTTGAGCGCGGGTATGTCCGCTTCCGGAATGATCCCGCCCACCAGAACGGTCACATCGGCCATACCCTTCTCACGAAGCAATTTCATCAATTGTGGGCAAAGCGTATTGTGGGCTCCCGACAGAATGGACAGGCCAATCACATCCACGTCTTCCTGCGCCGCCGCGGAGGCGATCATCTCTGGCGTCTGCCGCAAGCCGGTGTAGATAACCTCCATGCCCGCGTCGCGCAATGCCCGGGCAATCACTTTCGCGCCCCGGTCATGTCCATCCAGTCCAGGCTTAGCAATCAACACTCGTATTTTCTTCTCAGACATTCTCTGCGGCCTCGGCGTCTCTGCAGCGACGACATTAAAGCTACCACAGAGGCAACAGAGTTGCCGCAGAGTTAACGGAGGCTGTGCCGCAAGCACGCAGCCGGCAAGAGCAACCTCCGTTTCCTCTGTGGACCTCCGCGGTCTCTGCGGTAATGATTTAGAACTACCAAAGAGGTAGCAAAGTAGCCGAAGAAATGATGGAGAATGTGGCGCAACTATGCGCCAGGAATATGAATCTCCGTTTCCTCTGTGGACCTCGGCGCTCTCTGTGGTGAATTATTCGCCTGACTCCGGATATAACGTCGAACGCCCTCTTTTAAAACCGCAACGTTGAAGTTGATCAGCAGGCCGATGGAGTTGCCGGACAGCTTTAGATAGGTAAGCACCACGGCTTCGTGAATCGGAGCGATTGCCTCTACCGATTTCAACTCGACAACGACGGATCTCTCAACCAGCAAATCAATGCGATAACCGCACTCGAGTTTCACGCCTTTGTACACCACCGGTATTGGCTTTTGGCGTTCATAGCCAATGCCGCGAAGTTTCAGCTCCTTGCAGAGGCACTCCTCGTAAGCAGATTCGAGAAGCCCTGGCCCGAGTAGGCGATGCACTTCGATCGCCGCCCCGATGATCCGTCCAGTTAAATCAGTCTGGAACATTCATGTACTCAGTATAAAGATTACCACAGAGGCAGCAGAGTTGCCGCAGAGAGAACGGAGGCTGCGCCGCAAGCACGCCGCCAGCAAGAGCAACCTCCGTGTCCTCTGCGGACCTCCGCGGCCTCTGCGGTAATGATTTTAGAACCACCACAGAGGCACAGAGTGGCCGCAGAGAGAACGGAGGCTGTGCCGCGCACGCAGCCAGCTAAAAGCAAGCCTCCGCGGCCTCTGTGGTGAATTCTTCGTCTTTCGCCAAACACGATCAGGTGATCGCGACTTCTTCGTATGCGCCAAACACCGTGCGCATCGCTTCGCAAATTTCGCCCAAGCTGGCGTAGGCTTTCACCGCGTCGTAGATGAACGGCATCAAATTGTCTTTGCCTTCCGCGGCCTTCCGCAGCGCCTTCAATCGCCGCTCGACTTCAGCCCCGGAGCGTTCTCCGCGTAACTTGGATAAGCGCGCGGCTTGGCGGTGTGCCACGCTCTCGTCAATCTGCAGCAATTCGATAGGCTTTTCCGGCGTAACATACTCATTCACGCCCACAATGATTTTTTCTTTCTTGTCGACCGCCATTTGATAGCGATAGCTGGCTTCCGCAATCTCCCGTTGCGGATAGCTCTTCTCGATCGCCGCCACCATGCCACCCATGGCATCGATGCGCCGCACATAATCCCAGGCGCCCTGTTCCACTTCGTTCGTCAAGGCTTCCACAAAATAAGAGCCGCCCAACGGGTCTACCGTGTTCGTCACTCCGGTTTCATGCGCGATAATCTGTTGCGTGCGCAGCGCCACCGTGGCCGCAAATTCCGTGGGCAGCGCCCACGCCTCGTCCAGAGAATTGGTGTGCAGCGATTGCGTCCCGCCCAACACGCCGGCCAACGCTTGAATCGCGGTACGCACCACATTATTCGTGGGCTGCTGCGCGGTCAGGGAACACCCGGCCGTCTGGGTATGGAAACGCAAAGCCCACGCCCGCGGATTCTTGGCCTTATAGCGCTCGGTCATGGCTTTGTGCCAGATGCGCCGGGCCGCACGGTATTTGGCAATTTCCTCAAAGAAGTCGTTGTGCGCATTGAAGAAGAACGAAAGTTGCGGTGCGAACTCGTCCACCGAAAGGCCCCGGCGCATGCCCCATTCCACATACTCCATGCCGTCGCGCAGGGTAAACGCTAGCTCCTGAATCGCGGTAGAGCCGGCTTCGCGAATGTGATACCCGCTGATGGAGATGACATTGAACTTCGGCGTATGTTTCATGCCGAACTCAAACGTATCGATCACCAGCCGCATGGATGGCTCGGGCGGGTAGATGTATTCCTTCTGGGCGATATACTCCTTCAAAATGTCGTTCTGCAGTGTCCCCGAAATCTTTTTCCAGTCCGCTCCCTGTTTTTCGGCCACCGCCAGATACATAGCCCAGATGACCGCCGCAGGGGAATTGATGGTCATCGACGTGGTCACGTCGGCAAGTGGAATCTGGTCGAAGAGCACTTCCATATCCGCCAAGGAACTGATCGCCACACCACATTTCCCGACTTCTCCCTCCGACAACGGGTGGTCAGAGTCGTAACCCATCAGGGTCGGCAGGTCAAACGCGGTGGAAAGTCCGGTCTGGCCGTGCGCCAACAGATAACGAAAGCGCTGGTTGGTGTCCTCGGCCGTTCCAAAGCCCGCGAACTGGCGCATGGTCCAAAGCCGTGTCCGGTACATCGTGGGATGGATTCCGCGGGTGTACGGCGGCTCGCCCGGAAAACTCAAATCGCGCGCCGCATCCCATCCAGCCAGATCAGCTTCGGTGTACAGCCGCCGAATCGGATAGCTGGAAGTGGTAGTGAATTCCTTCTGCCGCTCGGGGCTCTTCGCCAGCGTGGGGCCCAGCGTCTTCTTCTCCCAAGCTGCTTCCGCCGCTGACGGCTGGCGCGCATTCCCGCTGCCACCGCTCTTTGTCTTAACTTCGGGAGTGTCACTCATGAGGTTGCGCTCCGGAGCGTGGAATCGCGGCAAGGCAGGCACAGCAATATAAGGGAATCGATGATGCAGGCGTCACAAAAACTAATGCTAAGCGAAAGGGTGCATTGGGGCAAGCCGAACCCCAATCGCATAGCCAAGGCTCTACGCAAACCGCCGGAGTAAGCCCCGCCCGCTGACCTCCGCGTCCTCTGCGGTCTCTGCGTTGAGTTTTAGCCTGTCCCTGGTATTGCGCGCGGCAGGGCCAGCTGGCGATGCGGGTTGCCTCGCTTATTGCTGGCCGGGAACCGTGCCCTTATCCAGCGCCTTGAACAGCGCGTCCGTACCGATGACTTGGCCGTTCTGCGTCCCGGGAATCAACGTGTCCTTGTCGAACATAGGCTTCCTATTGCCCGCGATGGTTACGTTGTTCACTTCCAAGGTGCGTCCCAGCGCGCGATCGTAATTGGCTTTAGCTTCCGCCAGATTCGCCAGGTCGCGCAGTTCGTTGCCTTGTGCCGCAATCAGGTCGCGTTGCGTCAAAATCACGTTGTAAACTGTCGAGGCCCCCAGTTGATATTTCTTTTGCTCGGCGTCAAAGGTTTGCTGCTGCAACTCGCGAGCTTTGGTGGCGGCTTCTACCGCGGCGCGTCCTTGCTCCACGGCAATGATGGTATTTCTCACGTCCAACACCGCGGTATTCTTCGTCTGCTGCACTTCCGCCTCAAATTGCCGCTCGACCAACTGAGCATGAATGCTGTCGGCCTGATTGGCGCGGTTTCGCAATGGCAGACTAAACGTAAGCGATCCCGAGTACACCGGAAAGTCGTTGTGGAAGACTTCGGATTGCGCCGTGCCGAATCCCGCGTGGGAGGTTCCCGTGGTTGGCGTAACCGTCTCAGGAAGGAACAGCCCCGGGATCGGTACTCCATTGGCGTCCACGACCGGGACTCCCGCCACGGTGGAGGACGCCCCTTCGATCGGGGAGTTACCAGCCAAGCCGTTCGCGGAATATTGCAAGCCGAGGGTGGCCGTAGGCAAAAGCGCATTTTTCGTGGCTTTCACGTCGATCTGTGCGCTCTTCAAATTGAAATACTGTTCTTGCAGATCCGGGCGCTTCTGAAACGCCTCCTTCACGGAATCCTCAAACGAAGAAGTCTCGATGGTCGCCGGCGTTTCGGGCTTGTCCGTCGGGACAATTTCGACGTCCAGCAGGTTGGAAGCCATGGGGTCCTTGGAAATGTAGTTCTTCAGCGACAGTTGATCTTGCAATTCGGTGGTTTGCGCAATGATCAGATTCTGGCGATCGCTGGCCAACTCGGATTCCGCTCGGGTGACGTCCAGCGGCGCCATGGTGCCAATTTCCAGTTGTTTCTTGTTGTCGCTGTAAAGTTTCTCAGAGACCTTGACGGCCTGCTCTTGCACTTTGACGTTCTCTCGCGCATATACCAGTTCCCAGTAGGCGGTAACCGTGTTTGTAATCGTGGTGATGGCCTGTTGCGCAAATTGCAGATCGGCGATCTTGCGATTGTTTTCGGTGATCAAAATGTTCCGCCGGTTCACATATCTCCCGGCGCCATTCAACAGTTGCTGCTGGAAGCTGATCGACAAGGAAGATTGCACGTAAGGATTGAAAAAGTTGGCGGCGGTGGAAGACGCGCGGGTGTTGTCCCAAGCCACCGTGAGGTTCGACCCGGTCACGAAATTCTGCGAATACGAGGTGTTGTAAATCGCCGCGTGCGAAAACAGCGACTGCGCGGTGGTGGTGTTACCGGTGGCGCCGAGACCGGAGATAAACGGGTTGGCAATCGGTGTCGCCGCGTCGGAAAACGCGATGTACTGTGTCAGCACCGGGTCGTAGTACAGCTCCGGCAGGTTCGCCGTCGAGCCCACCGCGATGCTTCCTGGCGTTCCATATCCCAATCCGCCGGCTCTAGCCTTGAGCAGGCTAACATCCGCCATCCACGGGCTATACCGCTGCACCACAATGTCCATGCTGTTTTCCATTGCCAGCGCGATCGCGTCCTGCAAGCTCAGCGGCATCTTACCGTCGTGAATCAGCTGTTCCAGCCGGGGTGAGTTCGTCAGCACCCCGGGCTCCACATACTGCTCACGATACGGGTTCAGAATATTCGGAAACCAGCTGGGCGCGCGCGAATAATCGTATTTGGCCACCCCCAGCGAGATCGGCACTCCCCCTTGCACGACCGCCTTGTTCTGCGATGGCGATGAGGGCTCCTGCGCTAGAACCGGAGCTACCGGAGTTCCGGCCATCACCCCAATCAACAGGGCGGCAAGCAGGGGTCTAACGAACGGCATCTTCATTGGGTAACCTCACTTCACTTCTAATGGAGAAACTCGGAGCGTATACAGCAAGTACTGTAATTCGAAGCTTCTTCTATTCTAAACGTTTGCTACCGCCAATTTGTTTCAAATGACCAAGTTCTGAGGCAAACACGCACACGAGAACATCCCACGCAACGGGAAAAGCCAGTTTAGCAAGCCCCTCCGGACCTTGACAACGCGAGAACTGGCGGCTAATCTCCTGACGTTTCGACGTTTAGCTCCGTCAACGGTTAGTGGTGCGAGTCGAGGGCCACCATGCTTACGCGCGACCAACTTCTGCAGCTTTTCGAACTGGCTGGAGCCATTCGCCATGGGCATTTCGAGCTGTCCAGCGGTCGTCACAGCGACACCTATGTGCAGTGCGCGCTGGTCCTGCAATATCCTCGCTTCGCCGAAAAACTCGGGCAGGCCTTGGCCGCGCTCTTTTCCGACGCCCGGATCGACGCGGTGGTCTCCCCGGCACTCGGGGGCGTGATCATCGGCCAGGAAGTCGCACGCGCCTTGCCCGGCCCTAAAGATGCCATTGGCGGCGGTGTTCCGGCCATGTTTGTGGAGCGCGATGGTAGCGGCACTATGACGCTGCGTCGCGGCTTTGCCCTGCAGCCCGACCAGCACGTCCTGGTGGTGGAAGATGTGTGGACCACCGGCGGCTCCACCGAAGAGGCCATCCATGTGGTCCAAGAAGCCGGGGGAAGAGTCGTTGCTGCGGGAGCGCTCATTGACCGCAGCGGCGGCACCATCGAATTTCCCGTGGAATCCAACGCGCTGATCCAGATGAAGATCGCCAGCCACGAGCCCGAGGATTGCCCGCTCTGCCGCCAAGGCAACGTGGCCGTCAAGCCAGGCAGCCGCTTCGTCCGCGCCGGCATGCCCTAGAGCAACCATCAAGCCCACTCCTACGGACGAGCAAGTGGCACAGGCACTCCTGCCTGTGCTCTTGGGTTGACTTTCAACTCCCGACCACCAACCTACAACCACCGACCTTCTTCCAGCCGACTCCGATGCTAGCTGTAGACTGTCGACTGTAGACTGTCGGCTGTCCACCATCCGCTGTAAACTACTAACTACAAACTCCCGACCACCGACCTCTTCATGCGCTATTTCAAACTGACGATTGCTTACGACGGCACCGACTTTCACGGCTGGCAATTCCAAAAAGACAAACCAACCATCCAGGGTGAGATCGTTTCCGTGTTGCGGCGTCTTACGCAGGAAAACGTGGCGCTGCTCGGCGCCGGTCGCACGGATGCGGGCGTGCACGCCCTCGGCCAGGTCGGCAGCTTCCGCACACAATCCGCGCTCTCCGCGCAAGAATTCCAGCGTGCACTCAACGCCCTGCTGCCGCCGACGATCCGCATCGTTGCCGCCGAAGAGAAGGGTCCCGATTTCAGTGCGCGCTGGTCGGCGAAAGGCAAAGTCTACCGCTACCGCATCTATCGCGGCAAAGTCGTTCCCCCGACGCTATGGCGCTTCGTACTGCACTATCCTTTTCCGTTGAATGAGCAAACCATGAAGGACGCCGCGGCGCGCTTTGTCGGCCTGCACGATTTCTCCTCGTTCGCCGCGTCCAGCGGCTCCGAAGACGACGACAAAGAGCGCAACATGCAGCGGGAGATTTTCTCCAGCGAACTATCCCGCACGGACGACGGCGAAGAACTGTGGTTCACTGTGCATGGCCGCTCCTTCTTGCGCTACATGGTCCGCAAAATGGTGGGCACGCTGCTGGAGGTAGGCCGCGGCAAACTTACCCCGGACGACATCGATAAGCTCTACCAACTAAAAGATCGCTCCAAGTCCGGCCCCACCGTCCCGCCCCAAGGCCTATTTATGGTCTCCGTCGATCACGACGACACCTTCCGCATCCCCGAACCCTAGCACCGGTTCTGCCGGCCCCAGCAAAAATCAAAAAAATTGTCATTCCGAGCGCAGCGAGGAACCTGCTTCTTCTGCGTAGGGGCGCCGCACCGCAGCGCCCCATCTCGGCATCATCACTGTGTCTTTGTAGGGCCGCTTTCTGAAGCGGGCCGTTCGTTTTTCCCCGCCTCTTATCCTCCCCGCCGCGGTAGCAGCGGCTTTACGCCCGTTGTCCTGTTCCCTCTGCGGACTCCGCGCCCTCTGCGTTAACCTCTTTGCCTTTCTCCCAAACACAAAAACGCCGCCAGCAGGTTGCCCAAACTGGCGGCGCCCTTGTTTCAGGGGGAAACTTACCTCGACCTCCTCGTTCTCGTCGATCTACGAAACCCAACCATCTTTACAGCAACTCGACGCAAATTATCATCCCGACTCTACTCGAATTGTCATCCCGACCCTCAGGCTGCGGTCTTCCGCAGCCTGAGGCTGAGGGATCTCTCTTCAACTTGCACTTACCGTTTAGTTCGTCGTCGCTTGCCCAAATCCCGTGAAGTACGTCAGCACATAAGCATTGATTGTGCCGTTCGCCTGCGGGATGCCGTAAACCTTCACGGGCGTCCCGGTCACAAGATTGGTCGACAGCGTGTTCTGGCCCGACGTGGTGGTAATGTCCACGGGGCTGATGGTGATGATTCCGTTATTCCAATCCACCTGGTAGACCAAGGTGGCCGAGCCCGAGGTGGTGTTCAGGTTCACGGGGACAGCCTGCGTTCCTCCCAGAACCGTAACCGTGAAGCTGCCGTTGTTATACGACGTAGCCGCAGCGCCGAAGGGCAAGGTCGTCGGTAGGAGCACCGCAGAGGGAGCAGCCCAGGCATTCGCGGCTGCTGGGTCATTCCACCTGGCATAGGTTTCGCCCGCGGCTTGCATCAAGCCAACTGAGCCGCCGAAATTCACCGAGCCGTTGGTCGCCTGGTCGAAATCGGAGATGGCATTTGTGCCGCTGTCGACCACCGTCGGGTAGGTGAAGTTCCACCACTTGAATCCAGTAATCGGATTGCCCGACTGTGGATCACTGCCGTTCGGCGTGCTGGAGGAAATGAACGCCAGAGTCGCCGTGTAATCGTCGGTAGTGGTGTGGAAGTTGCGAGTGTAAATAAAGTTCGCCGTGTTGCTGCCGGAAATGGTGCCGTCGTAGCGCGCGATTTCGATGTCAATCGCGTTGGCCACCAGCGGACTGGCCAGTGGATCAACGACGCTCGCGTGTACCTTGAATCCGCGCACCAGATTGGACAAGAACGCGGTGCCTTGACCAATCGCGGTGCAATCGGTTTGTGCATCCCACGGCGTGCGGAAGAAGAACAGCGTGTCGGCGTTAATGGTCAGCGGAACCGGTTGGCCCAGTTCGTTCAGCACTACCAGCGTGCCACTGTTTTGGTCCACGTGCAGCACATGGCCCTCGGGGCTGATCCACACACTGTTGAAGGAATTGCTGGCCCACAGCCGCACGGCGACCAGCGTGCCGTCCTGCTGGTAGCGAGCCGCCACGCGGATGTATCGGCCAACAATGGTCGACGCGATCGAGCCGAAGTCCTTGATGGTCGCCTGCGTCTTTGCGTCCACGTCGTAGTAAAGCGTGCCATTGGTCGCGTCCGCCAGCACCGACAGTGCCTGATTGCTGGTGATTTCGGTTTCCGGATTCGTGGGCGGGTACACGGGATAGTCCTTGTCGAACGTCAGCGTCGTGTTATCGGTGGACACTCCCGTCACTGTGCCGTAGTGGTGGCGCAGAACCAGTCGCGTCAGATCAAAGATCCGGCGATGACGCAACGTGCCGTTGAAGTTCACCGCCCACATGGTTGTCCCGCCGCCCGAGGGAGGAACGTGCGCCACAATAAACGCCGGATGCGCCAGATTGAATTCCAGATCCAAGGCGTTGCTCTGCGTAGTGGACACGCTCAGCGGTGCCGCCAGCGTCAGGTTCACCGGCACCGTCAGGCTGCCCGCGCTACCGGTCGTGTGCATAATCTGAATTTGGCTGGAAAGAATGGTTGAACCGGGCGCTGCGGCAAATCCCGTCTCCGGATCGGCCGAGGCCGTCAGCAACACGTCTCCCGGATTGCCGCTTACGGTGATGGTCGCGGCCGTATACGTACCTACCGGCACCGTGACGTTTCCGAGAATTTCATTCAGCTGATCTAATTGCAGTAAGTTGATGTACGGCGCCGGGGTCGGTGCGGTGTACACCGTTACCGCGCTTCCTCCTCCTTGCGGAGTTAACGCGATTGACAGCACACGCACTCCAATCACCGCCCAATCTTCTGTGGGAGCATCACTCACGATCAGGTTCACCGTGCCAGTCTGCGCCTGTGGCGTTGATCCGCCGGAGTTGGAACTGGACCCCGAACTGCTGCCAGACCCACATCCCATGGAAAAAAACGTCAATGCAGCCGCGGCCGCACCGAGCATCACTCGTGTATAGACACACTTCATGTTTCGTCTCCTGATGAGGGGCGAGCCTCACGCGATTTAGTTGCTCTCGTGGTTCACTTCGAGTTTCGTTGTAACCACCGCGAGCTGGTGGGGATTCAGCCAGCTCGAATACTGGTTCGAACCCGGCTTCCCGGGAAGAGTTGCGCGCAACGTACCGTTTTCATCTGGTACGAAAGTACAGGAGCGCAGGCCAATGTAGCGGCGGTTCTCTGGACCCATGCCTTCGCAGCGTTCGACATCCACAGGAGGCGGGGGCTTTTAGAGTCGGGCTTCCGCCCCTGAAGCCCCTGAAGCCCCCTCGCTCCACTTTTTTCGTCAGGGCACGACCCCAGAAGCCTCTTTTCTGAAAGTGACCAGGGTCACCGCACCGCTGCCCCTGGCCAGATAGCATGGCCGCAAGCTGAAAGGATGCGGCAGGACGGAAAGCCTCTACTCCGATGCATCCACACCGTTAACATAGGGGCGACTTTCTCTGCAGCCGCCCCTCTTCACCCAAATCCTGCTGCACCTTTCGCGATCCATCAGCAATAGCGCCACGCCGCCAAGCGTCGACAGCCATCACCTAAGCCTCCGTTCTCTCTGCGGTAACTCTGCGACCTCAGTGATGGTCTTCCTGCATTCTCGCTTCGCCGAATTGCATTTTTGCTTCTTTAGGCGCTTCCTCCGTATACTCAATGAGCTGCGATTTCCCTCTGCGAGGTCACCGCGTGTCCTCATCGGTTCTGAAAAGCAACGTAAACTCCAAGTCCCCACAATTCGAGAAAAACGCCCACCAAATGGTCGATTTGCTCACCGAACTGAAGAATGAAGAAGAACAGCTACGCGAAGGCGGCGGCGCCAAGGCCATCGATGCCCAACACAAAAAGAACCGGCTTACCGCACGCGAGCGGGTTACGGGATTGATCGATCCGGGCACGCATTTCTTCGAATTGGGCATTTACGCCGCATACCAGATGTACGAAGAATGGGGCGGCGCTCCAGCGGCAGGAACCATCACCGGTCTGGGACGCGTGGCGGGCCGGCTGTTCATGATCATCGCCAACGATGCCACGGTCAAGGCCGGCGCCTTCTTCCCCATGACCGCGAAGAAAGTCATTCGTGCGCAAAACATAGCCGTCGACAATCACATTCCCACCATTTACCTGGTCGATTCCGCCGGCGTGTTTCTGCCGTTGCAGGAAGACGTGTTCCCCGACACCGATGATTTTGGGCGCGTGTTCCGCAACAATGCGGTCATGAGCGCCATGGGCATCCCGCAAATCACCGCGATTATGGGTATGTGTGTGGCCGGCGGCGCTTACCTGCCCGTGATGTGCGACCACATCCTGATGACCGAGGGCTCCGGGCTGTTTCTTGCGGGACCTGCGCTGGTGCAAGCCGCCATCGGCCAGAAATCCTCCGCGGAGGAACTGGGCGGCGCCAAAATGCACGCGCAGATCAGCGGCACCGTGGATTTTCGTGAGCCCGATGACGAAGCGTGCCTGAAGCGCATTCGCGCGCTGGCCGACAAAATGGGCGCCCCCGACGCGCCGGTCTTCAGCCACTCGCGGCTCGCCGAACCACTGTACCCGGCGAGCGACATCTACGGCATTTTCTCCGGCGATCCGGGCAAGCAGTACGACATGCGCGACATTCTCGCGCGCATCGTCGATGGCAGTGTCTTCGAAGAATATCGCGCCGAATATGGCGAGACCCTGCTTTGCGGTTATGCTCGCGTGGGCGGCTGGGCGGTGGGCATTGTGGCCAACCAGAAGAAGCACGTGCAAACCCATGCGCCACACTCTGACCAGAAACGCATTGAGTTTGGCGGCGTGATTTACACGGAGTCGGCGGAAAAGGCCGCGCGCTTTATTTTGGATTGTAATCAGAACCGCATTCCGCTGATTTTCTTGCATGACGTAAACGGTTTCATGGTCGGCAAAGATGCGGAATGGAGCGGCATTATTCGCGCCGGCGCGAAAATGGTCAATGCTGTGGCCAACAGCGTGGTGCCGAAAATTTCCGTGATCCTCGGCGGCAGCTTCGGCGCCGGCAACTATGCCATGTGTGGCAAGGCTTACGACCCGCGTTTCTTGTTTGCGTGGCCCACCGCGAAATTCGCCGTGATGAGCGGCGATGCCGCGGCAAATACCTTGGCGGAAATCAAATATAAGCAACTGGAGCGCGAGGGAAAGAAACTGGATGAGAAAGACAAGAAAGAACTGCTCAGCTCCATCAAGGCGACCTACGACCAACAGACCGATCCGCGGTATGCCGCCGCACGCTTGTGGTTGGACGCGATTATCGATCCGGCGCAAACGCGCGATGCGCTGATTTGGGCGTTGCAAGCGGCAGCACTGAACACGGAAGTGCGCGAGTTTAAGACCGGCGTGCTGCAAACCTGAGCCTACAGCCATTAGTCGACAGCCGCCGTCGGCCCTGGCGCCGTAAGGTGAGTTTTGCTGTGCAGTCTCCGCTTCGTCTGCGGACCTCCGCGGCCTCTGCGGTAAAGCTTTTGGAACAACCGCAGAGGGAGCAGAGTTGCCGCAGAGGCCACGACGACTTATAAGCAAGCTGTGAGCGCGGTCTTGGCTGACGGCTGTAGGCTAATGGCTGTAGGCTGCCTGAGGGGAGTTTCTTTTTGACCGACGAAATCAAGCTGATCGAATGCCCGCGCGACGCGTGGCAAGGCCTTCCAGAACTTATTCCCACCGAAAGCAAAGTAGCCTACCTGAAGGAGCTAATCGCCGCAGGTTTTCAGCACATCGATGCGGTGAGCTTTGTGTCACCCAAGCACGTAAAACAAATGGCCGACAGCGAAGAAGTAATGAACCGGTTGGTCGATTCCCTTCCCGATGGCGCCGCGTTGCCGGAGATCATTGGAATTGTGGTGAACGAAAAAGGCTTGGAACGCGCGCTGGCCACCCCGGGCGTTTCGACCATTGGCTATCCTTACTCGATTTCCGCCTACTTTCGCCGCGCCAATGCCAATATGACCCGCACCGAATCCCGCCAATTGGTGGAAACCCTCAAGCGCGAGACAAAAGCGACCAATCGAGCATTGCTTGTCTATATTTCAATGGCCTTTGGCAATCCTTACGACGAGCCTTGGGGGCCAGAAATTGTTCAGGATACGTTGGACTGGTTGAAAGACATTCACGTCAATACCGTTTCTCTCGCAGACACCGTGGGAACAGCCACTCCGGAGTTGGTGCACGACCTCTTTTCTAAAGTGAAGGACCACGTGGCGGGCATCGAACTCGGCGTGCATCTTCATTCCCGTCCCGACAACGCAGAGGCGAAGGTTCTGGCGGCGTACCAGGCCGGCTGCCGGCGTTTCGATTCCGCGCTTACGGGATTGGGAGGCTGTCCGTTTGCCGGGGACGAATTGGTCGGGAATATTCCTACGGAGAGCGTGCTCGCGGCCCTGGTCACCGCTGGCGCGCAACCCGGCGTCGACGGAGCTAAACTAGCGAGAGCGATCCAATTGACCAACGAGATTCGCACCAAGTATGCGCACCCTGCCGTAGCGGGTAAGGAGCCAAATCATGAAATTTGAGACCTTGCAGTTTGAACATGACAGCCACATCTCGACGATTACCCTGAACCGGCCCGAAAAGCGCAACGCCATCTCCATCCAGATGATTGCGGAGCTGCAAGCGGCGCTGGACGAAATCGAAAAGACCCATACGCGTGTGGTGATCCTCACCGGAGTAGGCAAGGCCTTCTGCGCCGGGATTGATTTGGACTATCTCCAGGCCATCGCAAGACAATCCGCCGCGGAGAATCAGGAGGATTCCAAGCGCATCGCCAAAATGTTCCGGAAAATCTGGAGCTATTCGCGCCCGTTAATTGCCGCGGTAAACGGCCATGCTTTGGCGGGCGGATGCGGAATTGCCACGCTGTGCGATTTTACGCTGTCGGTTCCGGAAGCCAAGTTCGGGTACACCGAAGTAAAGATCGGCTTTCTGCCGGCAATCGTCTCGGTCTTTCTGACGCGACAAATCGGCGACAAGCGAGCCCGCGATCTTTTGCTTACTGGCCGGCTCATTGAGGCCGCTGAGGCGCGCGAGATGGGCTTAGTGAACGAAATTGTGCCCGCCGAAAATCTCATGGCACGCACGCGCGAGTTGGCGGAATCGATTGTGGCCGCTAGCCCCAGCAGCATTACCCGCGCCAAACACTTGCTGGTGTCCGCCGAAGCCGCCAGTGTCGATCACGATCTAGAACGTGCCGTACTCGAAAGCGCCAGAGTCCGTTGCACTCCCGATTTCAAAGAAGGGGTCGCCGCCTTCCTAGAAAAGCGCAAACCCATTTGGCAAGGGGAGCAGAGAAAAGACAGCCATTAGCGATTCGGACAGGTCGGGAGTTAGGGGGTCGGGGGGATGTAGCCATTAGCCTCCAGCCGACAGCCGTTAGCTGGCTTGTCTCCACCGGTCAGTGCTTCGGGCCAGTGACACCGTGGACTGTAGACTGTTGGCTAACGGCTGTCGGCTGCAGTCCGTGCTGCAGTACGTGTCAGCTGGCCGGTCTCCACAGGTCAGTGCTTCGGGCCAGTGACACATGCGCGATCTGTAAGCCGTGGACTGTAGGCTGTCGGCTAACGGCTGTCGGCTGCAGTCCGTGTCAGCCGGCGGTCTCCACAGGTCAGACCTTCGGGTCAATGACACATGCACCTCTGTGAGCCGTGGGCTGTAGACTGTTGGCTAACGGCTGTCGGCTGGCAGTCCGTCAGTTATCGCCTTTTAGCACCATGGACCATTTAGCTATGATAACCTACAGGTTATCACGCCATGCAGCATTACAGTAAACTATACGTCTGGCAACGGAGTCACAAGCTGGTGCTTGAGTTGTACAGACAGTCGCAAACGTTTCCGGCGAACGAGAAGTATGGACTCACATCGCAACTGCGGCGAGCCGCATTATCCGTGCCCACAAACATCGCCGAAGGCTCCAAGCGGGCGGCGCCGAGAGATTACGCACACTTCTTGAATATTGCCGAGGGCTCGCTTTCAGAGACCGAATACCTGCTCTTGGTCTGCCGCGACCTTGGCTATCTACGGGCTGACGTCGTTCGAAACAGTCTGGAGGAGGTTTCAGAACTCTTAAGAATGTTGCATGCGCTTCGAGTGACCGTACAGGACGAGGCGAAATCCAAGAACCAAAGACATAGCCGTTAGCTGCCAGCCGCCAGCCGATAGCCACGCAGCCTTAAAAGTCGATACTTGCTGCTCAGTATCAACAACCCATGCACCATGTGTAAGCCGTGGGCGGTAGACTGTCAGCTAACAGCTGTCGCCTGTAATCTGCCGTGGGCTTTAGGCTGTCGGCTAACGGCTGTCGGCTGTAATCTGCCAGCTGACATTTTTCCTAAGACCAGAAATTCCGGCATACTATCTTCAGGTAAATTAGGCCGACATGCTCGACTATCACGATGTCACCGTACGGGTGCGCTACGCCGAGACCGACCAAATGGGCGTGGTGTATCACTCCAATTACTTAATTTGGTTCGAAGTGGGCCGCGTCGAAATTATGCGCTCGCTGGGATTCGACTATAAGCGCATGGAAATCGACGACGATTGTTTCTTGGTTGTCGCCGACGTGCACTGCCGCTATCACCACCCCGCGCGCTACGACGAATTAGTAACGGTGCGCACGCGAATCCTCGATGCGAAAAACCGTATGCTGAAATTTGGCTATGAGATTTTCCGTCAACCCGACGAGAAATTACTGGCAACTGGCCACTCCACACACATCTCTTGTCATCGCGACGGGCGGGTCACGCATTTCCCTGAAAAATATAAGAAGGCGTTTCTGGATCTGGTGGCGGCGCTCCCCGATCGGGGTGAGTCATGAGCGTCGCGCTGACAGGCAACGATCTGACTTTTGCGCAACTCTATGACGTGGCCCTCGGTCCAGAAATGGTGGAGCTGGCCGCCGACGCGGTCGCACGTATGAAAGGCTCGCGCGCCGTGGTCGATCAGTTGGTTGCCGGAGGACAAACCGCCTACGGCATCAACACCGGGTTTGGGAAACTTGCCAATGTGCGCATCTCCTCGGAGCAGGTTCGCCAACTCCAAGTTAACCTCGTGCGCTCGCACTCTTGCGGCGTCGGCGCCCCACTTTCGCAGGCCGAAACTCGCGCGATGATGCTGTTGCGCGCCAATGCCTTGGCCAAAGGACTAAGTGGTGTGCGCCCCGTTGTGGTGGAGACGCTGTGCGCCATGCTGAATCAACGGGTGCATCCGGTGATTCCCTCTCAAGGCTCCGTCGGAGCTTCGGGGGACCTTGCGCCATTGGCACACCTGGCGCAGGTGGTGATCGGTGAGGGCGAAGCCATTTACAACGACGTGAAGATCAGCGGCTCCGAGGCATTGCACCGCGCACATATCCTTCCTGTGGCCCTGGACGCAAAGGAAGGGCTCTCGCTGCTGAACGGCACGCAAGGCATGCTCGCGCTTCTGAGCTTGGCGTTGCGTGAGGCGGACATGCTGGCGGACACCGCCGACGTAGCCGCTTCCCTTTCGCTCGATGCGCTCCGTGGCAGCCCCGGGGCTTTCGACGCGCGTATCATGCACGCCCGGGCTTACTCCGGCGCAGCCACTACCGCGCGCAACCTGGCACATTTGAATGACGGCAGCGACATTCGCGAATCCCACCGCTCCGCTGAATCCGACAAGCGCGTGCAGGATGCGTATAGTTTGCGCTGCACGCCCCAAGTACACGGCGCAGTGCGTGATTCTCTTCTGCAGGCACGCGAAATGGCTCTTGTGGAACTGAACAGCGCCACGGATAACCCGCTGGTCTTTGTGAAACCGCACGGAGGTGGCGACATCATCAGCGGCGGCAATTTTCATGGGCAGCCCCTGGCCATGGCCGCCGATCAAGTCGCTATTGCGGTGGCTACGCTGTGCGGCATCGCCGAGCGCCGCATCGACCAAATGACCAACCCGCTCACCAGCATGCTCCCCGCGTTCCTCACGCCTGAGCCCGGACTGAATTCCGGCTTCATGATCGCGCAAGTCACCGCAGCGGCTCTGGCGGCGGAAAACCGTGCGTTAGCCACGCCTCATTCCGTGGATTCCATCCCCACTTCCGGCAATCAAGAAGACTACGTTTCCATGGGCATGAGCGGAGCCCGGCGCTTGCAGCGCATGCTCCAGAACCTCCAGAACATTCTGGCGATCGAGTTGCTCTCCGCTTGCCAAGGGATCGACCTGCTCGCTCCGTTGCAGACAGGAACATTAGCGAAGAAAGCGCAGAGTGCGGTACGGGCGGTTTCTCCCAAGGTGACCGAAGATCGGCCTCTCGCTCCAGACATCCGCGCCGTTGCCGACTTGATCGCCAACGGCACGATCGCGAAAGTCCTGCACTAGACCAGCCACTGTAGCAGCGCGTTTATCCCGCAGGCCAGCGCCGCATAGCCGCTGTCACAGCGTCACGCATTTTGGCCCTGCAGCACTCGTGCGAACACTTCACTGTCCACGTTTGCTCCGGTGGCCACCAGCGCCACACGCTTCCCCTGCCACTGATCTTTCTCTTTCAGGGCCGCCGCCAACCCGGCCGCGCCTGCGCCTTCGACGACGTTATGAGTGTCCGTAAAAATGTGGCGCATCGCGTCACCCACTTCGTCATCCGTGACGCGAACGATGTGCTCAATGTTCTCTAGCAGGATAGCCAGTGCCTGCTCATCCGGTTTGCGGCACGCCATTCCATCCGCGAGCCGCGTTGTAGCCGGCGCTTCCACCACCTTCCGCTGCTCAAAGGATTCGGCGTAACTCGGGGCGTGCGCAGAAACCACACCCACTAACTTCGTTCGCAAGCCCAACCCATTGCGGACCGCGACCGCCGAACAGATTCCCGAGCCCATGCCAATGGGCACATAAGCCACATCGATATCTTTCACTGACGAAAACAGCTCGAGCCAGTACGTGGCCACACCCCGCACGATATCGTAGTGATACGGCTGCACCATGTGCAGTTGCTTCTCTGCCGCAAGTTCGAAGGCCTTTTCGCGCGCAGCTTGATAATCCGCGCCGAACTCAATGAGCGTCCCACCCTGAGCACGCATGGCCGCGTTTTTCTCGCGACTGTTTCCGTAAGGCACCACGATCGTTGCCGAGATTCCGAAACGCTTGGCGGCCAGCGCAACCGACTGGCCATGATTGCCCCGCGTCGCAGTGATCAAGCCACGCGTTCCAGGCTCGCGTTTCATGAGTTCATCGACATACACCACCGCGGTCCTGGCTTTGAACGCGCCCGTGGGAGTATGGTTCTCGTGCTTCAACCAAACCTCGGCGCCCAACCGCTCTCCTAACAATGGCCAACAATACTGCGGCGTTGCTGGCATTAGTTGGTAGATCAGCTCCGCGGCCGACCGAATTTCGGCAATCGTAGGAAGCTCCGCTCGCAACAGTGTTCCTTGGGACATAATTCTCTCGATGCACGTGGCACAGGCACTCTTGCCTGTGCTGATTTTGCTGCATTTGGCTCGCGTGCACAGACAAGAGTGTCTGTGCCACGGGAGTTTTTCCGCAACCTGCAAACCCGCTGCTCCAGGTGGTGAGTGTTTCGCACACTAAGCAGCACAGCAACCGCCATTTTGGTTGGGCCACAGAAGCACGCCCACCACTTCTGAGGCCACGCTTCTCCGTTTCCTCTGCGGAGCCTCTGCGGTCTCTGTGGTGAGAAAAGGAATTACCACAGAGCTAGCAGAGTTCCCGCACAGATAACGGAGGAACCGGCTGGCGTCCTGTTTGGGAATTCCTTAGCCCAGCGCCTCAAGAAAGTACATGAACATGCGATAGCCGGCGATGTAGCTGAATGGCGCCAATTCCAACGAGTAGTGTCCTACCGGCAGTTCCATGGTACGCGGATCGGCGCCGTGCTGGCGAAGCGCGCGCAACATCTGTTCGGTCAGTTCCGGCAGAAACGTCGGGTCATATTTCCCATAGACCATGAAGGTGCTGCGCTTCGCTCCCATGCCCCGCTCGACGTAAGGCATGGGGCTGATAGGTGCCCAGTAGCGGCGCAATTCTTCCACCGTGAGTTCGTGGCGCAACGCCTCCCAGACGTGATTGGTGGTCATGCCCTGGCTGACCACGTCGGCAAAATAAGTGGAGACGTGGAAGAAACCGCCCGCACGTACGCGCTTGTCGTGCACCAGGGTGATATACCCCACCGACGAGCCTATGCTCGTGCCCAGAATGCCCAGCCGGTCGTAGCCCTGCCGCTCCAACCAAGTAAGGCATGCGCGCGCGTCTTGCACCGCTTGGCGATTGGCCACGAGCGTCAAGCCAATGTTGGGTCCGACGAGTTGATCGGCGCGTTCGTGGCCATCGGCCATGCGACGGTCGTGGTACGGTAAACTCATTTTCATGGCGCTGATGCCGATGCGCTGCAACCAATGACACAGCGCGATTTGCCCCTGCCATTTGGCATTCCAGTTGGAAAGCACCACCACCGCAGGCCCGGCGTTCCCCGCCGGGAAAAATTGCGCGTGCACCGTATTGTTTTCCGGCCACGGAGAGGCAAGCGGGCTGGTAAAGGTAAGCACATTGTCGCGATCCAACTGATAATCCCGGACCGCCGATGGGGCATACCATTCGTCGCTGCGCGCTATGGCTTCGCTGGCATATTCGGCAATGTAGCTTCGGGGATCGTCCTGATCGGGTCGCCCGCCGAGGTGTTCCAGGCCCCACTCGAAGGGGCGCACCATACGGTTATCATCGGTGGTCCAGCGCCGGTGCTCGTACCGGCGGATCCAATGCTCATAGCGACTCATGGCCATAAACTACCTAGTGTAGCGCACCCACGGCGCAGAGTCGGCCCAACTGCGAATCTGGGTAGCGGGTCACTTTCCGGTTTGCGCGTTTCCCAGCCGATGCCAGGTGTATAATCGCGCCGTGCCACGGCGAAAAACATCTCCGTTTGCATATCTGACGATCGCATTTTTGTGGAACAGCGTCGTCATTGCACAGGATGCCGTTAAGCAAACAACGGAAATACACGGAACTCTTATAAGCACAGAGAATGATTCCTTCATGTTGCGAGGGGTCATCATGTTGCACGCTATTCCTTTGGGTCCGGGGGAGGGTAGATGGACGCCATCCGGCAGGACGAAAGTCCTCGATTCGGTTGGAACAGTTGACATAGACGGCGTTAGGCCGGGACGCTACTTTTTCACGCCAGAGGGGCCGCAGGCAGAGGGGACCTATTTCAAGAAGATCGAATGCGATGGGCAGGATTATTCCACGCGTCCACTGAAGATTAAGGCCGGAGACCTAGCGATCAATTCCCGCGCATCTGGAAACGTCCATTCCTTTGTGTGGGCAATGTGGTTGCCGTGCCTGCGAAGCCTGCAAAAGGTTATATTCTCGGAGTGGATTTTGACGATCGGACTTACGCTTCAGCACAACACCTCGCGATCAAATCACACGAAACCACAACAATCACTCTCCAAGCGACCTCGCAGAAGCCCTGAACTTTCTCGTCAACACTTCGCAAGGCCGGGCATCTCTAACGAGGTCGGCCTTGGCAAGAGTTTTTTCTGGGGGTGTTGGCCTCCTCGGGACACACCACAGCGCCAGAATCTAAGGCATCGGTCTTTGGCGTTCGCGTGTTCACCCGTGACGCTCGGATCTGTGTCGCTTCATCACTGCGGTGCTGTCCACCAACCATCTCTTCGGTCATTACGGACCATGATGACTTATGCGAACTCCCTTCCTGCGAAGGGAGGCGGGTAGCCTAACCAACCGGACGGTGACCGTTCGCACCATTCCCGACTTCAAGCATCCCCGCACAGACGGCACCGCATTGCTTCTGCCCACGACGACAGAACTCCTCGTAATCGATCCGATCGCGCAGCATGATCCACAGCCGGATGCCCAGCTTGCGGGCTGCTGCCACGCGTGATTTTCCCAGACCTTTCTGCACTAATTTGCGCCTATAGAACCGCCGCAACTCAGGATCGCGACGAACTGCATGAGCAGCAGCCTCATTCCAAAGAAAGCGCAGGAACGGACTGCCTTGCTTGGTCAAGGCGCCGAGCCGCTGATGCGCACCACTCGAGTATTCGCGGGGAATCAGTCCCACGTAGCTGGCCAGCGCCTTGCCATCGGCGAAGCGCTGCGGATCGCCCAGGAATACATCGGTGGCCAGCGCGGTGACTGGGCCTACGCCCGGATGGGTCATCAGCAATCGTGCCCCCACGCGCTGCTCCGCTTGTTCGGCGACTTGCGCGGTTAGTTGCGCGATTTCCTCTTCCATCTGGCGATACAGCGCCTGCAGCATGCTGCGTCGATACGAGGCGTGCGGCGGCAACGGCAAGAACGCGATCTTGGCTTGGCCGTCATAGCTCCACAGGCTGGGACCGCGCCGCAGACCGTTGGCCAGCGCGATGGCCTGCAACGCATTTTGAATCTGTGTGCGCAAACGCACCCAGTGATGCCGATGCAGCAACAATGCGCGTAGGTCGAGCAGTTCTTTGCCAGGCATCCAAATCGCTGGAAAGCGATTCTCCACCAGCAGCTTCAGAATCAGCTCGGCGTCGCGCCGATCATGTTTTTGCTTGCGAGGTTCCGCGGCGCGAATCTTCGTGGCGTCACCCACGCGGCATTCGATTTTTAATTCTTCCAGCAGATTGAGAAACCACTGCATCGGCCCAATCGCTTCGATGCCCACCAGCACCGGGCGCGGAAGATTCGAGTAAAACTCCCGTACTTCCTGGCCTTCGTGCGGCAGCGTGCGATTCACCACTTCTCCGGTCTCAGTATCCAGCATCGCCAACGTCTGCTGGCGAGCGTGCAAATCACATCCTATAATTCGCATTCGGCCTCCTTCGTTCCGAGCGCTTCGGGGTGAACAACCGTAAGTCTACTCGGCTCGTCGTGAGGCCGACCTCGTTATGACATCAACCGTACAAGTACCTCATAGTACCCACATCCAGTTAATCAGGCGCTTGGCTTAGAATAACCCACGAAGATACCCACGATGACGACGGAGGTCGAGTCGAATGGACAGAGTGTTCAGAGCATTAGCTGCGCTTGGCATTCTCTCTAGCATTGCATGGGTCTTCTTGTTTCAGAAAGGAGAACTTGGGTTTCGAGCGTATGGTAAGGGCTCTTTGCAGTATGTCGCAGCGCGCACAAGCCCGTTCTCTCTAGTTTTGTCTGCACTGGGAATTGGCCTTCTTTTCGTCCTGATGCGGAACGAGTTACGAATTGGCGACTTTCAAGCTGCGCCGTTGTGGCGGCGCTACGCAGCGCTTCTGATCGATTTTTGGTTTGTTGTGTATGTTTTTGCCAATCTCAGCGCAATGATTCCCCTAATCGTTGAGGCAGTGCGCGAGAACTCTTTTCAGTGGCATTTTGAGAGAGACTATTGGCTGCCTTCTGACTGGACCCTGATTGTGTTGATCCTTGCTGCCATTATTGCAATCGTCGCCTATTTTGTGTTGCCGTTGACGAGCCGTCGGCAAACATTCGGAGGTTGGATGTTAGGAATAGCAACGGTGAGTTCCGATGGAAGCGTTGTGTCCTTGCCGCTTCCGATAGCATTTCGGTTCAAATACTGGGAGTTTTCTGAATTGTTTTCGCCGTTTTCTGTTTGGGGAACGATGAAGCGAAGAGATGCACAAAGGCGGACGCCGTTTGAACGAGAAATGGGATTGATGGTCGTGCACTATAGTGATCTAGCCGACTAAACTCCTACGGATTTTAAGGATTCAACGCGAAGATCACTTCAACCGTCGTCTGCATCTCTATCAGTTGACGGTTTAGCTGCGCGGGTCGATAGCGCCATTGCCGAACAGCTTCGACGGCTGCCGGACGGAGAGCAGGGTCGCGTTCCAAAACATTTTGAACTGTGACAGAACCGTCCTTCCGGATAATTATCTGCACTCTCACCGTGCCTTCAATCCCGTGGTCGCGTGCCTCCGCGGGATATTCGGGCTGAACCTTGGTGAGCAGTTTCGCTGGGACCACGGAACCTTTGTTTGGTTTCTGGAAGGGGGAAAATTGAAAGTTGCTGTTCCATCGGAATTTTCCTTCAACGAAATAGAAATCTGCGATGCGGACAACCTGTTCGCTCTTCGTTGCTTCAGGGTTTAGCCAGTCAACGAGGTACTCGTCGAGCGGACCCTTAAGCGTGTCGTATCGGTTCGTACTATCAGGTTGCTGAACTGAGAACTGCCCCTTCATTTGTGAAAGTCGAAACAGCAGTTCCTCAAATTCCTTTTGGTTCTTCTGAAGCCAGCGTCCGTAAGGGTCAGCCCAGCTCTCTCCTTTTTCTTGGCCGAAGGTGGAGATAAACCAGTTCTCATAGTTCGGTATCTCCATATCCCGAATCATGGATTGGACTTTGGCATGATCGTTATTGCGGGCAGCAAGCAACCCATCGTTCATCAGTCTTAACAGGCCTCGGCTATCGTTCGGATAGGCTGTCGGACTGACAGCTTCAGGAGTGCTCGGTTCCATCGCTTGCTGGGCGGCGATCAACGCGCAAAACAAAACTGAGAACAGGAACAGCACGGAGAGGTGACGTAGACCTAATTGTGGGTCAAGTCTCATCCCTTCCCACCTTAAGCTTCGATAAATGCTTTCGGCTTTCACGGCTAGTATACACGTCACCCTTCGCGGTTGTGGTCAACTCCCGCGGCCTCGCTGGTCACGATTCCGTCGCAACGGTAACAGCGTTCCCGCCGAGGGAACCGATATCCATCGCTATTCTTCAGGTTAGCCATCGGACACCGCCGGTTCTGCCGTACATTGAGGCGCGTTCAGGCCTGTGGCACAGTCAGAGGGTGATCCCCTTTTTCTTTTTTCTTTTTGGCATCGTCATCGGTAGCTTCTTGAATGTTTGCATCTCCCGCATTCCCGAAGACTTGTCCATCGTCCGGCCAAGGTCGCG
>Ga0335072_10000453_pt1 | contig 80493 bp, 75 predicted proteins | sample Lox_Sample_21_FD_206725 | JGI IMG/M metagenome (GOLD analysis project Ga0335072, IMG submission 206725) | Soil microbial communities from Loxahatchee National Wildlife Refuge, Florida, United States - Lox_Sample_2.1 | ecosystem: Environmental > Terrestrial > Soil > Wetlands | place: USA... | reverse complement strand
CAGAATTCCCATCCAATGTTGAAACTCCTTCGCAATGATTTCTTTAAGGTCCCCACTACTGACCACCGCCATCTCGAAAAAAAAACCGACTCGAAACCTCATTGTCTCTCCCATCCCCCCTTCCATAGTTGTATTTGATCATCTCACTCTCCTTCTAGTCTTCCTCACCCCGTCTCCTCCCATCAGGGAAGTTGTACGGGCGGCCACCCCAACTACTCCGAGTGCCGGACGCGAAGTTGTATTGTTCATCGAGGTCGGCCTTAGCGGCGATGAGTGGCTTGACATGGGACCACCACACACACAAGCGCTTCTTGAGGGGCGGTTTTTGCTGTTGCGTGTTTTCGGTTGAAGGCGAAGGCATTGTTGCGTGTAGTATGATTGTGCTGACGGTATGGTTCTTTAGAAGTGAATCAATTGTTCAGATGCGGAATGTGAGCATGAACAAATGAAAACGAAGATTTATGTAGGCCTGTGAAAGCGTGGCTTCGGGGATTTCAAAACTGCCGTGGTGAGTGTTGCTTAGATGATTTGGTGAGGTTGATCGGGGTTGATTAGATGAGTGTTCACTATTCGATCGACGCAGCCAAGAGCGAATGGTCGTTGAAATTTAGATTTAGAACCTGTATACCTTTTTGCTTTCTTTTATATTAAAATTTCCAACGTCTAGCCTTACCACTCCACCAGGCTGAATGCGTATTTCCGAAAGACGGCCGTTCGACGCTTTGGGGTGGCGTCGGGAGAGATCGAGCGAACGACTCGGGCGAACGACTCGTGCGAGATGACATACTACTAGAATCAAGAGAGCCATGGATTGATATGAACTTGTGGTTCAAAATGAAGCAGCTCTGACGAAACTAGAGCTAAAACTGTGCACATGCCACTCTCTTTCCGTGCGAACCAGTCTCTAATGCGTTGATTATTCTCTGATTTGACCCAGAGAGTCATCGGGGGCTGCATAGAGATGCGACTACAAGGATCTCGAATGGCTGGTTCTCAGAGCTTCACGTAATTCTAAATGGAAAATGCTTAGATGGCTCTCCAAATCCAGATTCCACATCTGCGATGGTTGTAATCGCCGTCTTCTGGAACGATTCCCTATACACCCTCTGAAATTCAATTGGCGTTAGACGTTCTACCTTCCAAAGTCAGATGGATTGTACCGCCGCTTATGTTTGACTAAAAAGCGCCCTAATTACTCCGACAGTCTAGCTCCGCGATGGAGATTGCGCCATACCCGGGTATAGTTCTCTCGGCACTCAACAACATTACCATCAGGACGTCCAAGCCGTCTCAAACCCGCATCAAAAGCGCCAACCGCCAGCGATGCAGAACTCGAAAAACGCAACGCCCGCTCCCTCGGGATAACAATCTCAGCCCAGTGGCTCTCTCGCCGGCCCCAAACCACCACCACCACCAAAAATGGCTCCAGCGACGAGCCTGGCAGCTCTGATCGCAGCCTACGACCCCTCGCCCAGCACGCCTTTGCCGGTCGCCGGGCCCGCTTACTCGCACGCCCACGCCAACTGGGCGCGCTCGTTCAGCTCGCAGCCGGAGCTGCACCTGGCGCCGCGCAGCGTCGCCGACATCCAGCGGATCGTGACGCTGGCGCGGCGTCTGCGGCGGCGCGTGGTGGTCGTCGGCGCGGGCCACAGCCCCGGCCCGATCACGCTGACGTCCGGGTGGAAGGTGAGTCTGGACGAGTTCGGGGACGTGCTGGGCGTGGACGAGGGCGCGGCGACGGTACGCGCGCAGGCCGGCGTGCGGCTCGCAAGGCTCGGGGCGGCTGTTGCGGAGTATGGCTTTGCGATGCCGAATCTGGGGTCCATCGATGAGCAGAGCCTTGCGGGTGTGCTGGCCACTGGCACGCATGGCTCCGGCTTGGCGCATGGCTTGCTCGCGGAGAATGTTGTTTCGCTGAGGATCTGCTTGAGCAACGCGCAGATCGTGAGGTGCAGCCGCAATGAGAATCCCGAGCTGTTTCGCGCCGCGCTGGTCAGTCTGGGGGCGTTGGGAGTGGTTGTAGAGATTGAGTATCGGCTGGTGAAAGCGCGGCGTCTGGCTTGGCATCAGTGTGTCAAGCCGCTCGACTATGTGGTCGACAATTGGGGTAGAGGGTTTTGGGAGCAGACCGAGTTCATCAGGGTTTGGTGGCTGCCGTACATCCATCGTGCTGTTGTGTGGAAGGCATGGGAAACGGATGAACCGCTGAGATCTTCACAGTCAGGTATGATCACTGGCGCACTCAACTACCATATGTACCATATCCTTCTCTGGATGTCACACTACATTCCGCGTTTGGTGCCTTGGGTGGACTGGTTCATGTTTGGATTGCAGTACGGGTTTAAGTTTGACGGCGAGGAGAGCGCCGTGGAAGAGCAGAGGAATGCACTATTGTTGGATTGTCTGTACAGTCAATTCGTTAACGAGTGGGCTATTCCCATATCCAAAGGCCCAGAGGCCATCAGGAGACTCAATGCTTGGCTCTTCGGTGATGAAGCCGCCTCGGGTATTCCATTCAGCAGTAAAGGCGTCTGGGTTCACTCCCCGATCGAAATCAGAGTGTCGGATTCGACGCGAAAGGAGGCCGGGCCTCGACCGTTTTTAGACTTTACTTGTAAGACGGAGCCAACGATGTTTCTCAACGCGATCATGTATCGCCCATTTGGGTTGGAACCAAAGTGCACGAAGAGATATTATCAGGCGCTTGAGTGGCTGATGAAGGACCTTGGAGGCAGACCGCACTGGGCCAAGAACTTCACATTTGTGAAGGGAAGCGACATACAAGAGATGTATGGAGACGACTTGAAAAAGTGGAGGAAGGTCCGAAACGAAGTGGACCCGAATGGTGTATTCGTGGGCGACTACATCAGAAGATACTTGCTCGATGGCGGTGATCAAGATCTAGATGAGGCCGTTGAGAGGTTAAAGTGTGAAGAGGTAGAGATGTACACTAGACAGACGAGGAGTCGCGGAACGAGATGGTTTGGAAAACAAGCATACGAAGTCGAAGCTGACCGGAAGCTGCGAAGCACGTTCAGCTCGGAAGAGAGTTTCGATCATATCGCCGGCGCTGAGGCAGATGTGAGTGCACTGTATGAGGTCTCGAGTGAAGACGGTTAGAGCATCGACATGGAAGGAATTAGGTTACATTGTAAGATGATTCCCGGCGAGTGATTAAGGCCTCTTCTGGTGATTTCCGAAGCTCTAATGTAAAATGTACGTGGGTGATGCCAGTTATGAGTAGACTTCCTGCTACAGAAAACAACATTCAACCTCTCTGAACCTCCTATATCTCCCGTAGTGTGGTTCGAGACAGTCGGTGAATGCTTTCAGTCGAAGTATTCGGCACTCCGCACTCCGCACACCGCCGGTGCTGTCTCGCAGCCTCATTTCCCGACTCTTATAGGTGGGTAATCAGCTGATTATGCAAGGCGGAAGTCTGAAACGTGAGATGCAGACAGTCACTGGGTGCAAAATGAAATGATTCGAAGAGCAGAAGAGTTCGACGACGATAGAAAAGACGCAGGGTTGTGATCCCTGGTTGCAAGACTGTGATATAATTCAACCCTGCCTGGTATAACTGAATTTCCGGGTATGAGAGCGTAGATCGCGAAACAGCTTAGGTGATTGCATCGTAACTGAATGTAGAGGACTGTATTTTGTGCACCAGTGGGACTATGCTTGTGTGGCTGAGGTAGGTGTGTTTCTGGAGGCAGAAATTCAAATGCAGGTGTACGTCAGCCAACGGAGACAGCATTTCCCTGTAACATGGTATGTTTACTATGCCATCAATCAAAGAGGAGTCGAAATCAGTGGCAGAATGTTTGGTTTCATAAGTTTTGACGGCTGATGTTTTGAAGCCGACCGCGTGGCCCTGGATACAAGCTTGAAGCAAGTCGCGGCATGTTGACGTTGTTGCGATGGCAGAAGTGAACGACTTGAACAGTACAACTGCGGCTTAAAGCTTGCGGTAGCCAGCATAGCGAAGTAGCATCGACATAGCGAAGTGAAGTTGGATTGGACGGTCAAGTAGAAAGGCCGTGCTCGCCTTCAAGGGTATTTACCAGTAACAAGCATACGTAAGGTATGTCCCATCCGGAAGGACATGGAGGTTGCAGGGAACGAATCAGTTCAGCATCATTAGCGGTATCTAATAGCGCTCCACTTGGCTGAGCCGTCCACAAATTTGGTTGTTTCGGTTCTGTTATTCCCGCATCTCTATCGCCCCACTGAGGCAGAGGTGGTGGGATAATGCAGCGTCGGCTTTGGCTCTTGCATTTTGCCACGAGACTGAATTTCCACCGCGCGTTCGACGTTTGAGGATGCTGCGTAAATATGATGGGAGATGGGACGGAATGAAGAGGCATTCTATGTCCTTGCAACGGACAAGGTCTCGGCAGTCGGTCCCACGGCCTTCCGCAGCGTCCATTATTCACTCCAGCTCTTGAGGAGGCTGATTTGAACAAAGAGAGACAATTCGGCACTTGAGAAGGGTCGATGCTAAAATTGGCGCTGTGCTCGAGATGTGTAGCAAAGGCGACCACTTCCTATCGGACGAGGTTCATTGCACAGCCCCGAACAGCCTTGCCGTTGGGCGTCATTACGGCTGCCGCTATCCTCACTCGGCACCCTTGGACCGTCAGCGTACTGCACAAAACAGGCCAAACCGTTTCCTCCACCCAACTGTGCTGTTTTCTTCTTTTCGGCCCTGCTGCTTTGCCCTGTCTTGTCTGCCCTGGCCTGCTTCTCTCCCCATGGGCTTCTCCTTTCTGCCAGATTCTCTTCATTGTCAACGCCAAATCCATCCTGAGCCCACCACTATCGGTGATTCTGCTACCCAGAAATTCCTCAGCATGACTTAGCTAATGACTGACCATTACCATCCCTTTCTCTCCCGAGAAACTTCGGCTCCGGAACATCACTTCCCATCCGACCTCAAGTTTGACCTCCGTGGAGACAACAACAACAATAACAACAATAACAACAACAACAACAACAACGGCAAAGATCAATCAAAGAACGCCGGTCCGGGCACTCTCGGCACAATGGCTCCGCAGCAAAACACTGGTCCTGTTGCTCAGGAGCCACCGCTATGGAGTTCATTGACGTCCATTTATGGCACAACGAAAACGGACAACGCCAACGGGGTTGTTCAGACCACAACGACTTATACTCCCTCCTATTCTACAAACAGCGTCCAATCCACAACTTCTGCCACGACTGCCGGTACGATAGGTGGCAATGATGCAAATCAAAATCCAAACGGAGGAAATGGGGGAAACGGAGGATCAAATTACGATCCAATTAACCCTGCACACGACATTTTTGCGCCCTGGCTTCTGGCCACAGTCGTCGTGATACCTCTCATCATTATCGGTGTATCAATAGCTGCTTTGATCATAATCATTCGAGCCCGCCGACGACAACGGGAGGCTGCAGCTGCTGGCATGCCGGAGATGCGAAATCTCACGCCGGTTCAACCACGAGATGAGCGAGCATACATTCGACCTCCATCGTCCGAGCCTCCCTCATCAGTCACTGAGCGTTCACAATCCGATGCCACTACTTCCACTTCTGAAACTCCTCCGACCCAGAGACAGTCGCAACCTGTTATCCTTTCGACCACAATGGATCAGGCATATTACACCGGCCTTGATACGGCCGACCAAATTTCATTGAGCGATGCACGAAGTCAGGTGTCGGCAGATATCTATGATGGAGACGAGCCACCACCACCATATCGACCGCGGAGCGTGCCTCCAATTTCTCGAGATGCGAGCGTTCGGACATCGTGTGCAACGCGGACATCGAGTATCGCTCGACGCAACCATTGTAACGATCAATCGACAGCAAATCTCATAGGAGGCGCGCAGAGAAGTCACGACATGCGGTCGCCGTTTGAAGATCCCGAAGACGACGACGACGCTGCTTCCGCAATATCAGATGTCACAGTCAGACCACAACGCCATAGCCAGCAGGATCGACTATCGGTGGTGTCGGATTTGTCATATCAGGGTGAACCCGTTCAAGGACGATCATCACTATAGTGCTTTCGTTCAATTCATTACACATTTCTCTTTTCACAACACTATTTAATGCGAGCAAGGAGTTGGCTGGTGTTGGTTCTCGAGCTATATACAACGCTGAGGGCTGTCTGCGGACCATGAAGCTCATGGATGGATTCGATCGAGTTTGGGAGGAGTTCAACTGGACTTTTAAAAAGCTCAAAGTGTATTAAACTGCTCTGCGGTCGCACATGTCGCACTGCTCTAATGTACTAACATTTTGAATGGCACTTTGAGGCGTTGTGTCGAGCAACCATTTCTTTCCGAATCCCTTTCTTATCCCGGCTTCATCGAATACATATGACACAGTGAACCACAATTCAGGATAGTTCAACCCGATTTTGGCTAGAAATTCGCCTTCAGAAACGGAGATATTTGCTGCCACGCTGGAGGCTCTGCACTTTCAGCTCGAGACTAGCGCCGACTTTGCTTCTGTGGAGCGTATCGGCACAGCCCCTCGGCTTGAGCTGCGGTCGAGACTTATACTGGGAGGCTGCACGTCGACTTCACTGTCTTCATTTTCTCCGTTTCTCTTATGCCTACTGTCTTGAAAAGCGCTTAACAAGTCAAGAACGCCAATATGGATCCTCTTACAATCGCTGGCACTGTCATTACCATATCCTCGCATTGTATCCAAACTGCGAAAGCCATCTCCGGCCTCAAGGACAAATATAAGAATGCACAGATGATGATTACTGCCATATACACGGAATTGACCGTCGTTAGCGCCTCTCTGGGACATATTCAGGGCTTGATTTCAAGGGATCCTGCGACTCTAGAGACGAGTCTCCAATTGCGGCCAGAGCTGCAGCAGACCTTTGATCAAGCGCTCACAGGTTGCATTTTGGTCTTCTCGGTCTTAGATGACGAGATTCAGAAGCTCCACGAGGGTGTCGACAGCATTGTTGGCCGGGTCACATATATGTGGAAGGATGAAGCGATGAAAGAACTCCTCAGTCAGATACGTGGACAGCAGACGGCCTTGACGCTACTCATTCAAGCCTTTCAGATGTAAGGCCGTTCATAATTCGCCTAGAATAGTGAATGAAGCTATCTCAGAGGCAATATCTCGGCGTGCTGCTAACATTTAATGTTAGGTCTTCAGTTGCCGATATTAAAACTCTTCTACAGAACAACAATGTCGTTCTGGAACAGGTCGCACAACGCTCTTACAAACTTCGTCAAGCTCATCCTAAAGTACGAGCGCCGCCTTCTGTGTTCGATGCAGTGATTGACGACGGAGCGAGCGTATTCACCTACAATTCAACAGCGAGTTCGACTAATTTCTCGTTCGACGATTATCTTGTCAACTCTCAAGCATATCGAAGGGCACTAGCTGCCTCAAGGAGTGATTTGAGCAGGAAATCTCCAGGGGCTGATGACTCCGTTGACCGCTCGGACGATGAGACCATCGTCGGTGTATCTCACTCGGTTAATGGCAACGAAGATGCAGTTGTCAAATTAATTAGGGAAGCGTTATCCACGCAACCAAGCGCAATAGTTGAAGTGACGAAGATATCGGACCCGAACTTCCACGACGGGCGAATCGAATTTCGAAACATGAACCAATACTACTCTGACCTAAAGTTGAAGTATTTTAAAGTGAAAAAGTTATATTTCGAGAAGGAGGCACAAACTAAGCAACTTCAGGATTCACTCGATGAAGTTCGCTCAGAAAAAGACAGAAATCAAGCCGAAAGGGCCACAGAGAAAGCATGGCTGGCATCCAAACTGGAAGGGCTTGAGCACACAAAAGCATTTCTTCTGGGGAAGATTCACGATCTCGAACAGCTGGATGAAGAACACAAGCGGTATTTTCAAAGAGAAGAAACTATTCACAAGCAAATAAGTGAGTAGGATATCCCTTCAGTCCCTCGCACCGCTAATTGGTGATAGACGCGAATCATGATGCCTTGATATCCGAAATGAACGATAGAATGAATTACCTTGGGACACGTCTGGAAGGGGCTCAAACAAAGGCCGAGCAAGAATCGTTAAGAGCTGCAGAGAATCTCGACAAGGTAAAGGAATTGCAGGAAAAGATACTCTCAATAGGTAAATGCTCCGCTTAACCGAATCTCATGCAATCACTCATGTTGTACAGAATCAGAGGAAACGAACGCGAAGGCTTTACTGACAGCACGGGAGGAGCTTATTGAACATCTGGAAAAAGAAATAAGCGCCAAAAATATAGAATTACAGCGGTATAAAGGATTTGACGGTGAGTCCATATGAAGTTCTGGATTCTGATCTCAACCGGCTGACTTGTGTATCAAGCCATCATCGATCAATTGCGAGCCTTGTCTCCAGCTTCATCACTAATCGTGCCGGCCCAGACACCATTGTCATAGTTTATTGATTTTCATTTACAGGCTGAGATCCGATTGCCGATTGTAGACTCTCAATGTCGCCGTAGAACGCACGACGACGGCCCATAGACGGCAGTCATGGCACGTTCATGGCACAGAGTATATTGAAAAGCGTTGAGCTAGCATTTTTAAGCCGAGCGTTCATACTAGCATTGCTATAGTATAATCGTTGGCCATCTGTGTGTGAATGGTTGGCGAGAATGGTGTTGGGTGATGTCCGCATTAGAAATTTGATATAAAGCACATCCAGCCAAAGCTTACTCCCCCTTCTTATAGTTTCCGATTTCCATACAAATGACGGGTGTATGCACTGAACCGACTGGAATCCAATAGCGACGATTGCATTCCACCATGCCGAGTTCCCCTCAAACAACCCCACAGCTCGTTCGATATCGGCCGTAGGAAATAATCAGCCAAATATGCGCGCCGATCCGAACGCATCACCGGCGTTTCTTCATCCACCGCAAAAACACCCATCCCATCAACCAAGAAAGAGCCTGGAATTCAGAACTCCGCCAAGCAACAATCTCCGTCCATCTCCCCCAACCCAAGTCCAAACGCTCCACCAACTCTCCACGCCCCTCCAACCCAAGCATGAGCAGCGCGCCCGAGCCCACACCCCCGCGCCCAACGCGCTCGCTGGCGGGCAAAGTCGCGATCGTGACGGGGGCCGGCGCGCAAGGCCGCGCCATCGGCAACGGGCGCGCGGCCGCGCTGCTGCTGGCAGAGGCCGGGTGCGCGGTGGTGTGCGCGGACATCGACGAGCCGGCGGCGCAGACGACGGCGGCGATGATCGGCGAGGCGGGGGGCGGGCGCGCGGTGGCCGTGGCCGCGGATGTTGCTGATGAGGAGGGGTGTGCGGCGCTGGTGCGGGCGGCGGTGGAGGCGTTTGGGCGGGTCGACGTGCTCGTTAATAATGTCGGTGTTATGGGGGCGCGCGGGACGGCCACCGACGTCGATATGCGCGCGTGGGCGGAGGGCATGCGCGTTAACGTGGCCAGTATGGTGATGATGGCGAAGGCTGCCATTCCCGTCATGGAGAAGAACGATCCGGCGGACAATGACGGCTTCTATCGCGGCGCTATCGTCAACGTTGGCAGCGTGGCGGGCATGAGGGGTGGTACGCCCAGCTTGCTCTATCCTACGGCGAAGGGCGCGGTCGTTAATATGACGAGGGCTATGGCGTTCCACCATGCGCCGCAGGGCATTCGTGTCAACTGCGTCTGTCCGGGTATGTTGTATACGCCGATGATGTATGGGCCAGGCATGACACCGGAGATGAGGGAGGCAAGGAAGAATAGGAGTTTGTTGAAGACAGAGGGCAACGGGTGGGATGCTGGTGCTGCGGTGAGGTTTCTGGCAGGGAATGAGTCAAGGTGAGTACTCAAGAAGAATTGAAGAATAGCGCTGATGTTTCCTAAGGTGGATGACGGGAGTTATATTACCAGTTGATGCTGGAGCCACGGCAGCGGTAGGATTGGGTAAGTGATTCTCAAGAGGAACGATATATGGCGACGCTGAGCGTGAATCTATAGGTATTCCAACGCATTAATCTGGCAGAGCAGAAAAAGCAACATCCAGTGAGTCGGGTGTGATGGCGTAGAAGAGAGTATGTAACGTCCGGAAGCACGGTTGAGAATATCAAAGGCAAAGTACTTCGGGGATAAAGTCGTTGGGAGTGATAGCGCGAAACGTAAACGCTATTCTATGACGCCCAAACCAAACTGTCAATGCCACGCTGTCAGAATAACCGTTCACTCTATCGTAGCAATGCTATCAGCTCGACTAGGCACCTCATACTCTTCCACACTAACGCCGAACCTAGATCCGAGTTCTGTAAGTAAGAGATTATAAAATATTGCTAGAAGTACGGAGCTCATTACAACTCCTTCTTCAAGAAATGCTCAGGAGCATGGCTTGTCTCGTAATCAACGTGGACATAGGCTCGCTCAACGTTCGGCAAACTTTCTAGCTTCGTTTGTAGTTCCTCAGCGGTGTCATGAGTGTTGCGGAGAGTGTCTTCCGGGTACATGACAATATCGACTTCGACAATGAGACGAGGCCCACTGTGGTAGGCACGGACAGTGTCGATTGCGCGAATTGAAGGTGAGTGTGTCATCGCTGGCTCTTGTCAGTTGGAACTTAAAATCGTTCGACAACAGATTAAACATACACATATAAGTGATGAGCTGTAGCATCTGCGTTTCCGCCGAGACACCAATAAGGAGCTGGAACTCAGACATTGCAGTTCGAATCCACAGGAAGACAATCAAACAAGACAGTAAGATAGCACCCATGGGATCGATCCACCATTTCAGTTTACTACCTCCAATAGAGGTGAGCAAACCAAAGCCGTTGATGAGTAAGTCATTCCTGTGATCTTCCCACAGAATCCTTATCTGGGAATACTTATTCCGAAGCGCCCAACAGTAGAGAAACAGACAGAATTTCGTCGAAAAAGCAACGGCGACAGCGATGACAGAAGGTAGATGGAATGATCTCGTCTCCGCGTGAGAGCCGCGAGTAAGCTCCACAATGGACTGGACTATGATGATGAAGGATACAGATGTCATCAGGAAGCAGAAGACTATATTGCCAGCCGTCTCGATACGCGCTTTACCGGAGGGAAACTTCCTGGGGTCCACGCGATTGACTGCTCTGTTGGAAAGAATAAGGGTGACATTGGATAATGGATCGAACAGAGCGTCGGCCATGGTTGTAAACAGCGACAAGGAGCCAGAGGTCGATGCTGCGTATAGCTGCAATCCTGCGAGCATAACATTGGCGAGGAAGCTGCCCCGAACCGCGATCTTGAACCTCAACTGATTCTCACCCTGGCTGTCCTTGGCTTCGCGGCGGTGATCGTCTACGGGCTTAAGTAGTTGCTGAATTGTCTCATTCTGGCTCTCGTAGAAGTTTCCAATCTTGTATGCATGCCATGCTCCTTTACTTTTGGCTACGGGGCCGAGACAGCCGAGTTTTGAGTTGGTGTTCTGCCGCTTTTTGGAAGTGTTGGCTTTGATGAGGTTGATCTCACTCGCCGTCTTCAGCTTGCTGCTCAACGCGTACGGGTCGTTCTCCCGCGTGTACTGCGGAAGGCTTCCATGCCTCTCAAGATCTTCTCCGAAGCCGTGGATGGCTCTTGGAATTGGGTCGGGCTTGTCGTCATCTGGAGTTGTGGGTTCATACGAAGTGCTGTGGCCCTGGTTCCGCTGGCCTGAGATGGCTATGTGGTCGGGAAGGCTCGGAGCGCTGTCGCGTGCTTGGCTGCTCTCCCGTTGAGAGCTGCTGGAGACATTGAAGGCTCGTGGATGCAGGGACAGTGCATGGCGAAGGGATTTATCGGAGCTAATATCGGTGGGTTCGGTCATGGTGGCAGCAGGGCGAAGACCTTAACTCTCTTCAGCCAGGTAGTCTAGCAACTGCAATTCCGATGAGGAGAGAAGAACATCGGAGGCAGAGAGTCGAATTGCAGTATAGTAGGACCAAGGAGTATGGCTGAGTTTGGCTGCGTGCAGTCTTGTGGCGACCAGACTTTTCTATGGCAGCCCAAACTCAGCTACTCCGCCATCAGGCAGCTCTTCCATGCCACGAGACCAACCACGCTGTGCTGCCGGTCGAGAGTCCGTTGTTGCCATACTCATATTGATGGAGCTGTTGAATGCTCCAATTAAATAAATACCTGCTTGAATATCGTACCTCGTTGCAGCCGCCTCCAGACTGTGCCTTCAAAGCGTTTGTAGAAAATTCAAGTTATTGTACCGGCAGGTAGTTATTGCGGAAATTGCACGTTGAAGACTTCACCACTTTGAAACGAAGGCTGAGAGACTTTTCCAAAAAAAATTTTCAATTTTTTTTTGGAGGTTTATATACCTACTGGCCAAGAATGAATTCAATCCTTGCCTTCCAACGGCTTCGCTTTTACGGTCAATGCCTAGTGGAGCACATCGGCTCCGTCTCGTCAATCCCCTTCAGCACGAAGCCTAGGTGAAAGACAACCCATTACTGGGTAGGAGACATCAGACATCGCCATTGCGAAAAGTGATGCTAGTCGCGTACCCTCCCATCCCATCCAGCGACTAGATAAAACCGACTCGAAGCCAACCTTTGAAGCAATGCTGAGCTTTCGACACTTAAAAAGGCAGAGTGAGTACTGGGACGTAAGCAAGGTATTGGGTTCGCATGGGGAAGGGGCTTTTTTGGTGGTGTAAACTTCTCAGCTTCAAGATGATGGCAGCAACCTTAAGGCTCAGTAGAGTTCATAGCCATTGAGCAATCCAAGCACATTTGTTCACAGTCTGATTGGAGTTGGTCGGATCGAATATCCTATAGTTAACATTCCCGTGAGCATGATGCTTGCGACTTAGTAAGCATCCGAAATTTGGGGGTCACTTACTTAGGTCTCCAAAAAGGCGCATGGAATCATGAAGCATTTTGATAAGTGTAGGACCGGAGCTTTTAATAGATGATGGGTAATCTGTCGAGGATAGAGGAGTGGCGGTCCAGTCATTCTCGAAGCAGTGACTTACTTCAAGATGGCCATGTTGTAGTAGCCTTCCGGAACGTACGTGGCGTTCATCTTGTCACCGTTGAAGCTGCGACCTTGGAGGCTCTGGTAAGCGCGCTTACCGTTCTCTACATTTGAGAACTTGACATAGATGTCACCATCGGAATCAGGATTAAGCTTGAGGTGAAGGATGGTGCCGAACTCCTGAGAGAGCCTATCCCTAACATCATCTTCGATTTCTTTGATCCATTTTCCATCTGGCATTTCCTTCTCCTCACTATAGAATTAGTCAGTAGGGCTCACGACGACCCCCGCTTTGCGGACCGCCGTGGAGTAACGTACTGTTCAGGGTTGAAGCAATTGCCGAGCCTCAAGCAACGGCTTGGTTCAGCGCTAAGTTGCGGTGCCTTGGAGGCACGCGGGCCGGAGGTGGCTTGTTTACCGGCGCGGCTGGTCGAAGCTGGGTCTTGCTCGCGTGCGAGCTTCTGCATGAGCTGGTATCGATCGAAGGAATGGTGATTCAGGCTAGCGACATCAGTGTCGTCAAGGGCACTAGCACCACCGACCTTCTCGGTCTCCCGATGGAGTGCACGTTCGTAGTTATGATTCCCACCGGCATGAATACCACGTCCACCAGCGCCGGAGAATGCGGATGCTTGACCTTGAGGACCAACGCGAGCCTGAGCGGCGTCATGGTTCTTATCGTTGCCGAGGCCAACTCGCAGGGCGCGACCGGCGAGATCGAAGCCGTTCATCTTATCGAGAGCCTCCTTGGCACACTTTGGATCTGAGTATTGTACGAAACCGTAGCCACGACTACGGCCCGTGTCGTCACGCTGAAGGCTGACGTACTCAACGTTGCCGTAGGATTCGAAGACATGTCGTAAATCGTCCTCCGAAACTGAGAAATGGACGTTGCCGACATAGAGACGATGGAACGGGGTGGTCGCGCTGGATGAGGTGTTGGCAGTAGCCTTTGCCAGACGATTCTTTTCAGCTTCGGACTGTTGAACAATGATCGGTACACCGAGAAGTCTCTGGCCAGTCATGTCAAGTGCACGAGTAACTGATTCCTCACCCTCAAACTCCACATATCCAACACCCTTGGAGCGACCGCTGACTCGATCCTTGACAATGGTTGCTTCCTGCACTGTGCCGACGTTTTCTTCGAAGAAAGACCTCAGTTGTGATTCTTTCAGACGGTTAGCCAATTGCTGAACAAAAACAGTACGGCGATCTCGATCGTCCTCGTTGGAAGGCGGTGGACTACGAGCGGCCGGGCTGCGGCTGCGATCGCGACGGGGAGTGGACTGGCGACGTTCGTCGCGACGGTCACGATAGTCACGATAGCGTTCGCGACCATTGCGATCACGATCATAGCCGCGATCCCTAGAAGATTCACGATCAGGGGTGTTGCGGCGGTGGTCTCGAGGAGAATGTCGAGTGGAAGTTGGCCGATAATGCCTATCGTCGTCAGACATGGAGCTAGAGCGGCGACCGCCTCTACCGCGCCAATGATCGCCGGAGCGTGGCGAGCGTGGAGGTGGTGTAGGGCGTGGAGAATAACGACCACGATGGCGGTAATCTTTTGAAACGCGACCACGATCCGAGCCAGGGCTGCGGCTGCGACGGCGTGCTCCATTCAGATTGCGTCGATCTCGGCTGCCTGAACGGCGAGCGGGATGTGGACGCGATTTATCTGCATCTCGACTACCGTCGCGCTTGGGCCGTTCGTTCCTCTCACTATCAACTTTAGCAGGTGTGCGACCGCTATCAGATCGAGCGGCGCCTTCGTTGGTTGGGTTTTTCGAGTCGGACTTCTCCACCGCGGGAGACTTCAAGGCGGCATTTTTCGAGTTGGTTTTCTCTGCTGCCAAAGAGGATTTGACAGCGGAGTTTGGGCGAGAATCGGAGTCTGCAGTAGAAGCCATTTTGTTGGTAACGTCGAAGTAAGTGATTTGTATGTGGAAAGGTCACTTGGTTCGTCCGTTAGATGTTGAGTGGCAGTCGCGGCGCAATGAAACCCAACCCTTTAATGATTTGCTCCTTTCAAAAGTCACTGAGCAAGCTTGCGGCAGTTCCGAAGGCACTTGAGGTTGTCGGAGAGCCGATGAACTGATGATAGCTGATGATCTTCAAGAGCTGCTGAGCCAGATGTCGACTTGTGCAAATCTTTGCTTCCCTTTGACTGGTCCGAAGCCAAGGGAAACAGCGCCGGCGACCCGGATGTTGACGAAGGAGGCCAACGAGCACGGAGGAGGAGTGTAACGAAGCTCTGAAGACTTCGTAGAGCAAGAAACTTGAACTGCACCGTTGGTTCTACAGCCAGATCAAAAAGCGCAGGAGAAGGAGGTGAGAAGCGGACGAAGAGTGAAAGAAAGTGGGGAGGAAAGTGAATTTAAAAGGAAGCGCGGAAGCGGTCTGTGCGCGCTTCACTTTTATTGGCTCTTCACGGTCAAAAACCCTTGCAGCCTAAGTAGCTCACGGCATGCTCGTCATGCTCTGGAACGAGTCCGTAATTATTCGATTACAGTGATGAATTTGCATCCATCAGCCCTCTTCGTCGAATACTAGTAGGTAGGAAGGTGAGATGTGCCACAATCAAATCCCGACTTGTGAGAAATCTCCACCCTCCGAAGCGCCAATCTAGGAATACAGTAGGATTCACATACAACGAAAGGTCACGTTGCAGACAAATTGGGTTTGAAAGGTTTGTTGCCACCCGCTTAATGATGAAAGGATACGCATGCTTTGAGAGTGATGACATTAGTATACATTGCATTATGTACTGTTCAATTATAAGGATTAGCTGCTCTGCACGGGATCGAACCTCTATGACCATCCGTGAACGCCGAAAAGCTGCCGACAAAGTCCACCCTTTACTGGCTCTTCAAAACCTTTGGCGCAGGTAGCTGTAGTTCCGTTCCAAACACTTTATCCCAGAATCTGCTCGTGACACCGAAACCATTCTGGAAGTCGGCGAAGTGGTGCTGGAGATGGTACTTCTTGAGCTCTCTCCAATACGCAGGGAGACTGTTGTCGTTAGCAACGATACATATAAAACTCTCTAGAGAAACCTACTTCTTGTGATGAACAAAGTAGTGAGTCATGTCGTAGCAAATATATCCAAATACGCCTCCACAGAAAACTGCAGTTGCCGCATACCAATTGTAAAAGAATATAGCGTGGGCCAACTTCCAAAACGGTATGGCAAGGACTATAAACAGAGCTGGAGGCAAGACGAGGCGATATTTGTCCATAGGAAGGTAGTGGTGAACACCGTGAAGCGTGAAATGCAAAGTGATTCCAACCCTATTGTCAGGAAGATATCTGCTCATTCGTCAGCCTTGAACATTACTTTCCAACAGTCGGTTAAGCACTCACTCGTCGAGGTGGAATAAGAAACGATGCAACAAATATTCCACTATTGTCCATATGAAGAGCCCAAGCGGCCAATACAGTGCCAGCTGAATTGGAGAATCCAAGCCACGTAGTGATACCAAGGAGCCAATAAGGACTGGTGGCAGCCAAAGAGTGGGCACAACCCACCATGGTGTCTTGCTCAGCGGCTCGAGGAAGTTGCCGAAGAATGGAGCAGAATCGCCGCCTTTGTAATGCCGTGGCCGATGAACTTGTTCGAGATAGAATTGCTTGTTGAAGCCACCGTTCCAGACCTGCATGAAAAGAGGACGGTCCAGGTCCAGGAACTTGTGAGCTTTATAATCGGCGGCCGCATCGGTTTCTTTGCTGAGATCTTCTGCTGAGGACATGCCTGTCGCTGCATATACAGCTCCTGAGGCCACTCCGTTGGCAGCTCCATTCGCCTTCAACTCTGCCGGACCTTTTCGGTCCGGAGGAAGCGGTACTACTCCAGCGGGCCGAGTGCTCCTCGTAGCTGTGTCTAGGACTTTTTCTGTTGTCACGAAGCCAATCAAGTGATCTTCCAGTATTTCATATGCTGCTTCAGAGTGGAAGTGGGAAATCTCATCCTTCATCACTTCGGCGACGTCTTTTCCTGCGTGTTCCAGAATCAAATCCGCACCACCAGGGTGGTCCTCAAGGAAATCCGTTACATCGTAGACTCTACTCCCAACGGTCACATAGCATGACTTGGTAGTGTTGTGAGATTCGATGTCTGCCTGGGTTATGGTCGGGAGGGTGGTTGTCGCCATGGTTCGAATGAATGGTGTTGGAAGATAGAGGTTGGTGGGAGAATTCGAAGATGCTACACCAGAGGCAAAAGGAATTGATTACCGGACCACCAGGTAAAGGAGTGTTGGGTGGTTTGTGGTCGTTTGAGTTGAAGCTTGTGAATTCTCAAATGCGCAGAATTGGCGGAAGTACAGCCGTTTCTCCTGACAAAAGCGGCGACGCCAACGCGGCACGTTGCGGAAGTGGACCGACCACCTGTGGCGCGCCTCGCATAATTTTTATGAGCTTTGCGGTAAATTCGCTGCCGAAGAACAGGTGATTGTCATTCGAGATCTCTTCGCTAAATTAAAATAATGGGAACATTTGAGGGCGAGCAAAGACTACAAAGCGCGTTTCGCGACAATCACGCGAATATGATATGTCAAACTCTTCACTAGTCCAATAACTGCGTAAAAGCCGTACTCTAGGGAATGCCTGCACCCTAAACTCCTAGCATTAACAGAGAGTACAACGTCGTGGATGCGATATTTGGTTTTCAAGACTTCGTTGCCGAGACATGATCCATGTTAATGTCCGAAGAAGAGTCTTTCCAGCGTCCACCCTCGGCTGAGTTCCTCTGCAGCCATTGACTAACCGCGGAACCCATCAGCAAGAATTCGAGTGCAGCGATTCCAACCATAGCATATTCACCAAATTTCTACATTCGCAGTCAGTATACGCTCTGTTCAGCAATGACATCAGTGGGTGCCGGTCGAGGCTACTTACCAGTTCGAGACAGATCATGCTGAATTGACCATTTGAAAATGTCTCCGGGATGCTTATGTCCTGAATTGGCATGCTTTTGTCAAATCTACAAGTCCATGACTGTATTGTATCCGAATTCGTCGTGCGCTTGTTGAGTACGGAGTTGAATATGATGCTGAAGAGAGCCAGGAAGAATGCCGGAAGCGCAAAGCCAACTGTAGTGATGGCAGCAACCAATGGTTTCGAACTCAAATTGACCTTGACAGGTTTAGTAAGGATACAGTAAAATGGAGTGGATTCTCTCACTTTGGGCAGAAGAGAAAAGACAAGGAACACGAGGTTCAGCACCACCACACCGGCCGCAGACCCAATCAAGGCTTGTGTGTTTCTTGTATAGAAGTGCTGCGGCCACAGTGGAAGCCACCACGGGTTATTTGCCGAGCGTCCTTTGACATACACACTGAAGGAGTGTGCCGATGTACCCAAGACCGCACAGGCTGTCATGAACGAGAGAATTGACAAGACTAACTGGGCTGAAAGCAACCAGCTCAGTGGAGATCGAGACCCGAGTCCTTTTCGTTGACGTAGCATTGTTACGGTGTTCTGATTTTGGTGGCTATGAAAGCTCATTTGAAGTGTGCAGTGCTAGAATGGTTGTGAATCCACTACCGAAACGCGAAGTAGGGACAGATTGACGTGGAGATAAGATGAAAGGAAAGCAAACACAAGGAATGCGTGAAAGCAAACTGTGTCTGTGGGTCAAGGATCTCGCACTCTGGGTTGAAGAGTCTTTAATACAACAGGCGCTTCAAAAGCGCCGTCTGTGAAACACCTCAACCGCCGTATCGCATTTCGTGCAGCCTTTCTTCTGGCCTACGCGCAGGAGCTGCCGGTAGACCCCAATACAAGGCGGGAAGTGCATGGTTGTAAGATAGGATCGGTACCCAACCTTGAAGTCAGATTCCAGTCAATTTGCCGGACCACCACAGCGGTTAAGCAGGCATTTCGTACAGGGCTCGACTTGCCGTTGCAAGAATCCAATGACATTGGATAGCCCTTGTTCGACAAGGCCAGCAATCATACCATAAGATTCAGCGTCATTGGATTGAGCAGGTTGATTGGACGCACAAGATGTTCGTCGGCGCTTAAGGATCGTCGAAGTTGAGCCGCACGAGCCACCCAAATCCTACCGTATCTGTGGCGCTAGTCCAGGATAAGGTTCAGGTTGCTCACAGAACAGCGTTTCGCCAACTGGAATTAATTGCGGACTTCGTTCTGTACGGAACAGGCCTTTTGCAGCAAGAAGAGCAGAGAGACGACTGATGCTATCCATGTGGCGTTTCCAAGAGTCGAGAGAGAACTACTCGAAAGTACCATATTTAGACAAGTATCCACAACACGTACTTTGACGGACAGCCACACAGCTTTGGCCAGCCCAAGAAGCCTCTATTATAATGCTGAATGCGCCTGGGTATCCTCATTCATTCCAGTAACAATCATTAGAATCACAATGCCACACGAAAACCTCAACTCAATTGACCGACCAACCCATTTGCTGTTCCCAAAGTCCGCTTTCTCGAATGGTCCTTCGATCTCTTCCCTTTTGTTGATTCCATGGGATGCTCTTTTTCCCACTTCTCGTCTTCTTTGTAGTTTTCAACTGCTGTATCGAGATCGTAATCTGTCTGTTCAAGATACAACACGGCGACATCATATCTGAGATTGGGAGAAATACTCCCATCATCGTTAGCTTGTTCCTCCATGGGTGAACCTAATATCGAGAGATTCGGACATACTCAGACACTTTACAAGCCACCATCCACTTCCTAATCTTGTTCTTTCGCAGCTCCTCTTCTTCGCCTTCAATCGGCCTTGGGCTCAGACTAACTCCACCTTTGTAGTATTCGCCAGGTATGAGCACCGTCCGTCTGGCTGCCATCAAATGATCTGCGAATAAGTTGTTGGTCCGTTTGAGCGCATCGGCAGGTACTCCATAACGTAATGATAGGGACTGTACGCTGTCATGGCTTGGATCAACAAAGTGAAGGACATCTACGGCTGGTTCTGGCGACTTGTCGGGGCGAACCTGGGTATAATTTCCATTGGAATATGGTGGAGGTCTATCGTCTATGGAGGATGTGATCTGAGAATGAATGGAAGACGATACAGGAGGCGAGTATGGAGGAGGTTCCCGCGGGCCCTGCGATAAAGCAGTCGGTGCTGTCGATATTTGACAAAAGGGGCAATACGTCGCAAATCTAGGATTGTCTGTTGTACATCGAGCACAAATGGCCCGATTGCAGCATTCTAACCGTCGTTCATGTGCTGCGGGCTTCTCTGTCTTCTCATCGTAGGTCGGAGGAATGGAAGAGAGAAGCGTAGCGCAAGTGCAGCAGGCTTCTTCGCCCATAGCTGTGAATTAGAAAAAGTAAAAGAAATACACTCGAGAAAGGCAATAAAGAAATAATACAATATTAACAAGGTCTAACAGTTTCAAAGAAGTGAGTGCCGCGCATAGTCGAGCCAAAAGCCCGAGGTCTGTAATCGATAAGGTCGGGAACAGAAGCGCTCCCCAAGGCGCTACAATAGATCTTGGCTCGGCTGCGGGCTTACTTTTGGCCGTGGGTGGAAATTGATCCGCACACTCACATATTCGAGAGCCTCAACTCAACTTTTACCACCACGACAACTGCACGTATCGGCGCATTCATCCATCGAGGTAAGTCATTGAGCTAATAATGCACCTTTGCAATCTAGAGAGAGCTGCACAGTCTCTACATTTTGACCGACAACGGCGTTCTTCGAGACTCGAGCAACGGAAGCTGACCTCAAAACTACAGATACCTCTTTCGCGGACAATCGCCATTGAGAATCTCAGAGCGCTGTCAAAATGGTTCGAACTTCAGTCTTGAACGATGCCCTCAACTCCATCAACAATGCCGAAAAGTCAGGAAAGCGCCAGGTCTTGATCCGACCAAGCTCGAAAGTCATCGTCAAGTTCCTTCAGGTCATGCAGAAGCATGGGTACGTTTACCTTTCGCATTTTCATTCCATAATCGGGTTAATAACTAGGCAACGGTTTATTCTACTTCCAAGATCATTGCCCTATACGTGCCCGAGAGAGCAAATCTTCAGCGAAGATCTTCAACGCGCTCTTATTTACCTTTAAAGTTCGACGTTATTTTTTTCGCAACACGCTGACTGGGTTTAGCTACATCGGTGAATTCGAAGAAGTTGACGACCACCGAAACGGCAAAATCGTCATTCAGCTCAACGGCCGCATCAATAAGACCGGTGCCATCAGTCCAAGATACAACGTTCAGTTGCGAGACATGGAGAAATGGGTCGTCAAGCTACTTCCTTCCCGTCAGTTTGGTTATATCATCCTCACAACCAGTGCTGGCATTATGGACCATGAGGAGGCAAGGAGGAAGCACGTTGCTGGCAAGATCTTGGGGTTCTTCTATTGATCTTTTCCGTGGCCGAGGATACCCATAGCTGTCCGCAAAAGCATGCATGAACGGCGTTAAAAGACACGGAAACGTTTACAGAGTTCGATAGCTGAACATAGAGCTCAACATGATTGAGTTCAACGGCAAAGATCCTCACGATAGTTGTTTTCAGTTGTTGTCATTCACTGTCACCGTCTGTGATATCAATAAGTGTATTTGCATCGCATTCGACGTAGCGACTTCGCAAAATCCTTTACTTCCAACGTAACAAGCCTTAAATATAATGGTATGAATTCGGTACGATCACCTCGTCAGTGTTGCCTATTTCATGTGGATGCTTTCTGTTCCACTGTTCCCCAACGCCTCGGTAACACCGATTAGTGCCGCCCGCCGTCCGATGTCATACATCCCCGTCCCTATGCCTTTCACCAAGAAATCTTCTCAAACTCGAGCGCCTTTTGACCATGGTAGTCGAGGTCATATATGTCGTGAGACACGGTGTAAGTGCGGTCCTAGCGCATCTCCTTCACTTGAGTAGATGCGCAATTTGCGATGCGTACTTCCGCTTCACATGCGTTCACAACTTCCTCGCAGCGCATTCGCAGAATCGGAGATGTTTTGGGCAATTTAGACACTGACAATGTATATCGTCAATAGTTCCGGTCAAATTGGATCGTCAACCCCGCAACCGGCGAATACAGAGGCGCCGTTCGTAGTCCTACTGGCATTCCCTCCGACCCAGCACTCGCAAGCTATGGAGAAAGACAAGCGGACGAACTAGCAGACCACATCCTGACCCTCACTCCTCCAGTCGACGTTATATACTCCAGTCCGTTCTACCGCTGTTTGCAGACTCTCCTGCCGCTCACCAACAAACTCCGCGACAAGACAAAGAAGATCAGAGTAGAGAACGGCATCGGGTACGACGCGCCATCCCTCCGCGCTTCCACCCGTCCAAACATCAAGACTAACACGCACACAGCGAATTCTACGGGTTGGCCCGCTTCGACCACCCATCACCCGCGCCACTAGACACGCTCGAAACGCACTTCCCGGGCCTCCTCGACAGCGCCTACGCACCCGTGGTGATCCCATCCGTCAACGGCGAGACGATCGCGACGCTGCACGCGCGGATCGCGTACGCGCTGAGCGCGATCATCGCGGCGGCGGATGCGGACGCGGCGGCGCCAACCGCGCTGCTGGTGTGCACGCACGCCGCGGCCATGATCGCCATCGGCCGCGTGCTGACCGGCGCCATGCCGGCCGACGAGGCTGCCGACGACTTCCGCTGCTTCACGTGTGCGCTGAGCCGGTTTGAGCGCCGGGGCGGGGCGGCGGTGGCGGCGGCCCCGCCGCCGTGGAGTGCGCGGCACCCCGATGACATTCCCGAGGTGCAGTGGAAGGGGAGCGGCGTTGCTGGGGGGTGGGAGTGCGTGCTGAATGGCGATTGCTCGTTTTTGAGCGGCGGCGAGGAGAGAGGTTGGTGAGTTGCCCTTTCTGTCTCTTTGTGGTGCTCGCCGAAATGAACCCCCATCCGTTGCAGGACCTTCTGCATGGAGAAGCAGGTCGTGGAAGAAGAGCTCAGAAGACGTGCTGAAACGAAAGACACGCAGACGTTGAGTCGAGAGCCTTGCGTCGGAACTACAGGGGGAAACGCTCAATAGAGGTTTGCTAACTAGAAGCGTACAGGCGGTTCGCTGGTGACGAGTCATTTCTGAATGATCCGAACGCATACAACGATCTAGTAAATGAGCGATCGATACCCAAACTTTAGAGCAATAGAAGGATGGAGACATAGACTCTGATTTTGCATAGCAGCTAATCAGAGATAGATGGGAGCAATTAGGGGTAAGAAATACATTTGAGAACCGAAATCCGCCCAATGTATGAACAATATCTCTCCTTTCCCAGTGCTTTAATGCAATGCAATGGTTCAACAATTGGCAGTTAACGCTGATCGCAGTTACACCTTGATGGCGAACTGCTTCAGGTACTCGTAATGCTCAATATTGTCGTCAACCGTTTTCTTGATCATCTTCGCCCCCTCCTCGCCGTATTTCTCAACCCATTCTTGATATTGCTGCTGATCAGACTTCGGAACCTGTTTCTAGATGACAATATGAGTAATGTTATCTCACACCAAAGGCTAAATCGTCACTGAAAAAGAGAGATGGATCAATGCTCGATTTGGTGAACTTACATGTGTCCTAGGCTTCAGCTCGGTCGAAAGAATCGCGTCCTCATGGAAGCCCTTCCAGTCCTTAAACTGCTCCTCTACATGCTTTTGATCTTCCTCACTCCACTTGAGCATTGATTCGGAATACGGTAAGCGCACATTCTTGCAGTAGGCCGAGATGATGCCGTATGGATCATCGAGCATGTCATCGGCGTCTATGACGCAGATATCAACCTGGTCGGGGTTTGAAGCGCCATTTCCCCCATTGGTGGCGCCGTCATTTGAGGACCCGGCTATGTGAGGTCCTACTAGGCCTCGCTCACGGACAAAGTCGAAGAATTGACGAAGTTCAAGATATCCAGCTTCCGAAGGATCAAAGTATGTCCATCCAGTCATCGAACGCAGAGGCTCCAGAGTGCAGCGATAATATGACGGAATGCTGGATCTTGGATGCCGGATCAGAAAAGTAAAGTGGAATCGCGACAGAAGTGCTTCTGGTACAATCGTCGGGTTACCAGACTCAGCTGGAGTATGATATGGAAACTGTTCCGAGCCGTTGAGGGAGTGGTTAGAATTGGAATCGACGGAAGATGGAGTAGTACTCGTAAAGCTTTCATCGTGATCAAGAGCTGTTCTGGTTCCAACTCCACGCTTGTATTGAACTAGCGAAGGAGCAATGGAAGCTGGCTTGCCGTGAAGAGGAATGAAGTATTGCGCCATGTCTTTGATGAAGACGCGTTTTCCCTAAGTGAGGGTAAGTCTTCGTCTCTTGCTAAACCATCCATCAAACGTGAGGCTAGAGTTATTCGTGAAGAGTCCGGTCTCACGAGTCAATTTGATCAATCAGCGCAACGAACATGATGCTTTGCAAGCCGAAATTCTTAGAAGTCGTCGTCTCTCAAGGCCACCGAAGGAGCCTTAAAGGCATGTATGATAGGGGTCGAAGATTATCAGTAGAGAAAGCTAATTTAGTTAAGAGAGGAAAGAGGAAGGAAGGGTTCCAACCTCTGCAGCACTACGCTCAATGGCTTCGAAGACAGTTCGGAACGTAACATTACTATGGCCGGTCTTCATCATGGCTAGTTTGTCGTCTTCAAATCGGTTGCTTAGTCGTTCAGGTCCATAGTAGTATGGCGAAGAAAATGGCTCATGAATACACTTCAGGGTATCATTACAAGTCAAGAACACCTAGAAACGGTGAGCTATTTGTACATGGGCGTATGGAAAGGCTCGAAGAATACCCGCTCGAACGCGGTAGAGCACGCGCGAGGATGAGTCGCAGTAAAAATCGGCTTCTTCGCCATTTTTTTTTCGTGCACACAAGGGTTTGAATCTCTATCTATTATGACAAGATATGGAAGAAGTGTGGAGGACTAGGGTAGGTCTGCAATGGAGAGTGCTTTCGCTCAACACTTTGGAAAGTTCTCAAGAAAGACACGAGGTTTGCGATTGACCGGTGTAAGATAGTAGCAGGACGTCGTACCTACTAGTACTAAAGGCCCCCGAACCGCAGGCCAACTCCGGCCCCAACAGGAAGGCACTCAATTCAGCGACATTATTTTCGAGTACGTCAAGCGTGAAAAGTCTGGCGTTGTGGTTGGATGAACACGCACATCGGCAAGCCGCTCCACTTGGCTGCAAGGAATGCGCAGGAAAACTCTGAGGACATGACCTCGTTTGAGTGGGTAGAGTACGATAGCGTCATTGCAATGGAGCTTGTCGTGCGAAACGAATGCTGTGGAAAAGACGGCAGCCACCCTCAGCTTTCGTTTTTATTTTTTTTTTGGTTGTACAAGCCAGAGGTCATGCCCTTGCAGCCTTGCAGTAGCCTACGATAACCACCCTCATCTCAAAGTGGGGGGTTGCTTAACAAACTGGCATCCAACACTTCACATCCAAATTATGCGCATCATTACTTGCAGCAGGTGTGAATACGGAGGACTTAATTACAGCTAATAAAGACTTATGTAGGCATGGCCGGCATTGAACTAGATACAGCCTCATGATGCTTAACAGCGTTGGAAACACTGTCTGAAGCTATGGATTTCTTCGTCTTGGCCATATCGCAGACGTTGGATGGGAAACTCTGGCCAGAATCTCTATGCTAGAGTGCGACTCTCTGATCTATTCATCTGTGCGGATATGCTTGACATGACTTTGGAGAGTACATCGTATTACAGAGCATATCGCAATGGAGAGCATATCGTATCGAACGAAGTTCGAGAGTAAAGGCAATTGAGCGTGTTGGATTAGGTTGCAACCAACCTACAGCATGTAATGCGACATTACACCTTCGATCGAACGCCAGTTCCCATCAGCAGTACAAACGCTCTTCAAGTGAAGTGACTCGATCCCATCCGCATAGCGTCGCGGAGTTTTATTTCGCCTTTCATCCCCAATCTCGATCCTTTAGACAGGGTGGCAAATGGCAAGACAGTTGGTAGCGGCCGGGTAGAGGAAGGAAATTTGCCACACTCCAACCAAATGCACGCCTCAACTGTTTGCTCCGGCGTTTTGATTTGCCTCCCTTTCTCTCCTTTCTTCCGAGCTGGATCTGCTTCCGTAGAGATCTTCGTACGGAGGAGGTGCTTCTTCGGGGGTGTAAGAAGGTGCTGTTCTGTTGTTGGCATTCGAAGTAGTCCCTCGGCCACGCTGTGAAGTTGCAGAATCCGTATATTCAAATATATCTCTGCGCGCTCGTTTGGCACGCTTCCTTTCTTTTCGGATGTCGTTCACTTTGTCAGCCAGTATAAGCGTGGCCATTACGATTAAACCAGCCATTTCGATGATGCCGTAGATATTAGATACTCTGAAAAGATTCTTGGCGCTTAAGGAGAGTAGGAATGAGAATGCAGAAGTACCGAGGGTAGGACAGCTTTACAAATAATCCCTCAAAGAGGTGAAAGTCGCGCAAACCACCACCAGACCTAGCTCGGTTCGCGACAACGCTAGGGCCGAAAAGGACTCGAAACTCAAATGATTGAATGTGAGAATACGAGGCGTACAGCAGCATCAGCAAGCCACAAGATGCCTCGGACTTGTGGAAAGGGAGTCAGTCATATGGCACGTAAGTTATCCTTTTTGCCCGCCAAAGTCTCTTATATTCTGACATCATTTGCTGTCTTGCCATTTCTATATTTGCAGAGCCATTTGTGTAGGCGCTTAAGACTACGCAGTAGCTTACGCACTTACTTCGAACTAGAAGTTCTCTTTTTACTGCCCCGCTTTTGCACCATGCGAGACGGAAATTCTGAATATTCAAACTCCTCAAGGCAGATCAGACTCATCCATATTTCTAACAAATGTGCTGAACCACCTGACAGCTCCGATATGTGCCTTGACGCTCACCTTTTCGTCCACAGTATGTATGTTTCCGAGTCCACTATGGTTCGATTAGCACTTCGTTTAATAAGGCAGAAAAAATATTAGGAGACTTACGCTTCATCTTCCTCGTCCCAACCAGGACCATATCTGAAAATGTGTTTCGACACATTCCAATAATACCGTGTGTCTGTGTTTCCAGTCATCATTCCTGGAGCCATCAACACCTTCTCTCCGTAAACTGCTCGAGTGGTGCCAGAAACAATCCTGTAAGGAGACAGAGCATCAATGTCTGTTGGTGTAACTGGAGCAGGTTCCAACGCCGACGGACTTTTCAACGTGATGGATAGCGGTGTTTCATCGTCGTTGAAGGCGTAGACGGTAAGATTGTATTTCTCTGCGACATGTTCGGCCAACTTAGTGAGCTTCTCCCTCACTACCTCTGGATGCTCGCCGACATTGACACGGTGGTTGACTGTGGCTTGTGTTCGCTCTGGTAATGCATTTACTTTGACACCGCCTTGAATTAGGTCGACAGCTACGGATGTCGTCATCAGGTACTTGATGAGTGGGCTTGCCTTCGCTGCTTCATGCGCCAGTTTGTCTTTCTTCTTGTTGCATGTGTGCTGGCCGCTCCCAGGCAATAACTTCTTCAGCTTCTTTGGGAACTTCTCGCTGTGACGTGCCGCACATTGCATAAACCCAAGGTACGGATTGTCGGGATAAAGACGAGGTTCGTAGGGATGGGATTCGATCTTGGTGATTAGCTCGCTCATAACTCCGATACCATTGTGCGCAGGTGGAATCGATGAATGGCCGCCAGGCATGCGGACGACGATGTCCACGTCAATGTACCCCTTTTCAGTGACTCCAGGCATTGCAAAGTGTGTATCCCAAATGGTAACAACACCAGCGCCCTCATCAACCATCGTAGCAACGCCATCCTTCCCGTATCTTTCAAGAATTGCCGCGGCAAGACTTTGTGCGCCTTGACGACCAGATACCTCTTCATCGAAACCAAAAGAAAGGAGGATCGTTCTCTTTGGTTTGAAACCTGCACTAATTAGAAGTTCAATGGCTTCCATTTCAGCGATCAATTGATTCTTGCAGTCGGATGAGCCACGACCCCTAGTCAAACGTTAGTAAGCCCAGGATTTGCATACAATCTAGAATGCTTGTACATACCAGATATATTTGCCGTCGAAAAATCCTGCGAATGGAGGATGCGTCCATTGTGGAATAGTGACCTCGGGAACGGGGACGACATCTTGATGCGCCATCAAAAGCGTTGGTTTTAAGCTCTCATCTGACCCTTGCCAAGTGTACAGAAGGCCGTGAACATTGACCATTTCTAGGCTTAGAGTTTGATGAATCAGCGGGAACTGCTCCTTTAGATATGCCGCGAAGTCATAGAAGATTTCCCATCGCGTATCATCGCCAACCGGTCCCATGTGATCATATGACATGGTTGGAATCTTCACTGCTCCAGACAAGCGAGCAATAGACTCGTTCCTGAATTTGCTGGTCTGAAAGTACTCATCCATCCGCTCCAATTCCTTGCTCTTAGCGCTTGGGAACAATGGCGCCACCTGGGGACACTGAGGGACTGCATTTCCGGAACCACGATGAAGATTGCACAACCTGCGGCCAAAGGAAACAATATGAGAGCTAAAAAGGAGTAACGCGGCCAACAGCAGTAGCTTCAGTAGGAAGCGGGACCTTTGGCGGGCCTTTGGTTGTTGTACCGGCGTCTCATTGACAGGTAGCAAACGCTCTTTCTCTTCGAGGACTGCCATGTTTCCGATGGACTGATTATGGGTTACAACGATCACAATTCTTCCAAGAAAGAGTGGTAAGGAATGATGAGTTTGATGTTGTGTACATTGTCGTCACGTTTGACAGGCGATGCCGCTTCGGGAATAACGGCACGACGAAAGCTCGCAGCCGCAAAACGGTCGCCGGGCCCATGCGAGCTGATCGCTGCTGTTTGTGCTGTTCGAGCCATCAGCACGTTATTTTAACCTTATCTGATCCGTAATCCATTCTGCGGCCCCTGAGGTTTTCACCTCGCGCCAAATCACTCTGGGCGCACCATCGCATCCCGCACCGAACCTTCACTCCTATCGAAAACATTGGTTTAACCGGTCGTGGGAACCGACCGAGCTGCTTTCATCAAGTGGCGAGCTCTCGTATCGGGCATCTACCGCACGGGTAATGATAATGGGCTAGGGGTCACGAGAGCATGGCCCGCCAACCTTTCGATCTCCCCTTTCCATTCTTGGCAGGTCGATGAACTACCTAGGCCGCACGCTGCACTTCTTCGTTGACTTGCGATCTGTTAATGCCGTGCCTGCCTGAGCTGCGTACCGAAACGCCTTACGTGCCGCTCAACCAAGGAGATTAAATTGCGCAACTCTTAACAAAATCGAATGAACACAAAAGCTGGGAACACGGTACACCGATGCGCGAACTCACCTTGACCCGGCCGTATCCCTGACATTAAGGTGCCGGGGTTGACATCGGGGACTTCCTCCGCCCTGGTTAGTACGAAATGGTCTGGAGAGCAAGGACCTCACACCATCCCACCGTAAAATCGCCGGTAGCCATTGGCAAAGCTTGAACGCTGCGACGATAGCGAAGATAGCTAGACCCACACGCAAAGTAAAGGCTTATCAGCGGAGAGACAGAGTACACGCGAGATCTGTTGTTTGCCGTCGCCGTTGGAAAGCGGAGGTGAGATCAGGCGCTGCAGCATGGCGTGACCACCCTTGCCTGGCATTCCATCTCTTTTTTCTTTACGTCGCAGAGAATTTGAAAGACTTGACTCTCAAGAGCTTGCCTGAGTACGATGATGAACCACTAGATCCGAACACTTGACGGCAATATAACATTATACAGTTGACTCTGCACACAGTGCACTGCCATGGCCCTGTCCATTTAATCTAGAGTTAACTGCCTAATACGGCATGGGTTCGATCATTGAAGTATGTTATAGAGCAATGCCTTGAGCAAGGATTAGACTCCAACCCTCCATCTTGAATGTTGGACAATGGGCTGCCACGGTCACATCCGCCGCGCGTGAGCGATAAATGACGGCAAGCCTTATGGAGTACGAGTAGCAGGCCAGTTTCCAGACCTCCACTTCCAGCTTTCGCGCACTTATCACCGCCAGGGCACCCAGTCAAATGGTACGCACGGTGCCTCTCCATGCATTACGGTGTGGGATTGGAAGCTCGTTGGCTGTCTTCTCGCGCAACCTCGACCGTACTCCGCACCACGAACTGGCAATCTCGATCCTGAATTGGAAGGAGAACATGCGAATGGAAGTGATGAGCTTTCCGCTGACCGGGATAGCTCGCCGTCCCTGCAGAGCGAGCTCTGCGGGATGATGCAAGCCATGACCGTGTGGATCGGGTTTTCAAATTTTTGCTAACGGGCGAAAGAGAAGCATAAAGAGAGCTCAAATCCTAGCTTAAAAGCTTCGAGCTGTTCTTTGCCTACTTACCTCCGTCTTTGTACTCGTGCTCCTATCCCAATTGACCATGTTGTTTCAATCTTGGGCAGTTGCCGCATTGTCGGCTGCGAGTTTGCTAATCGATGGCACTCTTGCCTTCACTCGCGGCAAGTTCACTGAGCGCAACCTCAAAAGATCTCAAAGAGCCCAGAGGGAACTGGAACGCCTTCAAGACTTGCAGGAGCGACAGGCGGCTACAAGCTCCTATGGGCCGGGCTTCCGTTACCTGAATTCAGAGACATCTCGTAAGGTTCCAGCTTGACAACTTTGGTGATGTTGTAAGATTGCTCACGGCCAAGCAGCGTATTTGGTCAAATCTCTTCCGGATGTCCCATTCAATGTGGGAGAGCTGTACAGCGGCAACTTTGAAATCAATGCTGGTGACCCTTCGAGGCAGCTATTCTTCGTCTTCCAGCCCACAATAGGCACGCCAGTTGACGAGATCACCATCTGGCTAAACGGTGGCCCTGGCTGCAGTTCGCTTGAAGGCTTCTTCCAGGAGAATGGCAGGTTCCTATGGCAACCAGGAACTTTTGCTCCGGTCGAGAACCCATACTCCTGGGTGAACTTGACCAACATGCTTTGGTAGGTTGCTTCCAGTGACTTTGCTCTCCTGTAGGCGGATCTCTGATGTCATTTCCAGGGTTGAACAACCAATTGGTACAGGGTTCACGATCGGAAACGTTACCGCCAATGATGAGGAGGAAATTGCGCAAGACTTCATTAAAGCCTTCAAGAATTTCCAGGAGATTTTCGGTATCAAGAATTACAAGATATATGTCACTGGCGAAAGCTAGTAAGTTTGGGTTTCCTTTGTTGGTGAACTTAGCAACTAATGACATCGCAGTGCTGGACGTTACATTCCGTATTTCAGTGCGGCTATGCTGGATGCTGATGACAAAGAGTACTACAATGTTCAAGGTGCTCTGCTCTATGGTGCATAATGCTCATCGCCGCACGTCTCAAATTGCGCTGACATCTATAACAGACCCTTGTATCGGGCAATTCGACTACGTCCAGGAAGAAGTTCCCACTGTGCCGTATGTCGTTGAGAACAACAACTTCTTCAACTTCAATGCATCATTCATTGCACAACTACAAGAGCTACACGAGTCATGTGGCTACGCGGAGTACATCGAAAAATACTTGACATTCCCACCCCCAGGACCTCAACCACCGGTCTATTTCAACTATACTTCGGAGGCAAACTGCGACGTCTTTGACTTAGTGAACTTTGCGGCCTTTGATCCAAACCCTTGCTTCGATATTTACGAAATTAACACGCAATGCCCTCTCCTCTGGGACGTGCTCTCGTTCCCAACGGAGCTGGTCTACACACCGGCCGGTGCGACGACGTACTTCAACCGCGCCGACGTCAAGGCAGCCATTCACGCTCCACAAGATATAACATGGACAGAGTGTAGTGTCAACCCCGTATTCACCGGTTGGGATGCAGGCACCGGACCGGAATCGGAGGGTGATACTTCGCCTGATCCAATCCAGAAAGTCTTACCACAGGTTATCGAGGCGACCAACCGTGTGCTAGTAGCGAATGGTGACTATGATATGGTCATCCTCACTCAAGGTACCCTTCTATCCATCCAGAATATGACTTGGAATGGAAAGCTTGGCTTCCAGAGCGCACCATCGACGCCGATTAACATCACAATGCCTGATCTCATGTATGCGTCGGTATTTGCCGAACCTGCAAACGGAATCCCCGGCTGGGATGGACCTCAGGGTGTTATGGGCATCCAACACTACGAGTAAGATCCCGCTTAAGCTATAATTCTCAGAAACCTTGCTGATTTTTCCAGGCGTGGGCTCCTATGGGCTGAGACGTATCAGTCAGGACATATGGGTAAGGCCACTTCTTTCGCAAGAAACCTGTCGAGGAGTATCAGCTAATGAAATCATAGAACCCGAGTACCAACCAAGGAGTGCCTATAGGCATCTGTTGTGGGTGCTTGGATACATAGACGTGCTCTAGTCGTTGCGGTGTGATTACACTTTGACAGGAAAAGTCCATGACAATAATATCTTTGCTTAATTTGACGATGATCTCATGCATCAAAACATCAGCCATTTCACCATTCATCTTTTGTATATAGCATCTAGTAGCTGCTTCATCGCATACCGCGAAGATGTCATGAGCTACGCCAACATCACTCTTTCAAAGTAATCCTAGTTGAGGAAATAAGCAGAAAATGATGTTTGCAATCACTCATTTCGTCGCAGCACGTCACTGAACACAGAAGCATTTTAGAACAGCAGAAGACAGTACTCATCATTCCGATCAGCTAAGCACACCTCGCGGCGCAAGCAACGTCCTGTATCACCCCACCACCCTGACCTCCATTCCATCTACGCAAAGCGCAGCCCACCGTCCTCCACGGCCGCGGCCCGCACCCCTCAAACAAACTTGCCCGCCTCGTTGTCAACGAAGCTGTCGATGGCGCCGTCCGCCGCCGCCGGCACGCCCTCGCGCGACGCAAACTGGTTGATCTCGGTGTTGACCATGCCCATCTCGCCAGCGCGCTCGGCGCCCTGGAGCACGCCGCCGAAGCCGCTGCCGCCGCCGGACGACGCCGACTTCTGCTGCGGCTGCTGCTGGCCCTGGTTGTTGTCGCTGTTGTCGTTGTAGTTGCCGCCGCCGCCGCCCTGCTGCTGGTTGTCGTTGTAGTTGCTGTTGCCGCCGCTCTGCTGGTTGCCGCCGCTGTTGCCCAGGAATTGCTCCGCTTCCGACGCTAGCCCGCCCACGCCGCTGCCGCCGCCTTGCTGGTTGCCGCCGCCTTGCTGGTTGGAGAAGTCGCCGGCGAGTTGCTCGGCTTCGTTGAGGAAGTTGGACATTTTGTGAGTGGTGATGGGAGGTGCTCGTGCGTTGTGGAACGGAGTGGCGAGGAATTGGTTTGCGGGATGTCAGAGAGTTGCTTTGAAGTTGTGAAGGTGCAATGAAAGCCCGGAATAGGCGACCTATTTATCTTGTTTTCGCTGTGCCTCTGCTCGCGGTCTAGATGCGCCGTTTGGTACGCCGCTTGTGACGGACTGAGGGTTGCAGCTTGGGTCTGGCGATGACGTCCCGCAATTACGTGCCCCTCAGCGGGTATCGTGTCGCTGTCGTCGAATCAGCAGGCTCCAATTCAGCCTCTAGAGCTTGTTTTTTTTGTCGTGTTTCGATGGTGGGGCAGCTGTATCGGCGCTGTCCGAGCCCAGCTATGCCGCCTTAGGAAGGCTTAGTACTTCTGGACCTTGCGGGAATGAGGCGGAGTATGAGCATGGCTTGCATGACCACGAGAGGAAGCAGAGCTTATGCAAGGATAAATTCGCAGAGGAAATGAGGGATGACGCGTGAACTCATGCCGAGATTCTCATTTCTGCACGTTTAGCTGGACATGCTCAAGCCTAGCTGGAAGGTCGGACGCAGACTCCTACCGTGGAGAGCTGGGTACTGCAAGCTATTGTTCTTCTCCAAGTACTCTCCGTGGACATACGAGTGCGGCAGTAATAATGTCCGAATAAGGTTATCTACAATCTTAAGCCGTATTTTTGATTCGTCAATCCTTCATAAACGTATTTCTTCCTTGTCAAACGACACTCAGCTGGCCGTGAGCTCCGAAACACTCCACCCTGTAGTGAACTCGTTTACGTTCCGGGCTCACATAGGCGAACTTATACAGACTGGTGATGATATTGGCTCGTGGGTGACATTATCAGTCTGTATTAGGTCGCCTGCGAACGGGCCCTAGGGTAGAGAGCTCCCGTACTGATAGCGGATGGCCCGCAGTGACCAAGGTTAAGAGAGCTTTGGCGGCAAAATTCTGGATGTTGTCGTTGTAAGGTCCAGTCTCACTGGTACAACATGCGTCTTTCCACCCCATTGGGATTTCATCAAGGACTTGTACTACCTCCAGGTCCATCACATCCTTAAGCTCCTTGATCACGACCGATACCCATAGAAACATGCCATTGGCTTTGCCTTGCATTTCCTTCCAGACTAAATATCGGAGGCATTTGCTATGTTGAGTTTCCGTCAAGTCCGAAACGCAGTAATTGATCAAGCTGTTGTTCAAGCTCTGGTCTGCATGATGCCAATGAATATCTTGGATAAGGCGATCATAACATCTTTGAAGAGCATCTTGCCCGCGTGATCGTGACCATTCCATATATGTGAGAGTGAAGGACAGATAAATCAGACCTCGTATCTGAGTCGCGACCCTGTTCATCCGCAAGTCAGTGCCCTGGAAGAAGAATGCTGATAGAACAGCAGTCTCGGCCATTGAATTGTTGAGTTCGCCAAAGACGTTACGACCCAGCGCCGCCTTGCTTGCGCCGGAAACGCCTTTACACGGTAGTACTCGGCTCTGATGGTCATTGCGACACTTCTCGTCGTCGCCGAGATCGCCTTTTATCCATGTTAGTAGTCGGCTCCGCCAGTCATTGCGACGCTTCTTGTCATCATCGGGATTGGTGAGGTGCAGTCTTTGGATATTGTTCTTCAGCTTGCTAACCTTGTCCAGGAGCCGCTTAAACGCGGACCTCATCTCTTCGTCACAGACAGGGTGTATGTAGCCAACGAAAATGTGTTGCTTTAGGTATATCCCGTCCCTAAGTCGCTGTTGTTCTCGAGAGAAAAATTCAACTTGACTTCGCGCAAGGTTCAGCGGACCAAGAAGTTCTTGGAGCATCCACCTCCGTTTGAACCATCTATTGCTCCAAAGAACCGATTTCCGAGTAAACCCAGAAAATTCATGGCCTGCTTTCCGCTTAGCTGTCGAAACATCCGATCGATAGACATAGCATTTAGCTGCTTTCTGGTACCAGCGGAACATAGATTCAATAGCCTCTTGTACTTCAGTGCTGTTTGACTCATCGATGCAACAGGTGTCGACCCAGATGTATTGCAAGCCATCTCGTCTGGCTTGTTCTCCACAAAAAAGGATCTTCTCATAGCCAGGCTTGTCCTTACCAGTGCCATTTGTAAGGTCTTCGTACGTGACCTCCTCATCATTTGCTCCCCACACGTGCGCAAGTATCGCATAGCATGGAACATCATCTCCAACGAAGTTGGTTAGCGTGAATTCGCCAGCACGGCTGCATTTCAAAAGACGAATTTTCCGACTGTGATTTGGTGAAACTTTGAGAAGGGCATGGAGATGCCGATGCGAATGTACTGGCGGGCCGCGATTGGAGCTATGTAGGGAGGTTAAGCTTCTATCAGACTGTTTTGAAACACCACAGTTAACCACTTCCCTAGCCGGATGTTCCACGTCCTTGCGTGTCTCTGAGAGATATAGCCGGCAATGATCGCATTTGACCTGAGTGATGGCAAGGGCATTGTGTCGAGACAGGATCTCGTGTACTTCTTTGTTCACACTCGCTGCGGATGGCCGCCGAGCATAGTCAATATCGAGCATCGATTTAACCAGCTCTAGCAGGCGTTGAATTAACTCGGATTCCGCTTCAGACTTCAGCACCAGAAGCCATTTGTGTAGGCCATCCGTGGCACTGCTGTATGTTTTGCTTGACGAATTCGTAGCTGGATTTAAGCCAATGAATGTGTGTAGCTGATATAACGTGTGACCCAGAGAGACAGTCAACATTTCCACGAAAGTACATCCAAGAGACCAAGCATCAAAGCCAGGCCCTGGAGGAGTACCCTCACGAGATTCCGGCGGTGCATACATCGGCGTCATTTGCCTGAGAGGACTCAGATCTTGCCATTTTATGTCTTTACCGACATTGTAAGCGAGCCCGAAATCGGTCAAGACAACATTGCCGGACCTGATGAGGATATTCGCCGGCTTTATATCCATGTGGACAACTCTTTTGTGCTCATGGAGATAGGACAGAGCAGATGCTAGACAACCAAACCAAGAGGGGATATTCTTAACGGCCTGTGGCCATCTCTCCGGCGTTTCGAGAACTTGTTTTAGGTCGCCCTCTGCGACCGGTTCCATGATTATGCTTAGCGAAGAGCCTAGCGAGTATGCTCCGACGAAGTGTATAATATGAGGATGATCCATAGACCTGAGGAGTTCGATCTCGCTCATGACTTGAGATCCCAACAGAGAACTCCCGTCAAGACCCAATGTTTTCCGCGCGTAAAATTGGCCATGAGGAAGAACCTTGATTTTGTCAACCCAACCATGCGAACCTCTTCCAAGAAATCCAATCCGAAGGATGATGCTTCTGACAGGAGTGGAAAGTGTGGATGTATGAAAGCCGCTGCAAAACCAAAGCGTTTGGCAAGTGCCATTCTCGGATTTCGGTACAAGCCCCAGTGACTCAGCCGGCACGAGCGTAAATACAGCGTTCTGAAGTGAATAGCTTTGCTCTCTCAGTAGTTGTGTCGTATTCTTATCTCGATTAGAGTGAGAGATCAAGCCTCCAACCCAGAGGTAGCGCTCACCAAGGCGCCTGAGGAGGTCCCTTGCATTCAGAATATCGGAATGGAATGCTCCGCTGAGGGATCCAAGGCGGCGATGGAGCGATGGGGGTATCGCGTTGGTATTGAAATCTCGATATGCAAGTGCAAAGTATCGAGTGCCATGTGGTACGGCAACGACGTTCATTCTTTCAACATCGAAGACTGAAAGACCTCTTTGCTGTGAAATATAACGACCCAATCTGGTTTGATATTTGGAATTGTCGCCAGAAATTTCGACAGGATCTTGTCGACTGTGTTGAAAGTGCTGGGTTGAGTCATGTCGCACACCAACCGGCTGTTGATATCGCCATTTACTACTGAACTCAAATGGTTGAAAGCTGGTGTCGTCGCCGCCTGTGAACAAGAAAGAAGATCCGGCGGAAGGGCCTGTAGGCCAATGAGGATCGGAGGGTGGGCCTTCTCGAGCTCCCCAGTCTTTCTCATTGTTATCGTGATCATCGTTGTCCTGAGAGTCATTATTGTTCTCGTCGTCGTCATTATCATCATCGTCGTCGTCTTCTGCTACTCCTTGGTTCCAGTAATCCTCATCGTCGTCGCCTCCATCGTTTTCAGGCCAGTCGCGCCATTTGTCGTAAGTGAGGCCTTCGCACGCGAAATGTTTCCCAACATGTTCAATCCATTGATTCCAAGATGTGGCTCTGAATTCATTACGAACACAGAAACCACATCGACGCTTGAACGGAGCCGTAAAATCAACCGAACAAATTCTTAAAGCATCTCCTTCACGCCATTTTTCGTGCTTGCTGCGGACATGATCACGAAATTTGTCTTTGCGTGTGAATAAGAATTCCGATCTAGCACGCGAAGGATCCCCGCATTGTCTGCAAAACCAAAACTCCTGTGGGTAGATGGCCTCGAGATGTCTGAGCCATTCGTGTCTCCTGAGAAATCTCCTACCGCATCCGGAGGTGCAATAGAACTTGCCTTTCTTTGTCGTCTCATGCCCGCGAATGGCACGGCAACCTTGCTTCCTTTGCTTGATAACTTTCTTAATAACAACCTCCAAGTTGCCTGGGAGGTATCCGCGAAGTAGATGTTTATTGTTTTGAAGGGACTTGTTGTCTTTCGTCAACTCAATTACGGGCACATGAGCTGATTCATCATGTTTAGCAGGACCTACAACGCAGTAAGGATTTCCGATAGGGGGAGTCGGGTGTGCCGTGCTGCCTAGCGCTGTGTGGTTCTTATTTTTCGCCCCCCAATTTTGGAAACCAATCGCGACCCTTTGCGGAGTCATAATGCTTTCAAACCACCGGCGAATTGCCTCCTTCGGCTTCCTAGTGAGAATGGCATGCGAGTTGAGTTCTTCATCTGTCGGCATCCGGCAGCCATAGTTGACAAACCAATTATACAGGAAGAATTCGCAAGTTTCGTCTATGAGATCCATGATACTATCTACCAACGGTCCGACTCTGGGCTTTTTGAATAAATTGGGGCTTAACTCAGTGACTTCATCAGAGGCCTGGCCAAACATCTGCGTTCTCTTCTGTCGACCGGAGAAACTCGCTCCTGAAACTGGACTCATCCAAGGATGTGGGTTACATACGAAGGCCTCGTTTTCAATGTCTCGATGGATAGTATTCTGCTGTTTCGGAAGGCTAGAGTCGGTTACATTGGAACTACCATAACCTGAATCAAATACAGGGACCGGGGTACACGCCTTGGGATTCTCATTCCCATAGGTCTATCAGCACGTCAGCATGAAGGGTCACGTGATGTTTGGATAAGATGAAGGAGTACTTCCAGTTGTCAATGCAGTTCCACGGTAAAAGGGTAAGGCGTTGCTAGATTCGGGTGAAAAGCCATCGATGTTTGTGCCATTGATGTTCGTGTTCCGTGGTGGATATGGAAAGCTGGTACCTGGGCCAGGAGTCGAAGGTGTCCATAATGCTTGACTATTTTGCTCCTGGGGGTCAACGGGCGTCTGATTGGGCCATTGTAACAATGTGGGATTCCTTGAGTTCTTTCCGCCATTTGATGGGCCCAAATCTGTAAGGTCGGAGTCATGATGCTGTCCATTCATACTGCTGGCTTAATTAAGTGTTGAGAACTGCCCCGTTGAGAAAGCTTGGTGCGAAGGCGTGATATTAGGAAGGTAATATTGACATCTCGAAGCCTAATAAATACACAGTAGTAGCATCATTAGAGCGAAGTATGAATATGCAGACAGCTTCGGTGGATACAATGCTCTTAATAGTGAGATGGCGAGAGCCGCTACGTCGCCCTTCTTCGATTATTGAGCCCTTTGAGCCCTTCGAGCCCTTCTTTGATCATCGAGCCCTTCTTTGATCATCGAGCCCGTCTTCGACCATTGGGCCCTTCGATCACTAAGCCATTCTTCGGTCAGTTGAGCCCTTCTTCGATTGCTGAGCCCTTCAAAAACGCCTTGCCTAGCCTCCGCATAGCCACGTCGCCCTTCATCAAGGGCGTCTGCGGAGACTCCTATGAGAACGTTTCTGGGCGGGGTGACAACAATGTAAGGCCCATTTTCGGACCCTTTCGAATCTGGAAGGTGGCAAATTGAAAGGCATAAGGTTCAAAAGCATTCCGCGGGCTATCGAGAGTCAAAGTTGGGCGTAGGTCCTTGGCCGAGCGATGGCTGCCAATGACGTTGAGGCTTGGGCTTTAATTAGTGGGGATCCCGCTAATGGAATCATCTCGTGCTTTCGAGCCCATTCACGGCCAAACATGGCAATACCAGCTACATCCACAACTCCCGCGTGCTTTCACCAGCTAACTAGAACCTCTCGCACGACTTGATATATATTGTAACCGCCACCCTGATTTTTCCTTTTCTTTTCTTCAGCTTTCAGCATCTATAGGAAGACTCGCATCTTTCGGAAACCAACACCAACCCCACCTCCAAGTCATACCACCAAAATGACTTCTGGTATGCAATTCACGGACCGGGCACAAAAGGCCCTGGTAGATGCCAATGAATTGGCAACTTCATACGCTCATTCGCAGATGATGCCTCTTCATCTCGCCGTTTCCCTCATCGATCCTCCTCCAGACCTCTCCAAAGATCAACAGACTCCGGCCGGCCACGCCTCACACGCTGAAGCATCCACTCCTCTCTTCAAACAGGTTGTTGACCGAGCCCACGGCGACGCACAAACCTTCGATCGTGCACTGAAAAAAGCTCTGGTTCGATTACCGTCCCAAGACCCTCCTCCAGAGCAGGTCGCTATCGCACCAGCCTTGTCAAAGGTCCTTCGAGCCGCCAATGACTTGTCCAAGACCCAGAAGGACAGCTTTATCGCTGTAGACCATCTCATCCAGGCACTCTGCCAGGATGCCAACATCCAGCGGTGTCTGGCCGAGGCCAACATCCCTAAGCCAGCTCTAATCGACCAAGCTATCCAACAAATCCGAGGCACAAGGAGGGTTGATTCGAAGACGGCCGATGCGGAAGAAGAAAATGAAAACTTGAAAAAGTTCACAATCGACATGACGTCGCTTGCAAGAGAAGGCAAGATCGATCCCGTCATCGGACGTGAGGAAGAGATTCGTCGCGTTATTAGAATTCTCTCCCGACGAACTAAAAACAACCCTGTCCTGATTGGTGAACCGGGTGTTGGCAAAACCACCATCGTGGAAGGTCTTGCTCTGCGGATTGTCAATGCAGATGTCCCGGCCAATCTTGCTGCTTGCAAACTCTTGTCCTTGGACGTCGGTGCAATTGTCGCGGGTAGCAAGTACCGCGGTGAGTTCGAAGAGAGAATGAAGGGCGTTCTCAAGGAGATCGAGGATTCTGCCGAGACGATTGTTCTCTTTGTCGACGAAATTCACTTACTTATGGGCGCTGGATCGAGCGGCGAAGGCGGTATGGATGCTGCCAACCTGCTCAAACCAATGCTTGCGCGCGGACAGCTGCATTGTATCGGCGCCACCACGCTCACGGAGTACCGGAAGTACATCGAAAAGGACCAGGCTTTCGAGCGACGATTCCAACAAGTTCTCGTCAAGGAGCCGACCATCCCGGAAACCATCTCAATTCTCCGTGGACTCAAGGAGAAGTACGAAACTCATCATGGTGTCACGATCCTGGACGGCGCCATCGTGGCTGCTGCTACACTCGCCGCTCGCTACCTCACCCAACGTCGTCTCCCGGATTCAGCAGTTGATCTCATCGATGAAGCTGCAGCAGCAGTTCGAGTCACCCGAGAATCACAACCTGAAATCCTCGACCACCTGGAGCGAAAGCTTCGTCAATTGCAAATCGAAATTCATGCTCTGGAGCGTGAGAAGGACGAAGCTGCAAGAGCACGTCTCAACGAAGCTAAGCAAGAAGCCGCCAACGTCGAAGAGGAATTGAAGCCACTGCGCGAGAAATACGAGAGCGAAAAGGAGCGTAGCAAGGAAATCCAAGAAGCGAAGATCAAGCTCGACCAGCTCAAAGTCAAACTCGCCGAAGCTGATCGAAACCGTGACTTCCAGACTGCCTCCGACCTTCAGTACTATGCAATCCCAGACATGGAAGCACGTATCGCTCGACTCGAGAAAGAGAAGCAACAAGCTGATCTTGAAATGTACTCTCGACGAGGTTCCGTTGGCGAGGCTCCACTCGTCACTGATGCTGTTGGGCCTGAGCAAATTCAAGAAATCGTCGCAAGGTGGACGGGTATTCCAGTTACTCGTCTCAAGACTTCAGAGAAAGACAAGCTGCTGCACATGGAGAAGGCGCTGAGCGAGGTTGTTGTTGGACAACCGGAAGCTGTCAAAGCAGTCTCCAACGCTATCCGTCTTCAACGTTCAGGCCTGTCGAACCCAAATCAACCACCATCATTCCTCTTCTGCGGTCCGTCTGGTACGGGTAAGACGCTCCTGACCAAAGCATTGGCTGAATTTCTGTTCGATGACCCGAAGGCTATGATCCGCTTCGATATGTCAGAATACCAGGAACGGCACTCTCTGTCTCGTATGATCGGCGCGCCACCGGGCTATGTTGGACATGATGCAGGTGGTCAGCTCACAGAAGCACTCCGACGACGGCCTTTCTCCATACTGCTATTCGATGAAGTTGAGAAGGCAGCCAAGGAAGTGTTGACAGTTCTTCTTCAGCTCATGGATGACGGACGCATCACAGATGGTCAAGGCCGCGTTGTCGACGCAAAGAACTGTATCGTCGTCATGACGAGCAACCTTGGTGCCGAGTATCTGTCGCGACCAAACCTTCCATCGGGCAAGATTGATCCAACAACAAAAGAGCTAGTGATGGGCGCGCTACGCAACTACTTCCTGCCAGAATTCCTGAACCGCATTTCGTCGATCGTCATCTTCAACCGGCTGACGAAGCGCGAGATCCGCAAGATCGTGGACGTGCGCGTGGCGGAGATCCAGAAGCGGCTGAACACCAACGGGCGTAACATCCGCATCGACATGACGGACGAGGTGCGCGACTACCTGGGTACGGCGGGCTACAGCCCGGCGTACGGCGCGCGCCCGCTCGCCCGCCTCATCGAGAAGGAGGTGCTCAATCGCCTCGCCGTGCTCATCCTGCGCGGCGCCGTCCGCGACGGCGAGGTCGCCCACGTCGTCCTCGACAACAACCACATCCATGTTCTGCCGAATCATGGCGACACCGAGGCTGAGGATGATGATGAGGATATGTTTGATGAGGAGGATGCGCTGGCCGAGTTGCAGGATGCCGATGGAGACTTGGATCTCTACACGTAAATGATTGAAAGTTGGCAAACCTTTACATAAGTTATTTTGTCTTTGGGCCGGCCTTGTGAGCACGGCGTTTGGGATATTTTTAAAAACTGTATACTTCACGATTTGACGACGTGATGGATGCATGAGATTTTAGACATATGTCTAATGGAAAAAGACAAAGATTTGGATCGTTAACTGCTTCCCTTTGATTGATTGTGATCTGAACCTCTGCTCTGTGATGCCACTAATTATACAGTGAAAGCTTGCTCTGAATTCACAGCTGCTTCGCAGTTGTGAGCATTTTTGGTCGCAGCGATCGTGTCCATGGTCTGTTCGCACTTCGTGTGTCGTACTCCGTTCGATGTGGTTCTTCTCCTGCTCTGCTAGAGATTTTCGACAGACGTTTGCTGTCGGCACTGCTTCCCGTTTAGGCTTTGAGTTTCGCTAATGACTCGGTGTCATAAATGATGACTGTCGAGGATGCATTGATATAACATATCAACAATTGATCGCTTTTCATGCCTTTGCTTTCGCGTTGATATTCGCCGGTGTCTTCACGTTCCATGCATCTCCGCGTCCCACGGCTCCAGAAACGCCGCCTCCTCCCAATCCAGACTATTCCTCGGCGTAGCAGCAGACTCATCAAGCGCATCTCCCGGCCTCCTCCTTGTCCTCGGGCGCGCAAAGCGCCTACCAGCGCCCTCCATCACGACCTCCGCCGCGCGGTCCTCCTGGCAACACTCCTCCTCCTCCTCCTCTTCCCAGTCCCCCTCGCCCTCGCCACCATCGCTCCCACCATGCGGCCTCTTGCGCGGCGCGCCCGCGCCCGCCGCCGCCGCCGCCACGCGGCCCACCACCGCGCTCCCATCCGACTCCTGGGAGGAGAACCACGCCGGCTCGCAGTGCACCTCCTCCGCGGGCCTACCGTCGGCAGCAGCAGCAGGCGTCTCGTCCTGGGCAGCCCAGCCGCCGACGCGCAGCAGCGCGCAAAACGGCGGCAGCTCGCGGCGGCGCTGCGGCGCGCCCGCCGGCGTCGCGTCGCCAAACAGTGCCGCCTTCGGCGTCTGGTAGCCCTCCGGCACGGCTTTGCGCACCCGCATGCCCACGCTCAGCAGGCTGGCCTGCACGCTCGGCGGGAGGGCGGGCGTGGAGGAGGGCGGGCGGGGCGAGGGCGCGGGGTGGGTGCTGGGGTCGCGGCGCGCGAAGAAGCTGTCGATTGCGGGTTGGAATTGGCGCTTGCGGGTGTGCATTGTGAGGACGGGTTTAGTGTTGTTGGTGCGGAGGTGGGAGTGTTGGGTGGTGGAGTTGAGTTGGTTGTTGGAGAAAAGTGGGAGTGGCTGGGACGCGCTATGGACCGTAAGGGCAATTGGCTGGAGCGCGACGCGTTTGCAAGGCTGAGCGTTTTTGCACAACACCCAAGATATGTGAATATTTAATTGTTGGAATCAAGGCTTAGAGGAAAATTACGGCATGGAAGAGGTCTATTCCTAAAACTACTACATCTGTCTTTCATCTTGATAGTGTATAGAAATGGGTCTGCTGCTGCTACAATGATCCGCCTCCAATTCTATCTTCTCACCTGAAGCCTGTCCATAGTTCGAACTCTTAGATGTACCGCGTTTCCGTGGAAGAGGTATGTTGTAAACCGAAGGCCGTTAGGAGTGAAAAGGATTCTCTGGTCCAAGGGAAATGTCCACCATGGGAACGAAAAGTTGTCGGACTCGTCCAGGCTTCCTAAGGCTTCGATTCGGTATTTGAAAACGCAAATCTTGACGGAGAGAGGCTGACCAGAGGCATTCAGTAGTGTTTCTGTCTGGTAACAGAGCTAGCAGAGTAACCAATTCAGTTGATTGACAGGGACTCGACGTCTGAAAGAAGCTCTCAAAAGTCGGCTGTTTCTAGTAGGTTGCGGCTACTAGTGTAGGTCATCCGGCAACTTTCGGTGCGGCTGTAACAAGTGGCGTGCCGTTGGAAAGACATATATATTCGGATTCGAGGGTGACATTCCTGGGGATGGGCTTCGCAACCGTTGCGGCCCGTACATGACTGGGGTATACATGGCTTTTTGTTGAAAACTCGAGGGGTTCTAAATCCGTCCTTTGGGGTTCTTTGCGCCGGGAAATATGCTGAATTGTGCAGAATTCGACGAGGAGCGTGCGGTGAAAGGGTGCAAGCAATTGCAAGGGTGGTGGTGCGTTGGGTGGAATGTGCGTTCATGGCAGAAGGCGCAGGCGGGAAGCTAATGGAGCGACCAATGTTGCGAGATTGCAAGTGCTGCGTGCCGTTGGGAGTCGAATCGCTTTGAGCGGTGTAGACTTGTACTACTCCTTTAGAAAGGGGAGGGAATGGGGTGGGTGCTGAGAATTTGGGGTCGAATCAATTAGATCTGGCTCTGAGAGCCGCCTAGATACCGAATATACCTGTTAGTTTTGTCCCGCGAAAGAAGTCCCTGTAACGTGAATATGCTTCAATAGGCGTCTGCCCTGATCTGTAACAAAAACTGATCAAGCGCGTCGCCAGGAAGCATTATAGTAATGTCAAGCTCACCTATTTGCCGCTTAATCTGCTCTCGAGCCCAGCGAGCGGTAGCGGTGGTTCGTTCAGAAAAGTCGCGATTCGCTCGAACTTCCTTTGCCATGGTTGTAACCCAATCTTGACGGAAGAAGCTTGCGTATTCACCGTGCGGGAAAGCTTCAGAGAGATCACTGGATCATTAAAGTCAGCGCAAGCTTAGGATGAAGGTAGGAAGTACATACCCAATGACACCCATAGATGATCGAAGCAGTGCTTCCGTGCGGTTGGGATCGGCGAAGACGGTGTGAAGCAACTGGAAAATATGCTCGACATAGGGTTTGAGAAGCTCAGCTGTTGTATATTAGCATATGGACACCATACTGTCGATTAGGGAAACTTACCTTTATTGCCCTTGCTCATAGCCACAATTGCACCATCCCAGGCGTCCATAATGCCCTCACGAAGTGATACAACATAATCTACAAGTTCCATGGGAACATCTTGACCCACGCTGACAGTAGCAGCTTGGTTGAGAACTTGTGCAACAACTGGGAGGTATGTCTCAAAGTAGCCTCCAATTGCTTGAGCAATGTCACCGAAGCACTGTAGGATAGCCGGCTTGAATTGATTGCCAAGTACCTGACTCTGAAGATCGGCAAGAAGGCGGTTCATGAAGTCGTCGCACCAGGGTTGGACCTTTTCTCCTAGAGAACGGGTAATGTCGCTGACAAGGCCAATCGACATTGAACACAAGCTGGTCTCCTCTTGGTTCTCAAGGCCCTTGAATAGATAAGGCGCAAATGGCTCCATGTATGGTAGGAAATCAAGCTCAAGCGCGTTGGCCAGAGCACCCATTGCAGCGAAGACGGTTTCGGGAACGCTCGACTTCGGTGGCACGGTGTTGAGTAGGTTGAGGCAGATGCGCACGATGCGATCACCTTGAGGTTTGATTTCAATTTCCAAGCGGCCGACAATCGATAGGATGACGCTGGTCAAGCTTGTTTGCATGTCCTCAACCGTAAGCTTGTCCTCTACGCTCACAACCTGCGTCTGCATTGGAATGGTTTCTTCCAAGCGATCAAGGAGGGCCGTGGAGAGCTCTGCAATCGTCAAGAGACTGTCGTTGGCGGCGTTGTTGATAAAAGAATTCAAGACTTCATATGCAGCCGTTCGTACTTGACTGTCCACATCACGACGACCTGTGACCTGTAGGATCTGGGTGACGCTGTTGGAGAAGTAGGGTGTCAAAGGGTTGACTTGACTACCGGGATCTCCAATGAAGCGATCGGCGAGGTTCATCAAAGCCCAACAGCAGGAAGACGCCATTTGACGCTCGCTAGCAAGACCAGCGAAGAGAGCCTGGATGAGGGCAGAAAGGTGCTCATTCGGGTCAATGGACTCAAAGCAGCATTCGCAAATCCGTCCAAGGGCGTACGCCGCGGAGTCTTTGACTTGAACAACTGGATCGTTCATCATGCCGATCAAGATCGGAAGGGCTTGTCTAACGATCGGATCAAGAACCTTCTCATCTGGGCCTTCTACAATAGCACCAAATGCAGAGACAGCAGCGTCGCGAAGATGCCAGTTTTCAGAGCGTAGATTCTTCTCGACAAACTGCAAGACCGGCGCGACAACGATGCCCTGCACCGTTTGGGCCCAGAGTTGAAGACATTGATAAGCGGCTCGAGAAATATTGTACTCGTCGTCTGCGGCGTCTTCGTCTTGCTTGGTGAGCAGTTCAAGGAGGACGGGAACAACTTCGGAGGTAGCAATGCGTGCAAAATTGTGGTATTCACGCAATTCGGTCGAGCCTTCGGCGGCAGCTTGGGTGTTGTCGTCTTCGATGGAGATTTCTTCCTCGCAAACGGTGCACCAAAATTCTACGGCCAGCTTTGCCACATCCTCCTCTTCACTCCGCATCCCTTGAACCGTGAGTCCGAAAAGAGCCTTCTCCATGTAGAATCGCATCTTATCGTAGTATAAACCCATGATTCTGTTGAGACATGCGAAAGCGCCTTGCTGTATTCGGACGTCCTCGGCCTGCGTTGCTTCGCAAATGACTTGCATGATGTAGTTGCGCTCGCCTTCATTCTCGAAGTTGGATCGCACAAACTCGAGCGAGTCACTAAGAGCAGTGATGGCAGCATTACGGACCTCTGGGTTGGTCTGTCCCTTCTGCGCGCCTTGAATCACTGCGGTGAGAATTGCATTCGAGTGGCTTTCTAAACTTTGACGCAGTTCGAGATCTTCAGTGTCGCAAATGTAGCCGATAGCCGTCAATGAGGCCTGTTTTTGGTGATCAGCTCCCTCGCCGACCACATTGGACACCAGAGTTTCCATGAGTTCGGGCCATAGCTTCTGCGGCAGTTCAACGGCCGCAATAGCGGCGATGAACTGAGCATCTGCCTGTCCAACTCTCGAGTCGGATGTGCTCAGAGTCTTCAGGGCAAGCTGCTTGACGGCATTCTTAATGCTGGGATTCACCTGGTTGAGCCAGCGGTCTTGCATTTGGCGCAACCGGCCATACTCGCGCGCCGAAAGGGAGTTCTTGAGCGCAAGGGCAGCGGCTTGTCGGGTCGAGGTTTGAGCAGACTCGCTTGATAGTTCGGTCGCGAGGGTAGTAAGGTAGGAGGGCTGTGTTGTGTAGTGTCAGTAATGACCATGCCTGGACGAAGCAGTATGAATTAGAAGACACTTACAAAATCGGCATCGGCAGCCTGGGAAAGTTGCAGTTCAGCTTCTCGACGGACACTTGCATCTGTATTAGTTAGCAAAACAGTCAACGCAATACGTAAGGCTACGGTAGTGGACGAACCTCCGGAGAGCGTCCCCTCAAGGACCGCGTTGACATTCATGATGGATGAAAGAAACGCGAAAGAGGGGACCAGGTCGATGTAAGGAGAAGAAACAATTCCAAGGTAGGTGGGAGGGCAATCGTGGTGTTCCAGGAGTTGGCGCGGCGGTTCGATAGAGAATGAAGCGAACGCTGATTCCTTGTTCAAGGCAGTCAACACGTGAGCGTCTGGCAAAGCGACGATGTTTGCCTCGCAGCGAGCGCGATGAAAGGTGAAGAGCTAACTAGCAGCAATTCTAATGCGAACCGGGATTGTAATTACGACGTGTAAATGGTCTCTTGAAAATGTAATGAGGATCTTCTCACGAAAGCACAATCCTCCGCGAACTGCGCAAAATTAGCTGAGGTTCCACACTAAACAAACTCGTAGCCAGTCGCGTTGGCTCGGGTTTTCGTGAATGCTCACTCACTTGGACTGACCCTTATTCAGCATTGCATCACTTCAATCCCTTGGATGCAGTGTTTTTTCACTCAAAAATACTCGTGAATTTGCATGAGCGGCCATTTTCAGATGTGAAATTTCGCTGAGCTGTTGTAACATTGTATGCGGATGCTCTCTATCCATGCTAGTGCGCCGCACACTCGGCAGCCAAAATAATGCTGGTAAATTCTAGGTACGTTACAAGGTATAAGCTGAGTTCCATATATTCTCACATTCGCCTTGATCTCGGATCGAGCGCTTCCTGTCTACGCCAGTCGCGGAGCTCTTTGGTACCCAGACTTCCCACTGCTCCCTCACTCCTTCGCTCCCACCCACCGAGCCTCACCACAAGTGCTGTCGCATTATCTCCTTCGGACGTGACTTCCGTGGCAAAGTTGACAATGTCCTTTGCACCTTGCTCCGGTGTACGTGCCTCCTTCACGATGTCCACAATCTCCTGATCGCTGAGTTGACCGGATATGCCATCCGACATGAGCACAAGGAACGAATATTCCGCAGGACCAAGCTCCACGCGGCAGATCTCGGGCTCCGCTGACACTCCAAAGCGCTTCGAGGCAATATCACCAAATGCTCGCGTGTTTGCAAGACCAAGGACGCGCTCTTCTCCAAAGGAATCCGTCACAAACGTTGCGGCGTATCGACGCATCCGCTCGGCTTCTTGAGGGAGGCTCGGATGATGGTTCGAGGTCATTGGTACGGCTTTGCCAGTTGCAGTCTCGCAAAGCAGAATGCGTGTATCACCAACGTGTGATGTAATGAGGGTCGACGGTGAGGCCGGATGCCAGAACGGTGTGGGTGTCGGCGTTGATATTAACGCCACACTGCAGGTACTGCCGCCTTTGAAGCGCTTTGGTCCTCCTATACGCTTTACGGTTCTGGACGGCTTGCCAAGGATCTCATCGGCATTGATAGCGCGGTCAGAATCACTGTCGTCGTCAGGCTTCGAGACTTGCGCGGAGACGAAGTCATAATCTGCCTTTAGAAAGGCGTATTCCAACACTGACTCGATTCTAATTTGAATTCCATCGTCGTCCTTTGCTTGATCTTGAGCGTCACTATCCAAGATGTGTCCTTTGCCGCCTGCATTTGCACAGAAGTACTCGGGTTTGAATCTTCTAAAATATCCACCAACCAGGTGCTTCCAAGAATTGACAAGAGAGCGTTCTAACTCTTTGGCTTTGCTGACATTGTGGGACTCTGTGGGTGGTCGAGGGTTCTTAGGCCGTGAAGCCTGCGTTTCGGCAGTGGAGTCTTGAGCATCTACACTAGATGGCTTAGACGTGTTCGAATCAGAAATGGGCTTATTAGAGTCTTTCCCTGACATGTCGTCCTCATTTTGAGTCTTCTTCTGCCCAAAGCGTGTTACTTCTCCTTGTTTCCGCGTCAATGTGCTTTGCATCTCGAACTGCTTTGTGCTATCTTCGATGTACTCGTGCAATTGATCGCGGAGAAATTCGCTGCATTCACTTCCACCATGGCCATCGAAAACTCCAAAGTAGAAGACTTGCGGATCTCCACTTGCGCCATCAGCTGAGGTTGCTGTGCCATCATAGTCTCTGTGGGGATTCCTTGTTAAAGACATAGGGCGTCGTTTTGCGAAGGCTGGTATCTCGATGGTTCCGGCTTGGAAAGTATCCTCGTTGTACGGCCGCTGCCCACGAGAGAATGACACTCCAAAATGATGCTTCGCACTCTTAATAGGTATCCTAACCACCGTCATCTCTCTCGATATGCCCACCATCGGCGGTGCTGCCGCCGGTACACTACTTGTGCTTCCAGGGTCATGGGGGGTCGATTGGTCTCGTGGGAGCTTATGATGAGGTCTGGAAGATCTTGCATCCGGATGTAGGGAAGATGACGGCAAATGCGTGACAAAGTAGTCGTGGAAGGTTCGTTTCTTGTTCGTTATCGAGGCCACGGTTCCCGTTGGCAGTCGTGCTGGGATACGGGTTGGTACGGTCCACATCGCTGATGAATTCGCACAGGCCGCATGATGCAGACAAGGGAAGAGCGCCAATTGAGCAAATTACTGTGAAGATGCTGAGGGCAAGAGCTCAAAGAACGATTCGAACTGAAGACTTTGGACTTATGCTAGCAAAAACTGCTGTCGTTTGATTGGCCCTTAGGGATCTCATCATCCGAGATCGAGAACCCAACGAGCCTGAAGTAGATGTCGATTGATGGATGTCAATCGCACTATCTCTACTTTGAGTGTATCGTTGTAGCTTCACGAAACGATATCTTCGACTCTTTGCTAATTGACTGAGATTTGGGCGGTTCAATGTATCCATTTGTACGTCGGAAGCTTGAGAGGCTAGCAGATACGCATGCCACACAAATCAATGCCCATACCATCGACATGTACCTCCTTGCCAAACCATAATGGCACAAACTGCCGCACAAACTCCTTATCACCATCACTCCAAACATCAAGTCCCATATGGAGAAGCCCGGCACTCCCCAAAGAGCGGACTTCTTCGTCCTGGCCTTCGTCATCCTCGTCGGTCGGTAGCCGCAATGCTGCCGCGCATTCTTCAAAGGTTTGTTTCGTGACTCGATGGAAATATGCTATCACGGCTGTTTCCAAAGTGGCGTCTTTCCCTTGAGTTGGATCGTTGTCATCACCATCGTCTGCTTGATTCTCTTCATCGTCTATGTCATCGTGATACTGTCCTCTTTCTGCTCTCCTAGCTGCAACCTTATCGAGATCGCCGAGTAACTGCTGATCCAGGTTATCTTCTTCAAACTGTGCATCGTTCTTTTCTCCTGCACTGGCCCACCACATGAAACTTGAGTACGCGAGAGCCGCCCAGCTAGATGGCTCAACAAGTTTGTCCTCATCGCCGTTCCAGATTTCGCCTTCCTGGGAATTGTCTTTGAGCTGTCCAAACAGGAGATGTGTGCGCTCGTCAGTTTCGTAGCCAGGTCCACCGACGTCTTCATTAAACTTAACCGCTGCCAATGCTCGCCGCAAGCTTCGATACCTTCGCAGGTCACGATGTGTGGCTCGAACTTCTTTGCCGTCAATTGCACGCTTGATCACGGGCCAATGTTTTGGCTGGTTGTCCGCTAATCGCTCGGAAGAAGGGAGCTGCACCACCAAGTCGAATAACTTCGTTTTCAGAGACAGAATCTCATCTGTAGTGCAGCCAATCCAGCCATTGTTCAAATCCGTATTCGTCTCCTCCGCGGAGGAGAGATGACCATTCGCCGTTGGCGATTCCGCTGAGAGTTCTTCAAGAAAGGGGATATCGTGAATTCCAAGTGCGAATAATGGCCGCAAACGGGTGAGTGAGGCTGAAGGGAGGTCGAGGATCGAGGCCAGCGCGATGGGAAGTGAGGAAAGGATGGAGATATTGTAGACTTTGAACATTAGCTAAAGTTCTTCAAAGTGCTAGTGACACTCACCATAATTGCAGGTCAACTGCACGGGAGGAGGTTTGACCAGAAGGATGCGTTTTCGAAGAAGTGCAGCTCTATGCAGCGGGAAGACGAGGGGACCAAAGGTGTCGAGATACTTCAGTATGGATAGTGCTGGATGGGAGGGAGGTAGAGTTTGATCGGCAACGATTGCTGTCGCCGTGGATAAACTTCGTGTTTTTCTCTGAAGCAGTCGAAATTCCGAAGGTTCTTGAGGTTCCAAATCATGGATACGGTGTTCATTCCAATACTCCTCGAGACTACTCGTGTCCTTGGGATCAACTACAAGCTTACTTCGTTTGATGTTAGACGCTGCCGAGCTCATAGAGACCAAATGTACTCACTTTGCAAGTTCCTTAAGCTGTGTTGCGTGAAGCCACGCTCTTCCTAGCCTGCCGTCGTTCAAGGGCAATAGTAATCCAACGGCAACAAATCGAGCATTGCGTTCATCTTCACTGCCGTGACCACTGACGAATGCACTCAAACCAGCAAACTGACCATCGATAAAGTACACCAAATCTTCTTTTACATTATGCAGACCAGAAGGGAGACTTTTATATTCGACAACTCCTTCAAGGGTAACTTGGAAGCGTCAGAAAGGATCGCGTAGAGGGTGTTGAATGATGGTGATGGACATACCTCCGTCAATCGACCTATTCCATGATAGGGTATACCTAGAAATGTTAGATTGGATGCTCGTGAACGACTTGCAAGCAAACTCACCCGACCTTAACGTCGAACTTGATTAGGAAGAGAGCAGCCAGTGGTGGTGGCGCATTCTCCCACAGCTTAGACACATCCCGAGACGAATCATCATTCAAGATGGTGGACATTGCTAAGAAGGATTTGATTGATTTGAAGAGAGTGACTGATGTCAAATCATGGTTCGTGGTGATTGACAGAATGTTGAAGTTGGAGCTCGGTTACATTTGAACGAACTACCGTAATTAATCAAAGGCGTTCGGATGCAGGGCGCGGTATAACGTCAACGGCTACCACTTTAGCCGCATATTACCGCATACTTCTACCTACGCCCATTCACAAATTACTTCGAGCCTTGTGAATAGATAAAGGTAAATAAGATCAGATACGCAATTCGAGTTACTAGCGTTCTATCTTTCTAAAAACCTGCAATCTCTTGTCTCTCGTTCGAAACACCCCTTTTCGGAAGTTCCGCTACCTTGTCCGCTGTGTTGAATCGAATCATCGAAATCTGGATCGGCCAATCGATATTCTCTTGAATCTCGATCTTTTATTCCTTTTATTACCATGGACTTGCGCTAGGAAGCTTCCTGGCAGTGAATTCACAAGGTTGTCGGGACTTTCGATCTCAACCACTGCGCATTAGTGACGACCTTCTCCAGTCCAAATGCCTCGCCTATTTAGTGTTTTTCGACTTCCATCGAAATTGCACAGACGAGCCAGGCGATCGAGACTTGCAACCATGTTGTTACTCTTGGGTGTGCTATTCGTTCTGATTACGCCGCTGTACTTCGTCTATAAACCGCCAGCATTCATCATCAGATACTTCCAACGCCGATGGCCGGACGTACTCTGGGCCGTCGAAACAAATCGAAAAGTGGTCGCTTTAACCATCGATGATGCGCCTTCACAATATACCAAGGACATTCTGCAAATTCTGGCCGAGAACGACGCAAAGGCAACGTTCTTTCTCATCGGGTCCCAAGCCCAAGGAAATCGACCAATGCTGGAAGAAATTATTCGCGGAGGAAACGAACTAGGGAACCACGCGATGCACGATGAGCCTTCGAGATCACTCAGCGATACCACGCTCACAGAGGAGATTCATCAAGTGGAATTTCTGATCAATAAGGCGTATGCTATCACTGGTGTCAAGTCTGCTCCCAGATACTTCAGACCCGGTTCAGGTCTATTCAGCAATCGAATGAGGGCACTGATGAAGAGACTTGGTTATCAGCTTGTGCTTGGCAGCATTTATCCGCACGATCCACAGATTTCGATGTGGAAGTGGAACGCGGATCACATTCTTAGCATGATGCGTCCGGGTGGGATTATCATTTGTCATGATAGGAGATCCTGGACACTTCCAATGCTACGCGAAGTGATTCCGGAAATAAAGAGGAGGGGATATAGCATTGTCACTATCACTAGTCTCTTGCTTGAAGGAGGGAGAGCGATTGAGCCTGAAGTCATTGATATGTAAAAGCGATGGTGATTTTGATGCTGCTCTACAGACTGGATGCTGAAGCAGTCAATAGAGAACCGATTTAGTAGTCAGCCAAGAACTATTTCGCTGCCTTCCTTAGAGAAGAGGCCGACATTATCATCCCAAGTGATGACCGCGACGCCGGTCTTAGAATATCAAGTCAACAAAACTTAGCTACCAATGATGAAGAGATTCACGAAGAGTTGAGTAGATTAAGGTATCTATCAGAGAGCTATAGGGAAATACTTTTGACTTTTCGTTGTTGCCCGAAATGGACTTTATGGTATGACGATATCAGCAACTGCTTATCCAGTCTCGCATGAGCCAAAAGATATTGACGGTGCTTCAAGTCATCACTCGACACTCGCACAATTAATCGGCGCTGACAGTGAAATACAGAAAAGCCTAAGAGACGAGTTTTCGGATTGTTGAGGCCCATGACCTCGAAATTGTATTTTCTATTCAATCTGCCTACACTACTTATGTTTAGTCTGATGGACTTTTCGACGTGTACATTTTCGACGTTTCTTCACCAACTTTGCACACCACTCTGACCAGCCACTTATCCCCAGAGGCCGTTTTCGTTGCAACCCAAATCAGCAATGTACCACCATACCCAGCTTCAGCTCGCTTGGCAATCTGATGCCTTAGCCGTATGCTTGTTGATTCACCCTTCGTGCTTCGATTGGAACTGTAGCACTTAACGAGTCGACCGCTCGGTGCGGGACGTTCCTAAAGGGTAATCAGTTGGCCAGTCATCCAAAGGACGCTGCCTCCGGTAACCGTAAGCCCTTGTGGGCGAATTCGCATTCCAAAACCATCTAGACATAAGCTAGACATATCCGTGCAACAGGTGCCTAAATGGTCGTCATTAGTTGAAAGTTTATGAAATGATGGCATTCGTGAGACTGCTCACAACGCGATTTTGTCACTTTTCAACCTGCTGGGGTGGGTGTAACCACGACATTCGGGTTACTTGTGCCGTCGACGGTCTGATCTACGTTTAGTTTTTGCTTTCTTCACTTGCTCGATTGGAGGATTAGCAGACAGATATTCGGTAAGACCAGCAGCTGAGGAAACTGGTCGATACAACGGAGGAGTCTGCAAAGAATTTCGTACCTGAGATGGAACTTTCGAAACTGTATCCTGAGCCTTTTGTCGTTTAGCATTTGGTGTTTCCGAAGCATCGGATGACTTTCGCTTGAGCAAAGCCGTCTCTTGTGTGCCGTCAATTGCATTGGTGGACGACGCTTGCTTGGCTGCTTGAGCCTTCTTTTTCTTCTTCTTAAGTGGTCGCTTCTCTCCAGGTTCGAAAACGTCGTCAGGGAGGTCGTAGCAGCGCGTGTGTACAACTTTGAGTTCATTGTTATCGCTTATGAAAGATTGCCACTGTGTGGTCTGGTCACAGAACTCGCGAACTGCATTTGAAATGTCAAGTTCACCAACAACGTCGCTGATTTCTAGTCCAAGATAGAATGTCGTGGTGTAGAGCACTATCTGCCCGTCAGGAATGGACTCGGGGACTTCTTTCACCTGGAACTTGGTCTCTCCTAGCATGATGGAGTTGATGTTTTCCACCTTGCACACATGGGCGCGATCAAAGCCTTTGACGTAAGGATGTGCGAGCTTGACACCCTTTGCAGACGCCTCGATGAGGCTAATCAACCGACGGACACGGGATTGGACGTAGCCCGACCAGATCTGCTGAGCTTCTTTGCTTCGGCTTGCACTGTGAACACTGAGATAGTGCTTGTAATCATCAGTGAAGAAGGTGTGCTTCTCAAACAGCGCGTTCCATTGCTGTTTGCCTTGGAGGATGTCGTTTGCGATACCACTGGCGCGTTTCAGCTCGCGAATGATGATTGTTTTGGTGGATTCGGTAACATTGTGAGTGCAGCACATGCCTGGATAGGCCGGCGTAATGATGGGCATGAGATGGAATTTGTCCGCTGGGTAGATGGATGGATTCCAGACGCGGACTTGAAGAGGACCTTGCTCTTGGTGAACCTTTAGCATCACAGGCTTTGGCCAACGCCATTGAGCCATGAGGTTGAAAAACTTGACTACTATGACTGCACCCGTAGCGCAAGGGTACAGCTGACAGATTCGGCCGACTAACAATGCCCACGCGATACCTCCTGGGAAGCCGAAGACATTGCCGTAGATTCCACGACGCTGAGCCCAGAGTTTGATGGTACGAAGTGTGTAACGAAAGGCCTTAGTCTCTGGAATCAAGCTCAGAAGCTCATCAGATACACGGGCGCCGTTTATACTTCGTAGATCTGTTTCGTCCAAGCCTCTCAGATGACTTTCTTCTTTCAGGTCTAAGTTGTTGGGGATCGAGTTCGTTTTGAGGCTCACAAAGATGAGATCAATGTCGACGTCAGCATACTTCAATTTAATGATGGGTGTGTGGGCATCGGGAACAGGTGTGAGTTCTTTGATAGCTCCGGGAGGAGACATCTTCCTCAGAAGATCAGGGAAATATTCGAAGAAGTCGCTACGGCCGACATGCTTGGGAGCAACTAGAAGCGTATCGATATCGGAAGAGGGCCCAAATACTCCAAGTCGGTAACTGCCAAAGGTGAAGATCCTGCCTCCTGCGTTGTCGATAGCAGATTGAGAGAGGCCTTTCTTCTTTCCCACATGGCGAACGAAGTCCTGAGCGATCTTTTGCAATCGATTGAGGGTTTGCTTTCGTATTTCGATGTCTTCGGCGCTAGCAAAATTGTTCTGCGCCCGAAGTTCTGTAATGAGAGATTCTTGCAGCTTCAGCTCGTGTTCTGTAGGCATGGCAGTTGAGAGTGGTTGGCCAGTGATGCCGCCCCACGAGAAGGGCTTTGAAGAGCCGTCCGTCGCCATGGTGCTCAGATAATACGGTCGGTCAGAAGCAGATGATCACGGTGAATCGAGACTTCTGAAAACTTGAAGAGCAGAGTTTCTCGACGAGTGGAGGGTGGTGGCGGTCGAAGCGGAGGTTGGGTTGAGGGCATGTGAGAAAGGAATTAAAGGTCAATCCCAAAGACCAAAGAGAGATCGAGAAAAAGAGGATCGTAGACACCGACTCCCTCTCCTGGAGCTGTTCACCCGTGAACAACCGCAAGAATCCGAGGTAGGCGTTCGCAACACAGCTTTTGAACGGTCGCGGTTGGTTCAAAGGGAGTGAAAGTTAGAGCCAGACGACAATGAGAATCAGTCACAGTCCCGAGGTTAAGCCGATGCCATATCGTATCACGTAATCAGATCTACATCGAGCTTGCAAGCTTTCAACGCTGTTGTACAAAAAACTAATAGATTTTGTACCCCTAGCGGGCCGATATAATCAATTTGATTCTCGCTCGTCCATTTCACGGCAAGACTTGAGATTGCTGCCCTCACCATCCTGTCGTCCAAAGGCATGTAGATATGATCTTTTCGAAGAACGGTTTCGGAAGACCGTCAACCTCTTCCGATCATGTTGCAACAGAAGTTATTTCCAACGAACCGAACTGATCTGGACTGAGTATCTCCTCAAGCACCTTTATGACCCTCTGCGATCCGATGTTAGCATCAGGGTCAGCCAAGCGTTCTTTCCCTAGGACACGAAGAAATTCTTGAATGACTTGGAACTCTTGAGGAGATATCTTATGGCTTTCACTCGGGAACCGTCTAACTGTGAATTCAGCCGCTTCAATTGGTGATATAGGCCTTTGGTCGAACGATGACGAGGTTGCGGAACGTAAAAGCCCTAAGAATTTAACAAAAGTATCCATGATAATCCATTTCCCTAAGTTCAAATCCGCGGCTGCCTTTTCCAGAAGAAGCCGCAACATTTGAAGATCCTCATCTTCCAAGTCTTTCCTTTTGCTGCGGATAACGAAAAGCTCCAAAGAAGATACCCCGCGTCCTGTACGTGAGAATAGTTGTACACCAACTCTTTCCTCTACGTAATGGAAGAGTCTGTTACTGATGGCGGCTGCCGGGATCGAACAAATGTCTAAATCTATGGAATTGGTCTTGATGAGTTGTCCGAAAGCAGGGATAGCAATGGAATAGTAAGGTCTCAATCGTTTCTGTTCGTCCAAGAGCCGTAAGGTGGCATCCAATTCGTCGACTATGCGAATCTCGGGCCTTTCGTCAAGATAAATATCGCTCAACTTCTTTGCATGATGGAAAAGAGCAGGCGTAAGTTTGGGGGCCAAAGTATGGGTGTAGAACCGGGTATGGTCAATATCATTACCCTGCGGCAATGTTTTGAACTGTGCAATGATCGCTTCACAGATAACCTCGTCCACGTAGAAATCTTTTCTCACCAGTTGGCGCAGGAAAGCTTCCGCCTGAGGTTGCTTCATGAAGTCTCCGACCATACGATACAGAAATTGAACATTACAATTTTCGGACGCTGTGTCAAAGTTTCTGTTCGCTCTTGGAGGGCAGTCAAGCAATCCTCTAGAGATTGTGTCCAGCCTCTTCCGCATCTGCTTAACACGAAATTCCGCCGTTTCGAGGCTGATTGACTCGGTTTTCAAACCCCGCAAATAATCTAGGTTATCTTCGTCAATGAACCAATAAATGGAGAGCGGTAGCGGGCAGGAGGATTCCAAAGTAATCAGGAAGAGGCATGCAGCCCGCTGCCGATAAGGTTCGTCTATGCTCGGAAGAATGCGGTCGAAAAATGCGTAAAGATCGGTTGGTAGTTCTCATAGTCTTCTCTGAAGGTCAACAATGCGATCAGCATTAGTGAGCCCTTCCAGGAGCGACCTGACAACAAGGAACACCCAGAGGAAGACGCCATCAGCGGTCTGAACGATCTCTTCTATAAAGTCCGGACATCGATCATCATGTTTTCTCAATTCCATGAACCTTTCGTCTCTTGCAAGATTGTCTTCCGCGAAACTTCGAATATCTTGAGTTGTCAACTCATGCATGTAGAGCTTCCACTGGCTTTGTCTTCCAAAAGCATCCTCGAACTCATTCCAAGGACGGCTTGATAAGCAAATTTTCATCGTATGCATCGATTTGAGCTGGTGGATGACTTTGATGATAGTTTCAGGACGGCCTCATACTCGTCGAGTCCATCGATGAAGAAACAGAATTTAACTGTTCTACCTTCCAAATGATTGCACACATTGCTGAATATTGCCAGAAGACTTTCAACGTTGTCTTTGGTTTTGAGAATGTCTATTCCATATTCCGGACTGTATATGCTAAGGGCATCCCATATATCGGAGAAAGCTGGCTGCATCAAGTCTGGGTTCGAACGTAAGATCTGATAGAGGATGGAATGGAGAAGGCCACATTGCGATTTTTGAAGACGATCTTTGGCAAAGTTCCAGAAAAAAATATTTCGCAGTAATTAGTTGACAGTCTCCTACCCATGGTTCTAGAAGAGTACCCGTGGGTGGGAGCTGAGGTACTTCATGAGCGTTGACTTGCCAGATCCAGGCTTCCCAGAGACCCAGAATATGGGATCTTCATGTGAAAGCCATTCAACGAAACCGGTATATGGTCCATTAGTGATCTTTTCATCCTCATTGTCCAAAATTCACTCATAGGTACGATCATGTGTGGCCGCCACTTGAATAAGGTTGTCATCAATGGTTGTAAAGCGCAAGAAGTTTAAAACTGTCTGTTCAGCAAAGTATTGCCTACCTCTTGTGTTAATTGCAGACAGATGTAGTCCGGTATTCTCCCGAGAATCTTCGGATGTAATTTCTGCCTCATGTTCTTCGGAATGCTGTTCGAATATCTTTCTAATCTCCGCGATCTCAGTGTCTCGCGAAGCTAAAAGGCGTTTATTTTCGTTGCCAAGGTTATGCAGAGTGCGCATTATTGTTAAGTATCTATTTTCGAAGATATGATCCCGAATTTGAGCGCTAATAAGCTCGAGTCTCTGATGAAGGGCATTGATGTGGTCCTTTTTCCATTCGCTCCGAAACGCTTTATGGAAACTCTCCCAACTTCTGTGAACACCTTTGACTTTGAGACTATTGAGTATTGACAAAAGCTCATTCGATACTTCGAAACACTGAGTACTCAGATCGCTCAGCAGCTCCACGTCCTGGCTTAGACGAACTCCTAGAGTATGTTTTGGCGGCTGGACCTCTGCAACAAGATGAATAATGTGTTTGGCGAGAGCCTCTGACTCCAAATTGTCCTGCTTCGCTCCATGCACAGAAAGATAGAGATCCCGAGCGCCTGAGAGGAGCTTGCTGGCAAAATCAACAAACTGAAGGATATTACCGGCCAACTCAGCAGCAGCGAGGGATTCCATGGCCATGAGAATGAGATCCAGAGGCCTCAGAAGTGCAGAAGTATTATGTGTCCTTGATCGTAGCCTGAAACAGCGTGATCGGGGTGTTCAACTTGCTGGGCCACTGGGGGCGCGTTCCTGCTTGCGGTTGGATGATTGTGATGTAGTTCAAAAGAAAATCGCATTCATGAAAGTTTGAGGTGTAAGCCGCAAGGTGGGCATGAGAAAGCTAATGTCATCATTGAACAAGGCTGAGCCGTTGCACCGCAGTGGACGTGGAAGTCGGGCTGCTCGGGCATCACGGTTTTTGCGTGCAGTGCAAGGAGGCTTAGTCTGGAGCGGCCTGGCCCGCAAATCATGATCCATACATGTATTGTGGCATGGAGAGCATCACGTTTGAATCAATTTGTTAAGCCACGTGGATGTTGTGTGGATATCCGAGCATCCAATTTGGAGTGGACCTTCAATTGTATAGACGAAACAAATGTCAAAATTTGTCCAATAGTCTCTGAGATGTGATCGCCCGGTGCGTTTTGCTATTACATATTTGGACCCAAAATATGAATAAAACAGAGCAGGAATATTCTCATGGTGAAATTGCGTTTGTGGCGTCTCCGCACTTGACGAATGAATCGGGGAAGTACGTAATGACGCAGCGTAATTTTTGGATGGGTTAAGAATTGCTGAAAAGCATTTAGCTTTATGTAGAATTTAAATATGTATGTTCGTTGAGAAGCCACGCCGTTGAATGGTCGAAGTACCCTGGATTTTGTTCGGGACGTCAGACGTTTCGCGTCGTGGGGATAGCGGTTACGATAGTGTTGGTTTTTAGCAAGTACATACTCGGACTAGAAGGCAGCGCTCATACCACGACGATATGTTGTCCTTCGACTGGAGGCCCGCGCAAATGATATGATTGTAGACGCTCGCACCTGTCCCTGTATCGTTTCAACCACTCTCTCAGCCGCTCCCTAAGCAGCCTCTCTCGCCAACCACAGTGCATCATCTTCGCTATCTTACCCCGCTTGGCGTCGATGCGTTGGTCCCGTTGCTTTTGCACTCTGCTGGCTTCATGATTCTGTCTCTACTCTCTATCTTTGCTTTATTTGCTGTGCTCACGTTCGTTATAGATATTCTACATTCGCCTCATGGCAAGCATGGTCCTTCATGGAACCCCGATGCCATTGTTGTTGGCGTTCTGAGCTACCAGTACCATAGACCATGGACACACTACAGCCAAAGTCTGGATTTCAGCCCCAGGCGGCTAGCCATTGTTGCGTCTCGAGCATCTTGACCAAACAAATTAAACAGCAATGCTCCATTGCCAGCCAAGATCTCTTTCCATTAGCAAAGATCACCTGCCTCCCCAGTCAAGGCTACTGCAGCTACACCTTCTTAGTTTCGAACTATTTCACCGGTGGTGGCGAGGCTGAGTCTCGGTTCATTCTACAGTTTCGGCACAGCAAGTTCGCATTAGACATAAATACGACGTCGGCTGCGGCTCTCGTGTATGGTACTTACGCTCCGAACACCCAAGAGCTTCTCGATTTCACAGGCAGTGGTGGACTTTCAAACTTACGAGTGTATCGAATGGATCTCATTGGAGGAGTGACGTACCAGTCTATCGCCCCAACTCACATAGTCCTATCAGAAGCCGAGTTTGAGAAACAGCTGAGGCTGATCGAAGGATTTGCGAACTTCGTTGCAAGGGGATGGCAGGTCGACTGTAGTCGAAAGATTGGCACTCATGCCGCTGGCAAAGTCGGCGCCGTACTTCCGCAGAAGCTACAGCAACTTGCTGATGGCTTACCTCGCGAGAACCTCAAAGCAGCCGCACAGGAGACGTTAGCAGCCCTGGACCGGATCGAATCTCTTCCGCAGGCGCTCAACCACGGCGACGTTCTCCCGTCGAACATCATGGTTGATCCAGTTACGCTTCAGTTGGTGGGTTTGGTTGACTGGGCAGAGGCAGAATCACTTCCTTTCGGAACGTGTCTCTATGGACTCGAATACCTTCTAGGCATTATGACGGCCGATGCGCACGGTCACCAAACGTTTGAATACTACAACAGAGCGTTTGAGCTTCGGGTACACTTCTGGCATAACCTACGAGATTTTATACCAGCGCTGACGATGCCTTCCTTGAGAGAATGCGTATTGCAAGCCAAGAAGATGGGGACTCTATTGTGGCATGGTTTCGCATGGGATGACGGTGCCATCGATAGGGTTGTCAATGACAGAGATGATGCTGCGGATATTGTACACTTGGAGGCTTTCCTTTCAGCCTGCGACGACGATACGCGAGGTTTTCTAAAACCGCATCGAAAGGACAGTATGATCGGCTAGAGAGCGTAAAAGTAACATAGGTACGAGTGAGCACCATATGGATCATGTTATAGCATGATCCAGAAGACTTTTGCAATCTTAGTACATTACACTTTTGACGCTCCACTGAGACGGACATTCACCAATTACGCTTCCACCGATCCGCAGCGAAATAGGTGACTAGGCGCAGGGCGTGCTCAGCTGTGGATTTTCATTGGTGGAGGTAGAACGCCGTGAATACGGGAGAAAGACGAAAGAAGGCGCATCGGGGGTGAACGGGCTCGTTGTGGCTGTTCAGCGCGGCCTAACTCCCGTATTTTTTTCGGAACAGCTCCTGTCGCGGATAATCAACGCCATTTTCCACCAACATTCCATTTTTTTCTTGCCGGACTTATAACCGCGTCTATTTCTCCATAACCTCATCATCACCATCTCCACTTCATTCCTCTCGTTGTCTCTTATTCACATATCCGTTCCAGATGGCATCAGGAGCTGCCCCAGCCTCTACAGGCTCCGTCAACATTGACGCCATAAAGCAGGTCGCAGCCGCCAAGGACCCGAGGAAGTTGTCTGGCATTGACCTTTACTCACGATTCGCCTTTGCCGGTGCTGTCTGCTGTTCGGTCACTCACGGCGCTCTCACTCCAGTCGATGTGTAAGTTTTCGTATCTTCCTCGTGGACCCTTTTGGACCCTGTACTCTTTCGTGTGGCTGCGGCTGATCAGGTACTTCACAGCGTCAAGACCAGAATACAGCTCGACCCGGTCACCTACAATCGCGGCCTGATCGGTGGTTTCCGTCAAGTCATCTCCAATGAAGGCTTCGGTGCTATCTGGACTGGTGTTGGCCCAACCTTCGCAGGCTACTTCCTGCAGGGTGCCTTCAAGTTCGGTGGCTACGAGTTCTTCAAGAAGCAATCCATCAACTACCTTGGCATCGAGACTGCCTCGCAGAACCGCACTGCCGTCTACCTCGCCTCGTCCGCTCTTGCTGAGTTCTTCGCCGATATTGCCCTCTGCCCGCTAGAAGCCACCCGTATCCGTCTCGTCTCCGAACCCACCTTCGCAAACGGTCTGGTTGGTGGCTTCAGCAAGATCCTGCGTACTGAAGGTGTCCTCGCCTTCTACTCTGGCTTCGGTCCCATCCTCTTCAAGCAAGTCCCATACACCATGGCCAAATTCGTCGTCTACGAGAAGGTTGCCGAGGCCGTCTACCGCCGCGTCGACAAGAAGACTGCCTCGCCTGCCACGAACACCGTCATCAACCTTGGCTCCGGTCTCATTGCTGGTTTCGCCGCCGCTCTCATCTCCCAGCCCGCTGATACCATGCTGTCCAAGATCAACAAGACCAAGGGCCTGCCTGGCGAAAGCACCACCAGCCGTCTCATCAAGATTGCTCGCGAGCTCGGTTTCCGCGGCAGCTATGCTGGTATTGGCGCTCGTCTCTTCATGGTTGGCACTCTTGTAAGTTTTTGCTCTACGCTTTACTTCCGATCACTAAACTAACCACTTTTGCGCAGACCGCTGGTCAATTTGCAATCTACGGTGATATCAAGCGAGGTATGTAACCCTTTCCAGCTCAATCTTAACTAATATACTAACGTCGGTTCAGTATTGGGCGCAACTGGCGGAGTAGAAATCGCCAAATAGACGAGCAGGGTCGAATGTATCAGAGAGCCTTTTGATGCAATAGACGATAGATACAAGTTCTCTACGGAATGGAGGCCTTCACCCTGGTCACATCTAATAGACCATTAGAATCAAAGCGTACCGCTTCAATTCTCCTTCGCGGTCCTTTGGCCGCACTTTAGACAGGATGGGTTCCTTGCTGGCGTTTGATGTACAGTATCCGTATCTCCCGCTGAGGTATTTCTGGCTAAAAGTAGGTTAGAATAAAGATTTTGTTATAGTTAAGAGCCTTTTCCCTTCACTTGTAGCTGAAGTAAGACGATTACAAAGTTGTCCAGAAGCTCGTAATAGAATATCCAGCAGCTTCTCTTATCTTTTCTAGGTACCTATCGAGAATATCATGCACTGTTTGCCTTGTAGCCTTTCCGCTTTCGACCACAGCGACTGGTGGACCATGGAAGCCGATTCACGCTAATTATTCAATCTTTGTTAAGGCTGGTGGGTCTTATGCACGACAACGTCAACGGCGGCTCACTGATGCTCATTGCCTGTTCCTTGCCCAGCACCTTCAATGTGCGCCGATCTTGGAAGTTGGCAGGATTCTACAACTAGTAAGAAAGGTTTGGCCGTGTATATCTGGTCTGCTTCTATCTCTTATACGGAATAATTCTATCTTCACGCACGCCTTTTCAACCTTCAAAGTCTAGGAACGTCTGAATCAGGTAGATCTAACGACTCTTTCATTCCGTCCCTAGAGAACTCTTCATCTTTTCAGTATCATCTACTCTATCAGTCTTTCAGTTTCCCTTCTGGAAAGTCAAACATGCCCGATCCAACACCGCAGAACGCAACGCTCCTGCAAGGCTTCGAGTGGAACGTGCCCGCGGACCAAAAGCACTACAAGCGGCTGGCAACCCACGTGCCGCAGCTGTCGGCGATCGGCGTGACGGCGATCTGGCTGCCGCCGGGCTGCAAGGCGTCGTCGAAGGAGGGCAACGGCTACGACATCTACGACCTGTACGACGTCGGCGAGTTCGACCAGAAGGGCTCCCGCGCCACCAAATGGGGCAGCAAGGAAGAGCTGCTCGACCTCGGCGCCAAGGGTAAAGAGCATGGTGTCGCCCTCTATTGGGATGCTGTACTCAATCATAAGGCTGGCGCCGACAAGACCGAGAAGTGCACTGTAGTCGAGGTCGATCCGAATGATCGTACGAAGGATATCTCCGATCCGTATGAGATCGAGGCGTGGGTTGGGTTTGATTTTCCTGGCCGCGGTGAGAAGTATTCGTCCATGAAGTGGCATTGGGATCATTTCTCGGGTACCGATTGGGATGAGCGGAACAAGAAGAAGGCGATCTTTCGGATTGTTGGTGATAACAAAGGGTGGAGCGGCAGCGTGGATACGGAGCAAGGTAACGACGACTATATGATGTAAGTGCTTAAAACAGTGCAGGTTGTAAATGAATCTGACAGGCCTAGGTTCGCTGATATCGACTATCACCACCCGGAAGTGAGTGATGATACGATGCATTGGGGGCCGTGGATCACAAAGGAGCTTGGATTGAAAGGATTCCGTTTGGATGCAGTACAGCACTTCTCAGAAAATTTTACGAGCGGGTGGGTAGACAACTTGCGGAAAGAATGCGGTGATGACATATTCATCGTCGGCGAGTTTTGGGTCGGAGACACTGGCAAGATGACTGAGTGGCTTGGTAAGATGGGTAAGAAGTTCAGCCTATTCGACGCACCGCTCCTGTACAACTTCCACAACACGTCCGCGACGGAAAAGGCTGATCTGCGCAAAATATTCGACAACTCGCTCGTGCAGGCCGAACCGGTCAACGCGGTAACGTGCGTCCAGAACCACGACACACAGAAAGGTCAAACCGTTGAAACGCCAGTCGAGGATTGGTTCAAGCCGCTTGCCTACAGCTTGATCTTGCTGCGAACCGAAGGCTATCCGACGCTCTTTTACGGCGACGTCTACGGCACGCAAGGCAAGTTCCCGGAGAAGCCGTCGTGCGGCGGAAAGCTTCCGGACATCGCTCTTGCGCGAAAACTATACGCGTATGGTGAACAAGACGACTACATGGAGGAAGCCAACTGCATCGGATGGGTCAGACGTGGCACCTGGGACAAACCCGATGGCCTGGCAGTGGTCATGAGCAATGCTGATCCGGGACAGAGGAAGATGTTGGTTGGCAAAGAGCACGTCGGTGAGACGTGGACTGATGTCCTCGGCTGGGAGAAGAATGAGACGAAGATTGATGAGGAAGGCTGGGGAGTATTCAACTGTCCTGGCGTCAGCGTCGCTATTTGGGTGAACAAAGATGCCAAAGACAGGGATCAGTTTCCGGCGAATTTCGACACTGAGATCTACAAGAGTGCCTAGAATCTACAAGGGTACCTGAAGCTACGTTACGATTGCCAAAATTGTATCTATATGAGGATGTGCTTGGATAGAAATGGTCTGCGGTTCAGCTTCAGTGTTAGGTTTAGAATTTGCAAGGTCTGCTGTCTCTTCTCTACCGTACACAGAAAGAACTTTGCACGAGAACGAGCGAGCTTTGAATTACCAGTCCAATCATTGCAATGTCCAATGGGAGAGCGCATGAAAATTGATAGGCTGAAAGGAAAATAATAGCATACGACCGAAGTCCAACCCGAGGCGGCTTAGAATTGGTCCGTGCGCGTCGCAGCTCCAGAAATCGTCAACTTCGTCGCTCAATTTCACGGCAACAAATGGACTAATTTATAGTGTTTTTTCGATATTTAGATAGAGGAGGTCTAGAAATATATTGTATCATTGATTTTACTAATTGTTATTGCGTAGTGGTGTAGAAATCGCAGTTGTAATAAGCTTAGTGCCTTCGCGTGATCGGACGCGAAGCTGAGACCCAGATCCTCATCACCATCAGCGTCATCCTCAAAGCTAGAGCTCTGGAATCGTGAGCTCTCGCCAGAGAGGTCCTTTCGTCGGTGGGTTCGCCTCAGCGTTCGCATTCGTCGCTTTGATCACAATATCTATGCATTCGGAGTCCCATAGTAGGTCAAATAGCACTCCAGGCGACGTCACATCGATTTCAGAGGCCAAATTCGGTTTCCCTTGCTCTTCCAATTTCAGCTCCCGAAGCGGTTCAAATGGTGGCGGCGCCCAGGGCTCCGGAGGTAGTTCTTTCGTCTCTTTTTTATACCGTGTAGGCACAACAAGGTCTTCGTCAATTTTACGCTTTTTGGAAGGCATTATAACCAGTAATGGTGGGGCAATTGACGCGTCAAGTGAACTGTTGATGGGTTTGGAATTTGAAGTTCGCGGAACTAGGATCGTTGCCCAGGGCACGAAGCCATAGGAGTTGGTTCAACTCGGCAAGTCCTCGGGGTTCTCTTTTGCCCTTTCCTTCATCCCGGGGATGAGACAGTTATTAGCGTGCCTCTTTCGCGATGCGGCGTCAGGCCGATCATGCACAGCTCCTGTTCAACGCGGTACGTTGCCGCAAAAGACATTGTACCTTAACTTACAAGAAGTACTCCTCCACTACTTGTAAGCCGTCAACCCGGTTGTCTTGAATCATTGTTGGATTTAGAAACGAGTCAACACAATGGCCTATCCCAATCGGGACCTTAGCTCGCAGAACTCAATTCGGATTCTCAAAAGAGGACTTTTGGATGCTCTGAACACAATTCAGTCCAGTGGGACGTTTGCAGCGTTTGGACAGCTCGATAGTTTCGTAGACCCGCAAGTATTTGTGCCTGGCATCGGAAGTATTCAGCTCCCCTTGCAAGAACAGACGGCGCGGTCTCTCATCCAAAAATGCCACCAAGCACCATTCGGCAAAGGCGAGCAGACTATTGTCGACATTTCGGTGCGGAATACGTGGGAACTTGATGCAAAACAGTTCGAACTCCGAAACCCTGCATGGCCAAAATACATCAAGCAAATCACTCGGTCCGCTCTAAAGCAGCTTGGGTTTGATGAAGACGATATGTTCGGAGTACGCGCAGAGTTGTACAAGTTGCTTCTGTATGAGAAGGGAGCCATGTTCAAACCTCACAAGGAGAAAGTTTACCCTACAATCCTGATATTCATATTTGCTAATACGATAATAGCTCCGAGAAGGCTCCAGGAATGTTCGGCACCCTCGTCATATGCCTTCCGTCACCCCATGAGGGTGGCTGGATAAAGCTCCAGCATGCAGAACAGACAAACGTTTTCCGCACGGATTTGTCTAACCCGTCATATGCGTGCTGGTGGGTCTTATACTCTAGTGACGCCAGCATTTATCTGCTAACTTACTCAGGTATTCTGATGTGGTTCACGAAGTTACGAGACTTACCAATGGTTATCGCTTCGTCCTCACGCTCAACCTCACCGCGGATCCACAAGGTGTCCACCCATCCCCAGAAATAAACTGCGATGTTCATAACGGGCTCCGCCGGCTTCTGAAACAATGGCAATCCAACATTTCTTCGAGCAAGGCCAGCTCATGCGAGTGTATCATTCATCTGCTAGACTACGAATATACCCAACAAGGCCTAAAGCTTCAGTCCCTCAAGGGTAGAGATCTCGATGTGGTCCGCGCATTGTGTGAGGCTTGCAGTGCAATAGGCATTCTCTGTTTCCTCGCAAACTGCGAGAAGGAGGTATCTGGAGGCTGCGAGGAAGACTTCGGTTACGGTGGCAGATTTCGCGGCTACGGCAGTAAGTATAGCGGTAGCTATCACACGATCGAAGACGTGTTCGACACTTCTCTGCGCCTCAAATGGATTGTTGACATGGGTGGGAGGTTGGTTGCCGAGAACGTCGACATTAACCAGGCGGACTTACTCGACGAGAACTCGTTCGAGAACAAGACACCGAACGATGAAGAGTACTCAGGCTATACTGGGAACGAAGGTGCCAGTGCCACGCATTGGTACCGCGATAGCGTACGTTCTACCCACTCGCCAATGCGAACCATTGCTAAACCTCCAGGCCATCGTGATGGTACCGAAAACTACTGTTGCGGATTTCCTCATGAAGGAATCCACCTTGGGGAAGTCCCCTCTTAGTTTGTGGTTCGACAATGAGCCAAAACCCAGTTTCGACGCCGAGAAACTTTTCAGTTACTTTCAAAGACTTCTTGAGGCTGAACCAGATGATTCGATTCTCGCCAATTCTCTCCGAAAAGTGTGTCAAAAGGTACTTTCGGACCAGGCCACATTTTCACAAGAAATCGTCCATCGCGCCGTTGAAATTGCTTCACAAGTGGGCGACCTCGACCTTCTAGAGCTTGCCTTGTCGTCCAATCTGGATGGCCTAACGCCCGCAACTTTCCTAACGATTGGAAATCATTTGTCTAGCGTGACTCTTGATCATTTCAAGAAAGTGTATGAGACAGTGCCTATTTACAGCGTAGAGCATCAAAAGTTGACGCATTCTAGACTGACGAAGCCGATAAGTTCCTTGAAGAAGCTTTACAAACGTCATGAACTCATCCGATCCTTGACAATAGCTTTGCTTGAGGAGAGGGCCAATCAGCCAAAGAAAGATGTCGACGAGAAGATTGAATGGTTGGGATCAACCTTGGACGAACTACTCACTACCTCAGATGCACTTGAAGCGCACGATGCTAAGGCGCTTTTCGAGATGCTCGGTGCACCGCGGCTACCAGACAACTTTCTCGATCGGTAAGGCCAACCTTTTACGCGATTTTGCAAGATCAACCCTAATATTACCAGACTCGAAGCGATTGTCCAACGGAACCTTGGGCAGACTTTGTTCATGATTAATTTTCTTGCTGGTCTTTGTCGAAACGGACTCGGTGTGCAATATGGACTTCCACAAGAGCGAGCGACAAGTATATTCAAATCACAATTTCCAGAATTCTATTCCCGCTTCGACATACCTCAATCGATAGAAGCACAGAACGAGACCGCTCCACCAGTACCGCTGACCCGATATCAATGGCAACCCCTGTCATATACCCGACAGCAAAGTGCAAAAGAGCTTATCCTCGCCGCTCATTGGGAAGCCGTGTCTGATGCGTCGGTCAAGCTGCCTCATATCTTCCGACAAGCCCTCGAACTGTGTCTGCATGATCAAGCAAGAGCAATGCTGAACGTTGTCAGACAGGTTGCTGATACCTACGACGTCGACTATTTCAAGTACCTGTTTCTTCCATTCCTTCGAGCTATGCTTCCGGTATGGAAAGAGAAGGACATTGCTCTCAGTGATCCCATCTGTCGCGACCTATACCAATCCGTCTTGAAGTCTTATTTCCAGCGATTCGTGGGCAAGAAACCTCCATGTCCCGAGAAAGACTGGGCTAGGGCTCGGGTGCCGTGCTCTTGTCGAGATTGCGAGATGCTGAACAGTTTCATAGTTGACCCGATACAAAGAGTTGGTCGGTTTTCTGTGGGCAAAAGCCGCAGGATGCATATTCATCAACAGCTCGACAATGCCAGAGAGACCTACACCCACCTTACAGAACGGATAGGCAATCCGCAGACACTCGTCGTCACCAAGACGAGAACGGAATGGGAGTTAAAAATCAAGGCATGGGAGAAGCGCCGTGCAGAAGCGGGAGATGAGATTGAATCCTACGGACTCAAGTCGTTGCGGGAACTGCTTGGTGATCACTTCCGGAACATAACAGAATTGTTGAATGCAGAGATTGGAGGTGCGAAAGCAGCAAATGGGCAAAAGGCTGGAAACACACGCTCCGAACATCACCAGATTCTTTCTTCCGGTCTTCATGCGCAAAGCGCTGGCCATGCGGCGACTGTCCAGAGAGCAGGAACGAAGAGGAAGCTTGTCGAGATAATAGACCTCACTGAGTAGTAGCAATTACTTATTCCCAACGAGCCAGAGGCGAAGTTTGTTATTATATGATACCAACTTTGTGAGGGCTTTCAAATTATGTTATAGCGTCATTCTAGAATTGTAATCGGACATGTCGGTCTCTAAATCTGCCTTTTACACTGAGCCATTCCAAATACATGCAGACTGAAGCACAGAATCTACCATGCGCCTACGATACCTGCAATGGGGATATCAATACCAGTTGTGTAGCTCGCTGCGTTGCTCAACAAGTACACGTATGCACCACCGAGCTCTTGTGGGATGGCAAGGCGTGGCTGTTCTCATGTAAGGGTCCCAGTACGTAACTAACAGGTGAAAATGGACTTACCATGCCTCCATAATACTGCATCTTCAAGTTCCAATCTGGAGAACGCTCTACGTCTAAAACTGTCAGCCCGCGATCGGTACCCTAGCAAAATTACAACTCACAGTATGTCATGGCCGTTCGAACAAACCCTGGGCTAATGGAGTTTACTCTTATACCATGTTTAGCCCATTCCATCGCCAGCGTGTGCGCCATGTTGCGAACAGCAGCCTTCGTTCCGCCATATGGTGCGCTTGGAGCAGCTCGATTTGGCCGGTACGAAGTCATGGATGCTGTGAAGACGATACTGCCTTTGATCCCTAGTGCAATGAATTTCCTCGCAGCAATCTGTGCACAGGAAAAGGCGCCGAAAACGTTGAGATTAAAGAGCTTCTCGACCTCCTCTCGAGAGAAGTCTAGAGCGGGTTGGTGTTTCGTCATTCCTGCATTGGCAACAAGACCCTCTATGCTTCCTTCCGCTTCGACAATGCTATCGATGGCTTTCTCAATGCTGGACTCTGAAGTAACGTCCGTTTGAATGTATTTCAGGTTCGGATACTTCTTTTTCAGCACGCTGAAATCTTCACTTGGGTCCATTAGATCAAGTGAGTAAACCACTTTGGCAGAGTTCGCAAGACAGACTTCTGCTATGCCCAGGCCGATACCTCGGTTGGCACCAGTGATAGCGATGACTTTGCCTTCAAGCGTAACTCGCCAGTCATTGTCCGCTGCTGGTTGAGTGCTTAGGTACGGCACTGCTTCGTCATCCATTGTAGGATGTGATGAATCTCCGTTTGAGCCATTGAGAGCACCGTTGGCGCCGTGAGTACTAGTATCCTCTGCTGCAACCATCTTAACTTAGAAAACCGAAGGTAATTGACGAATCGAGCACTTAGAGATTCTAAAGAATGAGAGAAACTAGAAGAATGATTCTAAATTTTGAAGCCAGGACGGAAGACTATTATGCTAAATAAGATCTGTCTGGGGCGAATATAGCTAGGTAGTATTGAGTGAACTATCAACGGTAATCCGAGATGTGCCCGGCACTTCTTGGGGAAATAACGGCGGGTCTGGGCCCTTAGAATCGCCATCTTCATAACTGAAGCAGTCCCATATCGCTTCGAGGATACACACTGCATGCAGCAGTAGAGAGATCATTGGACGGATGGAAATGCCTGCAGTTCCCAGAGCGGCTGCACGAAACGAGACAACATGCTCGGCTTTCACGCCGAAAGTTTGCGCAGCACGAAAATCGGAACGGCGTGAAAATCGGGATGAGGTCATTCACGAGTCGTGTTCCCCAGGTTTTCATCATTCTCTTGAGTCAATCTCTTCTCGAAGCGCCCGTTCTCCATCCAAAGACTCGTGTCGAGGATTCCCATGCCCTAGCTCTTTCGAACCCGTCGCTAAGACCTATTTGGAGGGCGTTGGCCACCTAGAATGTTCATTTGTACTGATCTACGCCGATGCTAGGCGGTGGGTTTTACCAGGGCCGCGGATATTCGTACACCCGCCCGGTTGACTTTACCCACCGCCCTGCCTAAATTTGGGGGGTAACCGCCAAAATTTTTGCGCGCTAATTGTCACACTTAGCGTATTCCTGAGCACAAGTCAAGCAGAGGCATCAAAGACGAGATAAAGCCTTTCCGCAGTCAGCTCGCACCAGGAGGAAGGAGACGAGGCCAAAAGAGCATTGAGGCGCCTTCTAAATGAACAATAGCGTCTCTAAGAACTCTTTGCGAGGCTCAAAGAGCTCATTTTCGAGCGAATTGAGCGAAACAATGGAACTCTACCACTGCCCACCGAATAACCTCTCTTACGGCTCAACCACGAAATTTTATTGGCTAAGATTCACATACATGGTAGTAAATACAACTATCTATCACCCACATAGTGAATTATCTCCATTGATTATGTTGTCGTTAAGAAATCGCTCTCTGAATTGTGTGTGATGTAGTTGTTTATTTCGTCAGCGCTGTTCCGTTATCTTGCGTCACTCGCAGCCCATTCTGTTCTCAACTCTTCGCTCAAGCTCTTCACGGGCCAAGCAGTCCTCGCCTGATGTTCGTCAATCATCTGAACAATGACTTCTCTTTTCTTTTGATCATGAGTATACAGTCCAGCTGCAAATAGACATTGAATCGATGAGACGGTTGATGGCTCGTCTTTGATGAGCATTGCAATTCCACAGATGGTGTCTACGCCTTCAGCAATTCTCTCTTGGCGTCTGAATAACTCGGTATAACCTCCAGGCGCAGGCTGGTGGACAAGGAGAAGTATACGTGCGAAATGATGCATCTGTATCGCAGTTCCTAGTTGGGGTGGATTTATCCAAATCGGTCGGAACACTGAATTTTGTGCTATTTGCTTCTCGAGCGGTAATGGGTTGAAGTGAACGGATAAATGCCGTCTCCATTCCTCCAACACCTCAAAGAGTTGCCGAGCTCTTTCAATTCTGGCTTGAAGGTCGTTTTCGCCTTCGTTTCTTTCTTGCTCAGAGCTGTAATTGATGGCCTGGGCCAGGATGTACACAGATCTGGACGCTAGATCGTACTGGTCCATATCTTTGTACATCAGGGTAGCTTTGTGAAAGCTATGAACCTTCCTATTCTCTCTAAATGCTGCCCAGACGTCTTGTCTTAGCCATGCCCACCAACCAGCGCCTTCCAATCCAAGTGACTCTGCACCAATATTGCGTGACCGCTGAATCCAGAAGACTCCCTTCAGGTGCCGTTCCCAGCCGTTACCGGCACCATCAATCATCTCGTACATGGATACAATGAGTGCTGTTGCGATTAGCTCCAGGCTTCGATTGTAAGACTCAAACTTCATCGCCCGCTGCAGGTAACGCAAAGTTTCATAATAGTACTGTACCGCTACAGTCCTATCAAGAGCGGGTCCGGATTCCGCTGGTTTTAGAGACATGTGTCTTGCACCTAGGGCGAGGATAGCCTTCATCAATCCTTCATTACACATTGCAAGGTGCGGCACAAAGGAAGCAAAGTGGTTGTGTGGATCAAAAAGATCGAACCACAGAGCTAATCGTTCAGTAAAACGTCGGAATATTGGAATCTCGTGATCAAGAAGCCGGATTGAGGCGTGCCACTCCTGTTTCTGTATTGGAAGCAAGCCTGTGACAGACAGAGTCGATGTTGGAGGTAAGAAAACGGAAGCAGAGATACCTAGAGGTGACAGAACGGCCGGACCACTCTCTCCTTCTTGAGACAACTCACCGCCTTCCTGGAATGTGATGGTGTCGTTCCAATTCAGGATATCGGGAGAGAATTCACCTTCATTTGCCGCGTCACCCGCAAGAAGACCGAGCCATCGAAGTGAGGCAATATCAAGATTCCAGGTCAAAGAAGAATTAGATTGAGGGCTCGAGATATCGAATTCATTGAAACTGTGAAGCGAGTTCCAGTGAGTCTGCGGACTATCGACGATTCCTGATTGTGGCTGCGGTTGGGATTCACTTTGGACCGCACTTGTTGTTTGGTCCATTGGTACCTCGCCTTGAGAGTTGGAAGGATTCGTAGAGTCTGAAACCCCTGAAACGGGTACGGCGAAAACACTCGGGTTGGCGGAGTCATTCTCACCAAGGTTGTCATTGTTCCTCTCCGAAGCAGCGATAGTATGGCCTGAGGCCTGTCTAGTATTAGTCCTTCCTGTACGCCTTGCTAGTCTATAGTACACAACAGCGTTGCTCTGCCGGATACAAAATGAAATCCGACAAGCGAAGAAAACTGCATGCGGCAATCTCCGAATAGATCTACTTCGACCAAATACGAGGTCCTTTATTTTATAACCGATGTTTCTTGAAGATAACTAAACACAAACAAGGACGAAACCTCCAATTTGAAGCCAGGCTGAGATCTCGTGTATGTTGTTGACAAGGAGCTCAAATTCAGCGAGGCTCTTGGTGGTAGGTTTGATTGAGTAATGCAACGCACCTGTTGAGGAGTCGACCCGTACGTGCAATCCCGTGCTCCTTTACCACATGGTCCACAGATTGGTTTGGCCTCGTCGCATTTAACATGCCGCCTTTTGCACATCTGGCATCCTGTAGTCGCTCTCAGCCCGCGGGAGCGCGAGGTCCTAGGCTTTTTGCAACGCGCAGGCACGGAGCCTAGAGTTGTCGGAGATTCAAACATCGTGACGAGAGTATGATAACCTAGACGCAAAGGATGTCACTTTTGGGACGTCTGCATACCTTACCTTGTTAAAGCGTTGGAGCGGAGTTACGGTGCAGCGTGCGGAGCGGGCAGGGGTAGCGGTCCCACCCCGGGCATGTGATTCTGGGGCTGGCACAGTAAAAGGCTTCGGCAATACGGACACCCCCGCCAAAATTTCTGGGGTAGTCCCTAAATTGGCACGTGTTCTTGGTCACGCATTGCGTATTCCTGGGCACATATATTCTGAAAAAAGTGAAGCAATTCACCAAAGAAAACGGTTCTACCTGAAGTCTAACAAACTACACCAAGGTCAGTAATGGCGCACGAACGATATAAACGGTGAACACTTACTCCCGACAACACCGTTGACCGGAATATCAATGCTCGTTGTATAGCTTGCAGCATCGGAAAGAAGACTATTCACAAGTCAGTAACGTTTTTCTTCCCTCCCAGCGATGACAAATACTAACTAGACATAAGCACCTCCAAGCTCAGTCACATCTGCCAATCTTGGGAAGCCTCCGTAATACTTCAACTGTTGATCCCAGTCTTCTTGTCGCTCAACCCAGTAAGTCATGGCGGTCTTCACTAGTCCAGGAGAGACTGAGTTAACCCGAATGTTGTACTGCGCCCACTCCATAGCCAGAGTATGCACCATATTGCGTACGCCTGCTTTCGAGGCTCCGTACGGTGCAGATGGTACCCGTTTGTTCGGTCTATACGATGCCATTGAGGCGGTGAAGACGATGGATCCAGGAATGTTCAGCTTGATAAAAGCACGTGCCGCTGCGCGTGCGGTATAGAACGAGCCGAAGAGCTTGAAGACAATTAGTATTACGTTTGCTTGGAGGAATGCGGTACAGCTGTACATTAACGTTCCATAGCTGTTTGATCTCCTCCGTGGTGAAATCCAACGCCGGCTTGTGCTTCGTCCTGCCGGCATTGCACACCATACCGTGAATGGCCCCTTCTTTCTCCACGATTTTGTCAATTGCATTCTGGATGCTCTCTTCACTCGTGACATCGGCGGTGATGGCAATGATCCTTCCCGGATAGCTTCTCTCAATGGTCTGAAAGTCTTCTCCAACCTCACCGATGTCGATGGAATAAACTTTCGACGCACCATTACTGAGACAACAGTCTGCAATCCCAAGGCCAATACCTTGGTTTGCTCCAGTTACTTTGCCACGAAAGTCAGCCTTTCCAGCACTTGATATCAAACTGAACGTACTCCAACCTACTGGCAATGATCTTTCCTGTAATGCTAATTTGCTTCTGCAGGCCGGAAACGCTTTCTTTAGTTGCCATGGCCGGACCAATATAATTCTGGATTAGGAATACCTGGGGAAAATTCTTGTTGCGAAGCTCACATTTCTATACCTCTCGATCAAGCCGTTCCACTTCCAGCTCCACACTTCTGATGCACGTAAATTTTGGACCTAGCCCAGTTTAGCTGCCCGCTTCGTGTGCACGAGACGAAGCCTTTGCCGGACCAGGCCTTATGGTCCTGTTCGGTCACGCCTTCTGTGATGACGAATATGTACATCATCTATCACAAATCTAGTTTGGGAAAGGAATCGAACATAGTGTTGATACAGTCTATTTCTAGGTCTCTATCTCCATTTACGCCAAGGGCGATGTCAGTAGCGAAAAGTGATTCACTTCGCCTTCCCAGTAGACCCGCAAACATCCATCTGCCACTCAGCCAGTTTCTGCGCTTTCTCAACGCCCTCCTCCATGAGCCTCGTTAACGGTAAGGTCGCGGCATTAGACTTGAGATGCTTCAAGTAATCTTCCAGCACAAGCTTATTCACATTGACCTTAGTTATTCCTCGTTTTATGCACTCTCTCATGATTTCTTCCGGAAGATCGTTTGTTCCATGCATAGCAAGTCGGACGCGGCCTTTGCATTCAGTGCGGACGACGTCGAGTCTATGAAAGGAAAGTGTGAGCCAAAGGGAACATATGGACGTAAGGTCCAATTACCTTACCTTTCAAAGTCGAACTGTGGTCCTCGAGGTCCATATTCTCCGTGTACGTTCCCGAATGCTGGAGCTAAGACATCCACACCTGTGAAAACAAAATCCTCGACATCCTCTGCAGTGGTCATGACACCTTCCAAATCTGCCGTGTCTGCTATACCATCCTCGCCGCCTTCGATTCTTCCAGGCTCCGCCTCCGTTGCAATACCGCGAACATGGCAATATGCAACGAGTTCCTTCGTTTTGGCCAAGTTCTCTACCCGTTCATGATGACTCATGTCCACCATGATCGAATCAAAAGGTAAGGTGTCGGCGGCCTTCTTTATTAACTCTTCATCTTGTGCATGATCCATGTGAACTGAAACGGGAACAGAAGCGTTCTTTGCAGCGAGTGCTGCAGCGTGAACAAGGAGTCCATTGGAAAAGGTGACGGCCCATGGGAACATTTGTAGTATCAGAGGCGCCCGTTTCTTCTCTGCAGCCCGCACGAAGGCCACGATGTTTTCGAGGTTGTATATGATCGGTGCAACGACTCCGTAATGGCCATCCTCTGCATCTTTCAGGATCTGAACGGTCTTGTTGCTTTCGAGCGTCCTATGAGGCATTGTGGTCCTTTGGAAATCGGTAGTAAACTTTCGAACTGTGCGGCGCATGCCATGATGCACTGACGTTGATGATAGCAGTGAAAAAGTTGCGGAAATGTGAACGGGAATCTGTACGAGAACGTTTGACGTCTCTACACTAGTCAATCGACATCGTCTCGAGGTTATCCTGTACGTAACCCTAACCCTTAGCTGGTTTAGGAGGAGCTAGGGCACGGTAATCCTCGACACGAGTATTTGTGTGGAGGACAGTCTCTTCAGAGGCGCCACGCATGGGTTCTCCGCATCTTCTCTTACAGTTCTCCATGTGGAGATCAAAATGGAACCGTCTGGGCATAGGTCGCTCGAGTCGTCGGTCATGCTCGCGTGGAGCATCGCCACCAAGGACCATTGCCGGTGTAGTTCATACAACCGTCTGGCTACGAGACTGAGAATAATCTCCCTCGCAATTATTTAAACGTGAAGCATTCCTGTCAGGCGAATTTCCAATGTGTTTCATGGAGATTGCCACCGCTCATCAGGTCGATTAAAGTCTTTTGCCAAACCTTTTCCTTACACCTCAATTCGACTAAGCCTATTAGTCTCCGTTTCGTTATATAGGATCTCCTTTCTAGTGTTCCATCATCACCCTTTGGTTTTCATCCTGTTGACTAACGATGGGTACTGAACCGATCGAAGTCAAGTGCGAAAGCGAATATATCGATCAGCTTGACGAGAGGTCTGATGGGCAATACGATCAAGAAGAGAAAGCTCTCGTCCGGAAAATTGACCTGTATCTTTTGCCGACGATATGGCTCATGTATTTACTGTCATGTAAGCATTCGCGGAACCAATGAATACGGAGCCGTTGTTAATTTGTTTAGACATGGACCGTACAAACATTGGCAACGCCAAAATTGCAGGCATGCAGAAGGACCTGAAGCTCACTTCCAACCAATATAGTGTAGCTCTGGTCGTATTCTTCGTGTCATACGTCGTCTTCGAGGTTCCTTGCAATCTGATCCTCTCCAAGTCTCGCCCGTCAATCTTTCTGCCAATTATTATGACGCTCTGGGGCACAGTAACTTGCTGCATGGCAGCCATCAAGACTTACCACCAACTCGTGGCCCTGCGTTTCATTGTTGGCATACTTGAAGCTGGATTTGCGCCGGGAATTCTGCTGATCCTGTCTTCGTGGTACAAAAAGAATGAACAGTCAAAACGCTTCGCTCTGTACATTAGTGCGGCTGTTCTCTCGGGTGCATTTGGAGGCCTCATAGCTGGTGTAATCACAAAGCATCTCAATGGAGTCCACGGAATTGCTGGCTGGAGATGGCTCTTCATTGTAGAAGGCGTTGCAACTTGTGTAAGGACTACAATACCTCGATCATGCTCTGTTCTCTACTAACTGAAACACGATAGGGCTGGGCCATCATTTCTCACTTTATTCTTCTTGACTTCCCAGCAAGCTCAAAGAAACTTTCTCCGCGCGAACGCACCCTGGCTGTCAACCGTCTGCAAGCAGATTCGGTCTCAGCTCGCACTGAAGACACGCCGAGGTTGTCTTCGCTTCAGGCCTTCCTTGTGTCTATTCGTAACTGGCGAACATGGCTACTCGTTGCCGGATATATGGTAATTGTTGGCTCTAGTACGCTTTCGTACTTCTACCCGACTCTTGTTCAAGGCCTTGGATACACCGCAACGAAAGCTCAATTCATGGTCGTACCAATTTACGCTGTTGCCTTTGTCGCCGTTGCTTTCACTGGGTACTTCATGGACAAGATTCCACGGCATCGAGGCCTTGTCATTTCTCTCTGGCTAACGCTCTCCATGGTCTGCGGCATTGTTGTCTGTACGGTCTACAACTTCACTGCGCGATATATTCTTCTCATCTTCATGGCTGCTGGACTGTGGGCGTCGAACGGGCTTTCTCTGTCTTATGCAGCGTCGACATTCGGTCCAATGCAAGTAGAGGTTCGAGCAGTCAGCCTCGCCTTGGTCAACGCTCTGGGCAATCTTGCCCAAATTTACGGTGCTTACCTCTTCCCGAGCGACGAAGCTCCCAAATATCTCAAGGGATTCGGCGTCATAAGCGGTATGTGCGCATTTGGCGTTGCAGCTTACGCAACCGCACACGTCTTACTACGAAGGTATCCAATCAAGGGAGTTTTGATTGACTCGAATAGACCTGGCGCGTAGATGAAAGACAAATATTTTGTTATTGTGTACAGAGCGAGTGTATTTACTACGCGCTTGCGGCTGCTTAAATCGAGATATTCTTTTTAGTACAATTAACGCACATCGCAACGTTGCTCTCAGGTTCTCAACCTAGGAAATGCAAACTTTAGACCGTTTTCTTATAATTGAGCCCGATTGATGTAATTGCCTGTTCTTCCATAGCCTGGTAACGTGCTCTTAGTTATCCTATGCTCAGGGCAGAGAAGGCTGTGGTTTGGTCCAGGGAAGCACAGTTTCAGTAACGAAGTTTATAAGCGAGCTGCCCATACAAGCGAGCTGCCCAGACCGCCACCACGCAATTGATATCACGGTTTTATATCGTCTATTATAAGCCCCCCATACGCCTAATGATTCAAATAAACTAAG
>Ga0335072_10000452_pt1 | contig 80499 bp, 59 predicted proteins | sample Lox_Sample_21_FD_206725 | JGI IMG/M metagenome (GOLD analysis project Ga0335072, IMG submission 206725) | Soil microbial communities from Loxahatchee National Wildlife Refuge, Florida, United States - Lox_Sample_2.1 | ecosystem: Environmental > Terrestrial > Soil > Wetlands | place: USA... | reverse complement strand
ACTTCGCCGCCCACTGGCCCGGCGTGGAGTGGCTGATCGTCGGCCTCGCCGACGGCCCCGCCGCGGAGGTGCGCTCCTACCTCATCGAGGACGGCCGCGTGCAGGAGGTGGAGCTCTGAGTCTGGGCGCTCGCGGCGCGCGGCTGCCGCCGGACCAGCGAGAGCTATGAGGCGCTCGCGCTCGCCGGCGCGGGCGAGCGCTAGACCAGCGCCGGCTGGCGGCTCAGGCCGCCGGCCTCGCGCGTGATCGCCTCGATTTCCTCCGAGGCGCGGTAGAACTCGTCGTCGGAGAGCACCGGGGTGCCCTCGAAGGGGAGGTCGCGCTGGAGCTCGAGCCAGGAGTGGCAGCCGAGGTACTCCTCGCGCACCTTCACCGTCACCGGGCGCGGGATGCGGTAGGTGCGCAGCAGCAGCACGTGCAGCGGGTGGCGCGGCTTCCACGCGAGCCGCTTCTCGGCGTAGTCCGGGGTCCACACGTAGAAGGGGGAGAGGGCGTCCACGCAGCGGGGGTCGTTGATCGTGAAGTGCCCGGCGACCTCGGCCCAGGCGCGGATCCGCACCCGATCGGGCTGCTGCAGGCTGCCGTCGGCCGCCAGCGCCTGCAGCGAGGGCTCGCCGTCGTTCCACACGCCCTCCTCCAGTGCCCGGCGCAACTCCGGCTGATGGGATTCCCTTACCAGATCGTTGCGCTGGTGATCGAAGGTGGGGTAGAGGAAGAAGCGGTCGTGCTCGAGATGGAAGTGCTTCTCGGGTTCCCGGATGCCGCCCTTGCGTAGGGTGATGAGCTGCTCTCCTTCGGCGAGAGCGCGGACGGTGACCGCCCATTCCTTCAAAGCGATTGGCATAGCGATAGGGGGGGACGAGGCTTGTGGCCGTGGACGCGGAACAGACCTGTTGCGCCCGGAGGGAGCGAGCGGCGGGTCCCCTTAAAGATACGAAATCCTAGAGAAAATCCCAAATCCCCTGCAAATGGGCTTGTTTTTGGCCGTGGGAAGTGGGGCGGGGTGTTTCTATCGGCACGCGTCCGGTCCGCCTCGGGCCGCCGCGGGCCGGTCTCCCGCCGCGCCCGACCGGTCCCGGGCGACACCTACAGCTCGCGTCCCGCCAGACCCTCGACGGCCTCGATCAACGCCGCGTAGTCGCGCTCGCCGTGGCCGCGGCCGGCGGTCGCCGTGAGCAGGTCCCGGGCGTGGCCCGCCGCCGGGAACGGCACTCCGGCGGCCTGGGCTTCCTCCAGGCACAGCCGGACGTCCTTGAGCAGGTGGTCGGTCTTGAACAGCGTCGTGTAGTCGTGGTCGCGCATCGCCGGCGCCTTGAGCGTCAGCTGCGCCGAGCCCCCCGAGCCGTTGGCGCAGACCCGTTCGAGGGCGTCGAGATCGACGCCCGTCGCGCGCGCCAGCAGCAGCGCCTCGGCCAGCGCCGCCGCGTTGGCCGCGCCGAGGGCGTTGTTGATCAGCTTCAGCATCGCCCCCTGGCCGCGTCCGCCGACGTGGACGATGACCTCGCCCATCGCCTCCAGCAGCGGTCGCGCCCGGGTGAAGTCGGCGGGCTCGCCGCCGACCATGATCGTCAGCGTCCCCGCCTGCGCCCGCGGCGCCGAGCCCGTCACCGGGGCATCGAGCATCGCCACCCCGCGCTCCGCGAGCGCCGCCCCGACGGCCCGGGTCTCGCTTGGCGCGATCGTCGTCATGTCGACGCACAGCAGGCCCGGCCGGGCGGCCTGGGCCGCGCCGTCGGGGCCGAGCAGCACGGCCTGCACCTGGGGGCCGTCGACGACCATGCTCACCACCACGTCGCTCTGCCCCGCCACCTCCGCCGGCGTCGCGCAGACGCGCGCGTCGTGCTCCCGCGCCCAGCGCTCGGCCTTGCCAGGGGTGTGCGTCCAGACGCTCAGCGGGAAGCCCGCTTGGCGCACGTTGGCCGCCATCCGCGAGCCCATGATGCCGAGGCCGAGAAAGCCGATGCGTTCAGGCATGGCCATATCCTCCTCCACCGGGGGTCTCGATGCGCAGCAGGGCACCCGCCGGCAGCGTCCCGCTCGTCTTGCCCGGCAGGGGCCGTCCGTCGAGCAGATCGCGCCCGGGTGCGCCGGGCTGGCCGCCGTCGGCGCCCGGCGGGGCGTGGCGGCGGCGCTCGGAGATCAGCGAGAACCGCAGCTCGCGCAGCGCCCGCAGCTCGCGCACGACGCCGTCGCCGCCGCGGTGGGCGCCCGCCCCGCCCGACCCGCGGCGCACGGCGTAGCGCTCGACGCGCAGCGGGAACTCCCGCTCCAGCGCCTCCACCGGGGTGTTGAGGGTGTTGCTCATCGCCACGTGCACCCCGGTGGGGCCGTCGGCGTCGGCGCACGCCCCCTGGCCGCCGCCGAGGGTCTCGTAGAAGCTGAAGCGCCCGTCGCCGAGGGTGAGGTTGTTCATCGTCCCCTGGCCCAGCGCCCGGCCGAAGGCGGCCAGCACGAGGTCGGCGACGCGCGAGGAGGTCTCGACGTTGCCCGCCGCCACCGCCGGCATCCGCTCGGGGGGGAGCGCGGCGGTCCTCGCGTCGCGCGTCGTGGCGGTCCTCGCGTCCGGTGGTGCGGCCGCGTCCGGTGGCGCCCCCGCGTCCGGTGGCGCGCCCGCCTCCGGCGCCGCGCCGGCGTTGAGGATGCAGCCCGGCGGCACCCGCACGTCGATCGGCCGGTAGGCGCCCGCCGAGGGCGGGATGTCGGGGTCGGTGAGGACCCGCACCGCGAAGTAGCAGGCCGAGCGGGTCACGGCCAGCGGGCAGTTGAGGTTGCCCGGATCGAGTCCGGCGCTGCCGGCGAAGTCCAGGACGAGGCGCTCGCCGGCCACCGTCGCCCGCAGCCGCAGCTCGATGTCGCCGGCGATCCCCTCCAGCACGTCGCCGACCTCGCGGGTACCGTCGGGGAGCGCCGCCAGGCAGGCGCGGGTGCGCCGCTCGGCGTAGTCCAGCACGGCGTCCGTCGCCTCGCGCAGGCGCTCGGCCCCGACCCGCCCCTCCAGCTCCCGCAGGCGCCGGGCGCCGACGGCGTTGGCGGCCAGCTGCGCTCGCAGGTCGGCTCGGCGCTCGCCGGGCTGGCGCATCCTCGCCACGACCTCCGCGATCGCGGCCTCGTCGACCGGGCGCGGGGAGATCACGACGCCCTCCTCGGCCAGGGTCCGGCTGTCGGCGGGCATCGAGCCCGGCACCCGCCCGCCGACGTCGGCGTGGTGGGCCCGGCTGGCGGCGAAGCCGATGAGCGGCCCGCGCCCGCCGGCGGTGGGGGCGCCGCCGGCGAAGACAGGCGTGATCACGGTGATGTCGGGCAGGTGGGTCCCGCCGGCGAAGGGGTCGTTGAGCATCCACGACACCCCCGGGGCGTGGCGCTCGCCGAGGACGGCCGCAACCGCCGCCGGCATCGCGCCGAGGTGCACCGGGATGTGCTCGGCCTGCATCACCATCTCCCCGTCGGCGTCGAACAGCGCCGTCGAGCAGTCGCGGCGCTCCTTGATGTTCGCCGAGTGGGCCGAGCGGATGAGGACGGCGCCCATCTCCTCGCACCCCGCCCGCAGCGCCCCCGCGACGACCTGGAGCTCGATCGGGTCGATCACGCCGCGCCGCTCCCCTCGCGCCGCGCCGCGCCGCTCCCCTCGCGCCGCGCCGCTCCGCTCCCCTCGCGCCGCGGCGCCGAGATAGCGCAGGCGCGCCGTCCCGTGCTCGTCGACGGTCCCGGCCCAGTCCGCCGGCACCAGCAGCGTGGACTCCGGCAGGGCGCAGATCGCGGGTCCCCGGACCTCGGTGCCCGCCGGCAGCTCCCCCCGCAGCAGCTCGGCCCCCAGCTCGTGCCCGTCGAGGACGACCCGCCAGGGCTCGCGCCGCGGTGCGCTCGCCGCCGGCGCCGGCGCCGCCAGCCGCGGGGCGGGCGGCGCGGCGCCCCAGGCGCGCACCCGGATCGTGACCAGCTCGACCTCGCCGTCGGGGTCGCGGTAGCCGTAGCGCCGCTCGTGCTCGGCGGCGAAGGCCTCCCGCAACGCCGCCGGGTCGGCCGGCTCGGGCAGGCGCTCGACGGCGAGCTCGAAGGACTGGCCGCGGTAGCGCAGCTCGTAGGCGACCTCGATCCGCTCCGCCTCGACGCCAAGCTCGGCGCGGGCGCGGCGGGCCAGGGCGCTGCGCTCCCGTGCGACCCGCTCGGCCTGGAAGTCGGCGCCGGCCAGCATCACGGTGCGGGCCGCGTCCCGCCGCGGGGCGGTGGCGGCGAGGCCGAGCGCGCACAGGACGCCCGCCGTCCGCGGGCAGAGGATCCGCTCGATGCCGAGCTCCCGCGCCAGCGCCGCGGCGTGCAGCGGGCCGGCGCCGCCGAAGGCCAGCAGGGCGAAGCCGCGCGGGTCGAGGCCCCGCTCGACGCTGACGAGGCGCAGCGCCCCCAGCATCTCGGCCTCGGCGACCCGCACGATGCCCTCGGCGCACGCCGTCTCGCCCAGGCCGAGCTCAGCCGCGAGCGCGGCCACGGCGCGCCGGGCGGCTGCGCGGTCGAGCGCGAGGACGCTCGCCGGGAGGCGGCCGAGGAGGAGGTTGGCGTCGGTCACCGTCGGCAGCGTCCCGCCGCGGCCGTAGCAGGCGGGACCCGGCTCGGCTCCGGCTGAGTGAGGGCCGACCCGCAGGGCGCCGCCGGGGTCGCGCCAGGCGATCGAGCCGCCCCCGGCGCCGACGGTGTGGATGTCGAGCGCGGCCAGCGCCAGCGGCCGGCCCGCCACCGAGCTCTGGGCGGTCTCCTGGACCTGCCCGTCGCGGATCAGGCAGACGTCGCAGGAGGTGCCGCCCATGTCCAGGCACAGAGCGTCCCGCTCGCCGGCCAGCCCGGCCAGCAGCTGTGCCCCGCGGACCCCGCCGGCGGGCCCCGAGAGAACGGTCAGCGCCGCGTGGGCTCCCGCCCTGCCGGCGTCGGTGAGGCCGCCGGCGGACTGCATCACGACGGGTCGCGCCAGTCCGATCTCCTCGGCCTCCCGGCAGAGCCGCCGCAGGTAGGCGCCGAGCAGCGGCGACAGGGCGGCGTCGATCTCGGTGCTCGCCGCCCGCTCGAGCTCGCGAAAGGTCCCGACGAGGTCGTGGGAGAGCGAGACCGCCACCCCGGGCAGCTCCCGGGCGAGCAGGTCGCCCAGCAGCCGCTCGTGCTCGGGGTGGGCGTAGGAGTGCAGCAGCGCCACCGCCACCGCCTGGGGTCGCGCGTGCGCGACGCGCGCAAGCAGCGCCCCGGCCGCCTCGGGGTCGAGCGCCTTCAGCGGACCTTCGGGCGTCATCCGCTCGGGCGCCCCGAAGCGCAGCTCCGGCGGCGCCAGCGGCGGCGGCGCCGCGGCACACAGCTCGTACAGTCGCGGGCGCGCCTGGCGGCCGAGCTCGACGACGTCCTCGAAGCCCTCCGTGGCGATCAGCGCCGTCCGCGCCACCCGGCCCTCGAGCAGCGCGTTCGTCGCCACCGTCATCCCGTGCGCGAAGCGCTCGACCTCGCTCGGCCGAGCCCCGGCGCGCTCGAGCACGGCGCGCACCGCCGCCAGCACCCCCCGCGACTGCTCCGCCGGCGTGCTCGGCACCTTCGCGGTGTGGATGCCCGGCCCGACCTGCCCGCCGGCGACCAGCACCGCGTCCGTGAAGGTGCCGCCGACGTCCACGCCGAGGAGCATCCCTGGAGACTAGCCAGGGGGTCGCGGCGTCCGATGGCTGGTCTGTTTGGGATCGTCCGCGCGGCGCCGCGCCGCCACGGGCGCGCGGGGGCGGGACCTCCATGTCCCGCCATCTCGCCATCTCGCCGGCTCAGGCGGCCAGAGGTTCGCGGTCCTCGGTGTCCGCCAGGTGCTGATGGGAGGGGCAGTAGCCGTTGTGCGCCAGCGGCGTCCGCTGGCAGGCCGCGCCCTTGCGCGTCGTCGCCCGGCACTGCAGCGGCTGGTCGCTGACAGAGGCGTACGCCGCCTGCGGATCGGCCGCCAGATAGCGCTGGGCGAGGTCGATGTAGTGGAAGACCACCCGATGGACCCGCTCCTGGGCGCTCATCGGGAAGTAGACCCTGATGTCCCCGAACAGCGTCCGGGCGGGGTGTGCGAAGTAGTGGCGGTCAGTCGCCAGCCGTTCGATCGCGGCCTCGCAGGCCCGCAGGACGTGCGCGTGGCTCTCGTCGCAGCCCGCCGCGTTGCCGCGGTGGGCGCTCGTGGGAGCGGCTACGTAGGGGGCCAGCTCCCGATATATGGCTCTGCTGAACTGATACATGGCGACCCCCAACGCCTCCTTCTCTGCTCCGTGGCTCTACAAAGGCCTGTCCTTGAACCCAGGCTCCTGTCTGCTTACCCCTCCCGCCAATGCATTCACCTCTTCAGAAACACATCCGTCGCGACAAAAGACCTAAAGATCTCCGAAGACATCCGACGAGCCGCATCGCCGAGTGGGCCCAAACGCTCTTCACGGATGCCCCGCGGGAGCGAGTATCGAGGGCGCATATAAAGCCCGCACGAGAGGCCTGTTAAGCGCGTATTAACCCTGGCCGCGTATGGCGGCGGGGCCCGGCTCTCGGTCCGGGCCGGGCTCTCCGTCTGGGCCGGGCTCTCCGTCTGGGCCGGGCTCCCGGTCCGGGCCGGGCTCTCGGTCTGGGCCGGGCTCTCGGTCTGGGCCGGGCTCCCGATCTAGGACCAGCTCTCCCACGTCAGGTGGTCGCTCTCGTCGACCACCACGTGGCGGTGCTCCAGCGCCGGGTCGGGGCCGGGATGATCCACGCGCCGGTGCGCCCCGCGGCTCTCCTCCCGCGCCAGTGCGCAGCGTCCGATCAGCCGCGCCAGGGGGTGGGGCTCCTCGCTGAGGCGCCGCAGGCCCTCCGGCGTGCGCTCGATGCCGGCCTCGCGCCACAGCGCGGCCCGTGTCCCCGCGTCGGCCTCCGGCGGGCTGGGCTGGTGGGCGAGCTCGGCCAGCGCCTGCGCGTTCGCCGGCGGGGGAGAGGGCTCCCGCAGCGCCGCCGCCGCCGCGCGGCGGGCGAACACGAAGCACTCGCTCAGCGAGTTCGACGCCAGCCGGTTCGCCCCGTGCAGCCCGGTGCAGGAGGCCTCGCCGACCGCGTAGAGGCCGGGCACCGAGGAGCGCGCCTGCAGGTCGGTCGCGATCCCGCCCATCATGTAGTGCGCCGCCGGCGCCACGGGTATCAGCTCCCGGGTCGGGTCAAGGCCCGCCTCGCGCAGCGCGCCGACCACGTTGGGGAACAGCGCCGGGTCGATCCCGCGCATGTCCAGGCCGACCGACCGCGCCCCGGTCCGAGCGAGCTCTGCCTGGATGGCTCGCGAGACCTCGTCGCGCGGCGCGAGCTCGTCCACGAAGCGCTCGCCGTCGGGGCCGTGCAGCGTCGCCCCCTCGCCGCGGATCGCCTCGGTGACGAGGAAGCCCTCGCGGCCGCGCACCCCGATCACCGCCGTCGGGTGGAACTGCAGCATCTCCAGGTCCGCCAGCCGCGCGCCAAGGGCATGCGCCAGCAGAAGCCCCACGCCCTGCGAGCCGGGGGGGTTCGTCGTGCGTGCCCACAGCGCGGCCGCGCCTCCGCTTGAGAGAACCACCGCTCGCGCCCCCACCACGCGTCCGTCCTCGCAGCGCAGGCCGCGGCAGCGCACCCCGTCCGCCGTCCGCAGCGGCCACAGGGCATCGGCTCGCGCGCTCTCCAGGACCGCTATGCGCGGCTCCTCGGCCACCACCGCCGAGAGCTGGCGCAGCATCCGGCGGCCGGTCGCGCTGCCGCCGGCGTGCACCACCCGCCGCACCGAGTGCCCGCCCTCCAGGCCCAGCGCGAGCCGCCCGAAGCGATCCGCGTCGAAGCGCACCCCGAGCGCCTGCAGCTCGCGGACGCACTCCGGCGCCTCCGCCACGAGCACCTCGGCCGCCGACCGGCGCACCGCGCCGCGGCCGGCTCGCTCGGTGTCGCGCAGGTGCAGCTCGGGACTGTCGTCGGCCGCCAGCGCCGCCGCCAGGCCGCCCTGCGCCCAATAGCTCGCCGTCTGCGCCAGCGGCGCCGCCGATATCAGCGCCACCCGCGCCCCCGCCCGGGCCGCTCGCAACGCCGTGTAGAGGCCGGCCGCGCCCGCCCCGACAACGGCGACGTCGACCTCGAGATCCGGGCTTCGCGCCCCCCGCGCCTGCGCCATCCCGTCCGTGGCCTAGTGGCTTGGGCCCGTCAACGCCACCAGGGCGATCGTCAACCCCGCCAAGGCCAGGACCATGATCGCGCTCAGCATGAGCACAGGGACTCGCCACCGCGGCGTCGCCGCCAGGCGCGTCCGCGCCGCCGCGCCGCAGCGCAAACACCAATCCTGCTCGGCGGCAAGCGGCGCCGCGCACAACGGGCACCCCTCCCGCGCCGGTCTCGTCGCCTGCGCGCTCACTGCCCGCGTTCCCCCGGCCGCAGGATCTCCGTCGGCCGGTCGTCGGCCCCCGTGGCGGGTGCCGGCCCGGCTGGCGTCGCCGGGGGGCCAGGCGTGGTCGCGGGCCCTGCGGCGGGGGCGCCGAGGGACGTCGCGGGCGTCGCCGGAGGCGCCGGTGTCGCCGCGGGCGGGTCGGGCGGCGCCGGTGTCGCCGCGGGCGGCGCTGCCGCGATGGCTGGCAAGGGGTTCGGCGGTGGCGCCGGTGGTCCGCTTGACGCGGCCGGGACCGCCTGGGCCGGGGCAGCCGGTGTGGCGGCCGCACCGATCGGCCGGTCCGCGTGGCGGTCGATCGCGAGGCCGCAGGCCGGGCAGAAGCGATCCTCGCTGCCGTGGATCGCGGCGCAGCGGGGGCAGGCGGCGATGCCGGCCTCGCGCAGCACCGTCACGGGGTGGCGGTCTGCCAGCGCCGCCTCCAGGGCACGGAGCTCGGTGTCGACGGCACCGAGCAGCGCGAGCTTCGCGGCGACGAGCTCGTCGTGGCGCTCGCCCATGCGCTGCATCTCGAAGACCAGGCCGCCGAGGTCGCGGTAGCCGAGCTCTCGGGTCTTGCGCAGGAAGCGCAGCCGCCGCCGCATCCGTCCGCGCGCCGCGAAGCCCGGCTGCTCCTCCTGGACCGGATCGGCTTCCGCCTGCGACGCGACCCCGACGGGCTCCGAACTCGTGCCTTGCGCGTCCATCGACTCGTCCATGCTACCCGTCGCGCTCCCCGCCATGCTCATCCAGCGCCGCGCGCCAAGCCTGGGCGAGCGCTGCCGCCATTCGGATCGAGGAGAACCGCTCCGCCCGCTCGCGTCCCCGAACGCGCGGATCCGCGTCCCCCAGATGCGGCTCCAGCGCCGTCCGCCAGCGCGCCGGCTCGAACGGCTCGCAGAGCGTGCCCGCCAGATCGTTCAGCGCCTCTCGGTGCACGCCGACTGGGGTCGCCAGCACCGGCACGTCGCAGGCCAGGGCCTCGAGCACCGCCAGGCCGAAGCCCTCGCGCTCGGAGGTCACGAGGACGGCGTTGGCGGCGTTGATCCACAGCGGCACCCGCTCCGGCGCGACTCCCCCCAGGGTCAGGAGGCGGGGTGGGCTCGCAAGCGTCCTCACCAGTGCCTGGGCGCGGTCGAAGCGCTTCTCCGGGCGCCCCGGGTCGGCCGGGAACAGCAGGCAGGGCCGCTCCGGGTCGAGCCCGAGCTCCGCCCGTGCCCGCGCCCGCGGCAGCGGGCGGAAGCGAGTCATGTCCACGCCGCAGGGCAGCACCAGCGCCCGCCGGCGGGCCGCGGCTCCCGGCAGCTCGCCCGCCAGCTCCGGCGAGGCCGCCGCGACGAGATCCATCAGCGGCAGGACCGCCCGCGTCGCCTGGCGGGTACGGGGGTGGCGCACGTCGGTGCCGTGCACCGTGAGGCCGCGTATCCGCGCCCCCACCGCCAGCGCGGGCCAGGCGCTGAGGCCGTAGTGGGCGTGGACCACGTCGAAGCGGCCAGCACCGCGACGCCCGTAGTGGGCGCGGAGCTCGCGCGCCGCGTCCGCCAGCGCCCGCGGGCCCGGGAGGAACTCGTACAGCTCGACCTCCAGACGCCCCCGCTCGCCGTCGCCCTCCCCGGCGGCCGCCGTCCCGCGCAGCGCCGCGACCTGGTCGCGCACGAAGCGACCGCGCTCCGGATGGCCGGCATCCGCGAGCATGTTCGAGACCACCAGCACCCGCACCGGCCGCTGACGTTAGCGCTCTGAAATGATGGCCTGCGTGATCGGCGTGCCCTCATCGGATCCCCGCACCCGTCCGATCGGGGTCTTCGACTCCGGCGTCGGCGGGCTCACGGTGCTGCACGAGCTGCTCGTCGCCCTGCCCCAGGAGGACTTCCTCTACCTCGGCGACACCGCCCGCTTCCCCTACGGCGAGCGCTCCCCCGAGGAGCTTGCCCGGTTCTCCGCCGAGATCGCCGAGGAGCTTCTGCGCCGGCGTGTCAAGCTGCTCGTCGTCGCCTGCAACTCGGCCACGGCGGCCGCGCTGCCGGCCCTGCAGCGGCGCATGATGCAGACCACCCTCGGGGTCGACGTCCTCGGCGTCGTCCGGCCCGAGGCGCTGCGCGCCGTCGCCGCCACCCGCAACGGGCGGATCGGCCTGCTCGCCACACCGACCACGGTCGCCAGCGGGGCCTACGAGGACGCGGTGCACACCGTCGACCCCCACGTCACCCTCCACGCGGTGCCCTGCCCGACGTTGGCTCCCCTGATCCAGGCCGGCGAGCAGTTCGACGCCGGCGCCGTCCAGACCGTCCGCGAGGTCTGCGCCCCGCTGCGCCGCGCCGACGTCGACACCGTGATCCTCGGCTGCACCCACTATCCCCTGATCAGCCCCATGCTGCAGCGCACCCTGGGCCCCGACGTGACGCTCGTCAGCTCCGGCGCCGCACTCGCCCGCCAGGTCGAGCACGTCCTCAGCACCCGCGGGCTCGCCGCCGAGCGGGCCGCCGGAGGGGAGGGGCTCGAGGGGGAGGGCGACTACCGCTTTCTCTGCACCGGCGACGTCGCCGACTTCCGCGAGCTCGGCACCCGCTTCCTGCAGATGCCGCTCGGCGAGATCGAGCGCGTCCGGCTGGTCTCGGGGGAGGTCGCGGCGTGAGCCGATCCCGCAGCTACGCCCGCGCGCCCGACGGCCTGCGTCCGACCGTCATCGAGCCCGGCTTCGTGCGGCCCGCCACGGGCTCGGCGCTGATCTCGGTGGGGGAGACCCGGGTGATCTGCACCGCTTCCGCCCAGGAGAGCGTGCCGCGCTGGATGGCCGGCAAGGGACGGGGTTGGGTCACAGCGGAGTACGGGATGCTGCCCGCCTCCACCGGCGACCGCAAGCAGCGCGACGCCACCCGGGGCCGTCTCGACGGGCGCTCGGTCGAGATCCAGCGCCTCATCGGCCGTGCCCTGCGCGGCGTGATCGACTTCGGCGCGCTCGGCGAACGCACGATCTATCTCGACTGCGACGTCCTCCAGGCCGACGGCGGCACCCGCTGCGCGTCGATCACCGGCGCATACGTCGCGCTCGCCCTCGCCTGCGACAGGCTGCGCGAGAAGGGTGCGCTGGAGGCCTCGCCGCTGACGGGCGCCGTCGCGGCCGTCTCCTGCGGAATAGTCGGCGGCGAGGCCCTGCTCGACCTCGACTACTCGGAGGACTCCGCGGCCGAGGTCGACGCCAACATCGTGATGACCGGGTCCGGCGATCTCGTCGAGGTCCAGGCCACGGCCGAGCGGGTGCCGCTCTCGCGCGCCCACCTCGACGATCTGCTCGAGCTGGCGGCCGGCGGCATCGAGGAGCTGCGCGCGGCCCAGGAGCAGGCGATCGCCGCGCCGTGAGACTTCTGCTGGCCACCCACAACGAGCACAAGCGCCGGGAGCTCGCGCGGATCCTGACAGAGCACGAGATCGTGGTGTTGCCCGACGACGTCGAGCTGCCCCCGGAGGACGGGGAGACCTTCGTCGCGAACGCCCTCGGCAAGGCCCGGGCGGCGGCGCGGGCGACGGGCGAGGTCACGATCGCCGACGACTCGGGCATCGAGGCGGCCGCGCTCGACGGCGCCCCCGGGGTGCGCTCGGCGCGCTACGCCGGCGAGCAGGCGGGCGATGCCGAGAATCTCGCCAAGCTGTTGCGGGAGGCGCCCGCCGGCAGCGCCCTGCGCTACGTCTGCGCGCTGGTCTACGTCGACCCCCGCGCCGGCGTCGAGGAGATCTTCGAGGGCCACTGCCGGGGACGTCTCGCCGAGCGGCCCCGCGGCGGTCGCGGCTTCGGCTACGACCCGGCGTTCCTGCCCGACGCCGGTCCGCCCGGTCTGACGATGGCCGAGCTCGGGGACGCCGAGAAGGACGCCATCAGCCACCGCGGGCTCGCCGCCAAGGCATTGTCCGAGTGGCTCAGAAGAGGTTGATCGCCGCCGAGATCCCGACCGCGAGCGACAGGCCGGCGTAGCCCGTGTAGCCCGCGAGCAGCAGCAGCGCCGCGGTGAGCAGGGCCACCAGCACCGTCACGGTCCACGCCACGCGCTGCAGGGACATGCCCACAGGATATTCTCGCCGGCCGTGACACCGTCCTTCGGCGACATCCTCGCGGCGCGCGTCGCCGAGCGCCAGTCGCAGGTCGTGCTCGGCATCGATCCCGACCCGGGCGCGCTGTGGCCGCGGGCCGGCGTCCCCGCGGGGAGTCACGCCGCGGGGAGTCACGCCGCGGGGAGTCACGCCGCCGCGGGGAGTCACGCCGCCGCGGAGAGCCGCGTGGCGGACGATGCCGGCGGGTCGGCGTCTGGCGGCCCCGTCGCGAAAGCCCCGGGGGGGTCGGCGCGTGGCGCCGTCGCGGCCGCCGTCGCCGCCCACTGCCGCGCCCTCATCGACGCCGCCGGGCCGGCCTGCGTCGCCGTCAAGCCCCAGCTGGCCTGCTTCGAGCGTCTCGGCGCGCCGGGCTGGGAGGCGCTGGAAGCGACGCTCGCCCACGCCCGCCGGCAGGGGCTGCTGACGATCGCCGACGGCAAGCGCGGGGACATCGACGTCAGCGCCGCCGCATACGGCCAGGCGCTGTTCGAGCGCCTCGCGGTGGACCTGGCGACGGTCAACCCGCTGCTCGGCCGCGACGCCGTGGAGCCGTTCCTCGAAGCTGCCCGGGCCCGCGACCCCCGCGCCGGGGTCCTGCTGCTGGTGCGCACCTCCAACCCCGGCGCCGCCGACATCCAGGACCTGGAGCTCGCCGCCGGCGGCCCCGTCTGGGAGCGGCTCGCGGCGCTCGCCGACGAGCTCGGCGCGGGCCACGTCGGCGACTCCGGGATCGCCGACGTCGGCGCCGTCGTCGGGGCCACCGAGCCCCGGCATCTCGCTCGCGCCCGCGAGCTGATGCCGCACGCGGCCTTCCTTCTGCCCGGCGTCGGCGCTCAGGGGGGGCGGGTGCAGGACCTCGCGCCGGCGTTTGCCCCGGGACGCGCCGGGGGACTGGTCAGCGCCTCGCGCAGCATCGCCGGCGCCCACCTCGTCGCGGGCGGCGATCCCGCCGATTGCGCCCGCGCGGAGGCCGAGCGTCTGCGGGGGCTCGCCTGGGAATTGAGCTGAGCGGTACCCTTGTGGCGGCGCCTGGCGCGTCGCCGCGGCGCCGCCACGAGAGGAGCTGACGCCGATGAGGGCGAGGGACTCGGGATGATCATCACGGTTACGCTCAACGCGGCGATCGACAAGTCGCTCTCGGTGCCCAACTTCCGCCTCGGCCGCCGTCATCGGACCGTCGAGCAGCGCACGATGGCGGGCGGCAAGGGCGTGAACATCGCGCGCGCGCTGAAGGCGCTCGGCCAGCCGGTGATCGCCACCGGACTTGCCGGCGGGGCGACGGGCACGCAGATCGTCGAGCGGCTCACCGAGGAGTCGATCCTCAACGACTTCGTCCGCATCCGCGAGGAGTCGCGCACGAACACCTCCGTGCTCGATCCCACGACGGGTCAGCAGACCGAGATCAACGAGCGCGGACCCGCCGTGAGCGAGCGTGAGGTGGAGCTGTTCCGCGAGAAGCTCCTCTACCTCGCCCGGGGCGCCGCGATCGTGGTGTTCGCGGGCTCCCTGCCCCGGGGAGTCGAGGCCGACATCTACGCCAACCTGATCCGCGACCTGCAGCGGATGGAGGTCACCACGGTGATCGACACCGACGGCGACCCCCTGCGGCACGCGATCCGCGCCGAGCCCGACGTCGTCTCCCCCAACGCGATCGAGGCGGAGGAGCTCGTCGGCCACGAGTTCGCCGACGAAGAGGAGAGATCGCTTGCCGTCCGTGAGATCGTCGCGCTCGGGGCGCGCGAGGTCATCGTGACGCTGGCCGACGGCTGCGTCGCCCAGGTGCTTGTCGATGGGCACCCCGCGTTGCACCGGGTCCGCATCGAGCCGCGCGAGCCGGTTGCCAAACGCGGCTCCGGCGACGCCTTCCTCGCCGGCTACGTCGCCGCCCGCTACACGGGCGCCTCGCCCACGGAGTGCCTGCGCTTCGGCGTCGCCTGCGGCGCCGAGTCCACCGGGCGGCTCGGCGCCGGGCTGCTCGACCGGCGCGAGGTGCAGCGGCTGGCGCACGAGGTGCAGCTCAGCGCCGTCGAGCTGCCGGCCGTCACCTGAGCAGGCGCCGCTGCCGGCTGTCGTCTGAGCAGGCGCCGCTTCCCGCCAGGCGCGCCCAGGGATCGTTCGGAATCGCCTGTGTGTCGTGTTTCCAACTCGCACGAGTAGTTGGCTGGCGAGTCGGATTTCGCATCGTCACTGACGATTGGGCGGATTCGAGCGGACCGGCAGCCGAGCTGGTGTAGGCCGCATCGTTGTTTAGGCCTAAACGGCGTGTAGGATCGGGGCGCGGCTCCGTCGGGGACAAAGCGGGCCGGTCGGTCGCTGAAATCGAGAGAGAAAGGGTGTTGGGAGAAGTGTTGCGATCACGAAAGACGATCCTCCTGTCGGCCCTCCTGGCCGTCCTTGCGTTGAGCGCCGTGACGAGCGCGGCTGCCAATGCCGTTCCGCAGTGGCATTTCGGTGGCACTGTGCTGTCGGAATCGGAAAGCGAAACGGTTGTCGGGGCGGCCATCGCCAGCAGCCTCAAAATTGAAAGCTCGTCGACGACGTGCCAGCACTTCGTCTACAATATGGAAGTTTGGAATCTCTTTAAAGAAGGCTACGCCAGCGTCAACGAACTGCCTCTGTTCGAATGCACGACCAACGCCCCTGGGTGCACGGTGTCGAGCATGGAAGCCGAGGATCTGCCGTGGCCGGCCTGGGTCGAAACGTTCGGCGGCAAACAGTACCTGGAGATCTTCGGCATCGAAGTCAAGATCGTCTACAGCGGCTCGTCGTGCGCGCTCAAAGGCACCAAGACCCTCCTCGGCGATGCGGGCGGTGTGATCAACAACTCCAATTCCACCGCGACGTTCGACAAAGAAACCTTCGAAAAAACCGGCACGGAAATGGAAATTGGTGGTAAATCCGTCGAATGGACAGGCGAATTCCCGATGGAAGCGTTCGCGGCGCATCGTCTGCAGGCGGTCGAAGCTTTCTGAGCCGACGCGCACATAAGTTAGAAAGGGCGAAGCTGTGGTCGGACGGCCCGCACAGGAAACGGGCCGTCCGACCGCGGTGGGCGCCGGCGAAGCTACCGGGCGCTCAGCGTCCCCGCCAGCGCGCCGGCCGGACGTCGGCGGCGCGCACGATGTCGGTGCTGGGCGGACGCGAGTTCGGGAAGGGCACGAGCTCGGCGCGGAATGAGCGCCTGACCTCCTCCAGGCGCTGGGCGAGCTCGACCTGGGCGTGCACGGTTTGCACTTCGAGCTCCTCGATGCGGGCGTGCATCTGCTCGATCTCGGCCTCCAGGTCGAGCACCCGCTCGACGCCGGCGAGGTTGAGACCCAGCTCGGCCGTCATCTCCTGGATGCGGCGGAGCCGCTCGACATCCTGCTGGGAGTACAGGCGGGTGCCCTTCGGCGAGCGCTTGGGCTCGATCAGGCCGCGGGCCTCGTAGGTGCGAAGCGTCTGGGGGTGCATGTCGGCGAGCTGGGCCGCGACCGAGATCATGAAGACGCCGCGGTCGCTGGAGACCTCGATGCGCGTCGTGCGGACCTGCGTCGTGTGCTTGCCGTCCGGATCCTCGGCGCCAGCCATCGTCAACCCTCCTGTCCGGGGTCTCCGTGCCCGCTTGTCTGGGAGCCGTGCCGCGCGCCTGGGGAGCCGGAGGCGGCCGCGAAGAGGGATGCCCGAGGGTCGCGGCCGTTCATGGTCTTCGCCAGCGCGTCGACGGCGGCACGCTGCTCTTGTGTCAGCTGATCGGGCACCTCGATCTTGAAGCGGTAGTGGATGTCGCCGCGATGCTTGCCGTCGCCGAGCTTCGGCGGGCCCTCGCCGCGCAACCGCTGGACGGTGCCGTGGGTCGTGCCGGGCTTCACGCGCAGCGTCTTGGCTCCGCTCAGCGTCGGCACCTTGACCTCGGCGCCGCGCAGCGCCTCGGGGATCGTCAGCGGCACCTCGACCTCGACGTTGTCGCCGCGGCGGTGGAAGACGTGGGAGGGGGCGACGTGGGTGACCACGTAGAGGTCGCCTGGCGGCCCGCCGCGGGGGCCGGCCTCGCCCTTGCCGGCGAGGCGGATGCGCGAGCCCTCCTTGACGCCGGGCGGGATGTTGACGCGGTAGCGCTTGACGGCGCGCACCGCGCCGCTGCCCTTGCATGTCGGGCAGGGGTCCTCGATCACGGTGCCCGAGCCGCCGCAGCGCGAGCAGGGCTGGGAGATCGAGAACATGCCCTGGCCCTGGGTCTCGATGCCGCGGCCGTGGCAGCGCGGGCAGACGGTCGGCGTCGTGCCCGGCTTGGCGCCGGTGCCGTGGCATGTGCCGCACGTGGTGAGGGTGTGCACCGAGAGCGGCACCTGGGCGCCGCTGACGGCCTGCTCGAAGGAGATCGAGACAGAGGTTTCGAGATCGCGGCCACGCTCGGGACGGGGTTTGCCGCGCGTCTTGCGTCCGCTCGCCGACCCGCTGAAGAGGTTGGAGAGGATGTCGCCCATCGAGGAGCTGTCGAAGTCGAAGTTCCCGAAGCCCCCGAAGCCGCCGCCGGCGGCGGTGTTCGCGAAGGGCCCCGTGCCGCTGTCGTACTGCTTGCGCTTCTCGGGGTCGGAGAGAACGTCGTTGGCCTGTGAGATCTCCTTGAACTTCGCCTCCGCCTCCTTGTCGTCCGGGTTGCGGTCGGGGTGGTAGCGGCGGGCGAGCTTGCGGTAGGCCTTCTTTATCTCCTCCTGGCTGGCCTTCTTGTCGACGCCGAGCGTCGCGTAGTAGTCGTTGCGGGCGGCCATCCGGGCTGCCCTCCTACTGCGCCACCACGACGCGCGCCGGGCGGATGATCGTGCCGTTCATGCGATAGCCGGGCTGGTAGACCTCCGCGACGGACCCGCTCTGGGCGCCCTCCACCGGCTGCTGGGCGATCGCCTCGTGCTCGGCCGGGTCGAAGGTCTCGCCGACGGGGCTGAAGGACTCGATGCCGACGCGGCCGAGCGCGGCGGCCAGCTCGGCGCGCACCAGGCGAACCCCCTCGAGCAGCGGATCGTGCTTGTCGGCGGAGTCCAGCGCCCGGTCGAGGTTGTCGAGCGCCGGCAGCAGCTCGCGGGCGAGCTTCGCCACACCGCGCTCCTGCGCGGTGGCGGCATCGCGGGCGACGCGCTTGCGGTAGTTCTCAAAGTCGGCCTGGGTGCGCTGCGCCAGCGCCAGGTACTCGTCGCGCTGGGCGCCGACCTTGACGAGCTCGTCGAGGTCCTCCTCGACCTCCGCCAGGTCGCTGTCATTGGGCTCGTCGGCGAGAGCCGGCTTGGGCTCCTCGACGATCTCCTCGGTGTCGCTCATCTCCGATCACGCCTTGCTCTCGTCGACGACCTCGGCATCGACGACGTCCTCCTCGGAGGACTCGCCGCCGCCGCCGTCGCCAGCGGCACCGCCATCGCTGCTCGCCGTCGCGGCCTGCTCCTGGGCGCGCTGGTACATCGCCTCGGAGACGGCGTGGAAGGCGCTCTGCAGGGCCTCTGTCTTGGCGCTGATCTCAGCGGGGTCCTCGGAGGTGAGCACGTCGCGGACCTCCTTGATGGCGTCCTGGATGCGGGTCTTGGAGTCCGCGTCGACCTGGTCGCCGAGATCGGCCAGCTGGCGCTCGGCCTGATAGGCCGCGTTCTCGCCGTTGTTGCGGGCCTCGGCGAGCTCGCGCGCCTTACGGTCCTCGTCGGCGTGAGACTCGGCGTCGGAGACCATCCGCTTGATCTCCTCCTCGGAGAGGCCCGAGCCGGCCTTGATCTCGATCTTCTGCTCCTTGCCGGTGCCGAGATCCTTGGCCGAGACGTTGAGGATGCCGTTGGCGTCGATGTCGAAGGCGACCTCGACCTGGGGGATGCCGCGCGGCGCCGGCGGGATGCCCGTCAGCTGGAACTTCCCGAGCGACTTGTTGTAGGTCGCCATCTCGCGCTCGCCCTGCAGGACGTGGATCTCGACCGATGGCTGGTTGTCCTCGGCGGTCGAGAAGACCTCGCTCTTGCGCGTCGGAATCGTCGTGTTGCGCTCGATGAGCTTCGTCATCACGCCGCCCTTGGTCTCGATGCCGAGCGTGAGCGGAGTGACGTCGAGCAGCAGCACGTCCTTGACGTCACCGGCGAGCACGCCCGCCTGGATCGCGGCGCCGACGGCGACGACCTCGTCGGGGTTGACCCCGCGGTGGGGCTCCTTGCCGGTGAGCTGCTTGACCTTCTCCTGGACGGCGGGCATCCGCGTCATGCCGCCGACGAGGACGACGTGGTCGATGTCCTTGACGCCCTTGTCCTTGGCGTCGTCGAGCGCCTGTCGCACCGGGGCGACGACGCGATCGAGCAGCGTTGAGGTCAGTTCGGACAGCTTGGCCCGGGTGAGGCGGCTGTCGAGGTGCTTGGGGCCGGAGGCGTCGGCGGTGATGAAGGGCAGGTTGATCTGCGTCTCCTGGGTGGTGGAGAGCTCGATCTTGGCCTTCTCGGCGGCCTCGTAGAGGCGCTGCAGCGCCATCGGGTCGGCCGCCAGGTCGATGCCCTGGTCGCGCTTGAAGTCCGCGACGAGCCAGTCCACGATCGCCTTGTCGAAGTTGTCGCCGCCGAGGTGGTTGTCGCCCGCGGTGGACTTCACCTCGAAGACGCCGTCGCCGATCTCCAGGACCGAGACGTCGAAGGTGCCGCCGCCGAGGTCGAAGACGAGGATCGTCTGGTCGTGCTCCTTGTCCAGGCCATAGGCCAGGGAGGCCGCCGTGGGCTCGTTGATGATGCGCTTGACGTCCAGCCCGGCGATCTTGCCGGCGTCCTTGGTGGCCTGGCGCTGGTCGTCGTTGAAGTACGCCGGGACCGTGATCACGGCGGAGTCGACGGTTTCGCCCAGATACGCTTCCGCGTCTGACTTGAGCTTCTGCAGGATCATCGCGCTGATCTCCGGCGGAGAGTGCTGCTCGCCGGCGGCCTCGACGCGGGCGTCGCCGTTGGGGCCGGCGACGACCTTGTAGGGGACGATCGACTCCTCCTCGCGCACTTCGGCCTCCTTGCGGCCCATGAAGCGCTTGATCGAGAAGATCGTGTTCTGCGGGTTCGTCACAGCCTGGCGCTTGGCGACCGTGCCGACGAGGCGCTCGCCGGAGGCGGCGAAGGCGACGACGGAGGGGGTGGTGCGGCCGCCCTCGGCGTTCTCGATGACGGTCGGCTCGCCACCCTCGAGCACCGCCATGCAGGAGTTGGTCGTGCCTAGGTCGATGCCAATGGTCTTGGGCATGTTGGTGGGGCTCCTTGTGTTTGTGTCCGATGCCTGCCCCAGCGTAGCCGCGGCCTTTAGCCAACGCGCCGGGTGAAATCTGAGTCAGATCGTAGCAGATTTTCGCGGATCGGGGGTTGCGAGGCGGCGCTCGAGCTCGGTGAAGGCCGCGATCGCCGCCGGTGCCTCGAACGCCCGGTTGCGCCGGCCGACGCTGACCTGGCGGATCACGCCCGCGGCCTCCAGGCGGCGTATAGCCTCGTTGGCCGCCTGCGCACTGCGGCCCGTCAGGTCGGCTGCCGCCTTGACGCTGATCAACGGCGTGCCGGGCAGTGTGCGCAGCAGCAGATCCGTCGCGCTGCCCGCGCGAACCCGACCGAGCTTCTCACGCCAACTCGCCTGCAGCGCCGCGCCGCGCGCCTCGAAGGCGTCGGCGTCCCGCGCCGCCCGCCGGCAGGCGCCGGCGAAGAAGCCGATCCAATCGTTTGCCGCCTCCCGCGCCTGGCGTCCGTCGGCCGGGCCGCGGTAGCACATGGCCCGCAACCCGGCGATGTAGCGGTCAGGCCACGTCGCGAGCACCAGCGACACGGGCGACAGCACTCGCGAGGCGAGGCCACGGCGGCGCAGCACCATGTGGATCAGCGCGCGCCCCGCGCGGCCGTTGCCGTCGGCGAACGGGTGGATCGCCTCGAACTGGGCGTGGGCGAGCGCCGCCTGTGCGATCGCGGGCAGGTGCTCTTCGTTGCAGAACCTGCACAGGTCGGCGACCAGGTCCGCCACGAGCTCGGGTGGAGGCGGAACGTAGCTGGCTGAGCACGGGTTGTAGGGGCTGCCGCCGATCCAGTTCTGCTCCGTCCGTATCCGTCCGCCGTGGCGCGCGATCGGGGTGCCCGCGGCCAACAGCGCGTGTGCCTCCAGCAGCAGCTCGACGGTGATCGGCGTGCCGGGCCGGACGCTGCGCACCGCGAATCGCATCGCCTCGATGTTGCCCAGGATCTCCGTCGCGGTCATGTCCGACGACGGCTCGCCGAGCGCCCGGACGGCCTCGGCGCGCAGCAGCCGCCGCGCCCCGATCTGAAGGCCCTCGATGCGCGAGGACGCGACCGACTCGGCACGCAGCAGCAGCCGCGCGATCGCCTCGGTGTCGGCCAACGCGGTGGCGCTCGCGTCCAGCCGGGCGATCGCCTCCTGCGCCTCGGCCACGTCCGCGGCGACGTCGCCGTCGAGCACGATCCGCCGTCCCACCAGTGGGTCGGGCACATACGCCTGGTACTCGCACGAGCGGCTGTCTTTGCGCGACAGCCCCGCACTGCGTTGACCGATCCAGCGGCGTCGCATGAGCCTGGCCACGGGGTCTCCTCGGAAGCTTGATTAGTGCAACGACTTAATCAAGGTTATCGGAGAAGCTTGAATAAGGCTTGTGCTGCTCAGCCCCCGGCGACGTCGCGCCGCAGCAGCACGAGGTAGCCGGCGATCAGGCAGGGCACCGCGTACAGCGCGCAGACCCACAGGGAGTGCAGGATCGGCGCCCAGTCGGTCGGGGTGCGCAGCAGGCCGTGCCAGTTGGCGAACTGCTCTGTCAGCAGGTAGGGCTGCCAGCCTTCCAGCCCGGGGATGCCGGCGAGTATGTAGAGCAGTATCACGAAGCCCACGGTGCCGACGACGGAGGCGGTGCTGTTGCGGGTGGCCGTCGAGAGCAGCAGCCCGAAGGCGATGACGGCGATCAGCGGGATGAGATACATGGCGTTGGCGGCGAAGACGAGCAGCAGCGCCCTGGGTGCGGAGACGAGGGTCCCGGAGAGGGTGCGCACGGGGTGAAAGCCCCAGGAGGCGACGCCGCCGATCGTCGCGACGGCGGCCGAGACGTAGACGGCGGCCAGGCCGTAGAGCACCGCCGCGAGGGCCTTCGCCGCGAACACCTGCCCGCGGTCCACGGAACGCGTGAGGATCGTCTTGAGCGTGCCGTTGCCGTCCTCGGCGGCGACGATGTCGCCGGCGACGAGCGCGGCGATCAGGGGCAGCATGAAGGCCGACAGGAACTCCAGCGTCAGCACCGGGGCGGCCAGGCCCGACTGGGTGATCTCGCCGGCGAAGATCGACAGGCCGCCGCCGCGGCCGCCGTGCTGGTGGATGTTCTCGACCACGACGAAGATCAGCGGGAACAGTCCGGCCAGCACCAGCCCGAGGTAGGTCCGCTTCTGGGAGACGAGCTTGCGCAGCTCCCAGCGCAGCACCATGAGCGTGCTCGGGCGCCGGTGGGCGCGAGCGCTGGCGGCGGTCTCGGGCGCTGCGCCGCCCGGCGCGAGATCGGCGGTGGCGCTCACCGCTCGGCCTCCCGCGCGCTGGCCGCCGGTGTGGCTGGGATGCCGTCGCCGAGCGGGGTCGGCCGCGCGGCGTTGACCGCCCGCCCATCGGCGGGGGGCGCAGCTTTCGCGTCGCCCTCGGTGAGCCGGAAGAAGAGGTCCTCGAGCGTCGCCAGCTCGGGGGTCAGCGCGAGGATCCCGATGCCCTCGGCGGCGAGCGCGAGGGAGAGCTCGCCGACGTGGCGCTCGTCGGCTTGGAAGCTGAGCCCGTGCTCGTCGCGACGCGCCTGCCCGACTCCGGGCTGGGCCTGCACGGTGGGCAGCGCCCGGGCGTCGTCGGTGGTGCGCAGGCGATAGCCGGCGCCGCCGCTGCGGCGCAGCTCGGAGAGGGCGCCCTCGTAGACGACGCGGCCGGAGTCGACGATGGCGACGCGGTCGCACAGCTCCTGGACCTCGGGCAGCTGGTGGCTGGAGAGCAGGACCGTGATGCCCTGGTCGGCGAGGCGGCGGATGAGGGCGCGCATGTCGCGCATCCCGGCCGGGTCCAGGCCGGTGGCGGGCTCGTCGAGGATCAGCAGGCGCGGCGAGCGCAGCAGGGCGGCGGCGATGCCCAGCCGCTGGCGCATGCCGTGCGAGTAGCCGCCGACGCGGTGCTTGGCGCGGGGGGCGAGCTCGACGACGTCGAGGACCTCGTCGATGCGGCCCGGGGCGTCGCCGCCGTCCAGGGCGGCGAGCAGCTCGAGGTTCTTGCGGGCGGGGAGGTAGGGATAGAAGCGCGGCGCCTCCACGAAGCCGGCGACCCCGTCGAGGGCCGCCGCCCCGACCCGCAGGGGGTCGCGTCCGAAGAGCTCGACGTGGCCGGCGCTGGGCATGATCAGGCCGAGGCACATCCGCAGCGTCGTCGTCTTGCCGGCGCCGTTGGGCCCGAGGAAGCCGTAGACGTCGCCGGCGTCGACGTTGAGGTCGATGTGGTCGACGGCGAGGACCTCCTTGTACTGCTTGACAAGGCCCCGCGCGCGGACCGGCGGCGCCTCGCCGGGCGGCGTGTGGCTCACAGGCCCCTGGCGGCGGCCTGCAGGGTGGCCGGCGTGACGGAGCCGGCGAGCAGGTGGTCGATGCCGTCGCGCTTGAAGCTCAGCAGGGTGCCGAGCGGGGTGGGCAGCTCGCTGGCGCTGGCGCCGGGGAGCGGGACCTTGGGCAGGTCGGCGAGCAGTTCCGAGGAGCCTCCTTCGCCGCCGGGGCCGGCTTCCCCGGACTTGGCCTGGCTCTCGACGACGGCGATGCCGCCGAGGCCCTGGCCGTAGCCGATGAGGGCCGCGGCGTGGCCGTCGACCTCGACGCCCTGGACCTCTTCGCGGGGCATCCCGGCCAGCGAGGCGGGGGCGTCCAGGGTGAAGGGCAGCGCCGCCTGCACCGCCTGGAGTCCGCTCTGATGCGTGATGTCGGGCTTGGAGCCCCTGCCGCCCGGGCCTTCGTGTTCGCCGTGGGGCTGGATTTCGGTGACCCTGGCGTTCGCCGGCGGCGAGAGCTGGAAGATCGAGCTTTCCACGGGGCCGTAGGAGATTTCTGTCGCGGCCAGTTCCAGCACGGGCGCGGGGGTCTCGGTCGAGTAGACCGCGAGGCGCAGCGGGACGCCGTGGTCGGCGTCCCAGGCGAGCTCGACGCCGCCGAGGAGCCCGCCGTCGTGGCTGGGGGAGATGCGCACCGAGTAGGCGGCCTGCCCGGCGACGTCCGTCGGGGTGGCGCCGCTGAGGTTGGCGTGGCGCATGATGCGTTCGATCGCTTCCTGGATCTCGGCGACCGTCGGGATCCTGTGCGCCTGGTCACCGGAGCCGGCAGCGCCTTCGCCTGAGCCGGTCGTGCCGGAGGAGCTCGATTCGCCGGACGACGATTCCCTGGACGACGATTCCCCCGACGAGGCGCCGCTCTGCTTCGAGGCCGGCGGCGTGTAGCGGTAGAGGCTGTTGCTGGCGGCGTCGTACAGCGTCACGGTGTGACCGTCGTAGAGGATCTGGGTGTCGCCGGATTCGGACTGCAGCTCGACCCGGATGCGGCCGTCGTCGGAGATCCAGAGGCGGCCCGAGGCGCCGGTCAGGAGCGGGTTGGAGGCGAGACCGCCGCCACCGCCGCCGCCGCTCTGGGAGGCGAGGTTGGCGCCTTCCAGGAGGTGGTCTGTGAGCTGGATGCGGGCGCTGACGCCTTCGATCTGCTGCCCCCCCGCCCCGGCGGCGAGCGCGTCGTGGACGGCCTGGGCGAGCGGCTTGGGCGGCGGCACGGGGCCGGTCCCGATCGCCATCGCGAGCGCGGTGGCGCCGCCGCCGACGACGAGCACCGCGGCGCACAGCGCCAGCAGGCGGGAGAGCGGTAGGCGACGAAGGAAGTGGCTCACGTCTGGCTCGCAGTCATGTGGCTGGCGTCTGGCTCCGGATCCGGATGCCGGGGCGGCGGACGAACATCCACCCCAACCGGGGCGGCGGAAGAACATCCAACCCGAAGGCTAGCGCGCAACCTGAAGGGATCCTGAAGAGCGGATGTGCGGTCTCTCATCTCGCTCGGCGCCGGGCTCGGTCGCGTCCGGCGGCGCCAACCGATAAGGTGCCCGCCGACATGATCACCGCGATAGTCATCTTCGAGGTCGTCCTCGGCCTCGTGGTCTTCGCCATCGCCGTGCGCGGCGGACGCGGCGGGGAGGGCGGCGCCGGCGACGCGGCCAGGCGCCACGGTCTGACGGCGGTGATCGTGGTGGCGTTCGTCTTCGGGCTGGTCGCGCCGACGCTGGTGCTGGCGCACAACGCCGAAAACAAGGCCAGCGAGGTGTCCGGCCTCCCGCGCCTGACGGCGGCCGAGACGACGGGCCGGGAACTGTTCGGCGAGAAGTGCAACCTCTGCCACTCGCTGCAGGCGTCCAACGCGGTCGCCCGGATCGGCCCGAACCTCGACGTGCTGGTGCCGACGGTGCCGGAGGCCAATCGCAAAGCGTTTGTGCTGAGCGCGATCCTCGAAGGCGAGGCGCGCGGGCTCGGCCAGATGCCGGCGGAGCTCTACCAGGGCAGGGAAGCGGAAGACGTCGCGGCCTTCGTGGCCGCCGTCGCGGGACACCACTGAGCCGCTGCCCGTCGGCGATGCGCGGGGTGAGCGGGGCCATCGCGGGACGTTCTCTCGCAGTTTGCGGGGATGCCGATCTAGTCGTCCGGGGGCGTTGTTAGCATCGCCGCGATGCCACGACCAGCAGAGGCTCGCGCGTGGTGGGCCGAGGTGGAGGACGTGAGGGAGCGCATCGAGCGGCGCCGGGCCCGTGAAGCCGGACCGACGCGACGCGGGGTGCGGGTGGTGAGCCCCGGCGTCCACCCCCTGCCGAGCTATCTGCGCTCGGTCGAACGCGCGGGCGAGGGTGCTGACGCGCGTGGGAGCGTCACTGGTCTGGCGGCCCGCCGGAGGCCCCGTGCCCGGCCGGCGCAACTGGTCGGTCAGCGCCCCGACCGGATCGCGTCGTGGGCGGTGGCGCTCGGCTTCCTGCTGCTGCTCGCCGCGATACTCAGCGCCCACTGAGCGGTTTGGCCAGGAGTCGATGGCGCGGGCGATGACCATCGACTAAGGTCCGCGGCGATGGCAGACGAGAGCAAGCGCCCCGGGGCCGCCGGGACGGAGCGGCCGCGGACGGCGGCCGACGTGATGGCGCTGGTGGAGGAGCGCGAGATCCGCTTCATCCGCTTCTGGTTCACCGACATCCTGGGCCAGCTGAAGTCGTTCTCGATCAACGCCGCCGAGCTGGAGGACGCCTTCGAGGCGGGGATGGGCTTCGACGGATCCTCGATCACGGGCTTCAACGCGATCGAGGAGTCCGACATGATCGCGCTGCCCGATCCCGGCACGTTCGCGGTGCTGCCGTGGCGACCCGAGGAGCAGGGGGTGGGGCGGATGTTCTGCGACATCGTCACCCCCGAGCGGACCCCGTACGAGGGCGACCCGCGCCACGTCCTGCGCCGCGCGCTGGCGCGGGCGGCGGAGATGGGCTTCGACACGTTCAACGTGGGGCCCGAGCTCGAGTACTTCCTGTTCCGCGACAGCCGCTCCACCGAGGTCCTGGATCGCGGCGGCTACTTCGACCTGACGACGCTCGACGCGGGCTCCGACGTGCGCCGGGAGACGGTGCTGGCGCTGGAGCAGCTGGGGATCCACGTCGAGTACACCCACCACGAGGTCGGCCCCAGCCAGCACGAGATCGACATGCGCTACGCGGACGCCCTGAAGATGGCCGACGACTGCATGACCTACCGGATCACGGTCAAGGAGTACGCGATGAAGTACGGGTGGCACGCGACGTTCATGCCCAAGCCGCTGTTCGGGGAGAACGGCTCGGGGATGCACACCCACCAGTCGCTGTTCAAGGAAGGTAAGAACGCCTTCTTCGACCCCGACGACCAGTACTTCCTGTCCGACGTCGGCAAGGCCTTCATCGCCGGCCAGCTCAAGCACGCGCGGGAGATCAGCTCGATCTTCGCGCAGTGGGTCAACTCCTACAAGCGTCTCGTCCCGGGCTACGAGGCCCCGGTGTACGTGGCGTGGTCGCGGCGCAACCGCTCGGCGCTGGTGCGGGTTCCGCTGTATCACCCGGGCCGCGAGCAGGCGACGCGGATGGAGCTGCGCTGCCCCGACCCCGCCTGCAACCCCTACCTGACGTTCGCGGCCCTGCTGCAGGCCGGCCTGGAGGGCATCGAGAAGGGCTACGAGCTGCCGGAGCCGATGGAGCGCAACCTCTACCACCTCTCCGGCGAGGAGCACCGGCGGCTGGGGATCGAGCAGCTGCCCGAGACGCTGGGCGAGGCGATCGAGATCACGGCCGAGTCGGAGCTGGTGCTGCGCACCCTGGGCGAGCACATGTTCAACCGCTACGTCGAGATCAAGCGCCAGGAGTGGGAGGACTACCGGGTGCAGGTCAGCCAGTGGGAGCTGGATCGGTACCTCTCGATCCTGTAGGGGGCGCCCCGCGGGCGTCGAGCCGGTCTCTTTGTTTGGGGTCGCCTGCGCCCTGGCGGGCTACGGCGTTGGTTGGCGCGCCGGGCGCGGTGGGATGGCACACGCGATCGGGCGCACGGGGGCGAGATGCCAGTGCAGGGCCTGCAGGGCGTGCCCGAACGCGGTGGGGTGACGGGGCGCGATGTCCTGGACCAGCCGCAGTGCCCCGAGCGCCTGGCGTTCGTAGCACTCCTCGCCGGTGAGCTGCGCGAGGCGCAGCAGCCCGAGGGCGGCGCTGGAGGAGCCGGAGGGGATGGGGGAGTCCTCGATGTCCTTGCGCCGTGCGATCAGGGCTTCGTGGTCGGCGGCGGTGGAGAAGAAGCCGCCGCGCTCGGGGTCGGCGAAGCGGGCGATGAGCCGATCGGCGAGCGTGCGGGCCTCGCTCAGCCAGCGCTCCTCGCAGGTCGCCTCGAAGAGGACGAGCAGGGCCTCCACGAGGAAGGCGTGGTCCTCGAGGTAGGCGTCGAGCCGGGCGCGGCCGTGGTTGTAGGTGCGAAGCAGGCGTCCGTGCTCGTCGCGCAGCGAGGCCAGGACGAACTCGGCGCAGGCGACGGCGGCCTGGAGATAGGGATCGCCGTCCTCGCCGAGGCTGGCTCCGGCGTCGGCGAGGGCTGAGATCATCAGCGCGTTCCAGCTCGTCAGGCGCTTGTCGTCGAGCGCCGGGCCCGGACGCCGTGCCCGGGCATCCAGCAGCCGCTCGCGGATGCGCTCGCGCTGAGCATCGGGCGGCTCCGGCCCGCGGGCCTCCAGGACGTTGAGTCCGCGGCGGCCGTCCTCGCCCTGGAAGTTGCCGCGCTCGCTGGCGCCGAGCCAGTCGATGGCGGCCGCGGCGTCGTCGCCGAGGACGTCGCGCAGCTCGGCGACGGTCCATACGTAGCAGCTGCCCTCTCCGCCGGGCGAGTCGGCATCCAGGGCGGCGTAGAAGCCGCCCTCGGGGGCGCGCATCTCGCGCAGCGTCCACCGCAGGGCCTGCTCGCAGGCACGGCGCAGCGGGGCCTCGCCGGTGAGCTGGTGGGCGTGGAGGAAGGCGCGGGCGAGGAGGGCGTTGTCGTAGAGCATCTTCTCGAAGTGCGGAACGGTCCAGGTGGCGTCGACGGCGTAACGGTGAAAGCCGCCGCCGACCTGGTCGTGGATGCCGCCGGCGGCGATGGCGCGCAACGTCTGCAGCGCCATCTCCCGGCCGCCGGGCTGCGTCAGCAGGAGCTCCAGCACCGGCGCCTGGGGGAACTTCGGCGCCGGGCCGAAGCCGCCGTTGCGGGCGTCGTAGGAGCCCCGCAGGCTCTCCAGCGCGCGGTCGAGCGCGCCGGTCTGGATCTGCGTCTCGGAGGGTGTCAGCAGCGCGCCGCCGGCCAGTTGGACGCGCAGCCGCTCCCCTCCGGCGCGGATCTCCGACGCCCGCTCCCGCCACAGCTCGGCGATGGCCTGCAGCACCTCGCTCCAGGCCGGCATCCCGTGGCGGGGTCGCGGGGGGAAGTAGGTGCCGCCATAGAACGGCAGCTGCTCGGGTGTGAGGAAGACGTTCAGCGGCCACCCGCCGTGGCCGGTCATGCCCTGCACGGCCTCCATGTAGATGGCGTCGACGTCGGGGCGCTCCTCGCGGTCGACCTTGACGCAGACGAACTCCTCGTTCATCAGCGCCGCGATGACGGGGTCGGCGAAGGACTCGTGCTCCATCACATGGCACCAGTGGCAGGAGGAGTAGCCGATCGAGACCAGCAGTGGGACGTCGCGCTCGGCCGCCAGCGCCAGCGCCCGCGGCCCCCAGGGAAGCCAATCGACTGGGTTCTCGGCGTGCTGGCGCAGGTAGGGCGAGGTCTCCTGCGCGAGCGCGTTGGGCACGTGCTCAGCGTAGCCGAGGCGGGACGGCGCGCCTCAGCGCAGCCGGGTGACTTCGGCCCGGGGGAACCCGGTCCGCAGCACGCCGGGGAGACTCGCCGACCAGGCCGCCGCGAGGGCCGCGCCGGTGTCGGCGGCGCGCGAGAGCTTGGCCCTGGCGATGCTGACCGCGAAACGCCGGCCTTCCAGCGTGCCGCTGGCGCGCTGGCCGGCGGAGATCGTGATCGTGCCGTGCGCCGCGGCGGGGCCGCCGACCCGGAAGACGATGCTGTGGAACTTGCCGTTGCCGCCGGTGGCGAGGCTGCCGCTGATCTGGACCCCGGGGACGAACGCGAAGCTCACCAGCTGCACGGTCGAGTGGCTGAGGCGGGCGTAGCCGCCGTGCAGCCCGCCGAAGCTCGAGCCGCTGGGCAGGTTCTCCTGTGCCTGGAGCGTCGCCCCGATCACCTGACGCTCGAGATCGACGAGGGTGTCGAGGACGGCCGTCAGGGTACGGCCGCGGTGGCCGCCCAGGCCGGGCACGGGCTCCACGGCGCCGAGTCGCGTCGGCGTGATCGGGGTCGGGCTGAAGGGGTTGGTGTTCGGGGTGCACGGCTGTACCGGGGCGCCAGCGAAGAAGGCCTTGACGGCCAGTTCGGCGCAGTTGCCGAAGTCGCTGCCGATGACCGAGTGCCCGGTGTAGGGGACGACGAGCAGCTGGGCGTCGGGAATCCTGGCGGCCACGGCGCGGGCGTTCGCGGTCGGGGTCCGCAGATCCTGGGCGCCGGAGAGGATCAGGGTGGGGACGTTCGGCAGCGCGCCCACCGCCGGCGGCGCGGGGTCCACGCTCGGCCAGTCCACGCATTCGGGGATCGAGCTGTTTTCCCAGGCCGTCGCTGCGCTGAACGGATAGAAGTCGGCGCCGGGGAGCGCGTGCAGCGCCGCGCTGGCTTCCGCCCGCCGCATCGCGGGGGCGGCGGTGCGCTGCCAGGGGAAGAGCTGCTCTTCGCAGGTCGTCGCCGAGAAGAGGGCGTTGTCTTCTTCTTCGCTGGCTTCGAGTTCGGGCTGGGAGCCGCGCGGCGTCGTCGGGACGTTCGGCACCAGGCCTTCGGCGAGCGCGTCGAGGCGCAGCAGCGGGTCGGGTTCGCCGCGCAGCGCCGACTGCACCGCCGCCGGCAGCAGGGCGCGCAGCGCGGGGTTGAGGTCGCCGGCCTCGAGCACCCCCAGCAGTTCTGCTTCGGTCATCTCGGCGGCATGGCGGTGGCCGCTGCCGTCGTATACGTAGCCGCGCAGCGGCGCCCGGCGCAGCCTTTTGGTGAGCGTCCCGAGGTCGGCGAGGGGGTTGGCCGTGATGCCGGAGCAGGCTCCGCTGGAGCAGAGCTCGCCGAGCACCGACGGCAGCGCCTGGAAGGTCGCGAGCTTGAACGGTTCGGGGCCTTCCGGGGTGACGACTGAGTCGAGGACCAGCGCTTCGACGTGCTGGGGGTAGCGTTCGGCGTACTCCTCGGCGACCTTCGTGCCGTACGACGTCCCGTAGAGGACGAGCTTTTCGTAGCCCAGCGCTTCCCTGACCGCCTCGATGTCCTGCACCGATTCCTGGGTCGTGAACGCCCCCCGCGCCGCCCCGACCTGCAGGGCGCATCGTTCGAAGAGCTTGCCGACGGTGTCGGCGGTGGCCTGGGCCAAGGCCTTGGAGTAGTTCAGCGCCTTGCACCTCAGGGGGTCCGAGCGGCCGGTGCCGCGCTGATCGAAGACCACCAGGTCGCGGTCTGTCAGCGCCGGCGCGATCGACTTCGCGAGGTCGCCGGCGAGCGGGTCGGCGGCCTGTCCGGGGCCGCCCGCGAGGGCGAGGACCGCGCTGGCGCTCTGCGCCGTCCCCGCCTGGAGGCGCTCGACGGCGAGCGGGATCGTGCCGGGCACCGCTCCGCCGCGGTCCAGCGGCACGGGGATCGTCGCGCATGAGAACGTCGGTTCGCGAGGGCACGGCGCGAACGCCGGCGTCGCCGAGGCCGGGGCGGCGGCGAGGACGAGGGCGAGGGCGAGGAAGATGCTGCTCAGGCTGGCGGGCGCTCGCATCGGTTCCGACGACGATAGCCGCAGACTCAGAGCGCGGCGCCGCGTCGCATCGCCCACAGCTGCTCGAACGGCGCGAGCTCGGCGCCGAGTCCGGCGGGCAGCTGCGCGAGCGCGCGCTGCAGGCGCGCGAGCGCGGATGGGACGTCCAGGGGCTCGCCCGCTGCCGCCATCGGATCGACCCGCGCTTCGCGCGACCCGGGTGCGGGAGGCATGGAGGCGTCGCGCCCGGCATGTCCGTGCGCGCTCGCCGCCTCGGCCTGCAGCGGGGATGACCCCGCGCTCTGAGAGGCGATGCGCACGTGCACGCCGCCCAGCGTCCCCACCAGAGCACGGTGGCGGCCGAGTCGCAGGGTGCCGTGGGCGGCGGCGGAGCCGCCGATGCGCAGCGTGGCGCTTTCCGCGCGCACCACGCCGGAGATGTCCACCCCCGGCACGTAGCTGTAGCCGTGGAAGCGCACCTCGCTGCCGGCCAGCTCCGCCCAGCCGGCGCGCAGCCCGCCGGTGTCGAGCGCGATCGGCGCCGACAGGACGCCTGTGCCGGCGCCGCTGAGCTTCTTGAGGAGGGTCAGCAGCAGCTCGTGGCCGAAGTCGGCGAAGGTCAGCTTGACCGCCTGCAACGTGCGTCCCGCCCGCCCGCGGTAGCCCCGGGCGGGCGCCACCGCGGAGAGCCGCGGCGGCGGCAGCGGAGTCGGGCGCAGCAGGGGACCAGCCGGGCCGTCGGGACAGGCCCCGAGCGGCTTGCCCGCGAAGAATCGGTAGAGCGCTTCGCGGGCGCACGACGTCGGCTCGGTGCCGAGCACCGAGTGCCCGGTGTTGGGCACCACGACCAGCTTTGCGTCGGGGATCTGCGCGGCGAGCGCCCGGGCCCCCGAAGTCGGGGTGCGCAGGTCGTCGGCGCCACTGAAGATCAGCGTCGGGACGTTTGGCATCCGCGGGCTCTCCGCGGGCGGGGCCGGCGTGGCGAACGGCCAGTAGGCGCACGCCGGCATGTCGCTGAGGGCGAAGACGTCGGCGGCGTCGAACGGGGCGATCGCCGCGGCGGGGATCGCCGCGATGCGGGCACGCGCCTGGGCGAGGCGCCGGCGCGGCGAGACGCCGCGGCTCCAGGGGAAGTCCTCCTCTTCGCAGGAAGTCGCGTAGTAGAGCGGTATGTCGATGTCTTCGCTGGATTCTTCGGCTTCGCCACCTCCGGCGAAGGCCAGCAGCCGCGCGAGGGCGGCGTCGTCCCCGTACGACGCGGCGCGCACGGCGGCCACGAATTCGCTGCGCAGGATCGGATCGAGGTCGCCGGCGAGCAGGATCCCGAGGAGGTCATCGGAGGCGATCGGCACGGTGTGGGTGTGTCCGTGGCCGTCGACGACCCGCCCGCTGACCGGCCCGCGGCGCATTCGGCGCACGAGTCTGGCGAGGTCGGCGACGGGGTTGGACGTGATGTGGGCGCACTGACCGAACCCGCAGAGCTGGCGCAGGATGCGCGGGATCGCCCGGAAGGTCGGCAGCTGCAGGGTTTCGGGCCCTTCCGGGGGCACCACGGAGTCGAGGATCAGCGCTTCGACGTGTTCGGGGTGGGCCTGGGCGTACTCCTCGGCGACCTTGGTGCCGTAGGAGGTGCCGTAGAGGACCAGCTTTTCGTAGCCGCCGGCGAGCCGGATGGCTTCGATGTCGGCGACGCTGTCGGGCGTCGTGTAGAAGCCCCGCGACGGACCCAGCTGGCCGGCGCAGCTTTCGATCAGGCTGCCCAGCGTGCGGTAGGAGCGCAGGCGTTCGAAGGCGTGGCAGGAGAGGGGGTGCGAGAGGCCGGTGCCGCGCTGGTCGAAGACGATCAGGTCGCGCGTGGAGAGGATCGGGCCGAGCAGCTGCAGGAAGTCTTCGGTGAACGGGAGCGCCGATTGGCCGGGTCCTCCGGCGAGCGCGACGACGGCCGAGCGGGCTTCGCCGACCGGCGCGCGATGGCGGCGGACGGCGAGCGTTATCGTCCCCGGCGCCGTCCCTCCGGGGTCGAGCGGCACGACGACGTGGCCGCAGGCGAAGTCGTTGCTGTTGCCGCACGGGGCGAACGCGATCGCCGCCAGCGCCGGCGGCGCCGCCGCGGCCCCGGGCAGGAGCAGCAGCAGACAGATCAGTGGCGCCGCGAGCAGCGCGAGGATGGGCTTCGCGACGCAGCGCCTCACAGTTGGAATCTAACGGATCGGACTCGGGGCGGCTTGCGGAGTAGTGTCCCGTCGATGCCCGAGGCGATCGCAACGTCGGCCGCGCCCGCTGCCATCGGCCCCTACAGCCAGGCGGTCGCCGTCGATCTCGACGCCACGCGACGCCTGCTGTTCTGCTCGGGGCAGATACCGCTCGACCCCGAGACGGGCGAGCTCGTGGGGGAGAGCGCCGCCGAGCAGGCCCGGCGCTGCCTGGAGAGCCTGCAGGCGGTCTGCGTCGCGGCCGGCGGCTCGCTTGGGGACGCAGTGAGGCTCACGATCTACATGACCGATCTCGGCGACTTCGGGGAAATCAACGACGTCTACGCGTCGTTCTTCGCCGCCGACCCCCCGGCGCGGGTGACGGTGCAGGTCGCCGGCCTGCCGCGCGGGGCGCTGGTCGAGATCGACGCCATCGTCGCGCTTGGCTGAGATGGACGTCTACCACTTCGAGCTGCGCGCCTTCCCGCACAACCTCTCCCGCTTCAACCTCTCCCTGGGCGAGCTCCGGTCGACGCTGCTCGAGCCCTGGAGCCGGGATCGCGTCTTCGAGTGCGGCGAACGCAGCTGGGACCCCCGCCGCGCCAAGCTCACCGTCCTGCAGGGACCGCGGCTGGACCCCGGCGAGCTCACGATGGGGCGCGGCTGGCGCCTGGCCCAGCGCCGGGGGCGGGACGTCACCGCCGAGGTGCTCGCCGAAGCTGGTGCCGCGGTGGGGAGCGGGGACGTGGCGGCCGCGGAGACCGCGCAGGCGGCGCGAACGGGAGCCGGCGGGCCCGGCGGGAGCAGTGGACCGCCGCGCGGCGGGGCGCCGAGCGAGGCTGTCGGATCGGCCGCGGCCGCCGCCCCCGATCTGGCCGCCGACTCGCTCGGGCTGGAGCTGCTCACCGCGATCGGCGCCGGACAGCTGCCGCTGGGGCGGGTGTGGGCGCTGGCGCGGGAGCGCAGCCCCGGCAGCGCCGCCAGCGTCTCGCTGGCGCTCGCCGAGCGCGCCGTGGCGTCGCTGCTGCGCTCCGGGCTCGTCGTTCTGCTGCGGCGCGAGGACGCCGGCGGCGAGCTGAGCGAGGTCGGCGGGGACGAGGTCGACGGCGTTCTGCGCGCGGGCGAGAGCTGGGGCGCGGACGCCGCCGCCCTGCGTCGAGCTTGAGATCGCCGGCTCGAAGCCGGAGGTCTAGAACGTCGTCGGCGGTGCCGTCGCCTGCACCTGCGCTCCGTGCACGCTCCCGATCACCAGCACCTGGAATTCGCTGGACCCGTGCGCGGGAACTTCGCTCAGCACCGCCCGTCCGGCGCCCACGATCCGCCCGCCGCGCCGTGCCAGGCCGTAGACGATCAGGTCCGTCTGGGCGACCCCCGACTCGTTTGTCACCCTGCCCGCTATTCCCGGGCCTTCGGCTGCTTCGGTGTCGTGTACGCCTGAGAGGAGGATCCTGGGCGCCGGTCCGCTCGCGCTCTTCCCTTCGCCTGCGACCGCGCTCACGCCCGCCGGCGCTTCGCCGGCCTGCACCTGGTCGTCGATCCACGTGAAGCTCGCCCCCGGCGCCAGCAGCGGCACCTGCGTCAGCGCGGCTTCCAGGCCCGGCGTGTTGTTGCGGTAGAGCACCGTCCCAGCCCTGCCCGTGACGGTGATCGCCAGCGGCACGTCGCGCAGGGTGCGCGTCGAGACGTTGCGCAGCGTCACCACCGCCGCGTCGCCTTCGGAGGCGTGCAGGACCTGTGTGCCCGACACCTTCACCCGCGAGCTTGCCCGTGCGATCCGCAGGCCGCCGTCCGCGATCTTCGAGACCTGCCGCCTGGCTTCTCGTTCCAGCTGCGCGCTGCGTTCCTGGCTGCTCTCGCAGCCGGCCAGGGCGAGCATCGCGAGCAGCAGAGCCGCCAGGCCCAGACGTGCCCCGGCGACAACCACGGGGCCGCCGACGGCGGCCCCACCCAAAGCCTTCCCGTGCTCCGAAGCCGATCCGCGCGCGAAAAGCCGACCCGCCCGCCCCGGCCGCGACTCGCTCACCCGAAGGCCCCGCCGATGTAGTCCCGCGTGCGCTGCCGGCGGGGCTCGTCGAAGACCTGCTCCGCCGTCCCGTACTCCACCAGCTCCCCGAGGTGCATGAAGGCGACGTGGTCCGCCACCCGCTGCGCCTGCTGGAGGTTGTGGGTCACGATCACCACCGCCACGCTTTCCCGCAGGCCCACGATCAGCTCCTCGATCACCGCCGTCGAGATCGGGTCCAGCGCCGAGCAGGGCTCGTCCAGCAGCAGCACCTCCGGGTCCGCGGCCAGCGCCCGCGCGATGCACAGCCGCTGCTGCTGGCCGCCGGACAGCGCCATCGCCGGGCGGTCGAGATCGTCGCCCACCTCCTCGTGCAGGCCCGCCCGCCGCAGCGCCTCCCGCACCGCCGGCTCCAGCTGGCTTCGGCGCAGCCGCCGGCGGCGGGGTGGGCGGGAACCGGAGCCGATGGGCGCCTCGCGGAGCGCATAGGCGACGTTCTCGAAGATGCTCATCGGGAACGGGTTGGGCTGCTGGAAGACCATCGTCACCCGCCGGCGCAGCGCGTTGACCTCGATCTCGTGGATCTCATCGCCGTCGAGCGTGATCCGGCCCGCCCGGCCCGCGCCGGCCGTGATCTCCGTCAGGCGGTTCAGCGAGCGCAGCAGCGTCGTCTTGCCCGAGCCCGAGGCGCCGATCAACGCCAGCACCTCGCCCTGGCGCACCGGCAGGCTCACGTCGCGCACCACCCAGCGCTCGCCGTAGGCCAGCGACACCGACTCCAGCCGCATCCGCTCCGCCGCCGCCGTCGTCGGCCGCGCCGCGCGGCGGCGGGCCGTGGGGGAGGCGACCGCGGTGGCGCCCGCGGCAGTGCCCTGGCCGTTGCCGGCGCCGTCGACCTGCTCGAAGGGGGAGACCACCCGCGGGTGGCGGTCGAGCGCGATCCGGCGCACCGGCGGCGCGGTCATCGCTTGGCTCCCCAGCGCGTCGTATACAGCGACCGCCCGCCGCTCAGCCGCGTCACCAGCGCGTTCAACCCGAGCACGATCAGCAGCAGCACGAACGCCGCCGCGTAGGCCTTCTGGGGGGAGTTGCCTTCGCCGGCCGCGTTGCTGAAGACGTAGCTCGTCAGAGTCGAGCCCGTGCCTCGCAGCGTCTTCAGAATCGGAGTGCTGCCCACCGGCGTGTTGTGCAGCGTGCCGCCCAGCAGGATCCAGATGATCGCCGTGTCGCCGATGATCCGGCCCATGCCGAGCACCGTCCCGCTCGCGATCGCCGGGCGCATCGCCGGCAGCAGCACCCGCCGCGTCGTCGTCGTCCGCGTCTTGCCCAGCGCGAACGACGCCTCCCGCAGGCGCCGCGGGAGCTGCTGGAAGCCCTCCGACACCGTCGCCGCGACCAGCGGGATCGCGAGTATGCCCATCACCAGTCCCGCCACCAGGAACGACTGGCCCGTCACGGCGCCGTTGTTCGTGCTGCCCGACAGGAAGCCGAAGAACGGCCGCGCGAACAGCAGCAGCCCGAACAGCGCCAGCACGATGCTCGGGATCCCCGCGATCGTCTCCACGCCCGACTCCACCGCGCGCGCCAGCCAGCGCGGGCGCCCGTACTCGTTCAGCCACGCCGCCAGCGCCACCGCGATCGGCACCGCCACCAGCGTGCCGATCGCCGTCACCACCAGCGTGCCCACGATCGGGGTCGAGAAGCCGCCCGACTGGGTCTGGTGCAGCGACGCCGACGGGGCTTCCACCAGCAGCTTCAGGTGCAGCTCCGAGATCCCCTTCACGAACATCAGCGCCACGATCCCCAGCGCCACCAGGCACAGCCCGATACCCACCGCCCAGCACAGCAGATAGGCCAGCCGGTCGACCAGCGGCCACGCCGCCGTCGTCTCCCGCCGCGGCCGCACCATCTCCAGGGCCGGCTCCGCCGCCGGCTGCGCCGTGGCCATCAGCCACCGGCTCCGCGCCGGCGCCGGTGCTCCGCCGTCGCCGTCGGTCGAACCGGGATCGGCAGGGCCAGGCGGCGCAGGCGCTTCATCGCCGTCATCCGCCCACTCCGTAGCGTCGCAGGCGCCGGCGCACCACCCAGCTCGTGAACGACAGCATCGCCGCCGAGAACAGCAGCACCGCGCCCATCGCGTACGCCGTGTGCCCGATCGGCGTGTTCGTCTCCCCGCCGAATTCCTCCAGGATCCCCGACGCCAGCGTCTCCACCGGCTCGAACAGGAACGTCAGCCCGTCCAGCGGGTTGGCCTCGAACGGGCGGCCGCCGGAGACCATCGCGATCATGATCGCCTCGCCCAGCGCCCGCGCCGTCGCCAGCACCGTCCCGGCCGCGATCGCCGGCCGCGCCGCCCGCAGCGACACCCGCCAGATCGTGCGCCAGCGGTTCACCCCGAGCGCCGCCGAGCCCTCCCGCCACGCGGGCGGCACCGCGGTCAGCGCGTTCGCCGTCAGCGCCACCATGATCGGCAGGATCATCACCGTCAGGATCACGATCGCCGTCGACAGGCTCGCCCCGTTGAGCTGCACCACGTACGCCACCGACTGCTTGCGCCCGTCGCTGATCAGGTTTTCGTTGATCCACGGCACCAGCGCCACGATGCCCACCAGGCCGTAGATCACCGACGGCACCCCCGCCAGCAGCCGCACCACCGGCAGCAGCACCCGCTGCACCGGCAGCGGCGCGAACTCCGTCAGGAAGATCGCCGTCAGCGTAGACACCACCAGCGCGATCAGGACCGCCCCGACCGTCGTCAGCAGCGTCCCCCAGATCAGCGGCCACGCCCGGAAGTAATAGATCGAGTGGCCCGGCAGCGGGATGCTCGACTGCATCGCCCGGAACTGCGTCACCACGTCCCCACCCGGCCCGAACCAGTGCAGTCCGTTCGCCGAGAACGACGGCCAGCCGTTCACCAGCACCGTCACCAAAATCAAAACGATCAGCGCGATCACGCCGACCGCCAGCGCGCCGAGCAGGAGCTCGACGCGCCGGTCCCGGGCGGCGTCCCTACGGTGCATCAGGTGTCCCGCGGCTGACTAGTGAATCGCGATCCAGCTCGAGCTGATGATCTTTTTGGTGATCGAGTTGCCGCTCGTCACCCAGTCGATGAACTTCGCGGCTTCGCCCTTCGGCACGCCCTTCGTCACCATCCAGAAGTTGCGCACCGCGCCGTACTGCCCCGAGCGGGCGTTGCGCAAGTTGCAGGCCACGCCCTGGTAGTCGACCGCGTGCACCCCCGCCGTGTAGGCGAACGACACGAAGCCGATCCCGTTTTCGTCGCCGGCGACCGCGCTCTGCTCCAGGCCGTTGGAGGCCTCCTGGCTCGCGCTGGGCGAGATGCGCAGCGAGATGCCCATGATGATGTTCTGGAACGCGTCCTGCGTGCCCGACGCCCCGTCGCGCTGGAAGAGGTCGATCGGACCCGTCGCCGTCGCCCCCGGCACTTCGCTCCAGTTGCGGATCGAGCCGCTGTAGATGCCCTGGATCGTCTGCTGGGAGAGGTTGGGAACTGGGTTCTTGTCGTTTGTGATCACACAGATCCCGTCGCGCGCGATCTTCGTGAACACCAGGCCAGGGGGGTCCGTGCTCAGCGGGTCCCGCGAGGAGTCCCCGATGTCGAAGCGGCCGCTCGCCGCCCCCGCCACGCCGATGTCCGACTGGCCGCCGCTGACCTTCGGTTCGGGGATCCGCTTGTACTGCTTGTGGTAGGCCGCCGCCAGTTTCTGCATCAGCGGAAGCACCGACGTCGAGCCCCCGATGACCAGGGCGCGACCAGCGCCGACGGCGGTCGGGACGGCGACAAAGACGAGCAGCAGGGCAAGCGTTGCGACAAGGGTGCGTTTCGCGCGCACGACATCAGCTCCTTTTGGGCATGACAGGACATGGAGGCGCCAGATGCCTCCCGCGAGGAGCCCAGAGTCTTGACGCGGCCGATCGAGCGCACGTGAACAGGTGGTGTCCGGATGGAGAAAATCTGGTGAAGATCTGTGGATATGAGATTTGCCCAGGCCTGGCGATGTTTTGTTTTTGTGAAGAGCCTTTGCATTTCACCGGCGCTCCGGTAGACCTGGAAAAAGTCGCGACGGCGTCATCCGCCGGGCGCATCCCTTCGCATCCCTCCGACTCCCGCCTCCACGGGCCGCGATCGGCCGGGGCGCTCAGCAATGACCCAAGAGCCAAACGACACCCCTGCCCCGGCGCCCCCGCCGGGATCCTCCGGCAACGGCGGCGCCCGGTCCGGCGACGGCAACGGCGGCGGTCCCACCGGCAACGGGCGCGCCGGCGACGGCCAGGGCGGTCTGCCCGCCGGCGCCCGTCCCGCCGTGCGCTCCGGGCTGGCCAAGCGCCGCAACCCCGTCCTCGTCACGCTCGGCGCCTTCGCCCAGAGCACCCGGAAAGCGCTGACCCGCGACCCCGTCTCGCTCTTCCTCGTCATCGCCTCGATCGGTCTCGCGATCGCCTTCGCCACCCTGCTCGGCTCGATCCAGCCCTCCAGCTCCGGCCAGCAGATCCCGATCAGCGCCGTCCACAAGCTCGCCGGCTACAGGGAGATCCAGGCCGCCCTGATGCTCGATCACGACAACCGCGTCGAGCTCACCGCCAAGGCGCCCCCGCCGGCCACCATCCCCGCCGCCCCCGCCGGGCACCTCAGCCGCGCGCAGCGCCACGCCGCCGCCGTGGCCGCCGCCGAAGCCCGGGCCCAGGCCGCCCGCGCCAGGGCGTTCGCCCGCGCGTATGGCGTGAGCGGCGCCGTCCACAGGCAGCTCTGGGCCGCCTACCCCGCCTCCGGCGCCCAGACCCAGACCCTGATCCACGAACTCGAAGCCAGCGGCGCCAGCGTCGGCGTCGACCAGCAGTCGGGCAAGGGGACCAAGGCGATCATCGTCCAGTTCCTCATCCCCATCCTGCTGCTCGTCTGCCTCTTCTCGTTCTTCACCCGCCTCGGCGCCGAGGGCGCCGCCGGCGGCATCGCCGGCTTCTCCCAGTTCGCCGGCAAGGGCCGCCGCAAGGGCAAGGGCACCGCCGACCGCATCACCTTCTCCGACATCGCCGGCGCCGGCGAGGCCGTCGCCGAGCTGCGCGAGATCCGCGACTACCTCGCCGAACCCGGCAAGTACCTCAGCGTCGGGGCCGCCGCCCCCAAGGGCGTCCTGCTCGTCGGACCCCCCGGCACCGGCAAGACCCTGCTCGCCAAGGCCGTCGCCGGCGAAGCCGACGCCTCCTTCTTCTCGCTGTCGGGCTCGGACTTCGTCGAGTCCCTCGTCGGCGTCGGCGCCGCCCGCGTCCGCGACCTCTTCGCCAAGGCCCGCAAGGCCGCCCCCGCCATCATCTTCATCGACGAGCTCGACGCCGCCGGGCGCAAGCGCGGCGCCGGCATCGGCCAGGGCAACGACGAGCGCGAGCAGACGCTGAACCAGATCCTCGTCGAGATGGACGGCTTCGCCGGCGACGGCGGACTCGTCGTCATGGGAGCCACCAACCGGCCCGACATCCTCGACCCCGCCCTGCTGCGCCCCGGCCGCTTCGACCGCCAGGTCGTCGTCGACGTGCCCGACGTCCACGGCCGCCACGAGATCCTCCGCCTCCACGGCAAGAAGCGCGCCCTCGCGCCCGACGCCGACCTCGAGGAGGTCGCCCGCCAGACCCCCGGCTTCTCCGGCGCCGAGCTCGCCAACGTCATCAACGAGGCCGCCCTGCTCAGCGTCCGCGACGGCCGCGCCCAGATCGACCAGGCCACGCTCGAGGAGGCCATCGACCGCGTCGTCGCCGGCCCCGCCAAGAAGCACATCCTCAGTGCCGAGGAGCGCTGGCTGATCGCCGTCCACGAGTCAGCCCACGCCGTCGTCACCGACTCCCTCGGCCAGGCCACCTCCACCCGCAAGCTCTCCATCGTCGCCCGCGGCCGCCAGCTCGGCACCGCCGCCCACATGCTGACCGACCGCGACCAGATCATCATGAGCGAAGCCGACCTCCATCGCCAGCTGATCTCGATCGTCGCCGGGCTCGCCGGCGAGCGCATCGCCTTCGGCTGCCACTCGACCAGCGTCAACGACGACCTCCACGCCGCCACCGCCCTGGCGCGCTCCATGGTGACCTCGTTCGGGATGTCCCCCGCCCTGGGGCTGGTGACGATCGGGGAGAAGAGCGGCGAGGTCTTCCTCGGCGCCTCACTGCAGGACCTCGGCTCCGTCGGGCCCGAGACGCTGAACGTCATCGACAACGAGGTCGAGCGGCTCGTCGGCGACGCCGAGGTCCGCGCCGCCTTCATCCTCGACCGCAACTGGGGCGCCGTCGAGGAGACCGCCGCCGCCCTCTTAGAGCACGAGACGCTGTCCGGGGTCGCCCTGGAGGCCGTGCTCTCCACCGTCCAGGACATCACCCTCGACGACCTCCGCGACATCCGCCGGCAGTCGCCCTCCGCGGAGGGCTCCGGGGAGCGCTCGTGAGCAGCGGACGCGCGGCGCTCGTCGTCTCGCTGATCGCCCTCGTCTTCTCCGGAACCGGGCTCGCCGACGCCGCCCGCCACGGCGTCGAAGCCATGGTCGCCGGGCACCGCGTCAGCGCCCGGCCGCGCGCCGGCGCCCTGCTCACCCTCGGGCGCGACGGCAAGTTCCCCGCCTCCGCGATCCCCGTCGTCGCCAGCGCCCGCCACGCCGAGAGCGCCAAGCTGCTCGCCGGCAAGAAGCTCGAACAGATCGAGCCCTCCTGCCCGCCCGACACCGTCGACCTCGGCACCTGGTGCCTGGAATCGGTGCCCTTCTCGCTCACCCTCCAGCAGCAGGGCAAGAACAACTTCATCTGGGCCTCCAAGAAGTGCGAGGAAGAAGGCGGCTGGCTGCCCTCCGCATCGGAACTGCTCGGCGCCGCCGCCCGCGTCAAGCTCGAGTCCACGATCCACGACTCCCCGCTGACGGCCTCCATCAACCTCGACCCCACCCGCGGCCTCAAAGACGAACGCGAGATGAGCTCGACGCTCGTCACCACCGAAGCCGGCTCCGCCGCCGCCGGCTTCGAGGGCGTCAGCGAAGGTGCCACCGGCGATCCCCGGCAGGGGCAGGCCGACCCGATCCCGCTGCCCGCCAACCCCGAACCCGAATCGCTGCAGTACGTAACCGTCTACAGCGACGGCACCCACGGCGGCTTCGCCGGCTCCGAGCCCGTCAAGGAACCGCAGAACTTCCGCTGCGCCTACAACCCCACGCCGGGCGCCATCGACAAACCCTCCTCCTGAGATGCGCCCGCGTGAGCTGTGCCGCCGATCGCCGAGGACGTTCGCCGCGGGCCTCGCCGGGCCGGGGCTCGTGGGGCCGCGGCCGGCGACGCTCGGCCTCGCGAGGCTTGGGGCGGCGGCGCTGGGGCTCGCCGCCGTGCTGCTCGCCCTCGCCGCGGGCGGCGCCCGGGCCGTGATCCTGCCCGCCACCACCATCGACGGGCCCAGCGAGGAAATCGTCGGCTTCGGGGGCGTGGCGATGGCCGAAGACGGCAGCGGCGGGCTCGTCTACCTCAAGCGCGTCGACGGGGTGCCGCACGTCTTCGTCTCGCGCTACGCCGGCGGGCACTGGCTGGCGCCGATCCGCGTCGACACCGAAGAGCCCTACGCGGCGAGCTGGCCGCGGATCGGCGCCGCCGAAAACGGGGAGCTCATCGTCGTCTGGGCCACGCCGTTCGCCACGTACCACGAAAAGCCCGTCTACGAGCTGCTCGCCGCAGAGCTCGGGCCCGGCGGAGAACGGTTCGGTCCGGCGACGATCGTCGACCGCGACATCGAAGAAGCCACCGGCACCAGCCCCGCCCTGGCCGTCTCCACGACGGGGCAGGCCGACGTCGTCTACCGCGTCGTGCAGCCCCACGACAACGCCGTGCCCCTGTTGCGCCCCGGCGACGTCGTCGAGCAGGTCCGCCTCGCGCACTTCGACGGGCGACGCTGGTCGAACCTCGGAGCGATCAACCGCGACCTCGGCGTCTCCCTGCGCCCGCCGACGCAGGCAAACGCCCCAGCCGTCGCCGTCGGCCCCACCGGCAACGGCGTCGTCGTCTGGCAGGAGCCCGAAATCGAAGGCGTCGCGCGGATCTGGGCGCGGCGCATCTTCGGCGAATCCGTCGACTACGTGATGCCGGTCTCGCCGAGCACCTACAACGGCGCCCCCATCCCCAACGACGCCGAAGCGCCGAGCGTCGCCGTCTCGCGGCTCGGCCAGGCCGTCGTCGCCTACCGCCAGAGCGCCGGGGCCGGCTCGCCGCTGCCGGGGCCGCGCATCTTCTACAACGTCCTGCCCGACGGCGAATCGGAAAACGGCGACGAGCTCACCGGCGCCGTCATCGCCGACGAAGCCGTCGCCGGCGGCGACGCCGCCGAGGTCGGACCGCCGAGCATCGACCTCGACGAAAAGCGCGACGTGCGGCTGCTCTACGACGACGACGGCACCCCCCGCGTGATCGAAGGCGCCAACCGCAAGCTCGCCCCCGCCGCCTCGCTCGGGCCGCCGTTCGCCGGCGTCGAATCCGGCTCCGTCAGCGTCATGAACCCGCTCGGCGGCGGCGTCTCGGCGTGGCCCAGCGCCGACGCCGCCGGCGACCCCGCCGTCGCCGTGCGCGAGGACTTCCCCGACGGGGCCGTCCAGACCGGTCTCGTCAGCGGCGGCGCCGGCGGCGAAGTCGCAGAACTCGCCGTCGGACGCTCCGGACTGGGCGACGGACTCGTCGCCTTCCGCCAGGGCGCCTTCGGCAACGCCGCCATCGTCGCCGCCCAGGTCACCGCGCCGCCGGTCGCCTCGATCGTAGATGCCCCCAAGGGCTGGATCAAACCCTCCCAGGCGGTCATCTCCTGGCAGCCCGCCGAAAGCGCCGACGGGCCGCTCACGTATCGCGTCGTGCTCGACGGACGCGAGCTGCCGGTGCGAGCCGGACGCTACAAGCTGCGCCTCAGCCCCGCCGGCCTCGGCTCCGGGCGCCACCGCGTGCAGGTGCTCGCAACAGACATCGACGGCCAGTCGACGCTCTCCGTTCCCTCCCCCCTGCTGATCGAAAGCACCTCGCCCAGCGTCAGCGTGAGGCCGGTCGATCGCGACGCCGCCGTGCGCGTGCGCGTGCGCGACCGCTACTCGGGCGTCGACACCCGCGCCGTCAGCGTCAGCTTCGGCGACGGCGCCGGCGGGCACGGCAAGACACGGTTCGTGCACCGCTACGCCCGCCCCGGCGTCTACCGCGTCGTCGTGCGCGTGCGCAGCCGGCTCGGCAACGCCGGGGTCGTGCGGCAATGGGTGACCGTCCGATGAGCATCCCAGCGCTCCTGCGCGCATTCGCCCTCGCCACGGCCACCGCCGCCTCGCTCGGCTGTGCCGCCGGCGCGCAGGCCGATCTCTTCGGGCCGATCTCGCTGATGTCCGCCGGCACGATCGGCGCCGCCCGCCCCCAGCAGGCCGAATACGCCCACGACGCCGCCATCTCCGGCGACGGCCGCTACACGGCGTTCGACGGCTCCGTCGGCGGCGTCACCGGGGTCTGGCGGCGCAACGTCGCCAGCGGCGCCATCGAAGAGGTCGCCGGCGGCGACGCCGAGCTTCCCTCGCTCAGCGAAACCGGGCGCTACATCAGCTTCACCAGCAGCGAAGACCTCGTGCCCGCCGACGAAGCCCGCGGCGTCAACGTCTGGGTGCGCGACATGGAACCCGGTCCCGGCGAACCCGAGTACATCCTCGCCTCCGCCGTCAACGGGTCGGAAAAGGGGCTCGCCTACGCCTATGCCGAACACGGCGGCGAAGAATCGAAGCTCGGCTCGGTCGCCACCGGGCGCTCCGCGATCAGCGCAAGCGGCCAGGAGGTCGCATTCGTGACGACCGCCGTCTCCAACCTCGTGCGCTACCCGAAGCTCGAAGAAGAAGAAGAAGGCCGCGGCGAAACCCCCAAGCCCCACACCCCGGCGCTGCAGGTCGCCGTGCGCTATCTGCAAAGCAAGACCACCCGCCTTGTCAGCGGCACCTACCGCGAAGGCCACACCAGCGAAGAGCCCGTCGCCAACGGCGCGCCCGGGGAACGCCTCGGCGCGGTCTACCCCGGGGCGTCGCGCGACCTCGGCTTCGGCCCCGTCCCCGCCGACGGCTACTGGGCCAACGACCCTCCGCCCGGCGCCGCGATCAGCGCCGACGGCTCGACGGTCGCCTGGATGGGCGAGGACATCGCCCAGCAGGCGCCGATGCTGCCCGGCGAAACGCCCGCCCCGCTGTACACCGAGCCGCTCTGGCGGCGCATCGCGCCCGGCTCGGAAACCTCGACCGAGCGCGTCACCGGCGGCTCAGACCCAGCCAACCCCGCATGTGTCGCCAGCGGCGAGCAGAGGCTCCCCGAAGTCACCGCCCAGTCGGCCGCGGATCCCTGCCAGGGTCCGTTCAAAGTGGGTCTCGCGACCCTCTACGAAAGCCGCGGCATCTGGAGCGAAACCGGCGGCGGCGGCGACGGCGACTTCGTTCCCCGCCTCAGCGGCGACGGAGAGCGCGTCGCGTTCCTCGCCACCGCCGTGCCCACCGTCCTCGGGCTCGGCTTCGGCAACGAATTCGAAGGCGAGCCCGCCGATCTCTACGTCGCCGAAATGCGCCCCGGCCTGACACGCGACCAGGCTCTGACGCCGCTCACCGAGATCGGCGGCAAGAACACCGCCGCCGGCTCCGCGATCACCGACTTCGCGATCTCCGCCAACGGCGAACAGGTCGCCTTCACGACCCGTCGCAGCCAGTTCGCGCTCGGCTCGCCCGCCCTCATCAGCGCGCCGCTGGCCGAACCCGGCGAGAGCGAGCTGTTCGACGCCGACCTCCACGACGACACCGTCACCCGCGTCACCCACGGCTACGCCGGAGAACCGAGCGAACAGGCGCACGAGTCGGTGCTCGACTGTCCCGAAGCCGAAGATCCCTACTGCAATCCGATCACCATAGGCGCCCAGTCGCCCGCGCTCTCCGCCGACGGCGACGAGCTCGCCTTCGCCTCGACGGCGTCCAACCTCGTCTACGGCGACGGCAACGCCCCGCGCAACCCCTTCGGGCAGCCCGAAGGCGAGCTCGACGGCAGCGACGCCTTTCTCGTCGCGCGCCAGCCGCCGCTCACGCTGCCCACGCCCGAGACGATCTCCGCGCCTCCCGGCACCCCGCTGGATGCCTCGTGGGCGCTGAGCGCGACCGCGCTCTCGCGCAGCAACGGCAGCGTCCTGCTCTACGTCGCCGTCCCCGGCCCCGGCATCCTGCGCGCCGATGCCAGCGGCTCGGTGCTGCTCGGCGCGTCCGCCGCCACCGCCGCGCACCGGCGCGCCGGCCGCCGGCATCCCCGCGGGCGCGAGGCAAACGGCGGCCGGCGCGCCGCGGCGGCCCGCGCACGGCCGGCGGGAGCAGCCCACCGGCGAGCCCAGCGGGCGAGCGCCGCGCTCACCGTCGGCACCGCCGGAGAGATCGTGCCGCCAGGCGGCGCGCAGATCGTGCAGCTCGTGCTCACGCTCGCCAAGCCCTACGCCAAGCTCGCCGGCCGCCGCGACGGGCTCTCGGCGAACGTCGAGCTCATCTTCGCCGCGCCCCACCACCCGACGCTGCGCCAAGCCCTCCCCGTCACCTTCCTGCGCATCGCCCGCGCCCGCCACGTTGCCGCCGGGCGCGGAGCCCGTCACGACCGCGGGGACCGGCGATGAGACGCGCGCGCCGTCTCATCCAGACGGCGGCATGGCTCGCGCTGGCCGCCGCCTGGCTGGCGCCGGCCGTCGCCTGCGCCCCCGTCCAGGCCGCCGCGGTAGAACCGACGTGGAGCGGGCTCGAACAACCGCTCCCCGCGGGCGCCGGCTGGCCGGTCGGTTTGGGCAACGTCGGCGACATCGAGTTCTGGGCGCCCAACCGGGGGCTGCTCATCACCGAAGGGCGCGCGCCGACGGTCGAGCCGGGCCTGTGGGCCTACAACGGAGCCGAATGGCATGAATACGCCTCCGTCTGCGGCGGGTCCGAGCGCGAGGACACGCCCGACGACGGCGGGCGCATCGCCTGGGCCTCGCCCGACGAATTCTGGACCGTCTCCGACGGGCGCAGGGGTCAGGTCAACGAATCGGCCGGCACCTCCAAAGAACGCGAACCGCCGCTGGAAGACAACACTCTCTGCCGCTTCGTCGCGGGCGGAGTAGCCGCCTCATATGCCCACCCCGCCTTCCAGGCAGACTCCTACCAGCTGATGCATGCCGCGGCCTGTCTCAGCCCCGCCGACTGCTGGTTCGGGGGCGATCCCCTGGAAGAACCACAGATCGGCGCCTTCCAGCTGCACTGGAACGGCAGCACGCCGGAAGAGGAGCCGTACTCGGCGGAAGGGCACGCGATCGAGGACATGCTTCCCTTCGAAGGACGCATCTACGCCAGCGTGCTCGTCATGCGCGGCGACCGCGGCACCGGCAGCGCCCTGCCCGTGCTCCACCGCACCGGCGCCGGCGCCGGCGCCGGCTTCGAACCCGAAGAAGGGCTCTTCGACGAACTTCCCCAGGTGCTCTATGCGCCGGGCGAGCTCGCCGACGCCCTCGACTTCCTGCATCTCGCCGCCGCCGGCGACGCCCTGTGGGCGGCCGCCGGCAAATCCGCCGAAGCCGTCGAAGCCTCGCGCACCCCCGGTCAGGTGACCGTCGTGCGCTCCGTCAAGCGCAGCTGGACCCAGCTCGTCGGCCCGGCGCACCCCCTGCCGGCGGTGATGCCCACAGAGCCCGGCGAAGAAGCCGCGCAGCTCGGCGGCGACAGCGAAGAGCTCGCCGAAGGCAGCGTCGCCCGCAACGCCCGGGTCAGCGCCATCGCCGTCGAACCCGGCAGCGGCGACGCCTGGCTCGCGCTGGCTCCGCCGGAAGGCTCGAGCGCCGCCAAAGACCCCTCCCTGCGCGCCGTGCTCGTCCACCTCTCCCCGGAAGGCGCCGTGCTGGGGGAGACCACGCTGCCCTCGCCGGCAGAAGAGGCACAGGGCGTCGGGCCCAAGGGCGCCGCCGCGCGGCTCGCCTGTCCCGCCGCCGGGGATTGCTGGCTGGCGAGCACCCAGGGGTGGCTCTTTCATCTCGCCCCGCCCGCCCAGCGCACGTTGCCCCGCGACCCCGGCGAAGGCGAATACTTCCACGGCGTCATCACCTTTCGCCCCCAGGACCAGGGCCTGCCGCAGGTCATCCCCGACGCCCCCCCCGAAAATGACTCCGGCGAAACCGAAGGCCCGCCGCCCTACGGCTACGAACTGCCGAAAACGACGACCGTCGAAAGCGAAACGAAGGTCAAGGTGCCCCTGATCTCGGGGCTGCGCGCCAAGCTCGTTCACGGCACGACCCTGCGGCTCAGCTTCCATCTCGCCGTCAAGGCGCGCGTGCGCCTGATCGCCAAGCGCCACCGCAGCGTCGTGGCCGCGACGCCGATGCGCACGCTGAACGCCGGCTCGCGCGCGCTGCTGCTGCGCCTGAATCGGCGCCGCTGGCCCACCAAGCTCGGACTGCAGAGCCACGCCCTCGCGCCGCTTCCCACCGAGAGCGCGCACAAGGTCGGCGCCAGCAACAGCAACACCGTCACCACCGGACTCGCCGAGCTGCCCCACGTCCCCGACTTCCGCGAAGCGGAAGAGCTGCGTTGAGTCCCCGCCGCGCCAACCGCCGCCGGATCGCGCTCCGGCCGACGCCGCGGGCCGCCGCGCTGGCGCTCGCCGCCGCGCTCGCCCTCTTCGCCGCCCTGGCGCGTCTCGGCGTCCTCGCACCGCCCGGCGCGGCGCCTCCAGCGGTGGCGCTGCCGCCCTTCTCCCCGCAGGAAACAACGACGCCCCAGGTCGACGGCTCCGTCCCGGCGCGCGACGTCACCATCTTCGCCGCCACACCCGAAGAAGCCGGCGCCCCCGGCACGGAGGAGACCTGGGGCCTCGGCACGCTCGGACAGGAACCCGTGCTCGTGCGCTACTACGTCCACCCCAACGGGGCCGGCGGCGAAGAAGGCTCCTGGACGCTCGATCGTGAGCTGCCCGCCGGGTTCAAGCCTGGCGAAGGGCCGCTCGCGGCGGCCATGACGCCGCGCGGCGCGGGTGCGATGCTCGGCACCGTCAGCGAAGACGGCCACAGCCGCGAAGTCGTCCTCGTGCGCAACCCCGGCGGCGCCTTCACGGCGACGGCCGACGTGCCCGGCGCCGGGGAAAAGCCGGTGCCCGGCGAAGAACCGCTGCTCGCCGAAGGAGAATCGCTCGCCGGGGCCTCGCGGGCGCCGCTGATCGCCCCGCTGCAAGAAGCCGGCGGCGAAGCCGGCGCGCTCGTCGTCCCCGTATCCCAGGCCGACGAAACCGGGGTCGAGGGTCAGGTCCTGCACTGGGACGGGAAACGCTGGGCGCGCGAGCCGATCGAAATCCCCACGCCCAGCGAACACGACTTCCGCGTGCTCGCGATCTCCGCCAGCGCCCCGGACAACGCCTGGCTGCTCGCCCAGCTCGCGCACTCGGCCGCCTATCCCGCCGGCGCCGTCGCGCTCTTCCGGCGCGTGGAAGACGCGCCCGAACACTGGAGCTGGAAGCCGGTCTCGCTCGGCGGCGGGCACGAACAGTACGCGCTCTCCGCACCGCTGCAGGCAGGCGGACCGGCGCCCTTCACCGTCACCGGAACCGGAGAGCCGCCGACCGTCAAGGCGCAGCTGCTGACCGTCACCGGCGAAGGGGTCTGGGTCGACGGGCGGCGCGCTGACGTGCAGGGCGCGGAAGCAGCCTCCACGACCCTCTACGTGAAGATCGAAGGCGCCACCGCCGCCAGCGTGCAGGCCAGCTGGTGCGAGGCATCGGGCGAAGACGAGAAAAACGAAGAGGACGAGCTCTGCAGCCATCCGCTGCCCGACCCCCTGCCTTCCGGGACCGCCTACACCCGCAGCTTCGCCTGGGCAAACCCCGCGCAGCCGTTCGGCGAGCGTGTCGTCACCGGCCTGCGCGAAGGCATCAGCCTGCGCCTGGAAGGGGAAACCTTCAGGCAGGTGCTCGCCCTGGGCGCCGGTCCGAGCGCCTTCGAAGATCCCGGCTCCGAACTCGGCGCCGCCTTCAGCTCTCCGACCGAGGGCTGGCTGGGCGAGCAGCTGCCCGTGCACATCACCGAAAAACCGGTCCCCAGCCGCCTGCAGCCATGGCCCTCGCCGTTCCGCGCGCCGCTGCTCGCGATCGCGCCGGCGCCCGGTCAGCCCGCCGGCGCGCTCTCCAGCGAAGCCCTCGCCGTCGGCCTCGAAGGCGCCGTCGCCCGCTACAAGCCCGGCCAGGGCTGGCTGCCGGAAAGCCTGTTCGGGCCGGGCGAGAAGATCGACCGCAACCCCAGGCTGCGGGCCGTCGCCTGGCCGACGCCGACGCGCGCCTACGCCGTCGGCGACGAAGGCGAAATGTGGCTCTGGCGGGCCGAAACGGGTCTCTGGGAAAAAGATCCGGCGACGCCGATCAACTTCCGCGGCAACCTGCTCGGCATCGCCTTCGACCCCGAAAACCCAGCCCGCGGCTACGCGATCGGCACCGACGAAGTCGGCGTCGGCGGCGTCCTGCTGCGCTACGGCAAGACCTGGACCCCGGAAACCGATCTGCCGCCACAGGCCCAGGGCGCCGCCTTCACCTCGATCGCCTTCGCCGGCTCCGAGGCGATCGCCACCTACCGCCGCCAGCCCAACCCCGCCGTGCAGAGCTTCGAAGGCGGACTGCTCGTAAACCGCGGCTCCGGCTGGGAAGTCGAACAGAATGCCGCCACCGCCGCCGGTCTGCCGCGCGCCGCCGCCGGGCTGCCCGACGGCGGCGCTGCGGTTCTCGACGAAGGACCCGTGGACGAGGTCTTCGAGCGCGAATCGGCCACCTCCCCCTGGCAGGCGACCCCCGTGCCGCCGCCCGGCGACGGCACCTCGTTGACGCTCTTCCGCGAAAACGGCGCCCTGCGCGCGATCGTCGCCGGCGGCGGCAGCGGCAACATCGACCTGCAGCCGCCTGCCCCGCCCGGCTCCCCACCCGACCTCTACGGGCCGATCGGCTCCGAGGGCGTCGGCCCGGAAACCGCCGTAGTCCTGCGCCAGACCGCCGGTGGCTGGAGCGACGAGACACACGAACTCGACCCCATCGGCCAACCCCAGGGCGGCTACCACGCCTACTGGGACATGCCCTACAGGCCCGACCCGATCGAGGCCGTGCTCGTCAATCCCTCCGGCACCCAGGGCTGGGCCGTCGGCGGCGTCATCGGGCCCGGCTCGGGGCAGGAAGCCGAACACGTCGAGACCGACGACATCGAGCGCTACCCCGCCGAAGCCACTCCGCCGGCCGGGCTCGGCGAAGAAGCGACGGTCGCCCTCGGGGCGCCGCCGAAGCCGACGGACGTGACCTTCGCCATCGGCGGGCACGCCGAATGCGCCAACCCCTGCGCCGCCCGGGCGCGCGCCGGCGTCGGACCGCAGGTATGGCTCGGCGACGCGCTTGGCCTCGTCCGCAAGCTGGGCGTGCAGGCGTTCCTCTACACCGGGCCCTCGATGAGCGAAGCCCGCGTCGAAGCCAGCGTCCGCAGCGTGCCGGTGCCGTTCGCCGAAGAGCTCCAGCGCACCGCGTCGATCCTCTCCGGCGCCGGCGGCTCGCCGCCTGTCTATGTCGCGGCCGCGCCCCAGGACCTCAACGCGCGGCCCGAAGACGAAGGCAGCGAGGCCACGTTCAGGGAAGCCTTCGCCGGCTTCCCCCAGACCGGGCTGTCCGCCGACGACCAGGCCGAACAGGGCTGCCCGAACGGTCCGACCGTGGGTTGCCAGACGGCCTACTACGCCTTCCTCTCCGGCGGCGTCAAGACGATCGTGCTCGACGAGTCCGGCGAAGTCGACGCCGTCCAGCTGCACTGGCTGGAACGCGAGCTGCGCGCCGCCGCCGCCGCCGGCCAGCCGGCGATCGTCGCCGGCAGCGCCGATCTCAATGCCGAGATCACCGCCGGCAGCGCCCAGGCCGCGGCCGTCGCACACGCGCTCGTCTGCGAAGGCGCCTCCGCCTACTTCTACGACGCGCCCGAAGAAGACGTCAAGAAGCCCCTGCGCGCCACCTGTCCCGGCGGGCCGGAAGCGATCGAAGCCTACGGCTCGGGCACCCTCGGCTACATCCAGCTGCTGCACGAGGAGAAGAGCGACTTCCACGGCGCCAGCGGCGTCCTGCTCGTCGACGTCGAACTGGGCGCCTACAGGCCCGGCGCCGACCACAACCGGGCCCCCGTCAACGTGCGGCTGATACCCGAGATCGGCGAGCTCTCCCTGGAAGCCAAGGGTGGCACGCTGCTGCGGCGCAGCTCCTCGGCGCTGTTCGCCGGCCTCGCCCGCAGGCCCCGCGCCGGCAGCCTCGGGCTGAACAACACCGAGGAATCCCAGAACGACCTCTACATCCCGATCCCAGAGGAATGCGTCGGCAGCGAATGTCCGCTCGGGCTCTTCCCCGAATACACCTTCACCTCCTCGAACAAAGAAATCGGCGAGTTCGTCAAGCGCAACACCGCTGCGGCGGGCGAACCGCTGGCCGTGCTCCAGGAACACGGCGAACCGATCGACGACGAACCCGAACCGACGACGGGCAAAGCGCTCAGCGAACCGCAGGACGGCCTCTTCTGCGCCTTCAACCCCGGCACCACGATCGTCACGATCCACGCCGGCGGCCTGTCCGCCTCGCTGCCCGTCACCGTCCAGGCGGGCAGCGTGCGCCAGCCGTGCGGGACCGTCAAACTCAAGAGCCCCCCGGTCGCCCAGCAGCAGACATCGGCTTCCACTCCGCCGCCGCCGCCCACCCAAGCTCCGCCTGGCTCCGCGCCGGCGTCCGCGCCGCCGCCCGTCCCGCCGCCGCCGCCGGCCGCGACGCCCGCCGCTCCGCTCCCGCCGGGGCGACCGGCTGTGCATCGGCCGCAGCCGCCGCTGCTTCTCCCTGCGATCGCGCCTGTGGCGCTGGCCGCGTTCGTGCCGCCGCCGCTCACGCCCGAGGTCAATCCCACGCCGCCGAGCGGCACCTCCGCGGTGACCTCGCCGGTAGAGGCCGCCCAGCGCGAAGAAGAGGAGGAGGAGGCCACCGAGTCCGTCAGCAATCAGGCCGTCGCCTACCGCAGCGCCGAACACGGGCCCTCGCCGCTGTTCCCGCTCGCGTGCATCGCGCTCGCCGCGTTCGCCGGTGCCGCCGGGCGCGGGCGGCCGCGCCGCGGCCGGCGCGAGCTGCCGCCGGTAGCGCCCGCGACCGTCGCGGGCGTGCGCGGCCAGCGCCGGATGTCAGATGCTGCGCGCGGGGGCTCGGCGTGCTCGCGGGGGACGCGGATCCAGCACAGGCGCCGCGACCTTTAATTCGCGACGGGTTCACATCCTGGCAACACGAGTGTGCGCGCGGTTGGCGAAGCTGTGCGCGTGGAGCTCGGTCCGACGACGCGCGCCCGTCCGCGGCGCGACCACTTGGTGCGGTTCTCGCTCGGCGTCGCCGCGCTTGCGGCGGCCGTGCTGCTGGCGGCATCTCCCGCATCGGCGTCTGGATATGGTGGACTTGGCCAGATCGGCGAAAGCCTGATCAAAAGCGGCAGCGCCGGAGGGCACGGGGAAGTGAACAAGGAAGGCGGTCACGCCTTCGCCGTCGACGCTGCCAACGGCGACATGTTCGTCGCCGATCTCTACACCGAACCGGGGACGAAGAACAACTTTGCTCGTATCCAGGAGCTCGGCCCGCCGCCGGCATCGGAATTCCTCGCCGAAAACCGCATCCAGCTGCACAATATCAACGGCTTCTCTTACGAAACCGTCGGCGGCCTCGCGGTCGATCAGCAGGAAGAAAAAGTCTATCTGCTGCTGGACGAAGAACGCGAATCCGAACTCGTTTTCGAAGAAGAAAAGCTGGAACCCAAAAAGGAAACGCTGGAACGCAAGGAAGAAGCCGAGCAAAAAAAACCGTCCCAGCAACTCGAAGAAGAAATCGAAACCCTCAAGAACGAAATCAAAGCAATCGAAGAACAGCTCCCGCTGTTCGACCCTGAAATCGAGGCTGCCGCTCGCCTCTTCTCCTTCGACGTCGCCGCCAACGCCAACAAAGAACTGAAAAAACACGAAGTCGTCGGCAAGGCAGCCTTGGAGCCAACATCCACCACGGGCAAGCCGCCGCTGCTCGACCCCACAGGGATCGCGCTTGACCCGACCACCCACGACATCCTGATCGCCGGCCAGCAGGACGAAGCGCCAAACACCGAGGCTGGACGCGGAGAAGGAGCAACCGCCTGGCGCGCCGTGGTACAGCGCGTGCACGCCAACGGCATGCTCGGGCCGCGCTACGTCGACACCACCAACTGCCTGGACGGGGGGGAAGCGACCGCGGGGGAGAGCACGGAAGAAAAAGAAGCCTGCGAAAGCGAAAGCGAAGCGCTGCCAAACTCGCCGATCGTTACCAGCGGCGGCAAGGTCTTCGTCGATCGAGGCGGCAGCCAGGTGTGGGAAATGCCTGCCTCGACGGACGCCTCCGAAGAATTCACGACGGTCGAAGCGGTCAAGAGGGTCACCACAATGCCTCAGCACCTGCTCACGTTGAGCGAAGGCATCTTCGGCGGCCTAACGCACGAAGAAAGCGGCGCGCTCACCTACTCTCCAGTCGTCTCGTCAACGCCCGGCGTGCGCCAGGGCCACATCTTCATGGACGCCAAGCCGGTGCCGGACGGCGGCAACAACGGGGTCGTCGAGCTGGCCTACAGCGAACCGGAAGTCGAAGCCGGCGCGAACGTCCGCAAGCTGCGGGAGCTCGGCTGGACCGGCGGCGAGGGGACGGGCGGCAAGAACCCCAAGTGCGTCCTCTCCGGCAACGCCACTTTGAACGGCGGGGTACTGCTCGCCGCCGGCAAAGGCGGCGAAGAAGTCTTCGCCCTGACCTCGCTCGTGCCGGCCGTCTGGGAGTACGGGCCCGGCGGGGAAGCGTGCGGGGACGAACCCAAGGTCTCGCCGCCGAAGATCGAGGTCGGCAGCAGCCCCGTCGGCGTGTCCAAGATCGGCGCCGGCGAACCCGCCGAGCTCTCCTCTCAGGTGGAAGGCGCACAGGCCACCGAAGTCGATTGGACGTTCAAGCACGTCAACCAGGAAACGGGCCAACCCGAAACAGAAACCGTCGAATCCGGCTACGAAGCGACGACCGCGCCCGACCTCGCCCACACCTTCGCCGAGCCCGGCAGCTACGAAGTCATCGAGAAGGTCCAGACGGACGATCTCGGCTTCCCGACCGTCACGGCGCAGACGGTCAAGCTCGAAGTCACCGGCGTCAAGGCGGTGCTGGCGCAGGTGGAAGGCAAGGCCCAGGAAGAACTGACTTTCGAAGCGGAGCTCGAAGACCAGGCCGAAAGCCCCGCGCACTTCAAAGTGGTGTGGAACTTCGGCGACGGCACGCCGCCGGTCTCCCAGACATACGAAGGCGCCAGCGTCGCCAGGGTCGGGCACGCGTTTGCGAGCCCCGGCGACTACCAGGTGACGCTCGAAGTGACCGACGGGAGCGGAAAGCGCAAAACGACCGTCGTCCAGTCCGCATCGATCGCGGAAAGCCTCGCCGAAGAACAGGCGCGAGTAGCGCACGAACTGGAAGTCCACCAACAGCAGGTCCACGCGCGAGAAGTCCAGGAACAGGAAGTCCACGCGCGAGAAGCGTCCGAAGCGAAAGCCCGCGCCGAAGCGGAAGCCAAGGCTCGCGCCGAAGCCGAAGCGAAGAAACACCAGGAAGAACTGGAAAAAGACAAAACGAAACCGCTCACGCGCGTCCAGCTGCTGAACAAAGCGCTGAAGCTCTGCCAGAAGCAGCACAACGCGCACAAGCGCGCCAAGTGCGAGGCGGCGGCGCACAAGAAGTACGGCCCCAAGCATACGGCCAAGAAGAAGCACAAGAAGTAGTCGCGCCGCCCGTCCGGTCTCGGGCAGCGCCGCTCCATCACGGGTGCTCGATATTTGCCACGGCCGTGCTTTCTCCGGTCCGGTCGACGGTGTCGAGCCATGCGTGTTCTCGCGCGCCGCGTTGGCCGCCACGACAGTACGAAATCGCGACCCTGTAAACAGATCGTAAAGCCGCGCTTGTAAAGAGCCGGTGAACCTTTGCCATCAGGTACAGAATCGTAACGCGCGCCGGACCTGTGGATGCGAGCTTATGTCTCCAGCGGGGGACGAACGATCCCGCGAGGCCCGGGTCCTCGGGTCGACCAACACGAATGACTAGCTATAACAGGAGGTAGTCACGTAATGAGGTCCCTCTCCGCACGCCGCATGGTCGCGTGCATCGCCTCGGTCGCCGCGGTGGCCGCTGTGGTGCCGGCCAGCGCGAGCGCCGCGGCTCCAAAAACGGATCGCGGCGAACAGTGCTCCGGCGATAACATCGTCGGTCGCGGCTCGACGTTCCAGAACCCCGCGCAGCTGATCTGGCAGCCGGGCTTCAACACGAACACCAGCACGATTGCCTGTGACGGCACCTATGGCAGCAAAGGCACACCCAAAGCCGAATACCGCAACACCAAAAGCGAAGACCGCGGCTCGGGCTCCTGCCTGAAGGTGTTCGGCGCGGAAAAAGAAACGCCGAACCGCGAATACAGCTTCTGCGGCACCGACGAAGCTCCCAACGAAACGCAGAAAAGCGAAATCGAATCGCACAAAACGGGCGGCGGCGAAAACTCGCTCCTGACGATCCCCGTCGTGCAGGGCTCGGTCGCGGTGATCGTCCATCTGCCCGAAGGCTGCAAAGCCAGCGGTGAACTGGTCGAAAAAGGCAAAACCTACAAACTCGGCCGTCTGGTCCTCGACGACAAGACGATCGAGGGCATCTACGCCGGGACGATCAACAACTGGAAGGAAGCCATCGCAGCGCAGGGCGGCAGCGGCAACGACTCGCTCTCCTGCACCGGCGGGACCGCCGAAGAAGAAACTCCGATCACCCGCGTGGTGCGCACCGACCACTCCGGCACGACGCACATCTTCAAGGCATTCCTCGAGCAGGTCGAAACCAAAAAGCTCAAAATGGAAGCCTATGAAGAAAGCTACGACGGCAGCAGCACCGGCTGTCACGCCAAATACCCGGCTGAAGAAAAGACCTGGGCCGAAGTCAGCGAAGCCTGCCAGAACCAGCGCTGGCCAGAAGCCGCGCACGTCGTGCGCAACACCGAAACCGGCAACCCCGGCGTCGTGAAACTGGTCAACTCGACCGCCAGCAGCATCGGTTACGCCGACCTCGCCGTGGCGCGCGAATACGCGTTCTTCTCGGCCAAAGCCGGCACCAACAAGTACGGCGAAACACACCCTGCCGGCGGCGAAAACAAAAAGGGCAGCGCCACCAAAGTCGGTGAACAGAACACCCGCTTCTGGGCTCCCATCCAGAACAACCTCCCGAGCGAAACCCCGACCTACGCGGATCCCGCCAGCAAGTGGGACACCGAAGCGGTCGCCAGCTCGAACTGCAAAAACACCAAATACATCGAAAACGAAGAAAAAGAATTCCCGCCCGCCAGCGTGCGTGACCTCTGGAACGAGGCCAAGGCCGCTTTGAAAGAGGAACACTACGCGATCTGCGGTCTGACGTTCGACCTGGCGTTCCGCGAATACTTCCCGTATCTCTCGGGCACGCCGTTCGAAGCTACGGGCAAAGAAACGGCCACCACGGTCGAGAATTACCTGGAGTACGAGGTCAGCAGCAAAGGCGGCGGCAAGGAAATCAAGGACCACGATTACGAAGCGCTGCCGTCGGCCGTGATCAAAGAGGCCGAAGCCGGCATCAAGGAAATCGGCTACAAGGTGGCGTAAGCCGTAGCCGTCGCATCGCCGTTTCCCGCGGTCGTGCCTACGATCGCGGGAAACGCTTGACTTGACGAGCATTAGCGAAGCGGCCGGGTCGATGTGGACGACCCGGCCGCTTTCTGTCGGTGTGCGCTGGGGTCGGCGTAGACCTGGGGATCGTACGTGGACCGGTGTCGCTCACTCACCTGCGTCAGTGCGGACGGCGGGCTGGGCTCGGACGGCGGGCCGGGCTTTCGGCATGGAGCCTCGCTGGACTTCAGGTCGGCGGCGCCGTGGTGAGAAGCTCCCCAAGTGCCCCCGAGATTTTCGCGCAGACCCGTTCCGGCGCGAACAGCCGCGCCGCCTCGGCGCGCGCGCGCCGCGCGAGCCCGTCGGGGTCCGCGCGGGTGGCGGCGATCTTCGCCACGACCGCCGCCGCGAGCGCCTCGACGTCGCCGGGCGCGACGACGGAGGCCACGCTGTCATCGACGCCCTCGCCGGCTCCGACCTCGCTGGTCACCACGACCGGGACGCCGCAGGCCAGTGCCTCGGCGACGGTCAGCGCGAACGGCTCGTAGCGGCTGGGCTGCAGCAGCACGTCGGCGCGGGCCAGCTCGCCCGGTACCTCCGCCGCCGGGATCGAGCCCACGTGCTCCGCGGTCCCGGCCGGCAGGTCCTCGAGCAGCTTGGTGTAATCCGACCACAGGCTCGGGGCGCCGACGATCCTCAGGCTGACGCTCTCGCCGCGCTCGTGCAGCAGGCGCGCGACGGCGACGACGTCCTGCACGCCCTTGCGCGCCGCGATGCGGCCGAGGACGAGCACCGTCGGTGTCTCCCCGAGCTCGCGGCGGACGCCGGCGAAGCGCTCGGTGCGGACCGGGTTGGGCACCACCGCCGTCGCCGCGCCGGGAAAGCCGTAATCGCTCACCATGTGGTCGCGGAACACCGCGCTGATGCAGACCAGCAGGCGCGCCCGGCGAATCGTCACGCGCTGCACCAGCGTCCGCAGCGACATCAGGGCGAACGCCGCCGCGCGCATCTGCAGGGGCTGGCAGCGCGCCGCGAGGTCGCGCTCGGATATCAGTGCCCGCAGCTCCCCGGCGGCGTGCGTCTCGGGGTGAATCACGAGCGGCACCGCGCGGCGCACCCTGGTCGGCACGGCGAAGCCCTCGATCGCCGAGAACTGGTAGATGACGTCGTAAGGGTCGCGCGCGTGCCACGCCGAGATCTGCCGGCGCAGCCGCAGCGAGGCCAGGCCTCGCGTGAGCATCCCGCTGGCGAGCGCCCCGATCCGGGTGCGGCTGTACCAGCGGTCCCAGTGCCACACGTTGGTGCCCCACACGAACGTCAGGCGCTCCTCCTGCTCCAAGCGCGGCGGCAGCTCGCGCCCGGCTGAGGGGAAGAAGCAGTCGATGCGATGGCCGCGCGCCGCCAACCCGTGCAACAGCTCCCCCGCGACACCCGCCACGCCGCCGCCGTCGCTCGGCACAGGGCCCAGCCAGGCGATGTGCAACTGCCTGTCGGACACCGCCCGGCAGCCTAGCGGCTCTGCGCGGCCTGCATCACGTGGTCCGCGAGGCGTCGCTGGAACGCCGCCACCGAGAAGCGCTCGGCGTTGCCCACCGCGTTCAGCGGGTCGAAGCTCAGCTCGTCGAGCTCTGCGATCGCACGCGCGAAGGACTGCGCGTCGGGCTTGGCGAGACGTCCCGTGCGGCCGTCGAGCACCGTCTCCAGCGCCCCACCGGCGGCAGCCGCGATCACCGGCCGGCCGGCGGCCTGGGCCTCGACCGCGGTGATCCCGAACTCCTCCACGCTCGGCACCAGCACCGCGCGGGCGCTCGCATAGAGCTCCACCAGCTGCTCGTCGCCGGCGCGGCCGAGGAAATCGGCCTCCGGGAAGGCGTGGCTCAGCGCGGCGTGCTCCGGCCCGCTGCCGACCACCCGGATCGGCATGCCCGCCAGGCGCGCCGCCTCGAGGGCCACGTGCACGTGCTTGTGGCGCACCAGCTCCGAGACCACCAGCAGCGCCTCGCCGGGCGCTCCCACCTTGAAGCGGTGAGTCTCCACTGGCGGATGGACGATGGCCGCGTCGCGCCCGTAGCAGCGCCTGATTCGCTCGCGTCCGAGCTCGGAGATCGCGATGTAGGCATCCACCCGGCGGCTCGCCGACAGATCCCAGCGGCGGATTCGCCTCAGCTGCCGGCGCAGCAGCGGCCGCAGCATCCGAGGGATCTCCGCCAGCGCCTCGTGGCGCTCCTCCCAGGCGTAGCGAAACGGGGTGTAGCAGTAACACACGTGCGTTGCCGGCTCGGGCACGCGGATGCCGTGGGCAAACGCGCTGCTGCTGCTGAGCACCACATCCGACGCAGGTGGACGCAGGCGCTCGGCGGCCAGCGGGTAGAGCGGCAAAAGCCTTCTGAAGCGGGTCTGGTCGATCCCGAGGCGCTGCAGCGGCGACGTCTTGATCTCCCGTCCGCTGAAGCGCCGGTGCGTGCCCCGCTCGTTGTAGAGCAGCGTGAAGATCGGCGCGCCCCCATAGAGATCCGCGATCGCCGCGAAGGTCCGCTCGGCTCCGCGCATCACGAGCAGGTAGTCGTGAACGAGGCTCACGCTGTCCGGCCGCGGTAACGCCTCCAGCGGGCGTTGGGGCTCGATCGCGTCGTGCCGGAGCGCGACCAGCGGTGCGTGTCCGCGCCGTGTGCCCGCCGGGCGCGCGATCGGCGGGCGAGCCGGTGGTGAAGAAATGGATAAAGCGCTTGAGCTGTCCGTGACCTTTCCACCACGTGTCGATGGTGAAAAAGTGGACACCAGGGGTCAGCTGGGGGGCGCGGTGATCGGCATGGCGAGTGCGACGGAACCTATCCCCGGTGGTGGAAGTGGATGTGAAGATGTTGGGCAGATTTGCCATCGATCGGCGCGCGCCGCGGATAATCTCGGCGTGAGCGAGAACCTGGTTTCAGGGGCGCGGTTTGCGGGTAATAGTCACTCTTCCCTGGGGTGAGCGGCTCGGCGGCGCCGAGGCGCTGCTGCAGACCGTCCTCGACGGTGCCCACGCCACCGGACACGACATCGAGCTCGTGTTCTTCGGGGACGGCGCCTGGCCCGCCGAGCTGCGCCAAGCCGGCTTCCGTGTCGAGGTCCTCTCGGCCGGGCGCCTGCGCGAGCCGCGGCGAGCCCTGCGGACCGTGATCGCGCTCGCCCGGATCTTCCGCCGCCGCCAACCCGACCTGATCGTCAACTGGCTTGCCAAGACCCACCTCTACGGCGCCCCGGCGGCGATGCTCGCCGGCATGACTCGGCGCCTGGTCTGGTGGCAGCACCTGATCCCCGACGGCCACTGGCTCGACCGCTGCGCCACCGCCCTGCCCGCCCGCGCCGTGATCTGCTGCTCGGCGGCCGCCGCCCGTGCCCAGGCCCAGCTCAAGCCAGCCCGCCGCACCTACGTCGTGCCCGCCGGCGCCCGCGTCGCTGGCGATCGTGCCTCGGCGGCTCCGTTGCAGCTGTCCGGTGAGGTTCCCGTCGTCGGCCTCGTCGGGCGACTGCAGCCGTGGAAGGGGCAGGACCGGCTGCTGCGCGCCCAGGCGCTGCTGCGCGAGCGCGGATGCCGCTTCCACAGCGTGATCGTCGGCGGCGCCGCCTACGGCTTCTCCGAGGACTACGCGGCGTCGCTGCCCGGGCTGGTGCGGGAGCTCGGCCTGCAGGACGCCGTCACCATGACCGGCCAGGTCCCCGACGCCGGGCCCTACATCGAGCAGATGGACGTCCTCGTCAACGCCTCGGACCCCGAGCCCTTCGGCATCGTCCTGCTCGAGGCCATGGCCAGGGGAGTGGCGGTGCTCGCCGTCGACTCCGGCGGGCCGGCCGAGCTCGTCGAGCACGGCCTCACCGGCGCCCTTGCGCGCTCCGGCGAGCCCGCCGAGCTGGCCGACGCGCTGCAGCCGCTGCTGCGGGCCCCCGCTCTGCGCGAGCGGCTCGGGCGGGCCGGCCGGGAGCGCTTCGCCCGGGAGTTCACCGACACCGCGCTGCGCGAGCGCTTCTTCGCCCAGCTGCAGGCAATCGCCGAGGACGCCGCGTGAACGTAACGATCGTCGCCCACGACGTCGGCGCCGTCGGCGGCATGGAGGGCCAGCTCGCGGCGCTGATCCTCGGGCTGCGCGAGCGCGGGCATGAGGTGACCGTCATCGCCCGGACATGCGAGCTGCCGCGCGACGCCGGCGTCGTCTTTCACCGTGTGCCCGGTCCGCGCCGGCCGTTCCTGATCGCCTACCCCTGGTTCGCGCTCGCCGGCTCCCTGATCCTGCGGCGCCGACGCCGGGGGGTCGTGCAGGCAACCGGCGCCATCGTCCTCGGCCGCGTCGACGCCCTCGCCGTCCACTACCTGCAACAGGTCGGCGGCGCCACCTCAAGCCGCGCCACGCGCCTCTACCGCTGGCACATCAGGGCGGCCGCCGTCGTCAAGCGTCTCGCCGAGCGGATCTGCTTCGGCGCGGCCCGGTCGAGCGCGTTCGTCTGCGTCTCCGACGGCGTCGCCGCCGAGCTGCGCGCGCACTTCCCGGCGCTCGGGCCGCGGATCGTCACGATCCACAACGGCATCGACACCGACCGCTTCGCGCCCGGCAACGGACATGCCGACGCCGCCGCCCTGCGCGAGCGCCTGGGGCTCGCCCCCGGACGTCCGCTGGCGGCGTTCGTCGGCAGCGAGTGGGAGCGCAAGGGGCTGCCGGCCGCGATCCGCGCCCTGGCGCAGGCGCCCGAATGGGATCTGCTCGTCGCCGGCGCCGGGGACGAGCGGATTCATCGCGAGCTGGCGCGGTCCCTCGGGGTGCAGGACGCCGTGCACTGGTTGGGCGTAGTGAGGGACATCCAGCCGGTCTACGAGCTGGCCGACGCCCTCGTGATGCCCTCCCGCTATGAGACCTTCTCGCTCGTCACCTTCGAGGCGGCGGCCTGCGGACTGCCAATCGTGGCGACTCCCGTGAACGGGGTGCGCGAGCTGATCCGCGACGGCGAGAACGGCTTCCTGACGGCGGCCGAGCCGGTCGCCATCGCTCGGCGCCTGCGTGAGCTGGCGGCAGACTCCGGGCTGCGGGACAGCATGGGCGAGCAGGCGCGGCGTGCGGCGCTTGCCTTTAACCGCTCGGAGATGGTCGCTCACTACGAGCGGCTCTACATGCGGCTGACCGGGGAGCCCGACGTCGCCCCACCCGTCGCAATCGCCGTATGAGCCTGGCTTATCACGCTTTTCACCATTTTTTCACGCAAATCCGACTGAAGCTGTCCGGCGTCGAGTCGATGATATGTTGAGCCGCGCGTTTGTCGAGGCAGGGGCGCAGGCGCAGCGTGCAGCTTAGATAAAAAACGGTAAAGATCTGGATAACCATAGATCAGGAATGGGGAGACGAATGAGATTCATCAAGGTCGCCATGGTGCTTGCGCTCTGCGCGCTGGGGCTCATGGCAACGCAGGCAGGCGCCGCCCAGTTCACGGCGAGTCGCCTGCCCAAGCCGCTTTCGGAAAGCGAACCGGGCCCGACCAGGGGCCTGGGCATAGGCTCCACCGAGCTCGGTGGCACGGAACGCAGCCAGGAATTCAAGTTCGGCCCGTTTCGCATCTATTGTGCGGCCAAAGCATACGGCAGGACGATCGCCGAAGGCGCCGTCTCGTGGGGCGGCTCGCAGGCCTTCTCGACGGAGTTGCTCTTTCAGAAATGCCTCACCAAGGCCAGCTTCAGCGGGTACGTCGCCGGCGTCAAGACCCAGTTCGATCTGAACGCCGAAAAAAAGTCCGAACCCGTCAAGTTCGTGTACCACGTCAACGGCGTCGCCGATCTCGGCGCCGGTGAGACCGAATCCGAAGTCGAAGTCGGCTCCGGCACAGCCAGCTTCACGATCGCGAGCAAAGTCTGCAAGATCGACTGGCCGCGACAGGTGGTGCCGGCCAAGTCGCTGAAAGCGCCCGAAGGGACCTACTCGTCGGCCACCTACTCCAACACCGAGGTGCCCGTCGAAGAAAAGCTGAAAAAGAGGTTCCCCGGCGGCCTTCAGCAGAAGCTCGTGATCGCCAACGAATTCAAGGGCATGGAATGGAGCTTCGAAGAAGGCCAGTGCCTCGGCGAAGGCGGCTTCGAAGAAGCGGCCAAAAACGAAGAAGGCAAAAGCGCCCTCTACCGCGGCAGCCTCGAAGAGGAAGTCAAGGGCGGCAACCTCGGGTTCGAAGAAGCGATCCTCGAATCCTGATCCGCCGGCTCGTCGCGCGCCGCGGGCACCGAGCCCGTCGGTCGCGGCCGGCACCGAGAACAGCCGCTCCACGGCCGCCCGGCCGGTCGCGGCCAGCCGCTCGCGCTGCCCCGGGTCCTCGCGCAGCGCCGTCAGCTCGGCGGCGAGCGCCTCGACGTCTCCCTCGGGATAGGTCGTGCCGCCCCCCGTCGACTCGATCACCCAGGGGATCTCGCCCGAGTCCGAGCCGACCACCGGCACGCCGCACCACAGCGCCTCGACGATCACCCGGCCGAACTGCTCCTTCCAGGTGGCCGTCGTGCGAGACGGCAGCACCAGGACGTCGAGCTGTGCGTAGCCCGCGGGCATCTCGGCGTGCGTCAGGCCGTCGAGCACACGCACCCGCGAGCCGGGGATCGCCTGGCCCTCCAGGCGGTCGCGCAGCTCGCCGTTGCCCAGCAGCAGCAGCTCGACCGGCGCCTGCAGGCGACGCACGGCGGCGAGCAGATCCTCCAGGCCCTTGCTTGGCGTCAGCCGGCCGGCGTAGCCGACGGTGAAGACCTCGCGGCGCCGCTCCGGCGGCGTCTCCCAGGCGGGCACCGAGTGGGGCGCCACGCCGACCTCCCCGCGCGCGCCCCACTGCCGCGCCAGCCGGGCGGCGCTGGCCGAGCGGGCGGCCACGAACGCCGCCCGGCGCAGCACGCGCGTGCGCAGCCGGCGCACCGCGGCGGGCAGCGGCCGGTCGATGTTCTCGGCGCACTGCACGCCGAAGGGAGCTCCCAGCCCGCCGAGCGCAAGGCTCCACTGGGTCGCCACCAGCGCATAGGCATCGGCCTCGACGAAGACGACGTCCGGCTGCAGGCGCCTTGCCAGCGCGCGGCAGCGCGCCAGGTAGAGGTGGCGCTGGGGGCGGCCGGGCAGGACCACCGGCGTTGGTCGCAGCGAGCCCTCCAGGCCCGGCAGGGGGCGCGGGCGCAGCGGGGCGCTGGCGTAGTCGTGGCGCCAGCGGCTGGGCAGCACGATCGTCACCTCCCAGCCCCGCCGCGCCAGCTCGCGGTAGACCTCCTGGTTGACGCTCGTCACCGCCGGATGGCTGACCGCCAGCAGTCGCGGCGCGGCCGTCCGCCGCGTCTGCGGCGGCGTGAGGAAGCCCCGGTCGCGCACCGCGGCATCGTGGCACACGCTCCCGGGCGCGCGTGAGCGTCCGGCTCGATCGTTACATCACCTTCACAAGTAGTCCTCCTCGATGCCGGATGCTTCTGCCTCCCAGGCAAGCGCAGCGGGACGCCTGCGCCTCGCTCGGAGGCACGGGAGGCCCTTGCGCCGCCGCCTGGGCGACGCCAGCACGGGCCAAAGGGAACGGCAGCACATGGACGAGACGACGACCGACGCCAGCGCGATCTTCGCGCCGCTCTGGAAGCGCAAGTGGATGATCCTCGCGGCCGGGCTGCTCGTCGCCGTCGTGACCTACGGCTACTACCGGCACAAGCCGGCGCTCTACACCGCGAGCACCCAGCTCTACCTCGGTGGCGGCGTCGAAGAACAGGGCGTGCTCGGCGGGTCGCAGGGCAAGTCGACGCTCAACGCACGCGCGCTCAGCGACCAGGCTGCGCTGATCTCCTCGGGAGTGCTCCGCGAAGCGGTGCGCGCCAAGCTGCGCCGCGAGCACGAGACCCCGGCCACGCACGGCAAGGTCAACGTGAAGTCCTCCAACACCGACGACTTCATCACGATCCAGGCCGAAGCGCACAGCGGCAAGGCCGCGGCGGAGCTCGCCAACGCCTACGCCCAGGTCTACATCGCCCGCCAGCGGCGCGACAACGAGCGGGTGGTGCGCGCCGCGATCGCCCGCACCCGCCACCAGCTGCTCAAGATCGAAGCCGCCCCCAGCCGCGCCGCGGGAGCCAGGGGCAAGAGCTCGCAGGTCAGCGGCAGCACCGTTCTACAGGCAGCCAGTCTTGCCAGCAAGATCAATCAGCTCGAATCACAGCTGTCGCTGTCAAGCGTCCAGCAGGTCGGGGCGGCGAAGCCCAAGGCCGCGACGCTGGTCTCCTCCAGCCCCAAGCACAACGCGATCTTCGGATTCCTCGTCGGGGCGCTGCTGGCGGCGTTCGCCGCCTACGCGCTCAGCCGCTTCGACCGCCGTCTGCGCTCGCTCGCCGACATCGAGGCGGCGCTGGGCACCCAGATCCTCACGGCGCTGCCGCGCACGCGCGCGCCGATCGTCGGCGGCGGCGGCCAGCCGGTCCCCGCGCCGGCGCTGCTGGAGCCGCTGCGACGCCTGCACATGGCGCTGCGCTTGGGTGACATGCTCGAGCACGACCGCGCCCGGCCGCCGCGCCGCGTCCTGTTCGTCAGCGCCGATCCCGGCGACGGCAAGTCGACACTGATCTCAGGACTCGCGCTCGTCCAGCGCGAAGCCGGCGAGCGAGTCGTCGTGGTCGAGGCCGACCTGCGCCGCCCGGTGCTGGCGCGACTGCTCGACGTCCACGGCGCCCACGGACTCGCCGAGGTGCTCGCCGGGGCGCTGCCTGTAGGCGCCGCCCTGCAGCGCGTCGGGACGGCGGGCGCGGGCGAGCCGCGCCCCCTGGAAGGCGCCGGTGGCGCCGTCGCGCTCGCGCAGGCGTCGGGCGGAGGCTCGCTGGCGGTGCTCGCGAGCGGAAGCGACGTGGCCAACCCGCCGGCGCTGCTCGCCGGGCCGGGCATGGCGGAGCTGCTGCACGGGCTCGCCGAGGACTACGACCACGTGCTCGTCGACGCCCCGCCGCCGCTTGGCGTGAGCGACGTCATGGGCCTGCTCGGCGCGGTCGACGGGATCGTGCTCGTGGCGCGCGTCGGCCACACCCGCACGGCCTCGGCGCGGCGCCTGCTGGAGCTGCTCGCCCGGGCATCCAGCGCGCCCGTGCTCGGAGTCGTCGCCAACTGCGCCTCGCGCGCCGACCTGCGGGCGTACGGCTTCGCGACCGGGTACGAGCGGCCGGGCCCGCTGGCACGGCTGCAGGGACGGTGAGCGTGCTCGCCCCGCGCCTCGCCGGCCCGCCCGGAGGCTGGCACCCGGCCGTGCGCGAGCGGCGGCTGCGCGAGGCCATCGCCTACGGCCTCGTCGGTCTGCTGACGCTGGCCGGGGCGCTCGCGATCGCGCTCAGCGTGGCCAAGCCCAACCCAGTGTTGGCGGTCGCGGCCGCGGTTGGAGCATTGGGCCTGGTGGCGCTCGCGGTCAACCCGCGCTACGAGGTCTCGCTGGCGCTGATCGCGCTCTACCTCGGGCTGCTCGACGGGCCGGTGAAGCTGCTCAGCGCAAGCCAGCTCGCCTCGGCGATCCGCGACATCCTGATCCTGGCGGTCGTGCTCGGGATGGCCGTCCGCGCGCTCGTCGCGCGCGAACGGGTGCGCCTGCCGCCGCTGTCGGGATGGGTGCTGGCGTTCGTCGCGGTAGTCCTCGTGGAGGCCGCCAACCCCGCGACGCACGGGATCCTCAAGGCCGTCGGCGGCTTTCGCCAGCAGCTGGAGTGGGTGCCGTTCTTCTTCTTCGGCTATCTCGTCATGCGCTCCAAGGATCGCTTCCGCAAGCTCTTCCTGCTGCTCGGCGTGATCGCGCTCGCCAACGGCGTCGTCGGCGCCTACCAGTCGCATCTGACGCCTGCCCAGCTGGCCAGCTGGGGGCCGGGCTACGGCGAACGTGTCAGCGGCGGCGGCGGCGTCAGCGGCCGCACCTACTCCTACGAAGGCGTCGGCCATCCGCGTCCGCCGGCGCTCGGGTCGGACAGCGGCTTCGGCGGCGGCGTCGGAGTGCTCGCGCTCCCCGGCCTGGTGGCGCTGCTGGCCGTTGGACGCCGGCGCGGGCGATGGCTCGTGCTCCTCTGCGCCGCGGGGGCGCTGCTCGGCATCGCGACCGCGGCGTCCCGTACCGCGATCGTGATCGCGATCGTGACGCTGCTCAGCTACGCGCTGCTGCTGCTCGTCGCGCGCCTGCGCGCGACGCGGCCGCTGATGGTGCTCGGCGCGATCGTGCTGCTCGCGCTGCCGGTCGGCGCCGTGCTGCTGGCCAGCGACGGCAGAGCCGTCTTCTCGCGCCAGGAAAGCCTCGTCGAATCCAGCCAGACCCGCGGGCCCGGCGACGACTCCAAGGAAGCCGAGCTCGCCCAGATCCCGCGCGACGTCGCGGCGGCGCCGCTGGGCGTCGGCCTCGCCACCTACGGCTCGGCGGCGGGCTTCGGCGGCCACGAACGGGTCACGATCGAAGGCAGGGGCGCCACCGGCGAGGAGGCCTACAACCTCGTCGCGCTCGAACTCGGGCTGCCCGGGCTGCTGCTCTGGGTCGGGCTCACGCTCAACGTGCTCGCCCTCGTCGTGCGCCGCCTGCGGCTGGTCGGAGATCCCGAGCTGCGCACCTACCTGGTGGCGGTGTTCGCGGCGTTCCTCGCGTTCACCATCCAGGGCCTCTCCGGTCCGACGCTCGCCGTCACGCCGGCGGGGGTCTACCTGTGGTTCGCCGCCGGGATCGCGGCGTACTGGCTCACCGGCGCTGTGCGGGGCTTGCGATGCGCTCGCGCCTGAAGCTGCTGCTCGGCACCCGGCGCGCGACCGTGGCGGCGCTGGCGAGCTGCTCGATCCTCTCGGGGTTCACCGAAGCCGGGGTGCTGGCGCTGATCGCCGAGATCGCCGCGTCGCTCGCCGGCGGACACAGCGACGTCCACGCGAAGTTGGGTTTGCGGGTGCACGCCTCGATCGGCACCCTGTTCGCGGTCGCGATCGCGCTCGCGCTGCTGCGCATGGCGCTGCAGGCGCCGATCTCGATCCTGCCGGCGCGGATCGCCGCGGACGTCCAGCGCGACCTGCGCCGCCACCTCTTCCACGCCTTCACGCGCGCCTCCTGGGAGGTCCAGTCGGCCGACCGCGAGGGACATCTGCAGGAGACGATGACGAGCCAGGTGATGCAGGCGACCAGCGGCGCGCTGCAGGCGACGACGCTGCTGACGGCGCTGTTCACGTTCCTCGTGCTGATGATCTCCGCGCTCCTGCTGAACGCGCTCGCGGCAGTGGCGGTCCTCGTCACCGCGCTGGCGATGTTCGCCCTGCTGCGGCCGCTGCGCTCGGTCGGCAGAGAGCGCGCCCGGGCGCTCTCCAAGGCGCAGATGGCCTACGCCGGCGGCGTCGGCGAGACGATCCGGGTGGCCGAAGAGACGCATGTCTTCGGCGTCGGCGGGGCGCAGCGCGAGCGGATCGACCTGCTCGTCGAGCGGGCGCGGGATCTCTTCTATCGCACACAGATGCTGGGCCGCCTGATCCCCAACCTCTACCAGAGCCTGATCTACCTGCTGCTCGTCGCCAGCCTCGCCGCCCTCTACGCCGTCGGCAGCGGCCACGCCGCGTCGCTCGGGGCGGTCGTGCTGCTGCTCGTGCGCGCCGGCTCCAACGGCCAACAGGTGCAGAGCTCATATCAGGCGCTGCAGCAGTCGCTGCCCTTCATCGAACGCCTGCAGGACGCCCGCAACCGCTACGAGCAGAGCCGCCCCGCGACCGGCGAGCAGCCCCTGGAGCAGGTGCGCACGCTCGCCTTCGATCGCGTCTCCTTCGCCTACCGCCCCGAGCGCCCCGTCCTGTCGCAGGTCAGCTTCCAGGTGCGGGGCGGCGAGACGATCGGCGTCATCGGCCCCTCCGGCGCCGGCAAGTCGACGCTCGTGCAGATCCTGCTGCAGCTGCGCCGTCCGCTCAGCGGACGCTACCTGGTCAACGACATCCCCGCCGAGGAGATCGCGCGCGCGGACTGGTATCGACGCGTGGCCTACGTCCCCCAGGAACCGCGCCTGGTGCACGCCTCGGTCGCCGACAACATCCGCTACTTCCGCGACATCGACGACGTCGCCGTCGAACGGGCGGCGCGGCTGGCGCGCATCCACGACGACATCGTGTCCTGGTCGCGGGGCTACCAGACGATCGTCGGACCGCGCGCCGACGCCGTCTCGGGCGGACAGCAGCAGCGGATCTGCCTCGCCCGCGCCCTGGCCGGGCGTCCGCAGGCGATCGTGCTCGACGAGCCCACCAGCGCCCTGGACCCGCACTCCGAGATGCTCATCCAGGAGTCCCTGCTGGCGCTCAAGCACGAGTTGACGCTGTTCATCGTCGCCCACCGCATGTCCACGCTGGACATCTGCGACCGCGTCATGGTCATCGTCGACGGGCGCCTGCGGGACTTCGACACCCTCGCCGAGCTGCGCCGCAACAGCGACTACTACCGCTCGGCGCTGAAGCTCGGCCCGGGCGCCGCGCAGGAGCGGGCGGATGGCGCGGCCGGGGCATCCCTCGGCGAGGTCGAGGTGAAGCGCGAGACGCCCCCGGCCGAGACCGAACCGCCGCCGCCGCCGGCCGGCGTGGCGGGCATGCCCGACTTCTTCATCGTCGGCCACCCCAAGTGCGGCACGACGGCGCTGTACGAGATGCTGCGCGGCCACCCCCAGATCTACATGCCGGCGGGCAAGGAGCCCTGGTTCTTCGCCTCGGAGCTGCACGAACGCACGCCGCCGCGCCCGGGCGGCACGCCGCAGACCCTGGAGGAGTACCTCGCGCTGTTCGCCGACGCGCGCCCCGGCCAGCGCGTCGGCGAGGCCTCGGTGCTGTACCTGTGGTCGCAGACCGCGGCGGCCCGCATCGCCGAGCTGGCGCCGGACGCGCGGATCGTGGCGATCATGCGCGAGCCGGCGAGCTTCCTGCGCTCCCTGCACCTGCAGTTCGCGCAGACCTACGTCGAGACCGAGGGCAACTTCCGCCGCGCCCTGGAGCTCGAGCCCGAGCGGCGCGCGGGCCGCAAGATCCCGCCCCACTCCTACTGGCCACGGACGCTGCTCTACTCCGACCACGTGCGCTACGTGGAGCAGCTGCGCCGCTACCGCGACCGCTTCGGGGCGGAGCGGATGCTGGTCCTGATCTACGACGACTTCCGCGCCGACAACGAGGGCACCGTGCGCCAGGTGCTGCGCTTCCTGGGCGTCGACGAGACGGTCCCGGTCGCCACCACGGAGGCCAACCCCACGGTGCGGGCGCGCTCCCAGCAGCTGCACGAGCTGGTGCACGCCGTCACCGTCGGCCGCGGGCCGGCGACCCGGGCCGCGAAGGCGACGATCAAGGCCGTCGCGCCCAGGCGCGTGCGGCGCGGGGCGCTGCACGCGGTGCAGCGCAACGTCGTCTTCACCGAGCCCGGTGAGCCGGACGAGCAATTGATGGGCGAGCTGCGGCGGCGCTACCACGGGGAGGTGGTGGCGCTCAGCGAGTACCTCGGACGCGACCTCGTGAGCCTGTGGGGCTATGACACGGCCGGGTGAGTGTCCTCCCGAGCCCGCCATCCACGACGCGGCCGCGCGGATTCCGGACTTCTTCATCGTCGGCCACCCCAAGTGCGGGACGACGGCGCTGTACGAGATGCTCAGGGGCCATCCCCAGATCTACATGCCGGATCTGAAGGAGCCGCAGTTCTTCGCCGAGGAGATGCGGGCGGGCGGCGTGGACTACCCCGGGGAGCTGCCGCAGACGCTCCCGGAGTACCTCGCGCTGTTCGCGCCGGCCGGACCGGGACAGCACGCGGGCGAGGCCTCGCCGTCGTACCTGCGCTCGCGTACGGCCGCCCAGCGGATCGCCGAGCTCCGACCGGACGCGCGGATCGTGGCGATCCTGCGCGAGCCGGCGAGCTTTTTGCGCTCATTGCACCTGCAGTTCGTGCAGGGCGTGATCGAGACCGAGTTCGACTTCGCCACGGCGCTGGCGCTCGAGGGCGAGCGGCGCGAGGGCCGCGCAATCCCGGCTCACTCCTACTGGCCGCAGGCGCTGCTGTATTCCGAGCACGTCCGCTACGTGGAGCAGCTGAGCCGGTATCGCGATCTCTTCGGGGACGAGCGGATGCTTGTCTTGATCTACGACGACTTTCGCGCCGACAACGAGAGGACCGTTAGGGACGTGCTGCGCTTTCTCGAGGTGGACGACGCGGTGGCGATCGCGCCTGCCGAGGCCAACCCGACCGTCAGTGCGCGCTCGCCGGCGCTGCACGAACTGGTTCACCTCTTCGCCGTCGGACGCGGTCCGGCGTCGCGCTCGCTGAAGGCCGTGCTGAAGGCGCTCACGCCGGACGACATGCGCCGCATGGCGCTGCGGGCGCTGCGCAGCCGCGTCATCTACACCGAGCCGCCGCCGCCGGAGGAGGGACTGATGCGCGAGCTGCGAAAGCGCTACCGGGACGAGGTGGTTGCGCTGAGCGAGTATCTCGGTCGCGATCTGGTCAGGCTCTGGGGCTACGAGGAATCGCGATGAGGACTGGAGCGAGGCGCGGTCTGGCTCGGTACCGCGTTGTTCACAACCGGCGGCACGGCGCCCCCTATATTCGCCGCTGGCCATGACCGTCGCGGCCGGGCAGCGGACACCCGATTTCTTCATCGTCGGCCACCACAAGTGTGGGACGACGGCCCTCTACGAGATGCTGCGCGGCCATCCCCAGATCTACATGCCGGAGTGCAAGGAGCCGAAGTTCCTCGCCACCGACCTGCCGGCGCGCAGGGAGCCCTCGGCGGCCCGGATGCTGCCGCGGACGCTCGCGGAGTATCTCGCCCTGTTCGCGCCCGCCGAGCCCGGGCAGCGCGCCGGGGAGGCCTCGCCGCAGTATCTGCGCTCGCGGACCGCCGCGCGGCGAATCGCCGAGTTGAGGCCAGATGCACGGATCGTGGCGATCCTGCGCGAGCCGGCGAGCTTCCTGCGCTCGCTGCACCTGCAGCTCGTTGAGAACCACGTCGAGCGGGAGCGCGATCTCCGCCGGGCACTCGCGCGAGACGAGCGCGAGGACGGCGAGGGTGGCGACGGCGCGGCGCGGCGCGGGGTGCGCTACTCCGAGCACGTCCGCTACGTCGAGCAGCTGCGTCGCTTTCATGCGGTGTTTCCGCGCGAGCAGGTGCTGGTGTTGATCTACGACGACTTCCGCGCCGACAACGCGGGGACGGTCAGGCGGGTCCTGCGCTTCCTGGGCGTGGACGACACCGTGCGGCTGGCGCCGCGGGAGGCCAACCCGAGCGTCAGGGTGCGCTCGCCGCGGCTCGACGACGCCGTGCACGCGCTCTACGCCGGCCGCGGCCCGGGCACGCGGGCGCTGAAACGCGGCGCGCGGCTGCTCGTGCCGCGGCGCGCCCGCCGCGGTGCGCTGCGGGCGGTGCGCCGCGGCGTTGCCTACGGCGCGCCCGAGCCGCCCGACGAGCAGCTCATGGACGAGCTGCGGCGGCGTTACCGCGACGAGGTGCACGCCGTGAGCGAGTACCTCGGCCGCGACCTCGTGGAGCTGTGGGGCTATGGCGGCCTCGGCTGAGCCCCGCCCGCTCGCCCCGGTCGAGCGGGGACGCTCGACGCCGTGGGCGCACCCGGGGACGGCCGCCGACGTGCCCGTGGGCGGCCGGGGGCGACTGCCCGACTTCTACGTCGTCGGCCACCAGAAGTGCGGGACGACGGCGCTCTACCTGATGCTGCGCCGCCACCCGCAGATCTTCATGCCCGACGTCAAGGAGCCCCGCTTCTTCGCCCCCGACCTGCGCTCGCGCTTCGCCGACCGCATCTCGGCGCCGGGGCGGCCGCGCACCCTGGAGCAGTACCTCGCGCTGTTCGCCGCCGCGACGCCCGGCCAGAGGATCGGCGACGCCTCCCCGCAGTACCTGCGCTCACGCGAGGCTCCCCGCCGCATCGCGCAGGGCCGCCCCGACGCCCGCATCGTCGCGATCCTGCGCGAGCCGGCGAGCTTTCTGCGCTCGTTTCACCTGCAGATGGTCTCCAGCAACGTCGAGACCCGACGCGAGTTGCGCCGCGCGCTTTCGCTGGAGGACGCGCGCCGCCGGGGACGGCGGATCCCGCGCCGCTGCCACCACCCCGAGGCGCTGCTCTACTCCGATCACGTGCGCTACGTCGAGCAGCTGCGCCGCTTCCACGCGGTGTTCGGGCGCGAGCAGGTGCTGGTGTTGATCTACGACGACCTCCGCGCCGACAACGCGGCGACCGTCAGGCGGGTGCTGCGCTTCCTCGACGTCGAGGAGACCGTCCCGGTGGCGCCCGTGCAGACCAAGCCGGTGAAGGCGGTGCGGGCGATGCCGCTGCACCGGATGGCCAACGCGCTGCGCGTCGCCCGCACGACGCCGGAGAACGCGGGACGCCTGGCGCGGGCCGCCAACGCACTGACGCCGCGGCGGCTGCTCAGCGAGGACCTCAGCGCGCTCTGGAGGCGTCTCGCGTACACCCAGCCGCGGCCGCCGAGCGAGGAGTACATGCAGGCGCTGCGCCGACGCTTCAAGGGCGAGGTCGTCGCGCTCAGCGAGTACCTCGGGCGCGACCTCGTCGGCGAGTGGGGCTATGGCGACATCGGTTGAGCGGCGGTCGGGAGCCGAGCAGCCGGGCGGCGATGTCGAGGCGCAGGCGCGCGGCGGGCGCGTGCCCGACTTCTTTCTCGTCGGGCACCACAAGTGCGGGACGACGGCCATGCACGAGATGCTCAGAAGCCATCCGCAGATCTTCATGCCCGAGCTCAAGGCGCCTCGCTTCCTCGCCCAGGACCTGCACCCAACCGCGCAGATGCCGCCGAACAGCGCCATGCCGGGGAGCCTGGAGGAGTACCTGGAGCTGTTCGCGCCGGCGCGGGCGGAGCAGCGGGTGGGGGAGGCCTCGGAGTCCTACCTCACCTCGCGCGTCGCTGCCGCCGAGATCGCCCAGTTGGCGCCGGGGGCGCGAATCGTGGCGATTCTGCGCGAGCCGGCGAGCTTCCTGCGCTCGCTGCACCTGCAGTACGTCGAGTCGCGAGTCGAGGACGAGAACGACCTGGGCCGCGCACTCGCGCTCGAGGACGCCCGCCGTCGCGGAAAGAGCATCCCGGCCCAGGCCCACTGGCCGCGCGTGCTGCTCTACTCCGAGCACGTCCGCTACGCCGAGCAGCTGCGCCGCTACCACGCGGTGTTCTCCCGCGAGCAGGTGCTGGTGCTGATCTACGACGACTTCCGGGCCGACAACGCCGGCACGATGCGCCGGGTGATGCGCTTCCTCGGCGTCGACGAGACGGCTCCGATCGCGATGCTCAGCGCGAACCCCACGGTGCGCGTCCGCTCGCCTCGACTGCACGGGCTCGTCCAGGACGTCGCCGTCGGGCGCGGGCCGCTCGCGCGCTATGCCAAGGCGCCGTTGAAGGCGCTCGCCCCGCGCCGCGTGCGCCGCGGCGCGCTGCGCGCGGCGCGCAGTCGCGTCGTCTACGCCCCGCCCCGCCCCGGCGACGAGCGGACGATGGGGGAGCTGCGCAGTCGCTACAAGCAGGAGGTCGTCGAGCTCAGCGAGTGCCTCGGCCGCGATCTCGTGGCGCTCTGGGGCTATGACCGTGTCGACTGAGGCGCTCCCGATGCCGAGCGCGACGTCCCCCGTCCCCGTGCCGCTGCCCGGAGCGTGGCTCGACGCGAGCTGGCGCGCGGCGACCGAGCGCGCCCAGGAGTCGGTGCTGCCCGACGGCCGGGTGCTCGTCAGCTGCGACGCGCCCCTCGGCGGCGGCGGCCTGGGACGTCACATGCAGGAGATCTACGACGCCCTGCTGCGCCGCGGCTGCGAGGCGCGGTACATCTGCGAGGACGTGCTGCCGTCGCTCGCCGCGACCGGGCGGCGGGACCTGCGCGGGCGAGCGCTGGGCCGCGCCGTGGCGCCGCTGGCGCGGGTCTCGCCGGGCTGGCGCCTGTGGCGCCTGCGCGCCGCGTACGACGCCGAGGCGGCGCTGCGGCTGGGTCCGGCGGACCATCTGATCGCGTTCAACCGCCAGTCGCTCGCCCAGTTCGCCGCGGCGCGCCGCGGCGGCTACGGATCGGTGGCGATGATGACGGGCTCGCCGCACGTGCGCCACGTCGCGCGCCAGCACGCCAAGGCGCTGGATCAGTACCCGCTGGAGAAGTCGTTCGGGACCCACGTCCGCGGGCGCTACCTGCGCGAATACGAGCAGGCCGACAGGATCTACTGCGCCTCCCGCTACAGCATCGAATCCTTCCTCGGCGAGGGCGTGCCGGAGGAGAAGCTGGCGCTGCTGCCGATGACGCCGCATCCGCGCTTTGCCCCGGCGCCCGACGTTGCGCCCGCGCGGAGCACCGGGACGGGCGCCCAGGCGGCGTCGGAGTTCGGGATCGTCTACATCGGCAGCCTCTCGGTGGCCAAGGGGGTGCCGCTGCTGATCGACGCCGTCCGGGCGCTGCCCCACAGGGACATCAGGCTCATCCTCGTCGGGGGCTGGAAAGCGTCGGGTGTCAGGCGCTTCGTCGAGGAGGCCCGCGCCGCGGACGGACGCATCGTGGTCGCGCCGGGCGACCCCCTGCCCCATCTTCGGCGGGCGCGGCTGTGCGTGCACCCCAGCTACGAGGACGGCTTCGCCTACGCCCCCGCCGAGGCGATGGCGTGCGGGGTGCCGGTGCTGGTCAGCGCCGACACGGGGATGCGCGACCTGATCGAGCCCGGCCGCACCGGAGAGATCCTCCCGACGGGCGATCTACGGGCGCTGAGCGAGGCGATCGAGGCCGCCTACCGGGGCGAGATCTTCGGGTGAGCGGCGCGCCGGGGCGGGTCGCGGCGGTCGGGATGTCGATCCGGCCGCAGTGCGGGGTGCGCGACCACGCGACGCTGCTCGCCGGAGGATTGGGCGAAGCCGGGGTCGGCTGCTCGCTGCACTGGTGCCAGCGCGAGGCGAGCTCGTTGCGTGCCGCCAGGTCAGAGCACCGGGCGTGGCTGGCCGAGCTGAGCGCCGAGCTCGCCCGCGAGCGTCCCGATGCGCTGCTGCTGCACTACTCGGTCTTCGCCTTCTCCCATCGCGGGGTGCCGCTGCTTGTGCCGGCGACGGTCGACGCGCTGCGCCAGGTGGGGGCTCCGCTGATCGTCTTCGGCCACGAGCTGGCCTTTCCCTGGCGGCAGAAGGGTTGGCGGGGCGACGCCTGGGCGCTCAGCCAGCGGGCGGCGCTGCTGGGGCTCGTCCGCGCCGCGTCGGGCATCGTCCTCACGGCGGACTTCCGCCTGCGCTGGCTGAGCTCGCGCCGCTGGCTGCCGCGGCGGCCGCTGGCGCTGGCGCCGGTCTTCTCCAACCTGCCGCCGCCCGCGCCCGAGGCCGGGCGTGTACGCGACGCGCACACCGTCGGCGTGTTCGGCTACCGCTACGACGCCTGCGCGATCGCGCTGGCGCTCGACGCCGTGGCGCTGCTGCGCGAGCGGGTCCCGGCGGCGCGGCTGGTGCTGCTCGGCGCGCCCGGCGCGCGCTCGGCCTCGGGGCGAGCCTGGCTGGCCGCGGCGCGCGAGCGGGGGGTCGAGTCGGCGCTCTCCTTCAGCGGCCCGCTGCCGGCGCAGGAGCTCTCCGACGCGCTCGCCGCGTGCCCTGTGCTGCTGTTCGCCGACGCCCCGGGACCGGCCTCGCGCAAGGGCACCCTGGCCGGCTCGCTGGCCTCCGGCCGGCCGCTGGTCGCCGTCGACGGGCACCGCCGCTGGGACGAGCTCGTGTCTGGCGACGCCGTGCGGCTCGTCGGCGCCGATGCGCCAGCCGTCGCCGGCGCGCTGGCGGGGCTGCTGGCCGATGAGCGTGGGCGCGAGGAGCTGGGCGCGCGCGGGCGGGCGTTCGCCGAGCACAGCATGGGGCTGGAGCGGACGGTGGCGGCGGTGCAGGGATTGCTGCCATTATAGCTAGATTTTGGCAACTCCTGCTACGCTGGCGAACATGGGCGTGGTGGACCGCAAGCGCGAGCTCTTCGAGAACGTCGTTCGGTTGCGACGTATAGGTCGTGAGCTGCCCGGCAACGAGGACGTTGCACGGACACGTCTGACGCTCGAACATCAGCTTGGGTCCACGGTTTCGCTCAGGCTCGCGGCCAGGCTGCTCGGCGTCAGCCACACCGCGCTTGCGCGATGGGCGGCCGCAGGCGACCTCCCGGTCGTGCTCACGCCGACGGGCAGACGGGAGGTGCCCGTGCCCGCGCTCCTGGATCTCCACGTCGAGACGCGCGGCGGCGGCCTGGGGCAGCCCGGACGGTATGTGCTCGCATCAGCCATGAAGCGCCGCCGCCAGATGGCGCATGAGATCCATATCGCCGTTCCAGTCAGAGATTCACGTGACGAGGATGCTCATGGGCGCGCGCTCGATCGCAACCTCGCGTATCACGCAGCGATCGCCGAGCGGCTTACCCCCTCGATGGTTGCCGAGGCTCGGTACGTCCTGTTTCGTTGGTGCGAGGAGGGACGAATCGACCCGCGTTATGCCGGCGAGTGGAAGGAGCTGCTTTCAGAGCCATTGTCGCGCGTGCGGCAGGCGATTACCGCCGCCGGCTCGGGGGCCGACGATTTGCGCCAGAACTCGCCATTCGCCGGGATGCTCAGCGAGCCGGAGCGACGCCGAATTCTCGCCGAGGTTCGCTGAATTGCGCAGGCAGGATTTCGAGCATGTGCTGGCGGCCGCCGCCGAGGTGGCCGGACACGACGAGCTGGTCGTGATCGGCAGTCAGGCAATTCTCGGCAGCCATAGCGAGCCGCCTGCCACGCTGCTCGTCTCGCTCGAGGTCGACGTGTATCCGCTCGAGGATCCGGACGCAGCGATCAAGATCGACGGAGCGCTTGGAGACGGGTCGCAATTCCATCGCACCTTCGGCTACTACGCACACGGGGTGGGACCCGAGACGGCAAGGGCTCCGGGCGGCTGGAAGGAGCGTCTGATCCGCAGCGAAATACCGCAGCGCGTTGCATCGAAGCGCACGCCAACGGCATGGTGTCTCGAGATCCACGACCTCGTGCTCTCGAAGTGCGTCGCCGGACGCGACCGCGACTGGGAGTATGCGAATGAGGTATTGAAGGCTCATCTCGTCGATCCCGATGTGCTGTTCGACCGAATACCTGACCTTCCGGTTCCGGCGCAGGCACGTCGCCACATCGAGAACATGCTGCGATCGATGGTGGCCGGCATCGATTGAGCCGGTGCCGACGAGGTGTCTGAGGCGATCGTGCTGCTGCAGAAGACGCTCGCGCGGTTTGCGAGCAGCTACGTTCGCTGGATCGAAGGGCATGGCGTCGAGCTGCTCCCACGCCGCGACCGAGGCGGCGTGCCGCGCCAACCCGACTGAGCTGCTTCATACCCCTCCACCAGCGCCTCCACGTGGCGCCCGGGCGAGAACCGGGCGGCGACCAGCTCGCGTCCCGCCTCGCCCATCGCGCGCCGGCGCTCCGGGTCGTCGAGCAGCTGCTCCAGCGCCCGGGCGAGGGCGCGCGGGTCGGCGGGCGGCACGCCGAGGCCGTTGACGCCGTCCTGCAGCCAGTCGCGGACGCCGCCGGCGAGGCTGGCGACGACGGGGCGCCCGGCGGCGAGGGCCTCGATGCCGACGAGGCCGAAGGGCTCGGGCCAGCGCGAGGGCAGGGCGAGGACGGCGGCGTCGGCGAGCTCGCGGGCGAGGTCATCGGCGTCGAGCCAGCCGCGGAAGGCGACGCGCCCCTCGATGCCAAGGCGCCGCGCGAGCCGGCGCGTCGCCTCCAGGCGCACGCCGTCGCCGCAGACGACGAGCTCGGCGTCGAGGTCGCCGACGGCGCGGAGCAGCACGTCGAGGCCCTTGGGCGCGCTGATGCGACCCGCGAACACGACTCTGCGGCGTGCCGCGTCGGCGTTCGCGCCCGTGGCGTCGAGGTGAGCCCTCGTGGCGTCGAGGTGAGCCCTCGTGGCGTCGCCGTCAGCCGTCGTGGCCTCGCCGTCAGTCCTCGTGGCGTCGCCAATGCGTGCTGGCGGGAGGGTGGGAAAGAGCGGGACGATCGCGCGCCGTGCGAGGCCGTTGTCGGCGAGGTGGCGCTCGACGGCGCGGGAGTAGACGATCGCGATGTCGGCGGCGCGCAGAGCCGCGAGTCCGCGGCCGGCATTGCGGTATTTGGCGGGCAGCGTTTTGGGGTGGCGCACGGGTGCACAGCCGCCCAGCGCCGGGTAGACGGCGCAGCCGGGACCGTGCCCGCGGGTGCACTCCCGTCCGGGCTGGAGGTGGTGCAGGCCGGAGGTGCAGGCGGTGTAGGCGTGGGCGCTGATCGCCACCGGCGCGTGCCCGCGCAGCGCCTTGACCAACGCCGGGTCGTCGATCTGATGGAGGTGGATGACCTCGGGCGACGCCGAGAGCGCGCCGCCCAGTCGCTCCGGCAGCGGTGCGGCGGCATCGAACAGCCGGGGGGCGTGGTGCACGGTGACGCCCGGCGCGGCCGTGCCGGCGTCGACCCTGGCCGCGACCACGCCGACAGGCACACCGTGCCGGGCGAGGGCGGCGGCGCTGGCCTGCACGTGCGCCCCGACCCCGCCGTCCCGTGTCCAGCGCGGCGTCGCCAGCAGGACCGATTCAGGAGCCACGGCGGGGGTAGTCGATTGTGAGGATGCGGGGGTAGTCGGTGGTGGTGATTTCGATGGTGGCGGTGTTGTTGGTTTGGGTGATGAGGTGGGCGGGGGTGTTGGTGTTGGTGATGGGGTCGTAGGCGGTGAT